>Ga0194132_10012459_pt1 | contig 10608 bp, 1 predicted proteins | sample TA2KigOf80mmetaG_FD_148612 | JGI IMG/M metagenome (GOLD analysis project Ga0194132, IMG submission 148612) | Freshwater microbial communities from Lake Tanganyika, Tanzania - TA2015054 Kigoma Offshore 80m | ecosystem: Environmental > Aquatic > Freshwater > Lake | place: Tanzania: Lake Tanganyika... | reverse complement strand
AGCCGGGGGGCATGGTGCGAACTACCTGGGACCCGAACATCAGGGCGTGCAGCTGGAGATCGATCCGAAGCGGCCGTTGCCCTACGCGGGTCCGGGAGCGGACGTCTTCACGGAGGAACAGCGGGCTGGGTTCTCACTGATGGACCGCCTCAACCGACTGACTGCGTTGGAACATCCCGAGGACGCAGCTTTGGCGGCGCGCATCAAGTCCTACGAGCTCGCGTTTCGGATGCAGATGACCGTGCCGGAGGTTGTGGCGTTCACCGAGGAATCCGAGGGCATCCGACGGCTTTACGGGCTGGATCAACCCGTCACGAAGTCGTTCGGCCAGCAATGCCTTGCCGCGCGCCGGTTGGTGGAACGCGGGGTCAGATTCATCCAGATTTTCCATGGGGGCAACGGTGGCGCTGGGGAATGGGATGCGCACGGCGACTTGCGCAATAACCACACCCGGCTCTGCGCTCAGGTCGATCTGCCCATTGCCGGTTTGCTGAAGGATCTCAAGCAGCGCGGCTTGCTCGATGAGACCCTGGTGGTTTGGGGAACCGAGTTTGGCCGCACTCCAGGAGCCCAGGGTAGCGACGGTCGCGATCATCATCCCTACGGGTTTTCCGTCTGGCTGGCCGGGGGCGGTATTCGCGGAGGGATCGCTCACGGAGCTACCGATGAACTTGGCTTCCATGCTGTGGAGGATCGTCATTACATCACCGACCTTCATGCGACGGTCCTCCATCAGTTGGGTTTGGAGCCGAGAAAACTTTCGATTCCCGGACGAACGCGTATCGAGATCGATTACGGCGAACCGATCCATGGCATCATTTCCTAATCGATTGGGGCGAGGCTCGGGACGCTTCGAAACAGTGCAACAGATCAACGCACCAGACATGTATTTCACACAGCGAGCCAGTGCTATCCCGCTCACTAGGCAAGGGTCCGCTTCGATTGGGGTGCGCTTTATGGGTTGGGTTGTCTTTTGTGTTCTCCTGTGGCTGGCGCACCCGGATGTGCTTGCGGCCTCTGCCGCCCGAGTGTCCTGGCGCATCGTCGCCGAGGCCGAAAACGATCTCATCCGCGTGCTTCAGGAAGCCGGGGCGACGGTGGAGCGGTTCAATGACGTTGCAACCGCAGTTACGCAGGCACCGCGAGATTCAGGCCTGCTCGTGCTTGCGGATCAGTATCCGCAGAAGACCACCCGGCTGAGTTCGGAAGTCTTCGAGCAGGCGCGTAGCAAGAGGTTGAGGCTCTATGTCGAGTATCCGTCATTTGTTCCCGCCCTCACACTAGGAGAACCCAGGACGCTAAAGATAGGCCAGTGGGGGAACATCCTGGAACGAACCGTCGTGGCTAGTGATGCGTTTGGAGATGCTTTGAAAAGAATGCGGATCCTGATGATTCACGACTGTCACTATCTGCCGGCTGAGGTTGGTCAGTCGCATCTCGTGTTGGCCCGGGTTGCAGGGTACGACCATGCCTTGTATGGGCTTCCCAAGAGCGAGGTGCACCCGATCCTTTTCGAACATCCTGCGGGCGGTGTGCTGGTGGCAACGACCAAGCTGAGCCAATTCGTGACGGCTCGATATGCGCCCTTGGATGCCTGGGAGCCAGTGTGGCGGATGATCCTGGGTTGGGTTCAGCGGAATGCCGAAGTGCCCCCATTGCGTTGGGTCGCGCCGGTCAAACCTTCATTCTCGCGCGACGCTGAACTGCCGTCGGATGTGGAACGTCAGGCACTCCAGCGTGGAGCTGAGTGGTATCGCAAGTCCGGTCTGTTGGTTCATCCAGCGTGGCAGGAGCGTTATGATCGGCCATCCAATCAGGGCCCGCCGACCGCCGACTGGCCCGATGGCCATCGCGCGGGACCCTGGGTGGCTCGCGGGGCTGCGACAGGCGATGGGAGCCTGGGGTTGCTGGAAGGATTTCGTTCGAAGATCTATCACGACGGCTCACAGTCGGTGCTCTGGTGGCGACGTGCGGACAATCATGCGGAATCTGCCGGTGCGCTTGCTCTGGCGGGTTCGGTGCTGAGGAAACCGGAACTCGCGCGCATCGGTGCCAACCTGGCGGACTGGCTGACGAGTACATCCGTGCTGTACAACGGGCCCTTTGCCGATCCGAAACATCCGGCCTTCGGTCTCGCCGGGTGGAACGATGTGCCGCGTTACTATGGTGGCGCACATGGGTTTCACCAGTTGTGGGGGGATGATAACGCGCGTGCCTGGCTCGGTCTGCTCCGGACGGCTGCCGCACTTGGCACTGATCGATTCGATGAACGATTGACGCAGCAGCTTCTGGCGATGCTGCGGTTGACGGGGCGCAAAGGTTTCTCTCCTCCGCATACGGATCTACCGTCGCTGGCTGGCGGCGGATGGGAGAGGCATTTTCACGCATCCACCGAGGACCTTTCACCTCACTTCCAGGCCTACATTCACGCGTGTTTGTTGTGGGGTGCGCGGGCGACGGGATTTCCGGTGTTCAAAGAGCGGGCCATTCGGGGGATTCGACGCATGATGGAGGTGTATCCACAAGGCTGGTCCGCGACCAACGATCAGTTCAACCAGGAACGCGCTCGCATGCTGCTGCCGCTGGCCTGGCTGGTGCGGCTGGAGGATACGCCGGAACACCGCGCATGGTTGCGTCGTGTCGCCACGGATCTCACGAGCGACATGGATTCGTCTGGCGCGATCCTCACCAAGATCAAGCACGGACCTCTCAGCAACGAGGCGTATGGCACATCGGAAACCACGCTGATCCAGAACAACGGCGATCCGAACACCGACCTGCTCTACACCGTGAACTTTGCCCTGGTGGGGCTGCACGAAGCTGCGGCAGCCACCGGCGAGGAGCTCTATCGGAGGGCCGGGGACAAGATTGTGCAGTTCCTCTGTCGTGTGCAGGTGAAGAGCGAGGCCCAGCCTCAGCTTGATGGCGGATGGTTTCGTGGCTTCGACTTCAAGCGTTGGGAGTTTTGGGGGAGTGACGCAGATGTCGGGTGGAGCCTGTATAGCATGGAGACAGGTTGGATCTCGGGAGAGATACTCTCGGTGCTGGCGTTACGGGAGAAGAAGACATCGCTTTGGGAGCTGACTTCTGACAGTAAGATCCCGGCGTATTTCAAGGTTTGGCGCGAGCGCATGCTTCCAGACGAGATTCTCTCATCGCGGTGACGAGCCTTTGCCAGGTGCTGCTCTCCCTTCAGCTCCCAGCTAGGACGAGTGGCCGCAACGCACAACTCAGACTGTCCGACTAGCGGAGGCCAAACGGGCAGAGCCCGGGCATCCTGAAGGATGGACAACAAACGGGGCTGTTCTCGCCACGAAGTCGGACGCGCGGTTCGTTGTCCACCCTTCAGGGTGTGTCTTTGCAACTCAGTCGCAGCTAAATGGAGGGCTTTCCGACTCCCGGCCTGACGTGAGACCACTGAACACACTGAAAACACGGAATGGGATAAGCCAGGACACCCACAGCTCACACTGTCCGACTAGCGGAGGTCAAACGGGCAGAGCCCGGGCATCCTGAAGGATGGACAACAAACGGGGAGCCGGCGTGGGGCGGGAGCAACCCAGAGTCCGGCGAGACGCCAGCGCTCCCAGCTAGGTGGTTCTCAAGGTAAAGAGTTTTGATCTAATACCGAATGCTTGTAGGGTACGCAGCAATCATGAAGATCCCCTTTCTCTCGCCTTTCAGACTCACTTGGTTGGTCGTGTTCGCCGTCATGGTGTTGGCTGCTCCAGTCCGATCAGCGGATACCCAGGCACCCGTGATCCTCAGCGTCGCACCAGCACGGGAGGCCACGGTTTCAGCGCTCTCCCAGGTGGTCATCACCTTCGATGAACAGATCACCGGGGTTGAAGCCGCTGCCATTCTCATCAATGGCAATCCGGCTGCGAACGTGTCCGGGTTTAGCAATCGATGGACCTTCTTCTTCGCGCAACCCCTGCCCGGAGCCGTCACTCTCCGTTTTGCCCTGGATCATCAGATCTCCGACCTCGCGGGAAACCGGTTTGGCCACGAATTTCCTTCCGCCACCTGGAGCTACAACCTTCAGGACACCATTGCCCCATCCATTGCCTCACTGCATCCGCCCGCAGGGGCACAGGTGGCAGTGCTCAGCGAGATCCAGGTTTCATTTTCTGAAGCCGTGGGGGGGCTCGATGCATCCGACTTGTTGATCAATGGGCAGGCTGCGACATCGCTGCAGGGAGCAGGACCGGGGACCTACATTTTCTCCTTCCCGCCTGTCAGCAGTGAGAACGTTTCCGTGCAATGGAAGGTTGAATCAGGGATCGCTGACCTTGCCACGCCGTCGAACCCCTTCGCGGGAGGCGGCTGGTCCTATACCCGACTTCCGGTGGAATCTTTCTCGGGCATTGTGATCAACGAGGTGAACGCAGAGAACCAGTCGGGCATTCGTGACGAGGACGGCTCAGAGGAGGACTGGATCGAGCTGCGAAACATGGGAACAAGGGAAGTCTCCTTGAACGGCTGGAGCCTCACCGACGACTCCTCCCAACCCGGCCTTTGGAGTTTTCCCGATGTAGCCATTCCCGCCGGCGGTTATCTCGTGGTGTTTGCATCGGGCAAGAACCGCAGGCCGACAGGTGTGGGAAGTCGGCTGCACACCAGCTTCCGACTAAACGGCGCTGGAGAGTATCTGGGCTTGTTCGATGCTTCAAGTCCCCGGAGGAAACTGGACGAGATATCTCCCAGATATCCGGAGCAGAGGACTGACATCTCCTGGGGCAGGTCCCCGACGGGTTCATCCGTGTACTTTCCAACGCCGACCCCTGGAAATGAGAACTCATCGGGAGTGACTTACGTGGGAATCACTGAGCAGCCTGTGGCGTCGGTGGGCAGCGGCTTTTTCAGAGACGGTTTCGATCTGGCCCTGTCCAGCGGCAGCTTCGGCTCTCGGATCTACTACACCCTGGACGGTTCAGTTCCCACGGAGCTGTCGTCGAGATATCGAGGATTGATCCGGATTGAGGGCTCCGATTCGAGGGCGGTAGTCACTTTGCGGGCTGTCGCGTTCAAGACCGGATTGCTTCCATCCGCGACATTGACTCACAGCTATCTCTTTCTTGAGAAGGTGCCGCAGCAACCCTCCAACCCTGCGGGATTTCCGTCCACCTGGGTCACCTTGAACAATCCAGAGGCTTCAAGCAGCACATCGGCCGACTACGGCATGGATCGGCGGGTGGTGACCAACAAGAACAACAGATCGCTGATCCTGGAAGGCCTGGCATCATTGCCGACCGTTTCGATTGTGACCGCCACTCCCTTGCTCTTCGGGAACAACGGGGTGTACTCACGTCGGCATGCGACGAACCAGCAGCCTGTGCATGCCGAGATGATCCTGCCTGACGGGAGTGTGGCATTCCGGCAGGACTGCGGGTTGGAGATACAGGGTGGCAGCAGCCCCACGGATTCGGGCGGTGATTGGAAGTCGAAGAACCTCTCGTTGAGGATGCTCTTTCGCGGCGACTTTGGACCCGGGACATTGCAGGCGGATCTCTATGAGGGATCACCTGTGAAGGAGTTTGACACGCTGGTGTTGGACGCCGGGTTGAACATGGTGTGGAACCACATGACGGACGGGGATCAGCGGAATCGTGGCCAGTATGCGAGAGAGCAGTTCGTCAATGACATGATGCACGGATCCGGAATCCTGGCTCCCAAGGGACGGTTTGTGCATCTGTATCTGAACGGCTTGTATTGGGGGATCAAGAACATGCACGAGCGCCCTGATTCCTCCTGGGCGGCGAGGCACATGGGAGGCGCGCGTGAGGAGTATGACATCTTCAAGCACGAGGGGACATCGGCCGGTTTGGAGGAGGGCACGGTGGCCAACTACAATGAGATGCTTCGGATAGCGAGGTCGGGTCTTGCGAAGAACTCCACCTACGAACATTTGCAGCAGCATCTCGATGTGGATTGGTTCATCAACTACATGCTCGTGAGCCTCTGGGCTGGCAACACGGACTGGGATCACCACAACTGGTATGCGGCACGGCGCCGGACTCCGGGGGCGGAAGGGTGGAGATTCATCAACTGGGACTCCGAACACGTCCTGAAGAGCGCAAGTGAAGACCGGCTTTCCATCAATAACCCGGGCGCTCCCAGCGAGCTTCTTCAACTGCTCCGGCTGAATGCGGAATTCAGGCTCCGGTTCGCAGACCACGTCCAGCGTCTCTTCTTCAACGGCGGCATTTTCTATACGGATCCGACCAACCGAAACTGGAATCCTGCCCGTCCCGATCGGAACAGGCCCGCCGCTGCCTACATGAAGATCATCGAGGAGATAGATCCTGCGATTGTTGCAGAGTCTGCCCGCTGGGGCGATGTGGCACGGGCCAACCAGCCTTACACTCGCGATGTGGAATGGATGCGCGAGCTTCAGTCGCTTCTATTCATCACCAACTCCTCGGGGAACACGGTGAACTACTTTCCAACCCGGAGTTCGAACGTCCTGGTTCAGCTAAGGGGAGGCAGGCTTTACCCTGGCAACTCCGAGGCTCCGACCTTTTCCCAGCATGGAGGAGTGATCCCCCACAGTTTCATGTTGGGCATGCGCATCGCAACCGCCGGTGCCATCCACTTCACCCTGGATGGATCAGATCCTCGTTCATATGGGTCCGGCGGTGTTTCGCCCTCGGCCTCCTTGTATGCGGAAGGCAACAGGCCGCTCCTGAGATCCAGTGGTTGGGTCAAGGCGCGGACTTTGAACGGCACGAACTGGAGCGCGCTCACCGCTGCTTTTTTCAAGGTCAGCGAGTTGGAGGCCGGTCTCCGGTTCAGCGAGATCATGTATCGCCCCCTCGGCGGCGATGCCTTCGAGTTCGTGGAGCTGAGCAATCAGGGATCCACTGATATCGATCTCTCCCAGGGAGTTGTCGAGGGCATCAACTTCAACTTTCCGCCCAGCGCGGTCATCCCGCCCGGAGGCGTCTGGGTGCTGGCTTCAGGAGTTGATACGAACGCCTGGAAGCTTCGATATCCAGGAGTCTCCGTCCGTGGCGTGTATCCCGGCACCCTGGCGAACAACGGGGAGACCCTGACCGTTCGTGATGTGTCGGGACGAGTGCTGGCATCGGTGACGTACAACAACAAGGGTGGATGGCCCACAGCCGCAGACGGCCTGGGAGCTTCCCTGCAACGAATCGATTTCGGGAAAGATGAGAGCGATCCATCGGCTTGGCGTGAAGGCTGGACACCCTCACCCGGCTTGCCCAGTGCACCCCCCGCTCCTCCTCTCATACAGATTCACGAAGTTCAGGCTGCCAGCACCAACGGGTCGCCGGACTTTGTGGAGCTTCACAATCCCGGAACCAACAAGGTTTCACTCGGATCCTGGAGCCTCACCGATGATGGAAATCCCCGGAAGTATGTGTTCCCTCCAGGCCTTTCGATCCCAGCGGGCGGTTATGTGGTGGTTGTTTGCGATCCTCTGCCAGGGCCCGGACTTCGCGCACCTTTTGGGCTGGATCGTTCCGGTGATCAGATTCTGCTCTACGACGCATCCACAAACAGGGTGGACGCGTTGACGTTCGGACCTCAGTCCGATGCCTTCACACTGAATCGTCAGCAGGGGCGATGGCAGCCCAGCATGGCCACGCCTGGGGACGCAAATTTCCCGGCGCCCTCGGAGGATCTCGGTGCGTTGCGGATCAACGAATGGGTTTCGAACGCCGGCGTGGGGTCTACCGACTGGGTTGAGATTTACAACAGCTCCGCATCCGTTCCTCTGAGCTTGCAAGGCCTTGCTCTGGAGCTTGGCCAGCAGGTCCACGTTGTGCGCTATCCGATCATCCTCGCTCCCGGCGGGCATGTTCAGTTGTTCGCTGACGAGATCGCTGGACCTGCGCATCTCAGTTTTAAACTTCCCGCCGCAGGAGGTGTCCTCCGTCTCTTGTCCCCTGATGGAGCGCCCATCGACTCCGTGACCCTGGCGACGTCCGCTGAAGGAGTGTCGCAAGGACGGTTGCCGGATGGCGCGGCTCCTCCGTTCGTGTCGTTCCCGGGCAGCGCAAGTCCTGGTGCTCCGAACTATCAGAGCTTCGCATCCGGCCCTGTGCTGACAGAGGTCCTGGCCTGGAACCGCTCGGCCACGCCCGGGCCTGGCGGGGTGGGATTCCCGGATTGGATCGAGCTGCATAATCCGTCGAATTCGACCATGACCATCGCGGGCTACACCATCGAGAAGGTCCGGGATGGCATCACCCAGTTTGTTTTCCCCCGGGGAGCTTCAATTCCTGCCCAGGGGCGTCTGGTTTTGTTTTGCGACGACTCTTTGCTTCCATCAACCGAGGCAAGTGCTGCCATGAACAGCGGTTTTGCACTGCCGGCATCGGGCGGCGATCTGCGGGTGGTGCATCCAGGCGGTCAGATTGTTTCCGAGGTGTCGTTTGGTTTCCAGATTGCCGACCTTTCGATCGGCGTTGCGACGGATGGCAGTTGGTCCTTGTTGGAGACGCCCACGCCTGGAGTTCCCAACGCGGCAGCAGCAGGCCTGGGGGATGTCACCGCTGTCCGGATCAACGAGTGGATGGCGAGACCCGCCCAGGGCGACGACTGGTTTGAACTCCATAACCCGCAGTCGCTCCCAATCAGCCTGGCGGGAGTGAAGGCAACCGACGAGGCATCCCTTGAAGGGCTTCAGGAAGCTTCATTCAGGCCTCTGAGTTTTATCGGTGCACAGGGTTTCCAGACATTGATCGCTGACGGGCGGCGTTCTGCCGGGCCTGATCACGTGGGGTTCTCGCTGCGAGCCGAGGGTGGTTATCTCAGGATTTACGCGGCCTCGGGCGAAGTTCTGGATTCGATCAGCTACGGATCGCAGAGCCGGGGAGTATCGGAAGGCAGGCTTCCGGATGGTTCCGCCGTCCTGGTTTCATTTCCGCAGTCCTCTTCGCCTTCAGAGAGCAACTGGGTTCCCATTCCCGGGTTGGTCTTCAATGAGGTTCGGTCGAATCCTCTGCTGGGCGAAGACGAGTTCATCGAGATTGCCAATCTCACGGATGCTCCAATCTCCATCGAGGGTTGGTACTTGTCCGATCGATCACACGATCTCCGTCGTTACGCGATTCCCGGGCCGGCTGTGGTTCCTGCGAGGGGTTACCTCTCGCTGGCTGGCGCTTCCTTCAATCCCGCTTTCAAGCTGGATTCCCCAAACGGCCCGCTTCAGGGAGGTGACGAGGGGACCCTTGGCGACGAGGCCCATCTCTCGGAGATGGCGAATGGATCCGGGCTGAGCGGAAGGAGATTGAAGGTTGAGTTTGGACCGATGGCAGCTGGCTCCATCGGAGCTGTGTTCACAAGCACGGGCATGCGTTATGCCGGCCGGACTGCGCTGACCCCTGGGATGAGCAATTCCAGCATCCTCCTGAGCGAAGTGGTTGTGAACGAGATTCATCCTGATCAGCCGGGGCTGCCGGGTTTCATCGAGATCCATAATCGGGGTCGTTCCGATGTCGCCCTGCATGAAGCTGGTCAACCTGCCCGGACAGCACGTATTCGGGGCGGTGTATCCTATGACTTCCCGCCCGGGTTCGTTCTGCCTCGCGGGGGTTTTGTTCAGCTCGTGGGTTTCGATCCTGTGGCTGATCCAGCAGCCGCCGAAGGATTCCGAGTCCGCCACCAGCTCCCTCCGAGTTCCAAGCTTCTTGGACCCTGGAGCGGGCGACTGGGTGCTGCGGAGGACACATTGCGGCTGGAGATGCCTTCAGGTGTTCGACCGGTGGGTGGTCCACAGGCAGGGAGCCCAGTTTATGTGGTCGCTGATGAGATCCATTATGAGACTTCAGGCGTCTGGCCCACGATTTCGCATTCCAACTCCTCACTGCAGAGAAGAGTGCCCGGGATATTTGGCGATGAGCCTGTGAACTGGTTTGCAGGCGATGCGACTCCAGGCAGGCCCAACCGCGCGGATTATCAGGAACCTGATTCAGATCTCGATGGAATGCCGGATGCCTGGGAGTTGAGTCATCAACTCGATCCATCCAAGCCCGAGGATGCCTTTGCGGATTCAGACGGGGACCGATGGCTCAACAGCGAGGAGTATCTTTTGGGAACCAACCCACGGGACGGTACCCAGGGCTTGGAAGCTCCGGTGATTGAATCAAGTCCGCAGAGTCGATCGGCGGGCGCAGGTTCCAGCGTGGTTTTCACAGCGTCTGCGAATGGGGCTGGCCTCCTGGTATGGCAATGGTGGTTTGACGGGCAGCCTTTGTCAGGACAGCGAGGGCCCACACTGCATCTGACCGACGTGCAATCCGATCATGCCGGGAGATACTATGCGACGGTTGGCAATGCCGCGGGTGTTGCGAGAACTGCAGATGCGCAACTCACCATCATGGAGCCGCCAGACATTCTGACTCATCCACAGAGCATCGCAGTGAATCCGGGGACCAACGTCACCCTGGCAGTTTCTGCATTCACTCTGAATCCACCCCTGCGTTATCAGTGGATGTTCAACCAGGTGGCGATTCCGGGTGCCACGGGTTCCACCCTTTCATTTACGAACATTCAACTTGAGAGCGAAGGGGACTACACGGTTCTGGTGGGCGATGCGGGTGCGGAGCGCACCAGTCTGGCAGCGAGACTCACCGTGCG
>Ga0194132_10012457_pt1 | contig 10609 bp, 6 predicted proteins | sample TA2KigOf80mmetaG_FD_148612 | JGI IMG/M metagenome (GOLD analysis project Ga0194132, IMG submission 148612) | Freshwater microbial communities from Lake Tanganyika, Tanzania - TA2015054 Kigoma Offshore 80m | ecosystem: Environmental > Aquatic > Freshwater > Lake | place: Tanzania: Lake Tanganyika... | reverse complement strand
TTCTCAGAAGTAAGCTTAGGTAAATTAGAACGTGCTTAAACTAAGTTTAAGTCTCTTCCAGAAATAAAGGACTACGACAGAATAGTTAGATCCAATAAATTTCATTAAAAGCTTTCCAATATATATTCTACAAAAACCAGACTAAATTCTTTCGAATATCTAATTGAAAATTTTTTTGTAGGCGAAAATTAGAAAAAATTAATTACCAAGCTAATCATAAGCACAACTGTAGGATAGTAGGCTAAAATGTTCAATAAATGGAGGCATCTTGTCCATGTTTATTTGAGTTTACTAAAATGCAAATTCACTGTAAACATATTTAGTAAATTGAACCATGTTGTTTATTAAAACTAAGAAATGATTTTTGCAAATTCTAAAGAGTTTAAAATCAAAGAATCATGTATTATAAGACTGATCAAGAATTCTTCAGCTAATATTATTCATTTATTGAAGAGATGGAGCGATTAGGTTCGAATTGATAAAATTAATAATCTAATGACTTAAGACCAAAAACAATAATATGTCTAATCTCTATGTCATTATGAAAGAACTTCTAGAAGATTATTATTATTAAATATTTTAAGAAAATTCGATAGTAATTTACAAAAAGACAAAACATTCGAAAGATATGCTATAAAATTAATTTCAGGTAAATAAGGGGTCTTGGTAAAAGTTCTTCTGGCTTGGTAGCATCTCCCTCTCTAGAAAGATTAGAAAATGTTAATCAAGATGAATAAATATGAGAGAGCTCTGTCCAACACCTACTTTAGGAGGATTAAATTTACTTAAGATTGCTTTCATAAAGTTAGCATTAATTGCAAAGAACTTAAAATCCGGATGTTCCTATTTATGAATAATTCCATGATGTCAGTTAATGATCGAAATCTTAATATTGTGATGCTCAAATTTTATTCTAATTAAAAGACCATAATAGACGAACGTAATGCAAAAAATAAACAAAATCTGACTGTTAATGTTTTTCAATAAAAACTAATTAAATTGGCCTATTTTAACCTAAATAAGAGTTATCAAAATATCGTTATAGCCAATACTAAATCAATCGAAACTAAAAAATCAATTTTATCTCGTTTACTTCGATGTACTCTGGATAAGAGGCTTAAATGCATACGAGTCTGGCATAAATTAACATCAGAACATAAAATGTATGCGCAATGTCATATAACTATGAATTTTTGTTCCCTTTTAAATAGTTGTGTGGCTAATAACCTCGATTTAATAATTAAAACAGACGCAGAGGTAACTAAAAAATAAAACTGCCTTATTGCTATAGTGAATCATCTCAAACTTCTGTAGAAGACATACCTCAGGAACTGGAATTAGACTTCTAAATTGATGAAAATCTAAGAATAAATGAATGACTAAGATAAAAAATTCATTATAAAATAACTAGTGCATTTTTAACTGATATAATTGTTAAAGAATATGAATAAGGTTTTATAAACTTTTAAAATCAATTCTCTTGTAACTAAAATCCTTATAAAAGTTTACAATACAATGAATATGTCATCAGAGGGACTGGTTAATAAGATGATTTAGTTATGGAAAACAGTCCCGGATAGAAAGGATTGGGAATCCCTTATGAGATAAAATTAATTTTATAATAAATTGTTTAGAATAGCTAAAAGGAAAATAAACCTCGCCTAAAAATAGTTGGAAGAGAACAGTTAGAATGCAATAAACACTAAGGAAAGACAAATTGAATGGCTTGTATAAAAAACCTAATCAGCATAAAAATCCTATTACTTATTTTGGAAACATGATTCTGAAACACATAAATAAGTGGCCGGTATCCATAAATTACTGGTTCTGTTTGAATAAATTTAAAAAACTATGCACGATAAAATTGAATTCATTAAGGATGATAAAAAATAAGAGATTTAATTAAGAGCACTCGAACGACTTTTTTCAGTTTAACATAAAAATCTTAATACTAGACTACATATCTGGTCCGATAAGGCTAAACTACTTTCACTGTAAAAAAAGGATCTATTGAATGAGTAAAAAGTAAAGTTAATGAGTCTGAATCTTGCTTGTGCACATAAACATCTAAACACACATGCATATATATTGGATCAATTCCACATGAATTATAGAATGCTGATGTATTAGCATAAATTCTTTAAAGCTATTTTTTTATCGGCATACAGAAGATCAAAAAAAGTATTTTAATCATGGAAAACAATGCCTGACTAGGATAAGAGAAGATAAGGCACACTATTTGAACTTAAATTAAACCATTTCCTAAATAAACCAGTAAAGAGCTCCCTCAACGACTTAAAAGATAAACGCTAAGAAGGAGTCCTCTCCAAACAAAAAATGTGCTCCGTTATGTATGATGTTACTATGGGCAAGAACAGGAAAATGTTTACAACTCTTAACCACAGTTCCAAGAGCGATAAACTCATTAGAATGTGTCGTTAAACTACCTTGTTATTCCACAGTTTAAACAAAGGGATAATATAGAAAACTATATGTAACGTCCAGAAGGACGATCATAGGACTAAGGTAATCATGAACGCCCTTAATAGGATCTTTTAAAATACTAGTCACAATATTCGAAAAAAATTAAAACATTGGTTGAAAATTGCTAAATTGATAGCGTTGGAGGGTAAATTAAATTCTGAGACCAAAAAATTCTTATTGCAATAATTAAATAAATACACTCATCTAAATAACCACAGACTTTTACATAGAACAATTCTATAATTCAAATTAAATAATCGATATTGGCATTTTATCTATAGATTTTACAAAAAATTAGCTATAACTTAAGAGGGAGAAGCATAGAAACGATTACACAAATGGAATACTCTCCCTGAAAGGAAAAATGATCCTCTTTTATACAAATGCAATAAATTTGAGAATACTCTCGTGAACATAGTTACGAAAAATCTTAAAGTAGCCACTACTGCATTAAATCTTTAATATGTCGAAGGGGAAAATGCAAAATTCAGAGGAGCTAGTGTCATATTTGTAGTTACAGGCAACAAATAAAAACAAGATTTTTCTCTTTGGAGAAACAAAACTAGACTTTATAAATGTATGATTATGGTTCGTTCGTTGGGCCATGTTTATTAGATAATAAATGAAAGATGTCAAATAAATGTGAAGGACGCGATTCTAGAGGAAAGTAGGGAGGTGTAAATAAAGGTCAAAGCAATCAATACAATGCTAATTAAATTTAATAAATCACTTGTTTAAAAATTAATTTAATGGAATAAAAAAGCCAAGTTAATAGCCGTCTAAAGTCAACTGGGTGATAGTTAAAAAAAGAAAATGGTGGAGAAACTTGTCAGTTTTAGCAGTGTAAATAACAACAAAAACCTTAAAATCATAATGAAAAAATTTTTTGCTAATAGAAGTATACGTAATAGAATGTTAAGGTTTTTCAAAGTTATAACGAGTTCTTCAATAGGGCAGATTATGAAAAGTTTTAGTAGATGGAAAGAATTACCTTAGCTTAAAGATGAGGAAAATGTTAGAAAATGCCACAAATTTTAAGGAGGTTTAGCTAAGATAGGGAATAAATAACTGATTAATAGTTTCAGGGTATTAAGGAAATTCGAGTCCGATGGTACAGATTCCAAGCGATTTTGTCTTTAGAATATGATATACTAAACTATGTCAGCTAATAAAATGATGTTTTTGAGTTGGGAACATTACACTATTACTCTTAAGCAAAACCTTAAATGCAAAGAATGTATACATCTATTTGAAAGCACCAATAATTTTATTCAAAATAATTTATCCGCTATTATGAAAACCGCTGAATATGCTCTTAGATAAAAAGTAATTGAAAGATTCGTCTCCAAATTTAAAAAGTCTATTGCATTTGAATTAAAGAAATGGAGTGAATAATCCAAAATTAAAAAGTTACAAATAACTTTTAAATAATAATCACTTGGTACAAAGATATTAGAACTCGAGCATTAAATAACTAACGTCCTTCATAATGCTAATAATAGATAGATCAGAATTATCATCCAGAAATTCTAAATTAATAAAAATATAAATAATATAAAATGGAAAATTTTCAAATACCTGTTGGACAGCAAGGGTGGTAATAGTTTTAAATGCCTGGAAGCTTTTAAAAACATCCCTCCTCGCTAAGTTAAAGGTCCAGCCCAATTATTTGAAGAAAGACTAAGCAAATATATAAAAAAAAATCTCAAAAGATTCATAAACAAAATCTAGGAAGACGATTTGAGAGCCAATACGAACAGTAAAAAAATATTACAAGGACTAGTTTTCAATACAAAAACTTTTGAATATAAAATGTTTAAATTTTGGAGAGATGCGACTAAGAAATTCCATATGTTAAGATGTTGCAAAGAAGTTAGTATTTTGTTTGATTCTTTGACTAGAAGGATGGGCCAGAATTTATATATGATATGTTAAAATGAAAATACTTAAATAAAAAAGGAAAAAGCCTTGACTAGATTGGTCCATAATACTTATAATACTCTGACATAATCCCTTGAAATTTGGTTGGAGGCTACCAGAACCATGATTGTTAGGGATCGAATGGGCGATGAAAATAAAAAGATGTGTTTGAGAGTTTTGACGGATTTTACTAAGAAGTCTATGATGCATCAATTAAGGTTGATCGTAAGATAATTTTGGTCCAATAAAAACATTATCAAATACACAACTGCATTTTTTAATAAATTAATGAGCAAAACGGCTGTAAGAGCAGTTAAAATATTTAATATGATCAAAAATTTACCTGAATTAATTAATGTAGAAAAAAACAATAAAGTTAGTCAATTTTATCGTGGTATAGCTAATTTTGGAATGAAAAATCTTAGAATATCATTTAAACAATTTAAAGATTGCTATCTTCAAGGGGATACCCTAAAGAGATATATTATGAGAACTGCAGTTTAGGCTACTATGTCTGGCTCTTAAAAGTATTTCCTCAAATGGTCAAGTCGTGTTAGGAATTTATAACTTATAACCAAGTGTAGAAAAACAATAGATTTCTGCGAAAGAATTGAAAACATTATAGTCCAATAATAACTTTATTTCATTCTTTCAGATGATAAAAGTAACTAATTGAAAGAAAATGCAATTAAAAGATTAATATTCAATACACATAATAGCATTGGTACTGTGCTAAAAAAATGGCAGGCTATATCCCATGTAATGACAATTTAAATGGCTATAAGCTAAGGGGAACGTTAGTTATTAGGTTCAAAGCTAAAATCTTTCTTATAAAATAGCTCAATTGATTAAACAAGAAGATGTTTGAAAAGATTTAAAGTGAATGCAAAAATTGAAAAAACTAAACTCGCATTTTTTTATTATTTAATGAATAATAAATCAGGCATATAAATCAAAACTTTCCAAAAGTGGGCCAGCCTTCCTGTGAGAATTGATGATGAAAAAAATAGAAAATATTTCTAATTTTAATCTAAGCTGTAAAAATACGCGGAATAAAAAATCAAAAAATGTTAAAATTGCCTTTCATTAATATGGTAAAATGGTATATCTTCAAAAGCAACGTCAGCAGCAGTTATTGTATAACAGACATGTGGGTTAGGTAATAATTATCTCAGGAAATGGCAGACTATTACCCGAAATCACAAACAATTACTAAAATGCAGGGAAATAATGGAATTCTTTAGTATATTATAGCCTATTCTTAATGCTACTGTGATTGTCCCGCTTAAATTTGATAATAATAAAGTTGATGTAATCATCAAAAGTCTTAATAGAATTTTTAACAATCATGTAATGAATATGGGAAGATGTGTATATTTATGGAAAGCGGCTGTCATTTCGAGCAAAATTGGTGATGAATCTAAAAAAGGATTACTAAAAAATTTGTAAAAATTCATGGAGTCTGCTATGGTAAAAAAGCTTAGAATAGTTAACAAAAAGTTTTTTATTAATCTAAGATTGAAGGAAATAATGACCAACTTTTATTTGAAGCTCCTTTCAATGGGAATAGGGAAATAATATAGAATTATTGAACAGCTTAAGAACATGCCCGAGCGAAAGGATGCTGGCAAAATCAATAGAGCTAGTGTATTTGAAAGGAATATTAGCAATTTCTACAATAAATATATTTTAATTTCCTAGAATTCTTTCAGAACATATCTCTCTAGAGGCATTAACGCTAAATCTTCTATTTGTAAAGATCTTATATGTCGAAACATGTCTAAGGATAAAAAGTATCTCCTTAAATGGAAGAATCGATGCAACCTACTCAAATAAATCAATATATGCAAAAAGACTTCAGATTTTCTTGAAATTTTGATGTTAATTTCAATTAATAATACTCAAATGATTTTACAAAATCAGAGGGAAGTATAACTTAAATACAAAATTTTGGACCAACTAATTAAAAAGCAAAGCCACAGATTAGGCAATTATCTGATCCAATGGAATAGAATTCAAAAATAAATATTTTTGGCCGGAAAAATCGATCTTTAGAATAAAAAACTAATGATTAATAACTTACAGAAATTTTTGCATAATAACGGTATTACTTAGTGTAGAATAGCTATGAGGAAGTTTTTTAAAGGAAGTAATATTAGAAAATATTAGCTACATTTTTTTTATAAATTAATGGACAATGGTATGGGTAAAACAGTTAAACTATTTAATTCTTGGAAGGGCCTTCCTTTATTAAAGGATGGGGATAAAATTATTAAATGCAACAAATTCGAACGAAAATTAAGTACTTTTGCCACCAAATAGTTAAGACTGGCATTTGGCTAGCATGACTAGATTAGACTTGAAGGAACGCTTACGAAATAAAGGAGAATGTCCAAATTAGTTGAGATAACCATGGGCTCTTAAAAAAAATACTTTAAAAATTGGCACCACACCTCATTAAATTTAATCCAATTGGTAAAGGTCAGAAAAACTATTAACTTCATGGAACTAATCAATACGTGTGTAATTCAAAATTTTACTTTTATTGGTAAAAATTAACATCAAAAGATCATGACCAAAACTTTCAATAGATGTGTAGTTAATTAGAGAGCCAAATTAAGACATTTTTTCAAAATTTATTAAGATAAAATCCATTAAAAAGTACTCTAATCCCGTATGAGCGATGAAAAGACTAAGACTATGATTTAAAAACTTACTTTTTTCTACAAGAATAATAAATTTATGATTATCAAGGGTATATTGGACAAGTTCTCTATACATAAAAAGACAAGGATAGTTCATTTGAATTTTTTTAGGGGACTTCTATCAAAATCTGCTGGAAAGACCATGAAATCGCTTACTGCTTGGAAAAATTTACCAAATAAAAAGGATGATAGGCTACTCATGAGAGCCGTTAAAATGGAAAAAACTTTAAGTCATTTAGTTTAAAAAAATCTCAAATCTAATGTTTCTTAGTTACAAAACCAACATCAAATGGGAATTTCTGCAAAATACCAACAAATTTCTAATCTAGTCTATGTTACAATGGGTAAAAGTACCAAGTATTTCAAAAACTGGCAGCATTTCTCCCTGAACAATTAGTAAAAAGTGTTGTGCAAGAACACAATAAATCTATTCGATAATTTGAATAGATTAATGCGTCAATCATTACTTGATAATTTGAACACTGATCTTAATGTTGACAAAAAATATAATATTCTTTAAACAATGGCTAGAAAAACAGCATCAAAACTATAATAGAGTTTATATAACTGGAATTAATATACAAAAGTTATTAACATGTAAATTAGTTTACAATAAAAGTTATAAAATAAAGAGAAGGAAAATATGATCAGGCAACTTAAATTTTTCCTTAATAATTGTGTAAAAGGCAAGTTGCAGAAGGCTTTAAAATAATTTAAGAACAATAAAATAATTAAGAGAATTTTATTAAAGTTCTGGAATAAATGCTTAAATTCTTCTTATGGAAAGAATTTAAAATTGCTTCAAAAATGGCAATATTTACCTGTAATCGTTGATAAGTCTAAAGTGCGAAAAACCCAAGGTTTCTAATAGAGATTATAGAGCTACATGCAGAAGAAAATAGGCAAGTCCTCTTTTGGAATATTGAAAGATCTTTTTAATAATGGGTATTCTCAAAAAATTTCAATGACCAAATTTATAATTTCTCAAACCCTTAGTAAATAAAATAAAGTATTCAATTCATGGCACACCTAATCTGAGTAAAATAGAGATGTTAAAAAGACCAGAGTTGTAATGGATCTTTACAGACTTATAAACAAGGCTTTAGAAATAAATTTTAAGTCTTATTTATTTGACTTTTAGGACTAAATTATTATGAATAAAAAGATAGAGGTCATTAAAAAACTTTGTAATACATTTTCTAATAAAATGTTACACTCTTATTTTGTATGGAAAAAAGTCAATTTGGAGTAAAATAAATTAAATTACAAAAATAAAATGGCAAATTGTATGTAACTATGGGTAAATAAACACCATGATCATCTTGAACATGCTTGGCAATCAATTAAGATCCGATCTGATGAAGAATTAGCCAGAATCTACAGTGGTCATCTTTGGGCTGGTCGAATGTCGGACATGGAGTTAGAATATGCTGATAAATTAAAAAATCTTACTGAAAAGTTCAAAGGCATCCATAATTTAGCTCACCTCTTCTAAAACAAATTAAAGAGCAATATCTCCTTTGGATTCAAAAGAATAGAAGGAAAATAACATTATATTCGAATATTCAAATAATCCCTCCAAAATCTTTAAGTTTATTCAGAGAAAAGATTATATCGAAATTTCAGAAAATGGTATAAGAGATGCTTAGAGATCAAATTCCATTCAACAAGAGGATAAAATGCACAATTAACTAAAGGCTCTTTACTTGCCTATTTACTTTCGGATAAAATATACAAAAACCCCAAATTTGCATTAAGTTAACTTAAAAGAAATAAAAGTATGGTGGCTTAGGCTTTTGTTCATAGATTCTATCGACTTTTACACAAAATAAGTAATGGTATGGCTAAACATGCTATACACAAGCTAAGAAGAAACCAAACTTGGCATAATAAAGCAAAGCAGGGGTATTAAAACATAAAAAGGGTATTCTTTAATAGAAGAAAAGATATCTTCTATTCAGTTATGTTTCCTAAAAAGAGGCCTTTCAAAATAGATGGAATTCTCGTTACTTTAAGGAAAATTTTAAATAAGTATATGCTAAAACAAAAAAGGCAATTTTTCTTTTGTTTTACTCATCGAAATGATAAGATGAGCGCTTTAGTAGACATACTTTAGAAATTTGCCGATTAATAAAGAAAATATCTGTTCTAAGGACTATAGTTAAAAAAAGCTGATTAAAAAATATTAAATAAATTTAGATCTTTATTGATCATCGAAAAAATCAATAACTAAGAGGGATTGAAATTGTAATTTTAATTTATTTATTTTATAAGGAAAAAATAATCTTGGCAGATATTGAGTAAAAATGGAGATGATAACTAATGGACCTAAAAAGTGGTAAAAGGCATAACCTAGAACCCTCCAATAAGTATATAAGTCGCTCTTTTCAGGTTGAAAGCTTTTGCATTAAGGAAGGAAGCTCTCGGATTGACCAAATCCTCTTCTAAAGATAGTTGGCAAAAAATATAGAAGAAAACTCCGGCAAAAAGTCCTTCTCCTTCAAAAATTCAATCCCAATCTCCTTCAAAAATTAAATCCCAATCTCCTATAAAAATTCAATCCCAAAAAGATAAACTTAAAGAAAAATAAACAAAAATTAAATTATTTGCAAATATTTTTAAGAAAATTATCAATAAGAGATTAAAGGATCCTTGGTAATAATTTTGGTAATAATTGTACTCTGATATGCGCATCAGCCGTATTTACCATAAAAATTCCCCTAGGGATAATGATAAATCTATTTAAGATGCTATTATGGAACTTAATCAAAATTCTCCTGCCAAAAAAAGAAAGAACCGTGAGCTAAACTAATAAGTATCTGCTGCTGGATTGTTTGTGGTTATCTAATAGCTGATAACCAAGTTAAATCTTCAAAGTTTCACCAAAATAAAAGTATATTTTTATAAATAATATCAGATTTTAGCATAAATCAATAAAAAATTACAGGCTCAAAAAAGATAAAAGTAGTTAGAAGACGAGTAAAAAGCCGCTGACGCTTAAAAAGACGCTGAATTGATGAAATAGGTGGAATAAATGAGAAAGAATAATAACCAAATAAAAAAAGACTTATAAGATAAGGAGAAGGAACTTGATGAAGCTCTTGATAGTATTACAGTGCTTAATACTAGAATTACTTTGATGATAACTATGAAATTTATGAATATCATTGATAGATATAAAGAAAATTTACTTTATAATGGATTCAGAAAATTGACTGAACACGCGTTTGAACCCCGATTATAGACGGAATTATCATCAATATTGGCCAAAGCTTCTCAACAACATAGCTCCAATGAATCACATGATGACAGATGAAAATATAATTCTTATTTTATTTGTTATTTTATTGAAAATCAAATTTAAAATTTTATTAATTTTTAAAATTTAATTTTTTTTATTTTTGAAAAATAAAATAAAATTTATTTTTTTTAATTTTGAAGAATAAAATAAATAAAATTTAATTAGTTAAATTATAAAAATTTTTGTCGATAAATTTTTA
>Ga0194132_10012456_pt1 | contig 10609 bp, 12 predicted proteins | sample TA2KigOf80mmetaG_FD_148612 | JGI IMG/M metagenome (GOLD analysis project Ga0194132, IMG submission 148612) | Freshwater microbial communities from Lake Tanganyika, Tanzania - TA2015054 Kigoma Offshore 80m | ecosystem: Environmental > Aquatic > Freshwater > Lake | place: Tanzania: Lake... | reverse complement strand
GAGGGCGGCATTTCAGGCTATGTGAGCCTGAATACACAGGCCACTGACCCTAAGAGCCACACCCTCGTCGAATCTCTTCTACTTGATTCCCAGCGCTACCGCTACCTGCTAAATTCCGATGGTAGACACCTATTGTAGCCTAAGATTCAGCGGGCCATGAGTAACGCCGCCGCGGCGCGCGACATTTTCTCGTTTTCGTGTGCTGCCCCGGCGACGACTTGGAACTGCCAGGCGATGTCGACGCCTAGTTGCGTGGCTCGCTGTCGCGCTTCTTTCATGAAGTTGTGACCGCGCTCGAAGCGCTGGCTCCCCTGCGTCATCGCTCTCGCTGTCTTACGCAGCTCAGGGTGGTTGGGATCGGTATCGCGGTCACCGAGCATGAGGGTAAAGTCTCGCGCGAAGCTTTTTTGCAGTGAGGCTTCGGTTGCCGGTGATCCGCCAAGTCCGTAAGGGAACTTGATGTCGAACCGTGGCACGGTGTACCAGCCGGAGTTGGCCGCGATCGCCCTAGCGCAACGATTCTCCGCCAATAATAGTACTAGCCGATGGACGAACTGGCCTCCTGCGGAGTGCCCGTAGATAAAGTAATCGGCGCTGCGATTGCCGGTTGCCTCTTTGATCGCGTCGAAGAGATGTTCGATGACGCTGAAGGACCATAAGGACTCATCGCGGATCTGGCCGGCGCGTGTCATGACGCTTGAGTACGCATAATCGCCGCCGCTCCACTGGCGCGGGTCGAACAGCGGTGCGACGATCATCCAGCCATTTGTATCCGCATGTTGAACCCAGGCATCGCGCATGCCCTTAGCGTTTTTGCCATGGCCGTGCATGACGAACACGATGCGCGCCGTATTGGAAGCCAGCGACTTGGGAAGGTAGGTATAGACAACGATCGTCTTCGCACTGTCGCCTTTGGCATCGACAAAAGTAATTTGATTGGCGCCTGGGATGATCCTTATCGGTGCGTCTCCGGCCAAGGCATGCGGCTTCGGAGCAGGCGTCAACAATAGAAATAGCAGCGCAACGCGAAGCTTGCACAGAGCGTGGAAGTTTTTCCAGGGCGACATGGTATTTCAGTGAATCTTTTCCCATTCCCGTTCGTAGTTTTGCGCCAGCTCGGGGCAGTTCAAGATCAAAATGTTTTCCCAATTATTCTCTGATTTGACCGTCCAGTTATACGAGCCGGTGATCACCTTGGCGCCGTCGATCACAGCGAACTTGTTATGGTTGCGGCCGCTGGCGGCCACGGTATGTACCCGCACGCCGCCCGCGCGCAAACGCTCGACGAGCGCCGTGATTTTCTTGCCCGAGCTGCGATTTTGATCCACTTTTATCCGAACCGCGATATCTTTTTTGGCGAGCTTGATTAATTCGCCGGCCATTTCGGCGTTGTCGAACCCGTACAAGGCTAAGCTCAGTCGGCTTTTGGTTTGCTGGATGGCTTCTGTGACAACGCTGCCGAGGCTGCCCTCGCTCGAAAACCTCGACTCAACCTGGCACTCCATGGCGGCGGCGACTTGGACAAATGTCAGCAACACGAATGCAATCGTACTCAAGCGCAATGACCTCATCATAACCTCCGATATTGCGGTATCAAGAAACTGCAAAAGAGTCCGTTAATATTTCGGGTTCTTTAAGATATCCGATGCAAGCTTCTAACACGAAACTGCCCGTGATGCAGTTGGAAACTATGACTCCCCAGCCTCCCACAAAAAGAGCGGCCAACTTGTTCTCCGTCCTCATCCATCTACAACGCCAAAGCGGGATAACGTTTCAGGTGGAAACGGTTCGCGCTCATGCACGGCGGAAGCGCCAAACGGCCGCTAACCGCGCGCCGCTTGGAAACAGAATGAGAATTTAGTTTCACAAACCAACTACCAAAGTCTGGCATCCTGTTTTGACCGTTACTCGGATAAATCACCACTAAATGCTCCGTGTCCGTTCGACAGAGCGCGATCAGAATGGCTTGTCCCCGATTGTCGACGTGCGGTGCAGCAGCCGGATGTCGTCCATCGCATAGCCGCCGCAGGCTTGATGATTGAGGCTGCGATTGTCCCACATCACAAAATCGCCCAGGGTCCACTTGTGACGGTAAACGTTCTCGGGCGCAGTCAGGTGCGCAAATAGGCTGTCGAGCAGTGGCTGCGCCTCGGCGTCGTCCATGCCCTCGATGCCGACGGTAAATCGCGGCGACAGGTAAAGTCCCTTGCGGCCCGTCACCGGATGGGTGCGCACGAGCGGATGAAGGACGTTCTTCGTCGACTGCCTCTGGTAATACTCTTCGCCCCCCTCTCGCGTCACCGCCACACGCGGATTCCCCAATTTGCTGCGCTGATGGATCCCCCTGCGCCCCTCAATCCGTGCTTTGATCGAGTCGGGCAAGCTCTCGTAGGCGCCGTGCATGTCGGCGAATTCCGTATCGCCGCCATGCTTGGGTATTTTATGCGCATAGAGCAGAGTCGCGAGTGAAGGCGTTTCCCGGTACGACTGGTCCGAGTGCCAAAAATCGCCCGCCGCAACGACACCGATGAATTTGCCGTCGACCTTTTCATTGGAAAGGATCGCCACCTCCGGAAAGCCCGGCACGCGCTGATCGTCGTCATACAACATTTCCAGCGGGCCAAACCGACGGCTAAAGGCAAGCTGATGCTGCGGCTCGATGTGCTGATCGCGAAAAACCACCACCTGCTTATTCACAAAGGTGTCGACAATCTCATTGAACAAATTCTCGTCCAACTCCTTTGACAGGTCCACGCCGGTAATCGACACCCCGAACCTGCCGGCCAGAGGTTGCATATCGAACGCCATCGTTTCGCCCCCTTTTATTGTCTCGATCGAATCGTATCAAGCGATCTCGCTTATTTTCAACTTCCTGAAGGTAACGGTTGCGGGGCGATAGGATTTGCCGGATGGAAAATTCAGCTCCTTTCTGAATCTACATGCATATATTCAACCCTGACACTGATTGTCCTCAAGAAGAACCCTGACCAGCCTGGCAGCCTTGGCCAACCTCTACACGGTGTGGCACGCGCGCAAACTACGCGCGCAATCAAAAGTACCCGAAGCTCTAATAACCATGACGACGTTGGAAAAGCAGCGGACCGCTTTTGTGATCGGCGCGTCAGCGGTCACGCTGGGCATCGTGCTCTTCGAAGTCGTGGCCCACGCCCTGCTGCACTAAGCCACGCAGGTTGGAACCGCGGATACAAAACCAAGCCAGCGCCGGCGTGGGATTAACCAGTCGCAGGCATTCTCATCAGTAACATAGGGTTTTACCATCCATCTATGGAATTGATATCGGTGAAATTACCCACCGAAACTTCGAGCTAGGGTCGCTGCCGAGGCCCGGCGACGGAATATCTCCCAATCAACGATTGTCCGGGAATCGTGAGCGCAGAACGGCTGCACAGATTATGAATCCGCTATTTTGAAGCCGATTACGGCGCCGCCGCAAGGCTTGAAGGCTTTGCCGCCGGCTCGTTCTCAGTAGCTGATTTCAAGAGAGAGGCCGGCGTCATGAACGGCTTTGAGATGGTTCCATGTCGAGCGTATCCACCGCGCACAGGCGACGTTGTGTTCAAATAGGGAGTACTTGGCATTATCGCCGTAGTCCGGGCGGTCGATCATTTCGGTGTTGATGAAGCGCAGCGGGCTCTCAGGGTGGCTGAGATGATAGCGCATGACTTTTCGAAGCGCTTCTTTCGCCGGCTCCAAACGCCAAGCTTGCCACGGCGAATGCCATTCGCCGGGTTTCGGCTTTAAGAACGGGTATTGGATGCCACGGCCGGGCTTTCCAGCAGCATCGGTCGACCAAACATTCTTGGGGCCGTTAGGTGACACCGGCCGGAACTGCGCATAGACGATCATATTCATGGCCAGCCAGCGCTCGCAGAGGTTGCCGGGCTCGAATGGATCGAGCACCACCAAGCCAGCGTCAACATCTTCGCGAATCTTGGAAAGCTCTTGCTCTTCCGGGTTGTCGATCTTGAACGCGCAGTGACTGTAGTCGAGAGTAAAGTTGAACCGTATACCTCGCGCGCGCACCTTCTCGGCCACGGGGACGACGCGGCGAAAGTCTTCGGACCACGTGGCGACATGCAATTCGAAGGAGGGTTGAACTCCAAGGCGCGCGCCCATCTCCCAAACCCGCAAGTAACAGTCGACCACCTCATCGTCGGACAGCGCATGGCCATCGGCATGGTAGGTGCGAATCACGATATTTTGATACGTCGATTGCAAGCGCGCGGCGTTGGCCATATTGACACCAAACGCGGCATCGTCGCGGCCCAGCACGTAATGCGCAGTTCCAGTGTGCATCGGCATGCCATACTTCTGCGAGCAACGGATATATTCGTCCATTAACTCCGGTGGCGGTAGTCGATCGAGATAATCGAACACGCCGGAATCGCGAATCATCCGGAATTGCCGGTCGACGGATTCGCTCACACCATGCGTGATGCCGTGCGCCTGACAGCCGATTAGGAAATCTCTTGCCATGCTTTCAGTGCCTGGGTTCGCTACCGGCGGGATCTCTACTTGCAAAGGTAGCCTTCGCGACAATAGATGCCCATTTCGCGCTGCACCTCGCGCAGCAGCCCGATATTCGTCACCTGAGAGATCTGGATCTTGTGCGGATCGAGCTTCAGAGATCCGGCGGCGAATTCGAGCAAGAACCGCATGCTCTTCTCAGTGAACCCGCCGGGATCTTCAGCGCTCACCTTCGGTATTAGCAGCTGCAATGCGCCTCGCGCAATATCTGGTTGGATTTTCAGCTCCTTGGCCGCAATCTGCGCAGTCTCGTCGGGATTTTGTCGAATGTGCAACAAAGCGCGAATCTGCACCCGCAGCCAACGCTTGATCAAATCGGGATTGTCTCGCAACAACTGCTCATGGACCGACATGCCGCCGAAGGGCACGGGGAACACGTCGGACGAGCTCATGAGAATGTTAAAACCCCGCGGCACTAGTTGTGCCGCAACGTCGGGATTAATTGCCGAAGCCGCCGCCTGCCGCGTCTCCATCGCGATCACCCGCGCTTTGGAATCGGCGCTGGTTAAAAGGTTGACATCGACTCCCGGTTCCAAACCCATTTTCTTGAGCATCAAACGCGTGGCGACGTCCGTGCTCGAGCCGGGAGTCGATATCACGACCGTCTTACCCTTGAGATCGCGGGGCTCTTGGATTTCCGGCCGCACGACGAACTGAAAGGTTGAGCTATTGAACGTGTAAAATACCGACTTGAGCGGCGCCCCCTGCAGACTTGGCGCTAAGGTCCCACCCGCGACGGCAAAGTCGATCTGCCGCGACATCAACGCCGGCAGCGCCACTCGCGAACCGACCACCAGCAGCTTAAAGTCAATCCCCTCTTTCGCGAAAAAACCTTTAGCCCGCGCCAAATAGGTTGGCAAATAGCCAAAGTCGGGCGTCGATACAGCCTGTTTGACTTCAACCATTCTGCGCTCGTCCTGGGCAAAACAAACGGCCGGGAACAAGGCATAGAAAAAAGTCGCGACTGCGGCGCTCCAATGGACCATCGAATAAGCCTCCCAACGACGGTGAGCGTTGATTAGTAAGTCGCGCGCCGGCTACCCTGAGCGCGCGCGCGGACATGTTCCCCGGCTGTGACCGGAGGATATTTTGCGGGGTTGTCCGCCGACTGACAGGGTTCAAGACACGATATCACCGTGTCCCGGTGGGGACTATAGAACAACACGACCGAATAACGATCATTGGGAGGGGCGTCACCGAATGGCACCACACGGTGCGGCGACGAGCGGAACAGACCATTCGTCCATCGCTCCAAGAGATCGCCGGTATTCACCATCGCCGTATCCGGTATCGGCGGCGCAGCAACCCAGCTGCCATCTCTCACTTGTACTTCGAGCCCGCCGGACTCATCCTGCACCAACATGCTTATCCCGCCGAAATCCGTATGCGCTCCAGCGCGTAATTGACCGAGCAAAGGCGCCGCGACCACCGGCGGGTAATGCAACAAACGCAGCGTCGAGTCTGCGCCCTCGAAAAACTCTGCGAAGTAGTCTTCTGGCAGCGTCAATGAGAGCGCAATCGCCCGCAACAGCCTCTGACAGCACTCCCCTGCGCTTTTTTGGTAGGACAGCAACACCGACTTGAACGAGTCCATTCCAACCGGCCAAAGCGTAGGGCGCGCGCCGGCGCGCTCGGGCCCGCAATGATATATTTCTTTCAAGTCGCCGGGCTGGCCTTCGTCGAGCGCTTGCAAGCCGATTCCTTCGTAGCCGCGGCTCGAACCGGCGCGCTCGGGTCGAACCGTATTCTTGACTCCCTGAGGCGAAGCGAAAAACCGCTGCGACTGTTCGAAGACCGCATCGATCTGTGATTTTTGCAGGCCGTGATTGCGCAGATAGAAGAAGCCGCAGCTTTCGAGCGCGCCGCGAAGCGCCCGTGCAACTTCGCGCTTGCCCGCGGGATCATCAGCGGCGAATCCTGCGAAATCGATGATCGGCAGCCCTGTCATGGTCTCTGGGTTACTTGCTCGATCGATCTTTTCTCTTTGGGTTGGGCATCACACTATGCGCGCACATCGAAAGCCACCTCGCTGAATGTATGGTCTATTCAGAGGATCTTGGCAGCTGCCGGCATTATTCCTGATTTGTCTGATGCAATGCAATCGAAAAAACCGCTGGGAGCCTAGACGCGAACTGCAAAGTGAAATGCAAACGATTGCCGATGCCCGGCTGGTCTGCGACCTCGCCGCGCAACTCGATGTGTCCCTTGCCATCTCCAACGAGACGCAAACTCAACTGCTCCTCCATCGTCGTGAACGCCGCCGTGCCACTCAAGGTCTGGTGAAGCGGGCGAAGCTCGGACATGAACTTGGTGAACTCTCCGGTGATGATGGTCGCTGACACCTTGCCACGAAATCCTCCAGCCTGCACTCGAATCGTCACCGTCAGCCAGTTGTCGTCATAATACTCGCCGACGGGCGCACGCTCGTAGCCATGCACCTCTACTGCGATGCGCTCCTGCTCTGAATGACCGAACGAGAATGTCATGGCGCGTAGTGTGGCCTAACGTTCGAGCTAAGCTGCCCGCGGAGGCAGGCTCTGTATGCCCGGACTGTGATGATGCAACATGTGCCACAGGCCGGGCTTACAGTGCCTGCCGTAGCGGGTCAGCTTGAGCGAGGGGTTCAAGTAAGCCGCTGCGCGGCAGTTAATCCGTCCTGACATTCTTCCAATTCCACCGTCCCATCATTGTTCGATAAAGGACTCCTATCTTTTTTAGAAGGAGAACTTTTATGAACGATTGGTATCAACGCATGATGGCGGTCCTGCAGCTCAACGGGAAAGGAGAGCCCACTCAGAAAGCCTATACCCGCGCGGTCCGGATGCTCTGTGAGTTTTATCACAAAACTCCCGACCTGGTCTCCGAACCCGAGCTCCAAGAGTACTTCCTGCACCGCAAAAACGTCAGTCGCTGGTCCCCCAAGACCATGCGCATTTGCTATTGCGGTATTCGTTTTTTCTACGTCAACGTGCTCGCGCGCGACTGGCATATCCTCTCCATCCTGCGCGCCCAAAACGAACACCGCCTCCCCGCCGTTTTGAGTGTCGAAGAAGTCAGAAGCATTCTGGCTCAGGTCAAAACCTTCCACAACTACGTTTATCTTTCCACGGTCTACTCCTGCGGTCTGCGCCTCGATGAAGCTCGCCACCTCGAAGTCTTCGACATTGACAGTCAGCGCATGATGATCCATGTCCACCGCGGCAAAGGTGCCAAAGATCGCTATGTCCCATTGCCGCCGTCGACACTGGCCTTGCGGCGCGCCTACTGGCGTACTCACAAACATCCCAGGCTTATCTTTCCAGCGCTGGGCCGAACCCGAACCAGCGTCAACGAGTCGGCTCATCCCATGGCCAAGAGCAGCGTCCAGGGCGCCTTTCGTCAAGCCAAGCGCGCCGCGGGTGTCAACAAGAAAGGCGTGTCCGTTCACACCCTGCGCCACTGTTACGCCACTCATCTCCTCGAAACCGGCGTCAACCTGCGTGTCATCCAACGCTACATGGGCCACTCCCGTCTGGAAACCACCATGCTCTATCTCCACCTGACTCAGAAGGGCCAGGAAGATGCCTGCCAGTTGATCAACCACGTCATGGAGGGACTCGATCATGACCTCCATGCGTGAAATCTTTACCACCTTCGGTCCCGAGTACCTTCAACGCTATGCCCAACAACCATCGCAAAGTCATTGACGCCATCGTGGCCTGTCGGACCGAAGCCTGTGGGGTTGCTTTCTACCAGTGTCAGGGTTGCGCCGAGCCCCAACAGTTCTTTTGCTCTTGTGGCAATCGCCACTGCCCCACCTGCCAGCACAACAAATCCCAACAGTGGCTCCAAACCCAAATCAAACGTCAACTCCCGGGCCATCACTTCCTGATCACTTTTACCGTCCTACAACAGCTGCGCTCGTTTATCCGCCAACACCAGCGCCTTTGTTACTCCGCTCTGTTCAAAGCCTCTTCGGATTCAATCAAAAAACTCGCCGCCGATCCCAAGCACATCGGCGGCGATCTGCCGGGCTTCTTCGGCGTGCTCCACACCTGGGGCCGAACCCTTCAGTATCACCCCCACATCCACTACATTGTTGCAGGCGGCGCCATCCGCTCTTGCGATAGCTCCTGGCATCCCTCCAAAATCGATTTCTTCCTGCCCGTCAAAGCCCTGTCGAAAGTCTTTTGCGCCAAGTTCCGCGACTTGATCCAGCAGGCCCAAGGCTTCGATCAGATTCCTAAGGCAGTCTGGCAGATCGACTGGAATGTTAACTGCCAGGCCGTGGGCTCCAGCGAAGCCACTCTCAAATACCTCGCCCCCTACGTCTTCAGGGTCGCCGTCTCCAACTCCCGCGTCATCGCTGTCCAAGACCGCATCGTCTTGATCCGTTATCGTAAGCCCCACAGCGAACGATCCCGAACTCTTTCCCTCGATGTCATGGAGTTTATCCGCCGTTTCTTGCAACACCTCCTCCCCGCCGGTTTCATGAAGATCCGCTACTACGGTTTTGTCAATCCCAATTGCAAGCTCCCACTCGATCGCATTCGTGCCTTGATCGAACTGAGCTATGGCTTCGCGCTCGATCTGCCGGTGGTGGAACTTTCGCCTGTGTGCCGTAGTACGTGTCCAAGCTGCGGTGACCTGCTCAAGTTCCGCTCGCGACTGGCACCGATCAAAATATTGCACCGCTCGGGTTAACCCGACTCCCTTTAAACGAAAATCGATTGTTCCCAAAGTGCTTCTGCGCTCATCGCCCAGGGTAAACCAAAGGCCGTGGTGTGACCACAACTCTTGGATGATGTTTGAATATTTTGCTCTGCTGGATAATCGAGGAGGAAAAACTCAACGTAACTTAACTTTGCCGACCGACAACTTTACTGCGCACCCACTCGCCTACACGATTTTCATCCTCACCGCGCAGCCGCCAACCACCCACCACAACCGTTTCCCTTGCTCGTCACTCGAACACGGGCTTCTTGAACATCGGATTGAAACGACTCGGAAGTCGTCTCAATCCTTCTTGGTTAGAGCTCATTGGCGCAGTAGGTCTTCTGACACCCACTTCAGCTGACGAAGGAAGGCGTGCAAACGCGAGACTACCTGCTCCGGCCTCTCCACGCGAACCCACTGCTTCTCTTCTTGCGGCGTGTCGATGTACCTAAACTCGACCAGACCATCGAGCCGCGGCGAGACGCGAAGAAGCGGCCCCATGTAGGGGTACACCACCGGTGTTTGGGTTACGCAGAGGTCAAACATTGAGGTCCATGCGAACAACGCCGTCGCCAACGGCCCACTAGCGACGTGCGCACACGGCGCGACCGCCTCGATTTAGCACATGGGTGTAAATCATCGTCGTGCTGACATCGCTGTGGTCAAGGAGTTCCTGCACCGTGCGGATGTCGTCCCCGTCTTCGTGAAACATTGCCCCAACTGCGGCGGCGATTTGAAGATCATCGTTGCCATCGAAGACCCGCCGGTGATCGTCACGATCCTCACCCATCTCGGTCTACCGACCCGCGCTCCGCCGCGTGTGCCGGCGCAGCGATTCGATTTATTCCAAACGACCTGACAAGTCGCAAACCGGTTGCCAATGCGAGCCGACGGACGGGCTCACTCTGAGTACGAGCGAGTCGCGCGAAAAGGAACATTTCGCGCGACTCCGACCGCTGCGGCGCCAGAGCCGACCCCGGCAAAAGCGCAAATTTCACTAACCGCTCCGAGGATTGACACGCTCACCGGTCCAGCGATATGTCTCCGGGCAGAAAAAAAGGTGGTTTGAATTTCCTATACCTAGTCCATCGAATGGAACGGGCAGCAAGTCTGGCCTGAAGCGAAAAACGCAACTTAATCCAATTGACAGTATACATCGTGCTGCGCTATGGGTGCGCGTAGAGAGCATCTTGAACGAAGCTTAGCTTGATAACGGCACTGCTCGGTGCTCTATGGAGGGAGCCGTTGTCAATAGGTGTGTAAAAAGATACTAGGCGGCGACCCTCATCTCTTTGCCATTGTCATACTTCGTCCCGCGCGCTACTTTTCCGACAAGCTGTGGTGCGTTCAGTTTGCGGAAGCTCTT
>Ga0194132_10012455_pt1 | contig 10610 bp, 8 predicted proteins | sample TA2KigOf80mmetaG_FD_148612 | JGI IMG/M metagenome (GOLD analysis project Ga0194132, IMG submission 148612) | Freshwater microbial communities from Lake Tanganyika, Tanzania - TA2015054 Kigoma Offshore 80m | ecosystem: Environmental > Aquatic > Freshwater > Lake | place: Tanzania: Lake Tanganyika... | reverse complement strand
GGACAGTGCTTCGGACATCGTCATGAATCGGCCCTATCCGGCTTGGCGTAGAGCTGCCGGCGCACGACGACTATGCGCTGGATGACCGTGACGACGCTGACGACGGCAAGGATGCCGAGGGCAATGGGCAACACGTATGGCACGCCAAGGCCGGCGAGCAGCGCGGCGAGCAGCACGACGATCAGGCGCTCGGCTCGTTCGGCGATGCCGACGTTGGCGGTCGCCCCCACGGCCTCGGCTCGAGCCTTGGCATACGAGATCACCTGCCCCCCGACCAGGCAGGCGAGGGAGGCCGCCGTCGTCCACGCGCTCTGCGTGGCCGCTGCCCACAGCATCAGCGCCCCGAACACACAACCGTCGGCGATGCGATCGAGCGTTGCATCGAGGAAGTTGCCCCATGGGCCAGCGCGTCCGGAGAGCCGCGCCATAGTTCCGTCGAGCAGGTCGCAGAGCACGAAGGCGGCGATGATCAAGCAACCGGGAATGAAGTCGCCGCGAGGGAAGAACACCAGGGCGGCCGTGCACGTGCCGAGGGTTCCGATGAGCGTGACGACGTCGGGAGAGACGTGCAAACGCAGCAGGAGTCGTGCCGGTGGCTCGAGAACGGCCGAGGAGAGCCTCCTGGCCGCGGGATTGTTGAGCACCACGTCTCCTCTTGCCGCGTACAGCGGATGCTACGGCGTCAGGGGACCGCCCCCGGATGGCCGGGCCTTGGCCGAACCACTTGCCGGGACCGTCCCGTGAGGTGAAGGGTGGGAGCAGCATGGCGGGAGCCAGGGAGGTGCCGTGTCGCAGACATCATCGGGCCGGGAGCTCGGGGCGGGCATTCCACGTGCCCCCGAAGCCATCCGCAACGTCGTGCTCGTCGGTCCCAGCCATGCGGGCAAGACGACCCTCGTCGAGCACCTGGCCCTGGCCACGGGCGCGATCACGCGCGCCGGGGTGGTCGAGGACGGTTCCACCCTCAGCGACGGTGACGACGCCGAGCACCGACAGCAACGATCGGTGTCCCTTAGTCTCGTGCCCGTCGACCACGACGGCGCACGCATCAACCTGCTCGATACCCCGGGCTACGCGGATTTCGTCGGCGAGGTGCGCGCAGGCCTCCGAGCCGCCGATGCCGCCCTCTTCGTCGTCTCTGCGGTCGACGGCGTCGACACCGCCACCAGCATGCTCTGGGATGAGTGTGCGGCCGTGGGCATGCCGCGCGCGATCGTCATCACCAAGGCCGACCGACAACGTGCCGACGTCGAAGGAACGATCGAGCACTGCCAGGCGCTCTTCGGGGAGGGCATGGGCGTTCTCCCGCTCTACCTCCCACTGCACGCCGACGACGGTCACGTCGCGGGCCTGCTCGGCCTGCTATCGCGGCGAGTCTTCGACTATTCCGACGGCGTTCGGGTCGAGACGAGTCCCGATCCGGAACACCTGTCGCTCATCGACGACGCGCGGACATCGCTGCTAGAGGGCATCATCACCGAGTCGGAAGACGAGACCCTCATGGATCGCTTCCTCGCCGGCGACGAGGTCCCCTTCGACACCCTGGTCGAGGATCTGGAGAAGGCGGTGGCTCGCGGCCACTTCTTCCCTGTGCTCATCACCGCTACCAGCCCGGTGGGTTTCGGCATGAGCGAACTCCTGGAGATCCTCGTGCGCGGATTCCCGTCACCGCTCGAACACCCCCTGCCTGCCGTCACCAGTCCTGACGGTGCCCCTGAGTCGCCACTAACGTGCGACCCCTCCGGAACCCTGTGTGCGGAGGTCGTCAAGACATCGTCGGATCCGTATGTTGGGCGAATGTCACTCGTACGCGTGTTTTCCGGCACTCTTCGCTCGGAGTCAACCCTTCACGTGTCGGGACACTTCATGTCCGACCGCGGTCATGACGATCACGACCTCGATGAGCGCGTTGGCGCGCTCATCTCACCGCTGGGCAAGACACAACGCGCGATCGGCCAGGTCATCGCCGGCGACATCGCAGCCGTGGCGAAGCTAAATCACGCCGAGACCGGCGACACGCTGTCCAGCCCGACTCATCCGCTGCTCATCGAGCCGTGGGTCATGCCCGATCCGCTCCTTCCCGTCGCCATCGTCGCCCACGCGAGCTCGGACGAGGACAAGCTCGCGGTTGCCCTCGCTCGACTCGTCGCCGAAGACCCTACGATGCGGCTGGAGCGCAATCCCGAAACCGGTCAGATCGTCCTGTGGTGCATGGGCGAAGCCCATGTCGACGTGGTCCTGGATCGTCTCAAGGCCCGCTACGGCGTCAACGTGGACTCCGAGCCCCTTCGCGTCTCGCTCCGCGAGACCTTCACCGGCCCGGCCAAGGGCCACGGTCGGCTCGTCAAGCAGTCCGGCGGCCACGGGCAGTATGCCGTCTGCGACATCGAGGTAGTGCCGCTGCCGCCGGGCAGCGGCTTCGAATTCGTCGACCGGGTCGTTGGCGGTGCCGTCCCCCGGCAGTTCATCCCTTCAGTCGAGAAGGGTGTGCGAGCCCAGATGGCCAAAGGCGTGGCCGCCGGCTACCCCGTCGTCGATATCCGGGTCACCCTTGTCGACGGCAAGGCACACAGCGTCGACTCATCGGACATGGCCTTCCAGATGGCTGGGGGACTCGCGTTGAAGGAGGCGGCCGCAGCCGCGCGGATCTCCCTGCTGGAGCCCGTCGACGAGGTGCTCGTCCTCGTTCCCGATGAATACGTCGGTGCCGTCATGTCGGATCTGTCCGGTCGCCGCGGGCGGGTGACCGGCAGCGAGGGAGTTGGCACCGGGCGCACCAAGATTACCGCCGAGGTGCCGGGCCTTGAGCTGACGCGCTACGCGATCGACCTGCGCAGCCTTGCGCACGGGACCGCGACATTCACGCGTCACTACCTTGGCCACGAGGCGATGCCCGCGCAGGTCGCCCAGGGCCTGGCCTACACAAGATAGCGCCCTAGACGGGCCAGGCTCCCGGAGCCCGACCTGTCTCGCGCGCCCCCAGGTCCGCATCGCTCGGTCCGGACCAGCGCAGGGCCCACTCCGCGGGGGTGAGGGCGCGAAAGCGGTGCTCAGCACCGCTCATGGCCATCACGTCTCCGGCACGAAGCCAGACCGTGACGATCCCGCCATCGGTCATCACCTGAAGAAGGCCCTCGCCCGATCGCACGAGATGGAGTTCATCGCGCTCGTTGACGTGCCAGGCGCCCATCCCGGAATCCTCCCCGCCGGGGACGGGTGGATCGATCGACACCACCGCGCGCACTGGATCTTCTCCGATCGGCAGGCGCCGAGCGATATCCGCAGGATCGATGTCGGCGCCGTCGGCCACCCAGAACTCGCTGCCAACATCGGCAAGCAATGCGGCCGCATCAGGCCGATCGAATCGCGGCATGGTCAATCTCCCTTGTCCCAGGCGTCCTGAAGTACGCGGCGACTCTCTTCGAGCACCTGAGGCATCGTCTTGGTGTGGCCGATGACGGGGAGGAAGTTGGTGTCGCCTCCCCAGCGGGGTACTACGTGCTGATGCAGGTGCCCGGCGATGCCCGCTCCGCCCACCTTCCCCTGATTGATGCCGATGTTGAATCCGTGCGCCCGGGTCGTCGCGCGCAGTACGTCCATCGAGCGCTGGGTCAGCACGCCGATCTCGAGAATCTCGGCCTCGGTGAGGTCGGTGTAGTCCGGCACATGGCGGTAGGGGCACACGAGCAGGTGACCGGCGTTGTAGGGGAACAGGTTGAGGACCACATAGGCCGTCTTGCCGCGGTGGACGACGAGCCCCTCTTCCTCGGGCATCCCCGGCGAACGGCAGAACGGGCAGTCCTCCCCCGGCCCGTCATGCGCCGGACGACTCTCACCCGCGAGGTAGGGCTGCCGGTGCGGCGTCCACAAACGATCCCACCGGTCCGGTAGACCGCCATGATCGCGCCGAACCTCGTCGGTCATGTCGATGGGGCGCCGTCGACCTGGACGCGACGCGCGACCGCATCGGAGATCTCAGCGAGCGCCTCGTCGATGGCGATGCCATTGCGTTGGCTGCCGTTGCGATAGCGGAAGGACACGGCGCCTGCCGCCACGTCGTCGTCTCCTGCGATCAGCATGTAGGGAACCTTCGACTTCTGCGCCGTGCGGATCTTCTTCTGCATGCGGTCGCCCGAGTCGTCTACCTCAACGCGTATTCCCGCCTTCCGCAAACGCCCTGCCACGCCATGGAGGTAGTCGGCATGCGCATCGGACACGGGGATACACACGACCTGGACCGGCGCGAGCCAGGGCGGGAAGGCACCCGCGTAGTGCTCCAGGAGCACCGCGAAGAAGCGCTCGATGGAGCCGAAGAGGGCGCGGTGGATCATCACCGGGCGCTGACGCGTGCCATTCGCATCCTGGTATTGGAGGTCGAACCGTTCGGGCAGGTTGAAGTCGAGCTGAATCGTGGACATCTGCCACGTGCGACCGATGGCGTCCTTCGCCTGGACCGAGATCTTGGGCCCGTAGAATGCCGCACCGCCCTCGTCGAGCACGAGCTCGAGCCCTTGCTTCTCGGCGGCTTGGCGCAGCACCTCGGTGGCCTCGACCCAGACCTCATCGGCGCCCACTGACTTCTCTGGATCGCGGGTAGACAGCTCGAGGTAGAAGTCGGACAGGCCGTAGTCGCGCAGCAGGTCCAGCACGAATGTCAGCAGCTTGTCGAGTTCGTCGGCCATTTGCTCGCGAGTGCAGTAGATGTGCGCGTCGTCCTGGGTGAATCCGCGCGCCCGGGTCATACCCTGCACGACGCCGGACTTCTCATAGCGATAGACGGTGCCAAACTCGAAGAGGCGTAGTGGAAGCTCCCGATAGGAGCGACCACGCGCGTCGAAGATCAGGTTATGCATTGGGCAGTTCATGGGCTTGAGGTAGTAGTCGAACCCTTGGCGACGCACATTGCCTTCGGCGTCGACTTCGGCATCGAGCTGCATCGGCGGATACATGCCCTCGGCGTACCAATCCAGATGGCCCGACTTCTCGAAGAGGGTCGACTTGGTGATGTGGGGCGTGTTGACGAACTCGTAGCCGCCCTCCTCGTGGCGACGCCGCGAGTAGTCCTCCAGGACGCGGCGGACGACCCCACCCTTGGGGTGGAAGACGGCCAGGCCTGAGCCGATCTCCTCGGGGAAGCTGAACAGGTCGAGCTCTGCCCCGAGCTTGCGGTGGTCGCGCTTCTCCGCCTCCTCCAGGAAGGTGAGGTAGGCCTGGAGCTGGTCCTTGCTCGGCCACGCCGTGCCGTACACGCGCTGCAATTGCTCGTTGGCCTGATCTCCGAGCCAGTGCGCCGCCGCGGTGCGCATCAGCCGGAACCCATTGGGAGCGATATAGCGGGTATCTGGCACATGGGGGCCGCGGCAGAGGTCGCCCCAGCACACGGCACCGGTCTTGGGGTCCACGTTGTCGTAGATGGTGAGTTCGCTACCACCGACCTCCATGACCTCGGCGCCACCCTCGCTGCCGATCAGGCGGAGTTTGAAGCGTTCGCCGGCTAGCTCGTGGCGCGCGTTGTGATCGGTGACAACGCGTCGCTGGAAACGCTGACCCGACTTCACGATTTCCTGCATGCGCTTCTCGAGAACCTTGAGGTCCTCGGGGGTGAACGGTCGGTCGACGGAGAAGTCGTAGTAGAAGCCGTCCTTGACGGGTGGACCTATGCCAAGCTTGGCCTCGGGAAAGGTGTCCTGCACGGCCTGGGCAAGCACGTGCGCGGTGGAGTGCCTGAGGACAGCGAGCCCCTCCGGGGTGTCGACGGCGATTGCCTCCACTGTGTCACCGTCTTGGAGAGGCGTGGTGAGGTCTTGCACTTCGCCATTGATGCGAGCAACGACGATGCTGCGGTCGGCACCAATCACGTCGAGGGCGGTCGTTCCCGGCGCGACCGACTGCGCACTCACGCCATCGGGCTCCACCACGGAGATAGCCAGGTCGGCCACTGCCCTGCCTCTCGTCGCACGCGCTTTCCGGCGCCACGCTATCGTCCCTGGCTTGGCCGAAGATCGAAGCGGCACCCCCCTTGGCACTCCCCCGCATCGCTGCGACCTGCTCGGTCGGCTGCGCAGTCTCCTGCCCCGATGACTCACCCTGCTGAGCACCCTGACGGGGCTTTTCCTGCTGCTGGTCCCGTTCGGCGTAAGGCACGTCGAATTCGTGTTCCCGGCTGGATAACGGTCGTGAGCGCCTACCTCCTCATCACTGATCCAGGGGACAAGTGGCGTAGCAAAGCCGGCACGGCGACCCACTGGATCCGCGACTGGCTGGCCAAGGGTGGGCGATACTGGGTTCGAATTAGAATCGCTCCACGCATATTTCCCAGTATTTGCACGGGTTTTCGTCGTTTTGGGCAGTACCCAAGAGTGGACACTTTCCCCCATAGACACCCTCAAATTGGGCACGATTGTGCATGCCCAAGAGGTACTGTTTTCCATGCTAGATGACGCCTAGATGGGGGTAATTGGGCATGACTGTGACAGCAGGCAAGCGACAGCCATACGGGCAGGGCGGCCGGGTCCGGCAGCTCCCGTCCGGCCGGTGGCAGGCGAGGTTCCTCGGACCCGATGGGGTCGTGCGCCCGGCGCCGGAGACGTTCGATACGAAGCTCGACGCCGGGGCATGGATTCGGGGCCAGGCCGCCGACGCGAAGTCGGGCGCCTGGCAGGCGCCAGAGCCGGGGCCCCACAAGCGGCAGACGTTCCGCGACTATGCCCTCGCCTGGATTGAGGGCCGTGACATACGGCCCCGCACGAGGTCCGACTATCGCAAGGCACTCGACGACCTCATCTTTCCCACGTTCGGCGACGTTCCCCTTGATCGGATCAAGCCTGCGAGCGTTCGCGTCTGGTTCGAATCCCTTGACCCTTCCAAGCCGACCACGAGGGCACGCGCTTACCAGACATTCCACGCGATCATGAACACGGCGTATCGCGACGACCTCATCGTCGCGAATCCCTGTCGCGTTGAGGGCGGCGGCAATACTCGACGCAAGCGCGACATACGCCCGGCGACGCTCAAGCAGATCGCGATGATCGCGGAGGAGATGCCCGACCGCTATCGATTCATGGTGTACCTGGCCGCATTCTGCGCGCTGCGCTACGGCGAGCTCACCGGACTCACTCGAGCCGACCTCGATATCGAGGCCGCCACGGTAAGCGTGCGGCGATCGATCACGCGCGTCGGCGGTCGATTCGTCGTGAACGAACCCAAGACGGCCGCAGGTTGGCGCACTGTGGCGATCCCTGAGGTCATCCTCACCGACGCCCAGGCGCACCTCGATCGTTTCGTGGGCGGGGCCATTGATGCTCTCCTCTTCCCTGCCCGTCACGGTGGATTCATGGCGCCGTCGTCACTGAATCGGGTCTACTACCCCGCACGCGAGGCCGCAGGCCGTACTGACCTGCGCTTTCACGACCTACGGCACACGGCCGCGACACTCGCCGCGATCAATGGCGCCACGATCGCCGACCTCATGAAGCGCCTCGGGCATGCATCGCCGCAGGCCGCCATGATCTACCAGCACGCCGCACAAGACCGCGACGCCATGATCGCCGCAGGCCTGTCCGACATGGTGGCGTCAGCACTCCCCCAACCGATCGCCACCCGCGGCAAGAGCCGATCGAGGCGGGCAGCCCGACGCTAGTAGCCGGACAGCGACAGGGCGCCCCGGTTGGGGGAAACCGGAGCGCCCCCCTAGGTCGGGGCGTTGACATTTGTCGCGACTATCCTCGTGCCAGGGGGTGCAGCGGACCTAGTGCCCCAACCGCGCATCGTCGGTCCGCACCGTGCAGATCGCCTCATGTGCAACCCCCGCCGCCGTCACACCGCCCTGGGAATGCTGTCCCCGCACGACTTCGAAACCCTGCACACCGCCGCCAACACTGCGGCATGATGACCCAACCGAAACTGTCCGGATTACCGGGTCAGGCTCCGCTTCCAACCAGTGGGGTGATGGCGGACCCAGGTGACATGGCCTCGGTGTATCCTCGTACTGTTCGGCATAGGCCGAGGCTGTAGGGGGAGTAGTGAGGGGTTATGTCGCGCTGTTGAGTGTTGGCGTCGCTCTCGTTCTGGGAGCGTCCTCAGGTGTATCGGCCAGTCAGGCCGGATCGGGAGTTGAGGTGACTCCCTCAGCGATCCCCCCACCGGCGATTTCCGGAGTTGCCAGCCAGTTCCTTTACTACTTCTTCGAGCAGAGAGATGGACTCCCGCCGAAGCCGGGAATGGTTACGGTGACGCTGAACCTGAGTGGGGTCAGCGCAAGTGGCGCCTATGTCGCGTGCTCAGTCTCTGACAGCGTCCCACTAGTAAGTTTCTACCTGCCGCTTTCACAGGGTCCCTTCCAGGTCACCGGGCTCATGCCTGACACCAAGTACTGGTGCTTCGCAACTTCGTCTCCTGTCGAAACGTTGGAACCGTCCGCGTGGTCCCAACCGTTTGAAATGACGACTCGTTCCGCGCTTGGCACGACCCAACTTTACATGCTGCCCGAGGTATACGCCGCCTTCGCAACAGAAGGCGACTACGGACCTGTCTGCACATGGTGTCGCACGAGTACATCTTGGCGCTGGCCGATGGCAAAGCCGTGGAAGGAGGGGATGGACACCACTCTTCCTGGAGGCCTGAAGCTGCCACTTATGAATCGATTTGCCCCCGTCCTTGATGCCCGTCTCGGAGCCGCGCCGGACGGCAACCCGACCATTGCGGTCAAGTCCTCTCGCGGCTGGGTAGACTTGGTGACAACCGAAGACCCGCAGATGACCGCGACAGGATTCACGGCGAAGGCGTTCTTGACCACAAACCAACTCCTGCTGTCCTACCTACCATCACTGAAGCTGTCTCCAGGCCAAGAGCTTGGCTATCTGTACTTGACGCAAGAGTTCGTGGCTTCACCGCCATCGGCACCCATCGACTTGGTGGCCAAAGCGAAGCAAAACCCGAAGGGCGGTGCGAGCGTGACGGTGTCATGGGGGCGACCCGTTGACGATGGGGGTTCACCTGTTACCGGCTATCGCTACCAGACCCGCATGGGCAAGACGACTTCCGCGTGGACTGCCACCTCCGCGCTCAACTTCAAGTTGGCTGTCAAGAGCGGCTCTACCATCAGGGTTTCGGTCGTCGCCGTCAATGAAGTGGGGCTAAGCCCCGTCGCCAGCATCACGACCCGAGCCTGAGCAACACCCGTTCCAGCCTCCGCGGGGGACGGGCAAAGGCTTGTGCCGACGAAGTGGCACACCTTGACTCGTCGGGCAGAAGGAATGGGCGTGACATCTACGTGGGTGTTCTAACCGCACTTCCGGCAGAGCGTGGTGAGAGCGGTAGGGCGGCTCAGTCCCACATGATGTTGGTGTCTTCCGAGATGTCAACGTTTTCGCAGCAACGCTCCTCGTCGGTGCCGAACCAGCAAAGCAGGTAACCACTTCCAGGAATGACGTCTTCAAACTCGGTGCCGATCAACCACGTCGAGTTGACGTCAATGCCTGAAGGGCCAATGTGGGTAACGTCTCGTTGGACCTCTACTGCTTCCACGAAACGCCAAGGTCCGCGGTGGCCGTGGGGGCACGAATACTCGGTGCCTGGGAACGAGGTGTGGTCGCCTGGGCGGTCATGTGGACTTGGGGGTTCCATATGCATTCACGGTGAGGGCCAGGTTCGTAAGACCAAGAAGTTCGGGAAGTGATGGCTGGGCCTCGCCGCCTCGATGAGTGCCTGTTTGTCGTACCCCCCAGGTAAAGTTCCCCTCGGCAGCATGAGGGGGTTCGGGGTGGGTGTTCCATCGTGGTAGCAGCAACCGTGGAAGTCCGGCACAGGTCAGGACCCGGACTTTGGCTGGAGCGCGGACGTGGCAGACCCAACCGAGCTTTGGTGTCTTCACGACCCAGGTGCAGGCCGTATCCGACACCAACACCGGACCCAGCCTGCTCGACCACTTGATTGAGCAGCGCCGACAGCGGCGACAACGAGTTAGAACCTAGGGCCGATTGCCGTCGGGCTGGGTGCCTACGGCCAGGGTGCCCGCCTTGGGGGCCGTCAGAGGCCCGCCTGGGGGTAGGCTAGCGGCACGAATCGGGGGTCTCACCGTTGCGCTTGCGCCCTTCATGCTTCTTCTTGCCGCGTGCGGCGGCTCCACGGAAGCCACTCCCAAGTGCGAGCCTGCGCTCGCCGATGCTGCCAGCATCACCAATCTGCTTTCCGCCTACCCCGAACTGGGCAACACCCTCGCCGACGGGGCGCAGCAAGTTCGATACAACCGTGACGCGTGGGCAGCGTCGTCGTTCCGCAACGTCGTCGCGGGGAGGCTCCAGCCAAGCGGGGAAGTCGGTGTGTGGGTCATGCATTACAACGACACCAACGGGGCCCTCATGGGCGCGGTGCCCGTGAACGACGTCGCAAAGGCAGCAGCACCCGAGTCCATCGTTACGAATAGCGACGCGGGTGCCGCAGTCCGGCGCGTGGCCGAATCGGAAGAAGCAGCGGCTGCCGTCGCCTGCCTAGGGGGATCGCAATGAAGAATCGACCTGTGCTAGCCGTCGCACTCCTAGCAGCCGCCACCGCGGCCGTAACTGCAGACAAAGGCCGGGGTCGCTACTGCCCTACCAGGTGGGTTCGGTCGT
>Ga0194132_10012453_pt1 | contig 10611 bp, 8 predicted proteins | sample TA2KigOf80mmetaG_FD_148612 | JGI IMG/M metagenome (GOLD analysis project Ga0194132, IMG submission 148612) | Freshwater microbial communities from Lake Tanganyika, Tanzania - TA2015054 Kigoma Offshore 80m | ecosystem: Environmental > Aquatic > Freshwater > Lake | place: Tanzania: Lake Tanganyika... | reverse complement strand
TTCCGCGTCGATGCGATAAGTCTGGGGATCGAGGAGATGCAGAAGAGCGAGGAGGGTCTGTTCATGTCCGAAGACCGGAGTCGCGGAAATGAGAATCATCCGACTTGCAGCCAAAGCTAGACGCCGGAGTGCTTCGTACCTAGCCTCACCATCTGGGCCAGTGGAAATCAGGTTGTGAGCTTCGTCGACGACAAGGGTGTCGACATCGGAGGGATCTACGGTGTCGATTTGTTCAAAAGGCAAGACATGGATGTTGTGCGTTATGTCGTCGACAAAGAACCGCCAGGACAACTCCTTCGTCCACTGGCCGGTGAGGGACGGTGGTGCAAGCACCGTGATCCTCTCGTCGGGGTTGTCGAGGACGGCCTGCTTAATAATGGCGCAGGCTTCGATGGTTTTCCCTAGCCCAACCTCGTCTGCGAGTAAATACCGCTGTACAGGGTCTCGCAGCACTCTGCGCACTACGTCAACCTGGTGGGGAAGCAACTCGACGGACGCGGACAGGAGCCCTGTCAATCCGAAGCTGGCAGCCCGCGCCGTGGCAATGCATCTCACGGCCGCCAACCGTCGATCGTGAAGGTACTGAGTTTCCATACCGCCCGCAGCCAAGACTGCCGCTGGATCCTCGACCGGAAGAAGGCAGCGAACCCGGATCTCGTCCTCTCGGAGCTCAACAGGCCGACGGTTTGGTAGTTGGACCGTGTAACGAAGTTCCGAAGGGCTCGACATGAAGTAATCGACGACACGGCCAACCGACCAGATGCCAGCTTCTGATTGGACGTAGGCTCGCGTTTGCGGAGATAGATAGGCGCGTTCAACAGAAACGAGGTCGTAGCCTCGTTCGAACGAGTTGTGTATCGATTGGAAGAATCGCACGCGACATCTGCGGGCTTCGACTTCGATGACCTGGCCGAGCCCGTATTTATCGAAGGTCCAGACAAACGCACCATTGGAGATGCTTGGCATGAACGTCCCCTCGATACGCTTTTGAAACCCAGATCGCGAGTCACCGTGCGGTCAAGTCAACGCGCCTCCCGCGCGGCCGACGGTGGTGCCCGCACCACAGAGCAGGCACGTTAAGGGCAGAGCACACGCCGGAGGGAGACAAAGAGTGCTCCTGGAAACCGTCAGCGGCTGAGGGCTCGCCGTTCGTCAGCGAACTGCAACCTCCCTTTGATATTGATCCAGTAGATAGAACGCAAGTTTTTGGACGTCCCTTGGAACGTTCTGGATTTCATTCCACTTACGCTGGCTTCCATCCGAGAACGTCCAGATACCGTCGGTCCAATGGCAGTGCGCTCGCATTGGCTCAACGTGTGCCGTGAACATGTCCCTAGTCGGTATTTCGACTTCGGCAAGTCTTTCGGTGATTGCATCCATGAGAAGGCCCACGCCCACGATTCCAGCTCCATGCATCAGGCGAGACCGCCGGGGCGAGACGCCCCACGCTTCAGGGAATACCTCGGCTATCGCCGACCAGAATGCCTTGAGTACCTTCAACATGGACTCGGTATTACCTTCGAGCGAGCGGGGGAAACGGAAGCGATAGAGCGCGCCGTCACTCAAGCTGTTCTCCAGCATCCGCAAGATAGAGTTGTCCTTGATCACACCTGTCGGATTAGTTGGTGTTTTGACCAATCCCTTCATTGGGGAGTCGTCGTCATGGTTCAAGCGTTGGAGTAAAGCAGACGAGTATCGGCGGCGCTGCAGGAGCGACGGAAGTTTGGACTCGGTACCCGGTAGCAGTTCGTAGATAAGGTCCTTCGGGAGCGGCTTAGGGGAATTGACGAGGATAAACTGCTCGCGCTGGTCTTTGTCGGATCCGGATATGAAAGCGGTAACGAAGATCGGAAAGGATGCGAGCTTGGAGTCGCGAATCGCCGCTACTCTTTGCTGGCCGTCAACTATCCATCCTGGCTTCCGATCACCAAGCGGGATCGCCAAGATTCCTAAGCGCGGGGCCTCGCTTGCATGCTCGTCCCTTGAGGACGGTTTGAATGCTACGGTGCTGTCAAGGGCCAAAACGACGCTAGTCGGCATCATCGGGTTGCTCGACTCCAGGTAGGCCCGAATCTCCGCGATATGTGCGAGAACTTCAGGACGTTGGTACCCGCCGATCCCGTGCCCGTTCGATTGATGAATACGCGAGACAGAAGCGATCTCCGGGAGCAACTTCCCGTCCACTGCGAAGCTGTAGAGCTTGCGCCCCGGAGTTTGTTCTAACTCCAGCGCAGGCACATTGAGAACTCGGTCGCAGCCCAATTTCGCTACCTCCGGCCGGCGGCAACTACAGGTCGTGTTTTCACGGAACGACGTTGCGCTTGTGAACCCAGGCGTTGATAGAACACCGAAAGGTTGTGGAATCCTCGGCGCTTATTGCGCTCCGTGCCCCGGAAAATCACGACATGGATTCCGATGCTTCTACAAACGGTACATAAGCAAGAGTCCCAAGGCCGATCGCTGAGTACCTCTCGATACATTTCTTCACGTCTTGCGTCCGGATGGTGAACACGCTCATAGGCCAACACATGTTCGAGTGCAGTGTCAACCGGCAACATGCCGCTGCCATACTCCCGAAGAGCGCTCAAACAAGCGCGCTCAAGTCTCAGCACCTGCTCTTGCTTAAGTTCGCCGGCACGTATTCGCGCTTGGAGCGCTGGGTTGCCCTCAACCTGTGGGACGCGTATCGCTAGATACGTTCGATTCAGGGTGTAGTAGTTGTCCTTCCCGTCTTTGAACGCTTGACGCATCGGAGAGGTACTGTCAAAGCTGGTTACGCCGTACTTTTGAAAGTGTGCAATCTGGGCGCAACGCGTCACTCCCAGCAAATGTAGCTGGACGTTCGAGCAGCGAACACTGTCGATTGACTCGAGACAGCGCAGGATCGCGTGCGTCTTCAGCGGGACCATACCACCGAGGGCGATCCGCGAGTAACCCATGGCCTGCAATTTTTCAACCGCGACAGAGTAGGAGCGTGGACTCCATCCTTGTGCGACGCCGAGAGGGATGAATCGGACGTCGCCTGAGCGGCATAGTCTCAAGAATTCGCTCGCCAATTCCAACGTGATTTCCTGTCGGCGTCGCCACTCCGCCGGAACCGGATCTAGGCCCGGCAGTCCGGCATCAAACGAAGCTTGATAACCCAATATGACGTGATCGACCGAGATGCCGTAGTCGAATTGACAATCGACATAGAAGTCGGCGACGTCCTCCGGCCTGAAGGGAGGCACCTCTTCCCGTATGTACGAGAATGCGCCGCAATCTCCCATCGTCTCGAGGAGCGCTGGCAATCGGAAGAAGGATCTCGCACCTTGTCTTCGCAAGCGTTGCCGCTGCGCGAGGCTATACCTGCTTCCGTCCGCTCCGTTTCCGTCAACTATCGCCTTTGAGATGAGGATTCCGTCATATGGCGGTTTCGCAAGAAGTTCATGCGGATAGACATCATCTCTTTGGCGGATTCTCCATTCAGAGCGAGATTCGGCTTCGAAATCGAAGCTGGGATCTACGGTGTCCTGGCTGTCCGCGAAAAAAAACTTCATGCTCAATCATGCGCTTTCCGCACCGGAGTACGCATGAGAGTCACTGATGGACCGGAAAAGGGCCGCGAATCGGCCTTGCTCGCATGCCTTGCCGCCGTCGCGGAGTCGCCTCAGCAGGAGACTTTGTGATGAACCCGGTTGCTGGCGGATTCCCATACGAATGAATTCCAGAATCTGTTCGTCGGTGATCCTGCTGCGCGCCACGCGTCGTTTCCGTGGGGGTAAGGATTCGGGAGCGGTCAATCTGGCTCGGATCGTTGATGTCCGCAAACCATATGGTCCGCACTGCGCCAAGATACTTTTGGCGATTCGGGCATTGAGTGAGGTGAGATTGCCGCCCAGAGTGCGCTGCCAATCGGCTGTGATCGGGAGGAGATGGGGTTCCAGTGTGGGCAGACTGTGGGTTCCGGCACTCACGATCGTCAAGAGATCAGGATCTGCAAGCAATTCGCGGGCTTTGAGGAGATCTGCGGTAATCGCGGAGAGGTATGTAGCAGAAACGACGACGATGAGTGGGACGGTCGGCTGCCTTTCCGCTATCGCCGCAATCGATCGTGCCTTCGCGCCCGTTGGCCCACGCCAATTTGTCATCCGAAGCCACCAACTCTGCGTCCTTCGGGCGAGCGACTCATCTTCTTGGTCCGACCACCGGCAGACCGAATCGCTATCCCTGTTGGAGAAGGTTGCCGAATAGGGTTTGATCTCCACATCGAGCGGGAGGAGGCCGTATCCCGCCGAGCAGACCCAGATCGTCGCCCGCAGTCCAGAGGCGGTCGCAGACCGTTGCAGTGTGCGGACTACTTTCCAGTGGTCTCCTGCATAGAGGCTTTCGACCGCAGTACGCTTAGCCGGAAGCGATTCGAGCCTGTCCACCCAATCTGAAAAGGCAGCAGTGAGGTCGCCTGCGTCAACGTCGCGCAACCTAAGGCCCGGCATCGCGGCAACCCGCTTCCGCTTTGAGCAAGTGACGATGACGTTTACGAGGCTGTTTGCGGCCAAGTTGGTGGCTAGGAGGTGATAGCCAGTGGATTGAGTCGGATGTCCTTGTCGAACGCGTCCACCCCTTCTTTGCGCTTGAGCCACGTAACGACGGCGTAGGTCAGCGGCGTTGCGGCGGTCTCATAAGCGACCTTGGCCAACCATTGAACCCAGACGAGATGCCAGAGCGCAGGTACCTGTCCAGCAAACGCAACGGAAATGAATACCGCCGAATCTAGACCCTGACCCACGACCGTGGAGCCGATTGTTCGCGTCCAGAGCCAGCGGCCCTTCGTGGCGAGTTTCATCCGCGAAAGGACAGCGGCATTAGCGAATTCCCCTACGAGATAAGCCATGAGCGAGGCGATCAGGATGCGGGGGGTATAGCCGAGGATGGCGTCGTACGCAGCCTGGTTCTCGGCCCAAAAACCCGCCGCAGGAAGTCGGCCGCCCAACCAGATCGCGCCCACGACAATGAGATTGCACAAGAACCCCAACCAGATGACGGCGCGGGCGCGCCGGTAACCGTATACCTCTGTCAGGACGTCTCCCACAATGTAGCTGAGCGGGAAGATTATTATTGCTGCGGGCAGAACTTGCCCTGCGATTGAAACTAGCTTCACCGCAATGATGTTTGCGGAAACGAGCGCGGTGATGAAGAGCGCGGTGATGATCACGAAATACGGGCTGACCTGGCTGCGGTGCCCAGAGCTAGTCACGCCGTAACCCCCTTGGAATCCTCTAGATGATGCGTGCCCAAACTATGACAGCGCTGTCGCGGCGAGGCAAGTCGAAATGAAGTGTGGCAGGGCAGGTTATGGGAAGTTCGCATAGCCGTCAAGCTCGGGAAACAAGAAATCGCGGGGCCATACGCAAGAATTTGGTCGGACCGAGGATTAGATCTCTACGGCGGAGAAGTCCAGGCATTTCGCAGTCGGCTTTGGCCGAACGCGTCCAAGCTCTGGGCGTGGACATTGACCAGACAGCGCTATCCCGAATCGAGCGTGGCGAAAGGCAAGTGACCGACCTGGAGATCGTTGCGATCGCGAGAGCTCTCGGCGTGCGAATCGTTGACCTGTTCGAAGGCAATTCCAGTGCCGGCAGGCGGCCTATCCAATGAAAGAGAGGTTGCCGGACCGCGAGCTGTTTCGCTGGGCGGGTAGCAGGCCCTCGACCCGGCCGATCGCTCGTCTCCGAGCAACGTCCGTTCGGCGAGCAGACGTCGCTGACTGAGCAACTGCGAGCCGGGCAACGGACATTGGCTAGTCGCATGTCTCGGAATTTGGATTCCCGTTTTCCATGGTCCTGCGAACGCCGTCTCGGAATCGAGCCGCCACACCGCGTCTACTTCTGGCCCAGGACGCCAACTGACCCATCTGGCTCAGGAAAGGGGTACTTGTCTCACTACCGCAGTCGTGGGCGGGAGATGATCAAGATTCGTATTGCTGATCTCCTTGACGCTAACCCAGCCAAAGTGTCGTTTTTCTGCCGATGCAACTCAGGTGCCTTGAGGCAGCAGCCCGGGCGCGTGCCGGTCAAGCGAGGGCCAGCTATCTTCGCGCCGGCCGGCGGCTTCGCTGGCGCGCCTTCCCGGGTCGTCGATCTCGTGTTCGAGAGCCAGGTACGGCTTCCCGAGAAGTTTGAGGTTCTGTAGGGTGACGCTGGATTGGAAACCTTCCGCTCGGCGTGCTAGACGATCCGAGGGCGTCCGCCGAGTAGCTCATTAGTGGCACGCTCTGCACCCGAATCCCATCAGAATGAGGTCGGCGATCACGCTATGCCCCGAACACCTGTTGAACAAGTCCTGCGACGGCTTGTGAGTCGATACCGCCGGCAATACTGTCGGTCGTCGTGATGAGCGTGCCTCGATCTCCTCCGCCGTCATCGAGGTGCTTAATATCGTTCTCTTTGAACCAAGCGAGCTTCTCCGCCCAGCGGTTCTTGTACTCTTGGCCATGGAGCATACCGAGGTGCTCCCAGTAGTACGTATTGCCGCTGTTGTCATCGTGGATGGTGAAGTCCGGGTACTTGGTAACGCCGTCGATCTCTAGGGGCTGCTCGTATTGGTAGTCGACGCCCGCGTTGCACAAATGATCGGCGATAATTACCTCGGACTTTGACCGCACAGCTTCACCTCGCTTCGTCTTATGGATGAGCTTCTCTTCCAAGAACTTCTTCCCGATCGCAACTGGCGAAGGTGGGCCAAATAGGTTGGTGAGGCGGGTCGCGGTGCCGGAATACTCTTCGGCGCTGAGCCTCTGCAAGTCTGCGATAGAGCCTTGCACCAACACGACGACTTTCTCTTTCTGCCTCGTCAACGCGGTGTAAACCAACTCCCGCGTAAGCGCCAGCGAAGATTTCGGCACGATCAGGAACACGATATTGAACTCGCTGCCCTGTGCTTTGTGGACCGTCAGCGCATACGCGAGCTCCAGATTGGAACCGCGCTCCTCATCAAAGTCGCTCGGCCGAAATTTCACCACCGAACCGACTTGGGTCGAGAACTCGACCTCCAGGTTTTTGGGCTCGTGGTCGTATTGCCTGGTTCGCATCTGCCCAACCACGATGCCTATCTCGCCATTTGCCAAGTAACCGGGCGCTTCCGGGAACTTCCTCCCCCTCTCCAACTCCTTGTTACGGTTGTTGATGACCTTGTCACCATAGACAATCAATTGGTCGCCTTGGGGCTTCAAGAACCGCCTTTTCTGGAACCTCGGAACGTTCGTTGCCATCTCGATTTGCGCCGTCTTGTACCGACGGTGGATCAGCCGGTTCAACGGCTCTACGCCCCACGGCTTCTGCTTCACCGGGCTCAAGACTTGCCAATGTTCTGCGGCTGCTCCGGACCGCTTGCGGTTGAAATAGGCGTACGGCCCGGAGATCTGGCCGCCCAGGCTCTCGCTGAAAGCCAGAACCTCATCTGCATGGGGATCGAATCCCAGGTGCTCAGCCAAGATCGAGGGCAGGGCTGCCTCCAACTGATCCGGCGTGTCCCAAAATGCCACTTTAAGCGTGTCGCTGATCCGTTTGCCTGCCACGATCGCGAACACGGCGTCGTCCGCTGGACCGGAGCCTCCCCCATACCAATTGGCAAGGTCCAGGTCGTCGCGTTGCTTGGCATCGCCTCTGCGAGGTACGGTCAGTTCGGCGTACGATGGCGCAACCTGCGGGAATGGCGGGTCGAACGTTGCGGGCCTTAGGCGGGTGACGATATCCACGAAAGGCCGGCCCGCACCTATAGGCGGGAGTTGGCGATGGTCGCCAACCAGGATGAGCCTGTCGACGCCACTGAAGGATTCGATCAGTGCGGCGAGCATCTCCTCCGTCAGCATCGAACACTCGTCAACGATGACCGTCTTGCCGATGGGCCGTCCTGGTTTGCCTGTTAGCAGGTAGCGCTGCGTGCTGCCGTCGTACCGCCCACTTGGGCTCAGGAACTGCGCCACTGTAAACGCTCTCAGATGCTCTATGCCGTTCTTCTTGGCAACGTCCTCCATGCGGACGCGAGCCTTCCCGGTCGGGGCCAGGAGGACGATACCTCCAGGTGCAATGTCTGGATGTTTGCACAGGACCGATAGTAAGGTGGTCTTTCCGGTCCCAGCTGAGCCAATAAGGACGCTTATGCGTGCAGCTGCGATCTCGGCGAGTGCGGCGGCTTTTTCCGTCCGCGCTTGCTCCTCTTTCTCGGCTTCGCTCGGGTCCGGAGGCATGGGACCCAGGTCTCGGTCGAGATCCGTCCGCCAATCGGCCATGACCTTGTGTCGCTTCCCGTTGAACCGGGAGTCAACCGTCTTCCGAATCAAGTCGCCAGCGGAGGCGAGTCGCTCCAACTGATAGGCCGGAGACCCATCGGCCATTTCGACGACCCTGGTTTCGCCGGGAAACTGCTCTCGCTCTGCTACCTCGAGGAGGTCTCCCGTTACCAGGATTCGCTGCTCGTCCTCATCTTGGTCGCTGCGGCGCAGGCTGTTGATGATGCTTTCGCGTGGCCGGAGCGTGTTGCCTTGCAGAGCGGCAGCTTCAAGCTCTCGAATCGATAGCGCCCGCAAACGCCGAGCGTCAACTGCGGTATCCACTCTGCTCGGCTCCGGAATGGGGAACTGCTGACGAATCGATGCCTCGGGGAACATGCCCCGGTCCACAGCTCCAATTGGGATTGCGATGTTGGTTAGGCGAGTGGCCTCGTATAGAAGGTAGGGGTTGGCTAGAACGTCCTTGTCGGAGAGATCAAATCGCTCCCGCCCCCGTACCGCTGGTTCAACCACCAGTGCTGCTTGGTCTGGGGAGAGATCGATTCTGCTGACGAGTTCAAGGAAAGCCCGACGCTCCGATGACATACCCTTCCAGGCCTTCGCGATTGTCGGGTCGACGTGCCTCGCGAGCACAGGCGGCAGGTGGTCCTTGGGCGAGTCCAGAAGCGCATGCCATGCGGGCCATGGCGACTCCTGCTCTCCGACCTCGTCGCTTAGTGCTTTAGCGATGAAATTACCCATCGGCATGCCCGTCGCCCACAGGACGGCACCCATGCCAGGAAATGGACCGCGCTTCTTCCAGAGTCGGCCCAACTCCTTGTCAATCCATGCCTCTTGTTTCTGTGTCTTGGCGCCAAACAGCTCCGATGCTCTATGGAGGGCGCTCCGGATTGAGAGTAAAGCGCTGATGGCCGCGTCGTCCCCCACGTGCTCCGTCGCGAACGAGAACTCCGTAAACCTGTCTTCAGGAGCAAATGCCACAACCTCGGCAGGGTCGAACGCCGCACCGTCCTCGGACTTCTGCAAGGCTTCATGGTATGGAAGCAAGAACCCGTCTAGGTAGTCTGGCCGGATGGAGTGGCCTACCATCCGCTCCCACAGAATGCTTTGTAGCTTGCCTTCAGGCGAGCCGTCGAACGAATAGGGCGTATTGGTCCTTTCGATTTCACCCGTCCAACGCCGACCAGAACTCGGCGTCCGGGCATGTCGTCCACTAGGGGCACTTGTTTTGCGTAGAAGAACACCAAGGATCCCTCTGGCTGCACGTGCGCCCAGAAGGTCTCGCTCATCGCGGTTTGGTTTCGGTGGTCCTGAATCCAGTTGGTCTTGAACCCCAGGTCAGGTTCAAGCCTCAAGTCAACTTGCTCTAACGGATATTGGTCCACCAGGCCTAGGTCGCCGCCGCTCTTGACTGCTTCGCTCTTCATGAACCATCGGAATGGCAACGCTGGAGCCGAATAGGCGGGGTATCGCAGTAGGGTCGGCTTGAAGTGGCCGTACGGTCCGGTGTTATCGCGCCTATATGGATGCTGGTGACGGCGCTCGAAAGCAAACGGGCTCATGAATGAGACGCGCTCGCGTAGGCAAGGCGGCGTTTCCTCTGGAGCCAGATCCTTGAAATGCTTGCCTACAAGCCTCGCCTCCGCCGCCTCATCTTTCCGTTCGGCGATGTTCTTCAGTTTGAGACAAGCCGCGTTGTGCTTTGGGTCCAAGCAAACGGTTCCCGTCCAGCCGGCGTCGTGCCACGGAACTCGGATAGAGATGTGGCGCACCGGGAAACTGAAACTTGCGGTCATCGAACGCCCTCCCCGAGGATTCCTCGAGCAATCCTTCAGTCTCCACTCCTAGGGCCGAGAGGTCCTAAACGGGTTCCTTGGACACCGGCGTGATTTTATTCTTGCGGCCGCCACCGGTCACACGATCAGTTTGAACCTGGCTCGCTCGGGCGCAAGATAGCGGTGCGCGCGATGAACCACTCAGGGTTGTACTTGGCCTTGAACTCCTAGAGTAAGGCGACTCCTGATCGTCGATGCCGTGCCGGCGGCGGCGAGGGGCGAGAGCAACCGGGTGCGTTTGGCCTTCCCCGCGCGGGACGCGTCAGGTCGGGTTCGGGCTACGTCGGGCTAACATCCCGGCAGACGGCAGTGGCCTGATGGCTACGGGACACGACCCGAGGCTGGTCTGCTGCGCTCTCACTCGAGAAGAGACCCGTTCCGGCGCTTGGGCCGGTCGAGGATTCGCAGAAGCCGGATCCACTTCAGGCGTTGACGCATCGCGTTGGTAGCGACTAGGTGACCTGGCGCGGGCGGTACTGGAGTGCCTCTGCAAGGTGGGCAGAGAGA
>Ga0194132_10012452_pt1 | contig 10611 bp, 9 predicted proteins | sample TA2KigOf80mmetaG_FD_148612 | JGI IMG/M metagenome (GOLD analysis project Ga0194132, IMG submission 148612) | Freshwater microbial communities from Lake Tanganyika, Tanzania - TA2015054 Kigoma Offshore 80m | ecosystem: Environmental > Aquatic > Freshwater > Lake | place: Tanzania: Lake Tanganyika... | reverse complement strand
CTTCCTCGACATTGAGCGCCAGGTCGTCGACGCCATCGCTGATTGGATGGGGGCGACGCCAAAGCCTGACAGGAGGGGGAGCTAGGCCGTGCCGGTAGATCGCCATAGCGCGCGGGAACCAATAGCTGCGAGCGCGTGCCGCGCGATTGGGCTGGCGGCACTGCTGCTGGCGCTCGCTGTTGTACCTGATGCAGTCGCGCAGCAGCGCCCGGCGCCGGCGCCGCTCCCGGGCGGCCAGCGCCCGTCACCGAACGCCTTTGGCACGGTGATTGAGTTGTCGCCGCGGCCCGGCGTCAGCTTGCGTGCCGCCGCCTTCGCGCCCGACCAGTCGCCGCGCGGTGCCGCGATCCTGTTCGTCGGCGGGCCGGGGAAGATGACCATCCCCGACCGTCCGGCCCCGGGCTGGCAGACGCAGGAGACATCCAATTTCCTCGCACGCACGCGCGAGCTGTTCCGCAAGGCCGGTCTGTTCGTCGCCGTGGTCGACGCGCCGTCGGATCAGTCCCAGGGCCTGATCAACGGCTTCCGCCTCGGCGCGGCGCACGCGACCGACATTGCCGCGCTGATCGGCGAAGTACGCCGCCGCGCGCCCGACGTTTCGGTGTGGCTGGTCGGCACCAGCCGGGGCTCGATCTCCGCCGCCGCTGTTGCGGCGCGGCTTGCCGAGAGGGGTGGTCCTGACGGTATCGTGCTGACCTCTTCGGTGACGCGGCCCGGCGGCGGCACCATGCGCGACACGGTGCTTGATGCCGAGCTACCGGCAGTCCGCGTACCCGCGCTGGTGGTCTATCACCGCGCCGACGGCTGCGAGTTATCGCCGGCGCTGGACGCCGGAAGCCTGCTTGGCAAGCTGTCAAAGGCCCCGCGCAAGGAGATACTGCTGCTCGATGGCGGCTCACCGCCGCGCTCGCCGCCCTGCGAGCCGGCGGCGCCGCACGGTTTTCTCGGCATTGAGGAGCAGGCTGTCGGCGCCATCGTCGACTGGATGTTCAAGGGTTAAGGAGTTCGGGTGATCGCCATTGCGCCTGGGCTCCAAGGGCACTAAAACCGGGCGATTTTCATGATCCCCAGCACCCTCCCGCAAGCGGGTTCCTCCCTCTCCCCCGATGGGGAAGCGGGGTGGGGTGAGGGGGTCGAATTCTGAAGGAAAGAACCATGCGCGTTTATTACGATCGTGATGCCGACGTGAACCTGATCAAGGGCAAGAAGGTTGCCGTGATCGGCTTCGGCAGCCAGGGCCATGCCCATGCGCTCAACATGCGCGACAGCGGCGTGAAGGACATCGTCATCGCCCTGCGCCCCAACTCGCCCTCGGCCAAGAAGGCCGAAGGCTACCAGTTCAAGGTGCAGACGCCGGCCGAGGCCGCCAAATGGGCCGACGTCATGATGGTCTGTACGCCCGACGAGCTGCAGGCCCAGATGTGGAAGAGCGAGCTCAAGGACAACATGAAGAAGGGGGCGGCCATCGCCTTCGCCCACGGCCTCAATATCCACTTCAACCTCATCGAGCCGCGCCCCGACCTCGACGTCTTCATGATTGCGCCCAAGGGCCCCGGCCATACCGTGCGCTCGGAGTACCAGAAGGGCGGCGGCGTGCCCTGCCTCGTGGCGGTGCAGCAGAACCCGTCGGGCAACGCGCTGGAAATCGCGCTGTCCTATGCCTCGGCGATCGGCGGCGGAAGGTCGGGAGTTATAGAAACTACCTTCAAGGAGGAGTGCGAGACCGACCTGTTTGGCGAGCAGGCCGTGCTCTGCGGCGGCCTCTGCGAGCTGATCAATGCCGGCTACGACACGCTGGTCGAGGCGGGCTACGCGCCGGAGATGGCCTATTTCGAGTGCCTGCATGAGGTGAAGCTGATCGTCGACCTGATCTACGAGGGCGGCCTCGCCAACATGCGCTACTCGATCTCCAACACTGCCGAGTACGGCGACTACACGCGCGGTGTGCGCATCGTCAACGATCAGACGCGCGCCGAGATGAAGCGCGTGCTCAACGAGATCCAGACCGGCAAGTTCGCCCGCGAGTGGATGCTCGAGAACGCCGCCGGCCAGCCGAGCTTCAAGGCGATGCGCCGCCTGGGTGCCGAGAAGGACATCGAGAAGATCGGCGCCAAGCTGCGCGCCATGATGCCCTGGATCGCCAAGAACAAGCTCGTCGACCAGGCGAAGAACTGACGAGCGAGGTATCGTGGATCGGAGTGAGGGCGGGCCGCAAGGTCCGCCTTTTTTCTTTTCCTTCACCAGTCGCGTGCGATGATCGCCCAATGAGGCGGCTGTCGGTCCTGCTGGTCCTGGTCTTTCTGGCGTTTGCCGCGCCCGCATGGGCGCAAGCGCCGGCGCCGCGGACCGACGAGGCGGCCAAGCAGCAGGCCCTGAAGATCGCGTTGGACTGGCTGCATGCCAACACCGCCTACAAGCAGATACCGGAGATCCGCTCTTGGGTCAGCCTGTCGGCCGAGCAGATGTCGGCGCAGGCGCGGCGCGGCGGCCTTCCAGGGAGCGACACGCGCGTGCCGCCAGCGATTTATGTCTGTGGGCAAAGCCGGCTCTACTTGCAGGAAGGGATCAGCTTCCTGGATATAGCCATCGTGTCTCTTCTGGTCCACGAACTGACGCATCATGCGCAGTGCGTGACAGGCGTGCCGTTCACCGACATCTGCGCCATCGAGCGCGAGGCCTATCTCAATCAGCAGCGCTTCGTGCGCTTTATGCAGGCCCGACGGGTCAGTGCCGGCCGTCCACTCGGTCCGGAGGTCGAGAAATTCGCCAGAGAGGAAATCCCTTCCTTGATCAACACCGTCTGCGCCGCGACGCGCAAGCCGAACTAGGCCTCCCTGCCATCGCAGTGGCGCCGCCGCCGCCGGTAAGCTATCGTCCGATCAATAAGTCCGCGGGAGGAATGATGAGCAAGCGTCTCGCTATGGCCGCCGCGGCGGCGGCCGTCACCGTCCTGTCGGCCGGCAGCGCCTGGGCCCAGGCCTATCCCAACCGTCCCGTCCGCATCGTCGCGCCGTTCCCCGCCGGCGGGCTCGCCGATATGCTGGCGCGCGCCGTCGGCGACGAGATGACCAAGTCGCTGGGGCAGCCCGTGGTGGTCGAGAACCGCGCCGGGGCCGGCGGCAATGTCGGCGCCGAGGTGGTCGCCGGTGCGGCGCCGGATGGCTACACGATCATGATGTCGTCAGCCGGCATCCTCAGTGCCAACGAGTTCCTCTACGCCAGGATGGCCTTCGACCCGTCGGCCCTTGCACCGATCACCCTGGTGGCCGACATGCCGGTGCTGCTGGTCGTGCACCCGAAGACCGGTATCACCAACGTGCGTGAGTTCGTGGCCAAGGCCAGGGCCCGGCCGAACAGCATGAATTTCGGCTCGCCGGGCAACGGCACCACCGGCCATCTCTGTCAGGCCGGTTTCGTCCATACCGCCGCGGTACAGCTCGCCCATATCCCCTATCGCGGTGCGGCTCCGGCCGTGCAGGATCTGCTCGGCGGCCAGATCGACGGCCTGTTCGAGAACCCACCGATCATCATGGAGCACATCAGAGCGGGTTCGATCCGGGCCTTGGGTGTCGCCTCGAAGCAGCGCCTGGCCGTGCTGCCGGACGTGCCGACCATGAGCGAGGCCGGCAGCCCCTACGAGTGCTCGTCGTGGTTCGGGCTCGTGGCACCGGCCAGGACGCCGCCGGAGATCATCGCCCGGCTCAACAAGGATGCCGTCGCGGGCCTGCGCACGCCCGCCACGCAGCAGCGCTTCGCCACGTCCGGCGCACGCCTGGTCGGCGATACGCCGGAGGAGTTTCGGGCGTTCATCACCAGCGAGCGGGCGCGCTGGGGTGCCATGATCCGGGCCGCCGGCATCAAGATAGACTGAAGCGCGGCACTCCGTCCGCCCGGCCGATCTGAAAATCCTTTTCTTTCCAGACAGTTGCTGGCTTTCGGGCGGGGCTGTTCGCAGCCTGCAGCGGCCCGGACGTTGAAAAATCAGCGAGTCGGAGAGTAGAAATACTTCGTTAACCATATTCGACTTATTTTTAGAGATCGTTCACGGCGGCCGAATTGGGTATGGACGCAAGGCGAATCATCGTTATCGTAGCCTAGTTTAGGTCGAGTCGCGTCCTGCTTCGGGGAAGGCAGGGCCCGCAAACGCCGGGAACGCACGCTGATCGCCTTGTCCTGATGAGGACATCATGACCCGCACCTCCGCCGATCACGTCCGGATCTTCGACACCACGCTGCGCGACGGCGAACAGTCGCCCGGCTGCTCGATGAACCTCGGGGAGAAGCTGCGTGTCGCCAGGACGCTCGAGGACATGGGCGTCGACATCATCGAAGCCGGATTTCCCATCGCCTCGAACGGCGATTTCGAAGCGGTCAGTGAAGTCGCGCGCACGGTCGCCAACTCCATCGTCTGCGGTCTGGCGCGCGCCAGCCGCAAGGACATCGATCGCGCCTCGGAAGCGCTGCGCCACGCCAGGCGCCCGCGCATCCACACCTTCATCTCCACCAGCCCGCTGCACATGAAATACAAGCTGCAGATGGAGCCGGCGGACGTTCACCAGGCCGTCATCGATTCCATCACCCACGCGCGCAATCTCTGCGACGACGTCGAGTGGAGCCCCGAGGACGGCAGCCGCACCGATCACGATTTCCTCTGCCGCTGCGTCGAGAGCGCGATCAAGGCCGGCGCCAGCACCATCAACGTCCCCGATACGGTCGGTTACGCCGTGCCGTCGGAGTTCGGCGCCCTCATCGCCATGCTGCGCAACCGGGTGCCGAACATCGATAAAGCGGTGATTTCCGTGCATTGCCACAACGATCTGGGCCTGGCCGTGGCCAACTCGCTGGCCGCCGTGGCCAACGGGGCGCGCCAGGTCGAGTGCACGATCAACGGCATCGGCGAGCGCGCCGGCAACGCCGCGCTGGAAGAGATCGTCATGGCGCTGCGCACGCGCCACGACCTGCTGCCCTACAAGACGGGCGTGAAGACCGAGCACATCATGAAGGCCTCGCGCCTGATCTCGGCGATTACCGGCTTCGCGGTACAGCCCAACAAGGCGATCGTCGGCGCCAACGCCTTCGCGCATGAGTCCGGCATCCACCAGGACGGCATGCTCAAGAACGCCGCCACCTACGAGATCATGACGCCGGAATCCGTCGGGCTGAACCGCTCGACCCTGGTCATGGGCAAGCATTCCGGCCGCCACGCCTTCAAGGAAAAGCTCAAGGAGCTCGGCTTCGATCTCGGCGACAACGCCGCGGAGGACGCGTTCCGCCGTTTCAAGGATCTTGCCGACCGCAAGAAAGAGGTCTTCGACGAGGATCTCATCGCGCTCGTCGACGATACGGTCGGCAGCGCCAACGACCGGGTGAAGTTCGTCGCCCTGCAGGTCGTTGCCGGCTCCAAGGGGCCGCAGCTCGCCGACCTCGAGCTGGAGATCGACGGCACGGTTCGGGACGTCCAGGCGCGGGGCACCGGGCCGGTCGACGCCACGTTCAACGCCATCAAGAAGCTGGTGCCGCACACGGCCAAGCTGCAGCTCTACCAGGTCCACGCGGTGACGGCAGGAACCGACGCGCAGGCGGAAGTCACCGTCCGTCTGGAAGAGGATGGCAAGACCGTCAACGGCCAGGGCAGCGACCCCGATACGCTGGTGGCCTCGGCCCGCGCCTATGTCAACGCGCTCAACCGCCTGTTCACCAAGCGCCAGCGCTCGGCTCCCCCCGGACCGGCGGCCGAATCGGCGAAAAACGTGGCAAAAGGAGCGGTCTCGGCATAGGTTCGCCGCGAGTTGGGTCTGGTCAGAGTCGGGGCCTGCGGCGGGCGAAATACAGCGCCGGAGGAATTGGTCGCGAGGGGGCGGCCGTGGGGGGCGGCAGCGATCGCCGCGTGCCAGGAGTTTAATATATAAAAGGTTTCAAGGAGTTAGATGTTCTCTCGAATCCTCGGAATGCTGTCGGCGGACATGGCCATCGACCTCGGCACCGCCAACACGCTGGTTTACGTCAAGGGCCGCGGCATCGTCCTCAACGAGCCCTCGGTCGTCGCCATCGCGGAAGTGAAGGGCAAGAAGCAGGTTCTCGCCGTGGGTGACGAGGCCAAGCTGATGCTTGGCCGCACCCCGGGCAACATCACTGCCATCCGGCCCTTGCGCGACGGCGTCATCGCCGACTTCGAAGTCGCCGAGGAGATGATCAAGCACTTCATCCGCAAGGTGCATAACCGCCGCAGCTTCGCCAGCCCGCAGGTCATCGTCTGCGTGCCGTCGGGCTCGACCGCGGTCGAGCGCCGCGCCATTCAGGAATCGGCCGAGAGCGCCGGGGCCCGCCGCGTGTTCCTGATCGAGGAGCCGATGGCCGCCGCGATCGGCGCCGGCCTGCCGGTGACCGAGCCGACCGGCTCCATGGTCGTCGACATCGGCGGCGGCACCACCGAAGTGGCCGTGCTGTCGCTCGGCGGCATCGTCTATTCGCGCTCGGTCCGGGTTGGCGGCGACAAGATGGACGAAGCCATCATCGGCTACATCCGCCGCAACCATAACCTGCTGGTCGGCGAATCCTCGGCCGAGCGCATCAAGAAGGAAATCGGCTCCGCCTGCCCGCCCGACGAGGGCGAGGGAAGGATGATGGAGATCAAGGGGCGCGACCTGATGAACGGCGTGCCCAAGGAACTGGTGATCAGCGTGCGCCAGATCGCCGAGAGCCTGACCGAGCCGGTCAGCGCCATCGTCGAGGCGGTCAAGGTCGCGCTCGAGCACACGGCGCCGGAACTGGCCGCCGACATCGTCGACAAGGGCATCGTGCTGACCGGCGGCGGCGCGCTGCTGGGCAATCTCGACCACGTCCTGCGCCACGCCACGGGCCTGCCCGTGTCGGTGGCGGACGATCCGCTTTCGTGCGTGGCGCTCGGCACCGGCCGCTGCCTCGAAGAGATGCGGACCCTGCGCAACGTCCTGATCAGCATGTACTGACGCGAAGCGGAGAGGCAGCGCCATGCGTGAGCGGAGGAGGACATGAAGCGGCCGGGTTCGGTCCTTCGCCTTGCCGCGCCGCTCAAGATTCTGGCGCAGCGCTTCACCTTCCTCGGCCTCGTCGCCATGTCGGTCGGTCTGATGGTCTTCGGCAAGGCAGAGGCTCCGCTGGTTGAGCGGGCGCGGACGACGGTCACCGACGCCATGGTGCCGATCCTCGATGCCGTCTCGCGGCCGGTGGCGACGGTGGCCGAGATCGCCGATCGCATCAACGTGATCATCGACGTTCATGCCGAGAACACAAGGCTGCGTGAGGAAAACGAGCGGCTGCTGCGCTGGCAGGCCGTGGCGCATCGGCTCGAGACCGAGAACCGCAGCCTGCGCGATCTCTCCCGCGTTGCCCCCGAAGACACCGTCAGCTTCGTTTCCGCCCGCGTCGTGGCCGACGCCGGCGGAACCTTCGTGCGCTCCGTCCTGGTCATGGCCGGCACGCGCGACGCCGTGGCCAAGGGCCAGACCGCCATCACCGCGGAGGGCCTGGTGGGACGCGTCGGCGAGGTCGGGGAGCGTTCGGCCCGCGTCCTGCTGCTGACCGACCTCAACAGCCAGGTTCCCGTGGTGCTTGAATCCAGCCGCGAGCGCGCGATTCTGGCCGGCGACAACTCGGAGCGCCCGAAGCTGACCCATCTGGCCGCCGCGGCCCGGCCGCAGATCGGTGACCGCCTGATGACCTCCGGCCATGGCGGCGTCTTTCCGCCGGGTCTGCCGGTCGGCATCATCGTCGCGGTCAACGACGGAACGGCGCGGGTGAAACCGTTCGTCGAGTTTCACCGTCTCGACCATGTCCGTCTGATCGACTTCGGCCTGTCCGGAACGCTGCCGGTGGGAGCGCCGCCGCCGGCCCCGCGACGCGGTCGCTAGGGCGGCCCGTGCGCCCTCTTTTCCTTCAGCGCCTCGATCTCTGGGCCCGGATGGCCATTCCGTTGCTCGCCACGGTCGTGGCGGTCGTGTTCAATGTCGTGCCGCTGCGCCTGCCCGACTATGCGCCTCTGGCGCCGGGATTCGTTCTCATGGCGGTGTTCTACTGGACGGTTCATCGGCCGGACCTGATGCGCCCCTGGGCGGTTTTCCTGATCGGCATCCTCGACGACATGCTGTCCGGCACGCCGCTGGGGGTCAACTCGCTGGTCCTGCTGTTCGTGCACTGGACCATCGTCGCCCAGCATCGTGTCTTCCGCGGGAAGTCCTTCGTGCTGATCTGGCTCGCCTTCGCCCTGGTGGCGCTGGGCGCCAAGCTCCTGCTCGCGGCCATCGCCTTCGCGATCGGCTACGGGCTGATCGATCCCCTGGTCCTGATGGTCCAGTACATCCTGACGCTGGCGCTCTATCCGCCGCTTGCCCTGGTCATGGGCCGCGCCCAGCGCCTCTTCCTGCCGGCGCCATGATCTCGGCGGCCAAACGCGAGAACAACCGCACGCGCCTGTTCACCCGGCGCGCCATCCTGCTGACCGGCGGCCAGATCACGCTGTTCAGTGTGCTGCTCGGCCGCATGTACTATCTGCAGGTTCTCGAGAGCGACCGCTACAAGGTCCTGGCCGACGACAACCGGATCAATCTGCGGCTCCTGCCGCCGCCCCGTGGCCGCATCCTCGACCGCTACGGTGAGCTGATCGCCGAGAACCAGCTCAACTACCGCATCGTTGTGATACCCGAGCAGACGGGAAGCGTGGCCGCGACGCTCGACGTGCTCAACGAGATCGTGCCGATCGACGACGTGGCCCGGCGGCGCATCTTCCGCGAGGTCGCCCGCAAGCGGAAATTCCTGCCGGTGACGGTCAAGGAGAATCTGAGCTGGGACGAGGTCAGCCGCGTCGCCGTCAATGCCCCGGACCTGCCGGGCGTGATGATCGATGTCGGATCGAGCCGACATTACCTGTCCGGCGAGCAGATCGCCCATGTGGTCGGGTATGTGGCGCCGCCGGCGGAGGCCGACCTGACGGGCGATCCGCTGCTTGAGCTGCCGGATTTCCGCATCGGCCGCAACGGCGTCGAGCGCGTCTACGATCTGGCGCTGCGCGGCAAGGCCGGGTCGAGCCAGATCGAGGTCAACGCGCTCGGGCGCCCGATCCGAGAGCTGGAGCGGCGCGAAGGCGAGCCGGGCAACGACCTGCTGCTGACCCTGGACCTGCATCTGCAGAATTTCGCGTCCGAGCGCCTGTCCAAGCACGAGAGCGCTGCGGCCGTCCTGATGGACGTGCATAACGGCGAGGTTCTGGTTCTCACCTCGGTGCCGAGCTTCGACCCCAACGAATTCAACAAGGGCATCAGTGGCCCGCTTTGGCGCTCGCTGCTGGCCAACACGCGCACACCGCTGATCAACAAGGCGGTCGCCGGCCAGTATGCCCCGGGCTCCACGTTCAAGATGATCGTGGCCATGGCCGCGCTGGAGGCCGGGCTAGTGACGCCGGAGTTCCGGGTCGGTTGCATCGGTCATGTGGCGCTGGGCGACTACAAATTCCATTGCTGGAAGTCGAAAGGTGGCCATGGCGGCCTCGATATGGTCGAGGGCCTCAAGCAATCCTGCGACGTGTATTTCTACGAGCTGTCGCGGCGGCTCGGCGTCGACCGCATCGCCGAGATGGCCAAGCGCTTCGGCCTCGGTGCCGCGACCTCCATCGACTTGCCGGGCGAAAAGGCAGGCCTGATCCCGACGCGCGCCTGGAAGCTAGGCGCCACAGGCATCCCCTGGCAGCAGGGTGAGAACCTCGTGGCGGCGATCGGCCAGGGCTTCGTTCTGACGACGCCGCTGCAGCTGGCGGTGATGACTTCGCGGCTGGTCAACGGTGGCTATGCCGTGACACCGCACCTGACGCGCGACGCGGTCGACGGAAGGCGCGTCGGTCCGCGCCAGGCTCGTCAGTTCCCGCCCGTAGGTGTGTCGCAGCAGACGCTCGCGATCATGAGCCGCGCCATGCGCGGCGTGGTCAACGATCCCCGCGGTACGGCCTTTCGTGCCCGGATCACCGACGTCGGAATGGCGATGGGCGGCAAGACGGGGACATCGCAGGTACGGCGCATCACGGAGGAGGAGCGGCGCAACGGGTTGCGTAAGCCCGATCAGGTGCCGTGGAAGGAACGCGACCATGCCCTGTTCGTCGGCTACGCGCCTGTCGACAACCCACGTTACGCCGTGGCGGTGATCGTCGAGCACGGCGGCGGCGGTTCGGCTGTTGCGGCGCCGATCGCTCGCGACATTCTCCTGGAAGCCCAAAAGCGCCTGCGCGATGCGCCACCGACCCCGGTGATGCGTTACGCCGGCCAGCCTGGATCCGATCCCCGCTCGAGCGGGACGCCGTAGCCGTTTGAAGTCACTGACTCTTCGGCGCATCGACCATGACTGTCCGGGGCTCCTGATCGGCCGTCCGGCGATGTCCCGGCCGCTATCGACAAAGCCCTATCGCTTTGCTATATGGCGCCCCTCCCGCGCCCCTGTGGGGCGCTTAGCTCAGTTGGTAGAGCAGCTGACTCTTAATCAGCGGGTCGGGGGTTCGAGCCCCTCAGCGCCCACCATCCTGTCGCGCGGGTAAACGCCAGCCCTTCCAAGGGGCTGGCGTTTTTGTTTAGCTGCATCGGCGTCGGAGCA
>Ga0194132_10012451_pt1 | contig 10611 bp, 8 predicted proteins | sample TA2KigOf80mmetaG_FD_148612 | JGI IMG/M metagenome (GOLD analysis project Ga0194132, IMG submission 148612) | Freshwater microbial communities from Lake Tanganyika, Tanzania - TA2015054 Kigoma Offshore 80m | ecosystem: Environmental > Aquatic > Freshwater > Lake | place: Tanzania: Lake Tanganyika... | reverse complement strand
TGAGAAACTCGCCTTGGCCCGATCTGCCGACCTCTATATTCACACGAGTCCCGCTGGTATCGACTTTGACGACTCCGACCCAACGCGTGATGGTCGACAGATACGGCTCGCAATGGCAAGTCGGTTCCGAGACCTGCTGGAGCAATCGGGTAGTCCGTGGATCGAGGTCGTAGGTGACCGAGAATCTCGATTGAATCAGGCTGTTCAGGCCATTCGAGATTTCGACAAGTCGCACCCTCGCTGGGTTCACCACTAGTACTCTCGATAGGCGTGCCGGCGTAGCACTCAACTCCGTGATGCGAAAAGAGTTTGCAGTCGTTTACGAGATGCTCTTGGCACCTACCGAAATACTCGGCATATCTTGGTCGGTCATCGAAGAAGTGGACGGTCGCATGGGGTCGAGCGTAGGCTCCGTTGCGCGGTGAGAAATACTCTTGAGCCGATACGGGGCCGGCGGGCTGACTGCTCCGAAGACTGTGACTGCGTAATGTGCGTTGGTGAACTAGAGGGAATCGCGCGCTTTGGGGAGCGGCGCCTTGATCCATGGTGAATCACGCAAGAACCTCGGCCGAGTTTGTCAGCCTCTTGCTGTCTGCACACCGTGATGGTGATGGATTCGGCGCACGATTCGAAGTTGCCCGCCGCGAACTGTTGGCCGGCAGAAAGTCCAGCCACTGGATTTGGTATGTATTTCTGCAAGTGGAAGGACTTGGTTCGAGCGACATGGCGCAGAAGTACTGGGTCCATTCGCACGAAGATCTCAACCTTGCCCTTGAGAATGCAACCCTGCGTGACAACTTTCGAGCAGCCTTCCTCTTGACGGCTGACGCACTCACTTCGGGAAGAGCGCCGGACTTGCCCGCAATTTTTGGCGGCGATCTCGTGCGTAAGCCGGACGCACGGAAGGTCGTGTCGTCGGCGACGCTATTTGCGGGGCACCTCGATCGCTTTCCGCGTCACGATTGCGATGACTTGCGGCTGGCGGCGTATACGATTTCGGCTTCTGCGGCAGCTACAGGAGCGCCTCCCTGTGACACAACGTTGAGGTTCCTCATTGAGCACTAGTGCGGCACGCCGCTGAATTGATCATCAGCCAACGCGGGCGATTGTTCGGATTTCAACTTCATCATCACTACTTCCAGCGTTCCGTCGCTGAGGAAGTTGACGTGCGACAGTTTTGCGCGTGGTGCGAATCCTGAGAAGTGGCTGTCGCATGTGACTTGGCGTGCGGCGATCCAGTGGCAGTAGTGCGTCACGTCGCGGATCTCGGCCTCGGTGATGGTCTTGTTCGACCTCGGGATACGCACAACGACCCCAAGGGCCGATTGTTCAGCAGCCTCCTAGTTCGGTGCGAGGAATAGCCCCACCGGCGCACTCCCCCCAAGTTAAGACCAAAATGGCTTATCTACGCCGTTTTATGGACTTTTCGTGTGCGTCTGCGCCCAGCGATGACGACCCCTTACAATCGCCGAGCCCCAAATAGCAGAGGAGAGAAATGACCGTCATTGTCCCTAATCCACCGACCAAGGAAACCATCAATCCTGTAGGCCCGAACTTACAGCAGCGAATTATTGGAATGCTCACCGATCGCGCAACCGGCGCAAAGGTCAAGGGTGACTTGCGGGAGATGAACCCACTTCAGTTTGATTATGCCGACATGCGCGTTTCGGCGTGCCTTCGCAATCATTACGACGGATTCATGATTCGGGAGGGTGGTGCCCTGTTGCTGGTTATGAATGCACATATCACAGCAATTCCGGATGACAAGAAAGTGATTCAAACGGTCTTGGAGCACGGGTCGCGTTATCCGTCGACATCGGTGTGCATGATTCCGTTGGATCCAAAAACTGGTGCGCTTGGAAGGCTCGAGGTGTATTCGGTCCTAGTTGCGCCAACTCTGACGCATGATGAGCTTGATCTTGCATTGCGAAGTATGTTGCAGCACTACCACCATCTTCCTCGCGAATTAGGAGCAAGGAAGATTGACCCCACGAGGCGCCATAAACACGCGGCGAAGGTCCTGAATTTGGCGCATCAAGAAAGGGCGAAGAGAGCTAGTCAACAAGGCCTAGATAAGTCGTCGACCAAAGACTTCCGCAAGAGAGCAGACGGGGACAAGTCCGCTCAATCAAGAGAAATCGACGAAACATTACTTGCGTCGTCCTTGCTGAATTTGAACCAATTGGTTGGTCTCAAGTCGGTTAAGGATCAAATGGAGCGTCTTGTTGCACTTACGCGATACAACTTGGCGCGACAGTCGGAGCAAGCTCAACTGATCGCGCCGCCGCCCCATTTGGTGTTTGTCGGAAACCCTGGTACTGGAAAGACGACCGTTGCAGGTCTTCTCGGCAAAATATACAAGTCACTTGGCATGTTGACCAGCGGCCATGTGAAAGCGGTAAGTCGCGCTGATCTGGTCGCAAGTTACACCGGACAGACCGCCCCAAAGGTTCGGAACGCCTGCCGTGCCGCCTTCGGTGGAGTCCTCTTCATTGATGAGGCCTACAGCCTCAGCGAGAGCAACGACGGCTTTGGAGACGAGGCGATTCAAACCTTGCTGGTGGAGATGGAAAGCCATCGCGGAGATTTTGCGGTGGTGATCGCCGGGTATCCCGACCTAATGAGATCTTTTGTCGCCAGCAATCCCGGTCTTCAGAGTCGATTTGATCGCCAGATCATGTTTGATGATTATTCGGATGCCGAACTCGCTGAGATCTTTTTGGTTCTCGTCAAGGGCCAGAATCTGTCTTTGGGTGATGGTGCGCTTGAGACCCTGAAGAAATGTATCGCTTCTGCAGCTCGTGGGAAGGGCTTTGGCAATGGTCGCGAGGCGCGCCGTTGGTTGGAGGCTTCAGTCGAGGCTCAAGCCAGAAGTTGGGTCGAGCGAGGCAGTACTGATGCGGATGCGCTAAAGGTCTTGTCTGCCGAGTCAATCGTAATTGGCTTCAGCACCGTGCAGACAACTACCACGACGCGAAGCTCGCGCATCGGTTATATCTAGCTCAGGGTTTATAAGTCATTAGAGTAATATGACAATCGAGCGGAGGCGTCTATGAGTTTTGATGTTGGGGAAATCATTGATTACCGGCAAATGTGTGAACTTGAGAATGCTTCTCTGCAAAGAGGGATGTATTATCGACTGGCGTCCAGTCGCAGCGTTGTGTTGATGAGTGTGCGTTCCGGGGCGCCGTATGACGATGAGATTCAAGACGATGGGCAGGTACTCATTTACGAGGGTCATGACGTACCGAGAAGTGCATCAAACCCACGACCGAAATTGAAAGACCAGCAGCTAAAAACCTCTTCTGGGACGTTGACAGAGAACGGTCACTTCTACGAAGCAGCTGAACAGTTTAAGAAGGGGCAGCAGCCTGCTGAGGTGGTGCGGGTGTACGAGAAGATTAAGAGCGGGATTTGGTCGTTTGCGGGAACTTTCGAGTTGTTGGATGCCTGGCCGCAAAATGATGGGCAGCGCCGGGTTTACAAATTCAAATTAAAGCTTGTTGATTCGTTCGACCCAGCAGACTCAATGAAACGCAAGCCATCTGACTTAGACGATTTGGCCCACAACAGAATCATCCCGCAATGGGTCAAAATAGCGGTATGGAAGCGTGACAAGGGTAAGTGTGTTGAGTGCGGTTCAAAAGACAATCTTCATTTCGACCACATCATTCCGTTTTCGAAAGGCGGCTCATCGGTCCTGGTTGAAAACATTCAGCTGCTGTGCGCGCGACACAATTTTCAAAAGTCGGATAAACTAATCTAATCTTCATATTGATCTTCAGCTTCAAACAGCAAGACTCTTGTTCAAGGTCTTGAGTTGACAAGTGGGTTTCACGGAAGTTGGGCAGTTCGTACTGTGGACAGCTACGTGATGAGAGGTAGGTCCCGCAGAAATGTAGCAGTCCATTGAAGCGAATATTGGAGAAGAAGTCTTTCGTGCGACACGCGTTGAGAAATTGCTTGATTACCGAGACCTTCTCCTAAGTGGGGATGTGCTGGCTGCGGCCACAGTGAGAGAGAGGTTCTCGGCTTTCCCATAGTAGCTACGAGGAATCTCGATGTTGCCCGAAAATGGGTGCGCAGTCAGGTTCGCGCCCGATCGCAGACATATGGACTACTGGCTAGCTCTCAATCGAAGAGGCTTCACGCCTACGGAGTTCGGGTGATTGGCTCATCGGAGAACTTTAACTGGGTTGATTGGTATCTCGACGGTCCTCCCAATCTGAACTCCTCACGGCTTCTCGAAGTCGCGGCTCCGGAGTACCACTGTCAGGGTCTTGAACTCGACTACACACTGCTGTGTTGGTCATGGGATCTCGTCGCTGAGGGTCAACAATGGCGCCCTCGGTACTTGGGCGACCGGAAGGGCGCCAAGTGGTACGACGATGATGCCGAAGCGAAGTACTCACTCAACACCTACCGTGTGCTGCTGACGAGAGCTCGTCAGGGAATGGCGATCTGGGTCCCCGAGGGTGACATGCGGGATAAGAATGACGGACTTTATGACCCGTCACGCAACCCCGAGGAGATGAACGAGGTCTTCTCCCGCCTTGTCCAAGCTGGCTGCCAAGAGATAGGGGCAGAGGGCAACTGAACCCTCTTAGTCGGTGCCAGTCTTCTTCTTGTCACGCAGTCGGCAACAATGGACTATTTTCTTATACTCAGACCATTCACGCCCGAAAATGTGGATCCTGAGAATGTAGTCGTGTTGGTCAGTGCACCAGAAAAGTCAGCCTCCGTCAGATTGCAATTTATGAAAGACGTGTTTGAGAGGTTGGTTTTGTCAAACTTCGCTCTCGTCAAATCGCACTCTTCGAACCAACACTCACTCACATCTGAGCCACTGAATCGTGTCTCTACAAGCACTGCACTGTGAAAATGGTTTCGACGAAGGTCGGACCGCGACAGGTTGGCCAAAGTGAGGTCAGCTCCTACAAAGCCTGCTGCCCGAATACAAGACTCGATGAGATTTGCTCCACGGAGGTTCGAACCATCGAGGCACGACCCGCGAAGGTCGACACCCGAGAGATCGCTGCCCGCAAGTTCAGCGCCTCGGAGGTCCTTGTTTCTTGCGCTACGACGCTTGAATAGCTTCGCGAGAGCTCGCTCGTTCATGGGGTAATAGTATTGCAAAACGTTAAGTTCAATGAGTACTTTTTGTGGATGGACTTAAGTCGGATCAGACTGGTGCCAGGTGCGAATCTCTATAATTTCAAACTTGAAGGTGCCGATTTCTCGGGGCTTGACCTCCACGGTGCGGATTTTGATTCCTCACGAATCACCGGAGCCAACTTTGCTGGTGCGAATCTAGAAGGGGCGAGCTTTCAATGCGCACATTTGGAGAAGGCCAACTTCACAGGTGCAAACCTGCGAGGCTCATCGTGGTTTGAGTCATACGGTCCGAATGCATGTTTCGTTGAAGCGGACTTGTCCGGGTCGAGCTTTGGAGACGCCTACCTGCCAGGTTCGGACTTGCAACGAGCCAAGCTTGTTGGTGCTCACCTCTGGACTGGCAACGAGTATGGAGTTGACCTCACGAATGCGAACCTCAGTCGTTGCGATCTTTCAGATTTGCAAGGGGCATTCGCAATCTTGAGTCGAGCAAACATATCAGGGGCAATCCTGAAGCGAGCGAAGCTTGGTGGTTTTGTCCACGACCTCGGTGATGACTGGCTGTTCTTTCCTGGGGCAGACATGACATTCACAAACCTGACTCATGCAGACCTCACTGATGCCGACTTTGGTTCACTCTGCGACGCCAGAGGAGAATTTATTCTTGACCACGAAGGAAAGAATGTGCCTGGAGCCAATCTCACTGGCGCCAACATGGATGGCGCTCAGATGATTGGAGTTCGACTTGTCGGTGCGACCATGCCCGATGGGAAGGTTTACAATTGATGAGACGAATCTGACTGTCACAAAGCAGCTACTGGTCTTGAGAGTCAAGTGAAGTTGAGAAGGCTGAGGTTCACATGGCAAGGAAGTCGGAAGAGTTTTCGATCAAGCTCACGGCGCCTTCGACCGTAGCGATTAGTGGCAAACTGGAGATCGACGACCTAGCAATTTATGCGGCCTTCCAGAAAGCCAAAGAAGATGGGAAGAGCGAGAGGGAGTTCTTCGAAGAAGCATTGCGGCTCGGCGTCTATGGCCTGATGGAGGCGCGAATTGCAGCGTTCCTTGGTCGAGCGAAACATGAACTTGATGGCGGATTGGAGCAGCTGAAATTTATATTCGCACTCAAAGAAGAAGAGCAGCAGGGCACTGCAAAAGGTGATGTAATGGAGCGCGAAATCAGAAATGTGCTCGAGGAATTTGTGGGTAGGAACAAGTGGAAGGATGAGATTACTGATTCCGGCGCTGCCATTGGATCTGTCACAGCTCGGAAAGTTGGCGACGTTGACGTACGAGTTGAAGGAACCGATATTCGACTAACGGTGGAGTCAAAGTTTGATAAGAGCGTCCAACTCGGAGACACTTTGACTCTCGACAAACGTAGTAATGCAAACGCAGTTGCTGATGCCGAAAAAACTGCACATGGTCAGCTCCTACTGTCGCTGGCAAATCGGCAGTCACAGATTGCACTGATTGTTTTCGATCGTACTGAGTGTCACGTCAGCATTAAGAATCTTGCTCAGGATGTTACGTTTTACCCACAGCTTCCGGGCTTTGTGGTCAAGATTGGTACAAAGACATTTGATTACACGCCGCTCAGGTTGGCGTACTCGATCGCACGTGAGCTAGCTCTTCTTGGCGCAGAGAAGGTCTCTGGTGGGCATCTCAATATTGCGACAGAGAGAATCCTGCGAGATATCAATCACTTGATGATGCTCGAGACGAGCTTGAATAAGATCAAAGTCGGCGCACAAAGTGCATTGCAGGGCGCGAATGAAGTAAGTGCATTGCTGAGTAACGCAAAGGTAAGTCTTCTTCGAACCAAGGCCCTGCTTGACAGAGTGCTCTCTGGTGCTATTCCAACTGCCGAAGAATGGAAAGACTTCCACGCGGAGCCCTCGCGAAAGCAACCCGAGACCAACTCGCTCTGAGGGTTGGGGGAAAGAGAGGGTCGCCCACACGACTCGTGTGCAAGTTCTACTGCGTGTTGCCGATCACACCATTGAGGTAGGTGCCGGCGAGCGTGGCGCACCAGGGGGATTGACGATGGTCAGAGCAATTTTTCGCGCTCGAAGAACTTCAACTCATCCCGAACCGACTGAAATCCCTCCATCAAGTCATCAATCATCTCCAGCGCAAGAGTCTGCAATGGCTCGTTGGCACCCTGAGCGGTCTTCCAACCGAAGTTGTCGAGAGGGGAACTCTTGATTTGGGTCAGGTGATCGAGATAATTCTCGACATATCCCAGTGCGTGACTCACCCTGCCTTCTGGGTCGTTGCTTAACATTTGAGCTCGTTGCTCATCGACAATCGTGACCTTGCCGTAATCTCCAGTAATCAACACACGACGGGCGATTCCAGTGATCTCAAACGGATGGTAGGGATTGGAGTGACAACTCCCGTATCTAATCAAAGATCCATATGCTTCCATTGTTGCATTATCACGGGTTGGAGCATCACCGAGTGTCAGCACAATTGACTCGAGCAAAGATGGTAGGAGTGTGAACTTGTCACATGTGGTCAGAAGTTGGGTCGGAAATGGATGAATGCCGTCTTCGTCGGAGATAACGTTCGGTTCGAATGGAAGGGCGGTGACGGTCCCCAATATCCTGGCAACGGCAAAGCCGCGAACTGCAGCTACGCGGAGCTCTCGAGGGAGTGGTATGAACTGGTCAAGTCGCGTTGAGCGGCGCCATGTCAGGAAACTCGATCGTAAACGTGCAGTTGAGAGTTGGGCCACAGCTGTCGAGACATGTCCAGTAACTGTTTTTATCGACGAAGCGTGAACCGGCCATCTGAGGCGAGTTATGATTTGCAACTTCTGCGATGAAGGTCCCTGGAAACGGACCCCGAAATGTTGGTCAGTGCTACGATTGATCACCTCCAGAACCGCGTTGCGCGCCGCATCATTGGCATTCGAGATAGGAATCGAGAGCCAAGGAACAGTTTCAGCACTCCACGGATGTTCTCTTTCGTGTCCTCTATCGTCGATCTCGATCAGTGGCTTCGCAAAATCGAAGGCTTGTTGGAATTTTTTGCCGAAAACGGAAATACGAAGTTCCGGTGCGAGTGGTGAGTGATCAATCTCTGGCCCAAAGATGTGACTTCGTGTAGTTGCTCCGAGATAGTGGTCAAGAGTCTCCTCAAAGAACTCGCTTAGTCCCTTCCCTTGTTGCGTTAGCCATGCGCACGCTCTGCTTTCCAGACCGTCAAGAGAAAAATCGGCATCAACGCGACTTGGTTTGTTGGGTGTGAGAACATCCCGAAACTGCACTAGTCCTTCTGGGAGGAGTGGCCCGACTTTGTGACTCATCCCCCTCATAGGTACAAAATCACCGCGAAATATTTGTCTTCGGACTTCGGCCAGGAGTTCGCTTAGGCCAACAACGTCTTTGCCGACGGCATGAGCCAGCAGCGACGCAGCGCTCATACGCCAAGTTCCGTGATCCTCAAGTAGGAACTCAAACTCTCTGGGGAGAAGCGATTGGGGCACATCTAGATCGAACGCCGGTAAATCAAGCGTATTGTCGGCGAGGTAGCGGAGTTCGTTGAGTGATTGTCTAAGTGTCCAAGTAAGACTTGGCAGGAGAGAGGATGCAATCGCTTGCTGGAAGTTCGCATATCGGGAGTGGAGCGTCGAAGCGGCTCGTAGCAAAACGTACTGTCGCACGACGCTGCTTGCATGTTCAGGATCCGAATCAAGGTCTGGTGGCGAGATTTTCGCGTCAACGGTTCTGGCATTAGCGGTCTGAGCAAGTGTGTCTGACGAACCGAGGAGTTCTACTGCGCGTAATTCAAGACTCTCGGCACTATCTGAAAGCCAAATTCTTGAGGCTTCAATGAGTGAGATCGCCGCTTGAAGCCCAGCCTTGGCTACCGACTCTGACACTGTGAGAAGTGTTTGGCGCCAAACCCCTTCACCGAGCTCCCGCAATTCGGCGTCAAGTTCACGTTTAAACGACACAATGAGAGATTCGATTGCGTTGTGGAATGATCCATCTCGAGTATCCGATTGTGCATCCACCCCCGTTGACCGAGTTCGCGACCGCTCTTCCACCAACGCACTCACTGCTCGGTCGAGGTCGTATCGAGTCAAATCAGTCAGGAAATTGGGTTTTAAACCTGAGCCTTGATTGTTGTCGCCGCGAATTCCGCATTCGTCTAGAAAACGTTCGGTCATATGAGAAGCTTGTGGCACCCACTCTCCAGAAACCCCGACGGCACTCTTGATGATGTCGCGAACCAAGAGCTTCACGATGAAGTTGCGTAGGTGGGCACGGCCAATTTCTACAGTTGCAGTGCCATATGACGACACGACAGCAGGGGAGTTTTGAAATCTAAACAAACCCCCACTATTAGCGGCCCGCTGGGCGTTCCACTCCGCTATTTGGTAGCTATGTAAAGTCGAGAGTTCTTGAGTCGTCGTGATGCCCGCCAGCATTTCGGCAACTGCCGCGTAAGCAGATGCGGGACGTTGGATCTCCTGGCCATCAATGTTCCCGCTGCCAATGAGAAATACACCACTAGTTGGCGCTCGACTGTAAGGCTCGTTCCAGCTTGCTGACATCAGTTCTGACATAAACGCAAGCGAGTTGCCGGTCATTCCATGTGAGGAATTCACACCCTTGAAGATGTCCTGTGTGTAGGCGATGAGAGTCGAGGAGATGTGTCGCGAGTTAAGTTGTTCGATTACATCAAGCATGATTCCCGAACCCGTACCACCGGCCATTGATCCGAAGACAAATGAAGTCGTACTGTGAGAGAGCTCAACACCTATGTGTTGTAAGAGGAGTTCGAGCTCCGCATAACCCCCCTGAATCTGCTGCTCAGCGACCTTGAGGCGAGCGGCGAGCCCTGCGCTGCCAGTCGCAAGAAATGTGGCGCGACCAACAGCGCGTAACTGTCCTGAGCCCTGGTAGAGCGGAATTGCCAACTGATGGGGGCTCGGCAACCAACCTATTAACTCACGAAATGCTTCGGGATTGACACGCGGTTCGAATCGAGTCTTCAGGAGACCCACCACGTCGTTGTAAGAAACACCTGGATAGATGACTTGAATGTAGTCATGGCCGCGGATTGCTACTTCGCCAGAATTAGACGAGTGCTCGCCCTCTGAGACGGCATCGACAGCGATGAATTGCCATGCGTCCGGTAACCCTCTTACCCAACCGTGGGCTCGAAGTCGTGAATGAATGGAAGCCTTCAGCTGCAAAAGGGTGGTAACTCCAGCACCACCACAGCCGATGAAAATTGTCGGACGACCCATGCTGTCAATTTACGTATGTCGAATTCCAGATGTCAATCGAGGTTTGCAGAAACTCACTCCCGAGGGAAAGAACTGTGTCCTACGGGGCACAGTTATCGAGACGTCTCTTGATTATGTGGCCAGGTTGGGGAGGGGTAGACGAGCGAACTTGCACTTAGAGCTGACGTGCGGTGACGTGACGACGGAACTGCTGAAAGAGTTTGAACTCAAGCTAGAAACGCCGAAATTAA
>Ga0194132_10012449_pt1 | contig 10612 bp, 9 predicted proteins | sample TA2KigOf80mmetaG_FD_148612 | JGI IMG/M metagenome (GOLD analysis project Ga0194132, IMG submission 148612) | Freshwater microbial communities from Lake Tanganyika, Tanzania - TA2015054 Kigoma Offshore 80m | ecosystem: Environmental > Aquatic > Freshwater > Lake | place: Tanzania: Lake Tanganyika... | reverse complement strand
TTTCCTCGCCCAGGAATTCTGCATGCCCATCATCCGCCGTCTCGCTCAGATGTTCGTCCTCGCCCTGATTGCGGCCCTTGCGCTCTGGGCTTGGGGACCGGCCGTGGGGACCCGGACGATTCGCGTCTACGGTTCATCCATGGCGCCGACGCTATTGGGCGAACACGACGCCTGGGTTTGTGTCGACTGCCGATTCCCGTTTGCGACCGGGGCGGACTTGCCCCAGGCTGAGCAACACCCGGCCGTCTGTCCCAATTGCGGTCTGCGGCAGCCCCAGGACGCGCTGCCGATAAAAAAGCCAGGGGATCGCCTGTGGATCGAGACGCTCTCCGCGCTTCGAGCGCAGCCGGGGAGGTTTGAAGCCGTTGTGTTCAGGACTCCCGAAAGTTCAAAGCGTCATGGGGCGCAGCCCCATTCGATCAAACGCGTCGCAGGGCTGCCTGGCGAAACCATCGAACTGCGTGATGGAGACGTTTGGATTGAAGGCGAGCGGGCGCGCAAAAAGCTCACCCAACAGCGAGCGATGGCTATGATCGTTCATGACAGCCGCTACTCGCCACGTACAACAGAGACAGCACCGCCGCGGTGGGCGCCGGCACAGGAGCGGTCTGGATGGCAGGTGGCTGGCGACGGATTGCTGACGTTCACCGGGACTTCGCCTCGCCGGAGGCTCGGCTCCACTCCCGGCCACTCTGACGATCAACAGGAAACAGGGCGGACGCAGCGCTGGCCGGCGTCTTCCTCGGGTCCCTGCGACTGGCTGGAATACACGCATTGGGTCCGATCGCGCAACGACCCCACCCGGTTTGAACGGGGGGAAATTACCGACGACTACGCATACAACCGCGGCGAGAGCCGGCGGCTCAACCGAGTGGACGACCTGCTGCTGACCGCCCGCGTCCGCGCCACGGGAGCGGGAGAACTCTGCTTTCGCGGCAGCATCGACGGACAGTCGTATGTTACCCAGCTGACTTTACCCGACGGCCATGTCCGCTTGCTGCGAAGTGGCAAGCCTGTTTCGGAGCACAACTATTCGGCGGCGTCGCTACGCGAGGGTGAGTTGGCCGAGGAGTCGCTCGTGGAGTTTTCGCTGGTTGATCACCAGGTGCTGTTGGCAGTTGGGGGTCGAATGCTTTTGGAACATCACTGCATCGATCAAGCCGTGGACATGGGGACCAACATGGCAGCATCGACCCAGTCGCTAGCCATCGGGGCAGACGGGCTGTCGGTGAAACTGACAGCGCTGCGAGTGCTGCGCGACGTCTACTACATCCCGCCGCGCCGGCTACGCGCCGTAACCCTTGACACAGAGGAGTTTTATGTGCTCGGAGACAATAGTCCGCTGTCGGCCGACAGCCGCACCGGCTGGCCCGGGCCGGGACTGGCCAAGAAGTATCTCATCGGCGTCCTGCGACCCCGGTAGCACAGGCACCCAGCCCATGGCGTGTGGATACCGGTGCCAGCGAACGGCCACCCGGCCTACTTCCCCGTCAACCAGACTCATATTGCCAACGCTTGACACCCCCGGCGAGTGAATTAAACTAGACCCAATCACCGGGCAATCCCGGCAAATAACCTTCCACCCTGACCTGCCAGTAATACAAACCCTCCTGTCGTTCGACCATCGGCGCCACGGTGTGGCGCAGTCGAAAGACATGAGGGTTTTTCGTCGACCCACCTGGGCAAGCCCCCGCCAGCCTGCCACCGACGCCCCGCCCTTAACTGAGGATTCCGGCAAATGTCTCGAAGTTGCATCCGAATCGTAAGGTCTCTTGTCTGGGCCTGCGCCTTGCTGGCGATTGGGTCCGCGCCGGCGTCCGCCGCCAAGTTGCTGGTCAGCAACACGTTTGTCAGCACCGTCGATGTGTATGACACTTCTGGTACATTGCTGCAAGCAAATTTTATCGCTCCCAATAGCGGCGGATTGGCCTTGGCAGCCAATATCGTTATCGGTCCCGATGGCAGCATCTATGTCAGCAGCAACCTGAATAGCCGAGTGATCGTCTACGAGCCGGTCAATGGGCAGCCGGTGGGAACAGCCTTGCTTCGCGACGGCGCCGCTCCTTCAGGTCTGGCCTTCGACAGCGGTGGCCGGCTCTATGTCGGCGATCAAGGGAGCAAGTCTGTCTTTGTTTTCGATTCGTCGCTGGCGCCCGTGCCGGGGGACACGATCACGATACCCGGGCAGAATGTAGGCGGAATCGATTTCGACGCTGCTGGGCGACTGTTTATCACGAGTTTCGGCACGAGCGAAGTGTACGTTCACGAGAGCGGAATGGTCAGCTTGTTTGCGTCTGCGGGGCTGGGCGGGTTGACGTTTCCAGGCGGGATCGAAGTCGGGCCGGACGGCAGCGTCTATGTGGCCAATATCTTTGGCAATTCGATTTCCAAGTTCGACAATACGGGAACGCCGGTTGACGGCCAGGATGGCCCCGGCCTGCCATTCATTACGATTCCGCTGGCAGATTTTCCGGTTCCTGGCGGAATTTCATTTCCGGGCAACGCACCGACCGACATCATCTTCGACACCAACGGCGACTTGCTGATCGCCTTTCAGGGGCCGACCAACCCGTTGGAAACGCCGCATCCATTGGGGGGCCTGTTGCGCTATTCAACCACAGGCGTGCTGCTGGCGGAGTTGGCCTATCCAATCCAGTCGGCAAGTTCTCTGGTGCTCTTGGAAGACGTTGACGCGGTGCCGGAGCCATCTACGTTTGTGCTGGGGCTGACGGGTATAATGGTGCTGGTTTTCTGGGGCTGGAAGCGACACCGCTGATCGGCCGACGTGGATTCGCAAAACTGGCACCTTCAAAAGGCAAACCAAGCATGGGTAAGGGCCTAGCTTCACAAGTCTTGCTTCCCGTGCCGCGACGTCCTCGCCTATGCTTCGGGATAGGAGTCCATGGCCATCCCGGCTTCTCCCTGGTTGAAATGCTGGTGGTCATCGCGGTAGTGGGCGTGCTCATTGCGCTGCTGCTGCCGGCGGTGCAGTCGGCCCGAGAATCGGCCCGGCGGATCGCCTGCGCCAACAATCTGCGGCAACTGGGCATCGCGGCCCATAACCACCATTCGGCCCATCGCTACTTCCCTTCTGGGGCGATCGCCAAAGCGGATCCGGCCGACGCCACCACACCCTGGACTTTTTACCGCTGGTCCGCCCTGGCCGCGCTCTCGCCGTATTTGGAGAACACGGCGGCCCACAATGCACTTGATCTGAAGGTGCCGCTCTACAATTCCAGCCTGCAGATCAGTCCGGTCAACAAGGCGGGGGCCAAGATTGAGGTGGGGCTATTTCGCTGTCCGAGCGATGGGAGCCGACGATTACGGGAAGCGTTCGGGCCGAGCAACTATGCCGCCTGCACCGGCAGCGGGATTGGCGGCGGCACGCCGAACAACACGGACGGCGTCTGCTATGTCAACTCGCAGGTATCGCTGGAATCGATCCGCGACGGCATATCGCAGACGGCGCTGATGTCCGAAAGCACGCTGGGGGTGATCGGCGGCACGACGCATGATGTACAGCGGGAGTACAAGTCACTGCTTACGGCACCCGTCACGGAGGCCCAGTGCAACAGTTCCGCAATCTGGAATTTGAGCGACCCCCGCGGCTTTGCCTGGGTGAACGGCGAGTACCGCTCCGCGCTTTACAACCACTATTATCCGCCGAACTCCCGCACGCCGGATTGCATCGGCGTGACGATTGCCGGGACGCCGCAAACGCGCTACACTCCCTACGGCTGGCGCACCGCCCGCAGCCTCCACCCCGGCGGCGTGAACCTGCTGCTGGCCGATGGCGGGTTGCGGTTTATCAGCAGCGATATCGAGCCATCCGCCTGGAAAGCGCTGGCGACAATCCGGGGCGCAGAAATGGTGAGCGCGGAGTGATTTGGCCGCAATTACTCCACACCATGATGGTCCTTATGCAATGAGGCATTTGGAGTTTGGCTGCTTCCTGCCTCAAGGATATAATCAAACTGTTGAGGTTTTCTGATCGCCAAGAACTCCAGCAGGACTGTGGGACATGAGCACGGTGGCCTATGGGCATATCGAGATCGCGTCGGATGGTACGGCAACCATCGCCGGCACGAAAACCAAAGTGGTCGAAATCGCACTGGATCGTTTAGCCTATCATTGGGACGCCGATGAGATTAAACGACAGCATCCGCATTTGACCCTGGGCGAGATCCACTCGGCTCTGGCGTGGTACTATGATCATCAGGAAGCTATGGATCGCGAAATCCAGGCTCAGTTGGAAAATGTCCGCCAGATCAAGACGAGTGTCGGATCGTCGCTCATCCGAAGCAAGCTCCAGGCACTGGGGAAACAGCCGTGAGCTTGTCGCTCTACATGGATCATCATGTACATGCCTCAATTACCGACGGACTTCGATTGCGCGGGATTGATGTCGTAACGACGCGGGACGATGGGACGTCCGATTGGGATGACGAAGACGTACTCCGCCGCGCGACGGATGTTGGCCGTGCGCTGTTCAGCCAGGACCGCGATCTACTGGTGATTGCCCACCAGTGGCAGAAAACAGGCCGCGAGTTCGCTGGCCTCATTTACGCCCATCAGCTTGAGATTACCATCGGGCAAGCCGTCCGCGACTTGGAACTCATCGCTACGGCGTGCGATGCAAGCGACATGAAGAATCGGATCGAGTTTCTCCCTCTGTGAGTCGGCAGGCTGCCACTATTATCCGCCGAACTCCCGCACGCCGGATTGCATCGGCGCGACGATTGCCGGCACGCCGCAGACGCGCTACACTCCCTACGGCTGGCGCAGAAGCCATCGCCGGGCAGTAAACCAGACGCAGGCCGAGTCCGGTCCATTCCAGTTCGAGGAAGCCGTGCTTATCGGCTGGCCGTCCCTTTTGGTTTGGTAAACACCGGATCGCTCGCCTCTCCTCCGCTGCGCAAGTACGCCAGGAGATCGAGAATCTCCTCCCGCGAAAAGGTGTCCAGCAGTCCGCCGGGCATCATCGAGACCGACGAGGGGCGCGTCTCCTCAATATCGCGGCGCCTGATGTCCGTGAACGTGCCGGAATCAAGCATGTCCGTCATGATGCTAAGCGTATCGCGGTACATGTTCGCCACGCGGCCGACCACCGTTCGGCCGTCCTTCAAGTCGAATACCGTGGCCTGATACTGGTCCGAAATGGTCTTGCTCGGAATGATAATCGACTCCAACAGGTCGCGGACGCTGAAGCGGCGGCCCACGGCGGTCAGGTCGGGACCCACGTTTCCCCCATCCCCCCGAAACCGGTGGCACTTCAGGCAACTGGCTGCGGCAAGCGCCGCCTGTCCCTGGGCAAAATGCCGCCCATTGGGGGTCGCCTCGGCCGCCGCGACCAATTCGTCTACCGTCCACTGTTTGACAAAAGGCCGCGGCGGCAAGGCCGGGGCCTCGGCGGGCACCGGCTTTTTGAGCAAGTCCTTCAACTCGCTCCGCTCCGGAACGGTCAGCGAGGCCAGCGCTTCCTGGCGAATGTTTTCGATAAACCCGGAGAATGAATGGCCGCCGCGGTGAGCGGTCGCTTGGCGGTACCAGTTCAGATATTGCTGGCGCCCCCCCACGGGCCAGCCACTGCGGACTTGGCGCAGGGCAAACGCATACCAGATTTGCTCTTCCTGCGTCGGGGCGGCGGCCAAGAGCTTCAGGGTCCGGTCTACAACCTGCGGCGCCTCCAGAAAGATCAACACCGTACTCAGTTCCCGGTTCAGCGCCGGTGTCGAAGCTGGATAATGAGCATCCAGCCGCTTCAGTGTGGCCTCCCGCCCTAGGGCATCCGGCCGGCCCAACCGCGTAAACACCAGTTGATAGGCACGGAGAAGGTCGAGCTGCTGTTCTTCTTTGAGCGTGGCAAAGTCGAGGCGATCCAGCGCTGCGAGCAACTCGGGTGCAACCGATGGTCCACCGCACCGGGCCAGTGCCACGGAAGCAGCAAGGGATGCGAGCGGCTGCTTTTCGGCCAGCGCCCTTGGTTGCCACGCTGCGACCGGCTGATGCTCCACGGCAATCCGCGCCGCGTGGCGCAAGAATCGATCTTCATGGTTCAGGTACGGCCAGCAGGTGTCCAGGACGTTTTGGACTTCATCAGCCGGGACCGGACGGTGAAACGCTTCCAACTTGCGGCGCAGCGCGCGCAAGGCGGAGCCCGCGTCAGGGGCCGGCGAAACAGCTTCCGTTGGCTCGGACCCGACGTAGGAAATGCGGTACAAGGCGGAATCCGTATTGCGGCCCCCGACGGTGAAGTAGAGCGTCCCGTCCTGCGGCCGGACCACGATATCGGTCAGCGGCAACGGGGCGGCGGAGGCAAACGATTCCGCCGTGGCCGCATAGCCGGCGCCTTGGGGGGCAAGGTGGATAGCATAGAGTTGGCCATAGCTCCAATCACAGGCAAACAGCGCCCGCTGATATTTGGCAGGGAACTTAGCCCCTGTGCCGAAGGTGACGCCGGTAGGAGAGCCGGGGCCAATATCGAGGTTGGCAGGAAGGCTATCGGCATAGTAGGCGGGCCATTTGCCGCTGCCGCTGCGCCAGCCAAAGTCGCTGCCACTGACAACATGATTGATCCGCGTGGGGCGATACCACGGTGTGCCAACGTCCCATTCCATGTCGGAGTCGTAGGTAAAGATTTCCCCTTCAGTGTTCAGCGCCAGGTCATAGGCATTGCGGAAGCCGATGCTGAGCAGTTCCCAATTCTTCCCGTCCGGATCGGTGCGCCCCACCCAGCCACCGGGGGCGAGGACACCCCTGGCAAATCCACTGGCGTCCCATTGGCGCCCGAGAAGCAGATCTTCCTTCCAGTTTTGAGGGACGCGGGAGGATGTCAGCGGCGGGACTTTGGTGAAGTTGCCCCCCACGACCAGCAATGATTGGCCATCCGGCGCAAGGACAATGCCATGCGGCCCATGCTCGCCGGCATTGGTCAGGGAAATGAGCTTTTTGACTTCATCGTATTGATCGTCGCCGTTGGTGTCGCGGAGGCGATAGAGTCCGGTTCCTTGGGCGGCCCTGCCGTTGACCATCACGTAGAGACTGTCGAAGGCCCATAGCAGCCCTTGCGCAGCGCCGATGTTGACTGACAACGGTTCCACGTGCGTTGGCGTCTTGGGGTCACCCAGCGGTGGCGGGGTGACGCGATAGAGCCTGCCGTCCTGGTCTGAGGTAATCAACCGTCCCTTCGAATCGACCGCCAGGCTCACCCAGGAGCCCTGTTCTTTCGGAACAGTGTAAACCCGCTCGGCCAAAAAACCCGGCAAGAGGCGCATCTCCTTGGCGGGTACCGCGGTTTGACGCTGCGGCTGTGGATCGGCGGCGTTGGCGGGATGCGCGAGTCCTAAGAGTAAGCAAACGGCCAGTCGAAGTCGGGCCGGGTAGTAGACCAGCATCGGAAAAACTCCAGCAGAGTCAGGATAGGAAGCGAGGCGGGGCAAAGAGAGGAAGGCTAACCGGCAGGCCTTATTATAGCTGCGCGCGCGATGGACTGCCTGCCGGTCCGCGGCAGCCGCTAGGCAACGGGCGGAATTGCCGTTTCACCCGCGACAAAATTGCACGAGCGGTGGGAGCCGTCGCAAAACGGTTTCTTGGCGGAGTGGCCGCAGCGGCAAAGCGCCACGGCCGGTTTTTCGGCCGGGACCGGAAAAACATTGCCCAGGTGATCGACGATGGTCACCGGTCCTTCCACCAAAAACGGGCCGTTTTGACGGCAGCGGATCGTGACGTCCGACATGGGTTCCTCTCCAGAGTTGTTGATCGCCGCGCTGCCGGATTATGCCAGACTTCCACCCTGGTCGGCAAGCGTCCAAGCGGCCCAGATCCGTTCCCGCCCATCAAGCCGCAGCCGCAGCGTCAATGCGTCAGTGCTTCATCCGTCTCTTCAGACGACGGGTGAGAAGTTTCGGTCCCCGCCTTGGTCCGCGCCCGTTTGGGACCGCGGCCGGAATGGCCCTCCACCTCTCCGTCTTTTTGCCGGCTTTCGCTCCGGAACCGGGCATGGAGCGAATCCCAGTCGATAGTGAGGCGCCCCCCGTCCGATTCATGCTGCTTGGCCCAGTTCATCAGCAGATCGATGCAGGCATGGTCGATGTAATCGAGGTGCTCGAAATCGACGTGCAGCGAAGTGCCGCGGGGAACGCGCTCCAGTTGATCGGCCAGCTTGGGCAACCGTAAGAACGTGGCCGAGCCATGCAGCTTGAGCACGGCCTGGCGGCCGGCGTGCGTGGTTTTCAATTCCGTTCGCAAATGGGAAATCGTATACAACAACTTGGCGGCGGCCAGGGCGATTCCCGCCAGCACGCCCGTCAGCAGGTCGGCCGCCACGATCGTCACCAGAGTGACCGCATAGATCACCACTTCGCCCTTGCCGAATTTCCAAAGATCCTTGATGGCCTTGACGTTCACCAGTTTGCAGCCGGTGTAGACCAGGATCGCACCCAGGCAGGACCGGGGTATGTAGCCCATCACTTGGGGCAACCCGACGACAAACAACAGCAGCCAGCTGCCGTGAAGGATCGTGGAGAGACGGGTGCGTGCTCCGGCCAGCACATTGGCGGAACTACGGACGATGACGCCGGTCATGGGGAGGGAGCCTAAAAAGCCGCAGATCAGATTGCCTACGCCCTGGGCGACCATTTCGCGATCGTATTGAGCCCGCTGGCCGTTGTGCATTTGATCCAGCGCCGTCGTGCAGAGCAGCGTTTCCGCACTGGCTACGGCCGCCAGTACGATGCCTGCGGTAATAATGGCCGGATTGGTCAGCAGCTGCCAAACCGTGGCCGTGGAAGGAAAGGTTATTTCCGCCAGCAAACTCTCCGGGACATTGATCTTTTGAACCCCCAGGTTCATGGCCAGCGCAAACAGGCTGGCCGTGACCACGGCCACCAGCGGCGAGGGAATAAATGCCAGCCGTCTGGGGGCCAGTTTCTGCCACAGCATGAGCGTAAGGATGGTGATAACTCCGGTCAGCGCGGCCAGATGGTGCGTGGTTGTTTCATCCGGGTTGAACGCTTTGTAAATCGCTTGGGGGACCGTGAGCAGGTCTTTCAATCCATTGCCACTGGGGTTGTCGTCGATCATGACGTGAAACTGGCTGGCAAAGATCAGCACGCCAATGCCGGCCAGCATCCCCCGCACCACCGCGGGAGAGACGGCGCGGAACCACTGTCCCAACTTCAATCCTCCGGCCACGATCTGCAGGACGCCGCAGATAATGACGGCAATGCCCATCGCGGCCAGGGCATGCTTCATGGCCCCGGCCTGCAACGCGGCGCGGGCTGTTTCATCAAGTGCCTCCAAACCCCCTTGGCCTTGGATGTAGGCCTGTTTTTGCGTGTTGATGAGTTGATAAACGATCACGAACAAGCCAGCCGCAGGGCCGCTGACTTGCAGCGGCGCTCCGGAGAGCAAACCTACGATGATGCCTCCCACAATGCCCGTGATGATGCCCAGGGCCGGATCGACCCCCGAGGCAATGGCCACCCCCATGCACAGCGGCAGGGCCACCAGAAAGACGACGATCGAAGCGAGAAAGTCGAACTTGAAGAACTTGCCAGGGCGGTCCTGCGGAGATTCCGGCTGACTGGCGTGGCGGGCGTTTGATTGCACGGTCATGGCTGCTCCTTGGTCGCGGCACGGTGTACGCACGGGACAAGACCGCGACGGTACACGCCCGCAACCGTAGTGACGGGTTTCAGGTGACGGCGGCAGCGGAGGAGAGCGGCGTAAACTGCCAGGCACTGGCGTCGTACGCGAAGACTTCGCCGGTATCGAACTTGTAGACCCAGCCGCTGAGCTTGAGCTCATTGCGCTGGAGCGCTGCGGCAACGGAGGGATGGGTGCGCAGATTTTCAAGCTGCACCAGTACATTCTCCTCGACCGTGGCGGTGAGCCGCGCCTTGGGATCCGTAATGTGGCCGTAATTCTCCAAAATGATCCGCTTGGTGCTCTCCGCATGAGTCAGCCAGGAGCGGATGGCCGGCAACGATTCGGTCGAGCGCTCGTCGAGCAGCGCGCCCATGGCGCCGCAGTGAGAATGCCCGCAGATGATGATGTCAGACACCTTGAGCACGGACACCGCATACTCGATGGTGGCCGCTTCACCTCCCTGGCTGGCGCCATAGGGAGGGACCAGATTGCCGGCATTGCGCAGTTCGAACAGCTCTCCAGGCTCCGATTGCGTCAACAAGCTCGGACAAATCCGCGAATCGGAACAGGTGATGAACAATGCCAGCGGATGCTGCCCTTCCGCCAGCTTGTTGAACATCTGCTGCTGTTGACGAAAGACCGTTTCCTGGAATTGATGGATGCCGGCTACTAGCTTTTGCATGGTGTTGCTCCCGGTCCGCGGCGGGCTCGGCTCGGATCATTCCCTGGCGTTAGTGGGAACGGACCCAGCCGCGGCACGCTCCGCATGTCGCATAAGTATTGTTGGCGGCCCTGTCCCGGCGGAATCTTGCGGGGTCCCAGGCTCGCCTGCTGTTAAATCGGCCAAACAAAGACAGCGGCGCGATGGCGCCCTACGGGGGCCAACATCGCGCGCCTGCCGGTCAACATAGCAAGGGAGCTAACAACTGATCGTTGTGCCGGTGTCCGGCGCGGTGGGAAATAG
>Ga0194132_10012448_pt1 | contig 10612 bp, 6 predicted proteins | sample TA2KigOf80mmetaG_FD_148612 | JGI IMG/M metagenome (GOLD analysis project Ga0194132, IMG submission 148612) | Freshwater microbial communities from Lake Tanganyika, Tanzania - TA2015054 Kigoma Offshore 80m | ecosystem: Environmental > Aquatic > Freshwater > Lake | place: Tanzania: Lake Tanganyika... | reverse complement strand
AAGCTTACCGTCATGCGTCTACCCAAACCCGACCCGCAGCAACGGCGCATCCTCGCTGCGCTTCGGGTTCCTCTGCCGGTGAAATAGCTTGTAGTCAGGCGACTCCGTGCCTGCGATTGCGATGGAACCCTCGCCAATCCTGACATTGCCGGGAAAGTCGTCGCTCCAAGCTAAAGGAAGATCCGTCAAAGTCCGAGCCCTCCCTTACGGTCGGCTACTGAACAGTTGCGTAACGCCAAAACAGTAGCCCGCGCGTCAGCAAGGGCTCCGCGTTCGCGCAACGAGTTATGGGACTTTGACGGGACCCTGCAGCAAAAACCCAGCTCCTATCGAGATCGCGCTGGGGAGAATGCGGCACAGCAACTGGAACGCATCGGCAGTTGAGTTTCTGAATTTCGAATTTGCCAGCGGAGTTGACGGTGCTTCACTCGAAGCCTGCAATCTAAGATCCTGAGTCTCACGATCAGTCGATGAGACCACTGGGAAGCCGATCTTTTGCAGGTGCCTGGAAAGCGTGGCGCGGGTGCGCCATGCGCATGGTGGATCGCGAGCGAATAAAAATCCATGGGCACGCCGAAGGGCGCAGAGGACGGTTTCAGGCAAACCGAAGGGCGAGTGCCTGAGGGCAGCCGACCCAGTTGCGAACGCGACGGTGGAGTCCATCCGGCAGGACTGCAATTAGGAGACATAATATAAATTATCAGACTATACTGCACATGCATCCGTCCTGGTCAGACTGGATGTCCGAGTATCGCGCCTTCCCTCACATGGCCCGATTTCTGTGCTAACATCTTGCTCCACTTGCAGCCACATCGATTCGACCTCGCTGCCATGACGATCCTAAACCGCTACATATTCCGCGAACTGCTCGGGCCGTTTTTCCTGGGACTGGTGGTATTTAGCTTTGTCATCATCCCGCGCTTGCCCGGAAGGCCTCTAGAGCTGCTTGTTCAGAAGAACGTTGGATCTCAAGAAATACTTTTGATTCTTCTGTATATCCTGCCGACTATCTTCATCTTCTCGATTCCAATGGCTGCTCTTCTAGCAGTCTTGATGAGTTTCGGGCGGCTCTCGGCTGACAACGAGCTCACAGCGATGCGCTCCAGTGGCATCAGCATCCGGGCCTTGGTCCGCCCAGTACTCTTGTTCGCTTGCCTGATCGCACTAGGCGCCCTTGCCAATGCCAACTTCTGGCAGCCGCAGGCCAATGACCGGTTGCGTGCCATGCGCGCCGACATCGCCCTCAAATCCATCAGCAGCGCCATCCAGCCTGGGGTTTTTGAAGAGGGCTTCACGAACCTGGTCCTTTATGTCCGAGACGCCACTCCTGACAAGTCAGTCTGGAAAGGTGTCTTCCTGGCGGATGTCTCTAGCAAAGACCAGCCAAAGATCACGCTCGCCCAAACCGGAGCTCTGTTCAATGACGTTCAGGAGACAAAGCTTCAGCTCCACCTTTCGAGCGGCGCCACGCATTCGGTGTCTAACCGGACTCAAGGGCTCTACCACCTGACTACCTTTAACGAAACCGACATCCCGGTGGCGTCGCTCAGCAACGCTGCTGAGGACCTACGTACAAAAACGCGCAGATCGATCGAGATGGACTCTCGGGCGCTGCTCGCCCGGCTGAGAGCCGGAAGCGGCCTAGGGCCCGACGCCCAGAAAGAACGCCGTGAACACGTGATCGAGCTCAGCAAGCGAGTTGCGGTTCCGCTCGGGGTGATCCTCTTTGCAGTTCTTGCCGTTCCGCTGGGAGTCATTTCCCGGAAAGGAGGCAAGTCGTATGGGTTTGTCGTTAGCTTGGCCATTTTCTTGATTTACTTCGTCCTGCTGTCCCTCGGCGAGGGTTTCGCAAAGAGTGGCCGGGTCTCACCCGTCTTCGGGCCCTGGGCCGGAAACGTTGTATTTCTGGTGCTAACGGTCTATCTCCTGGCGGTTTCAGAAAGAGAGATTGGCCTCTCAAAGCTTCTGCGGCCTGTCTCGAGAGGGCTGGTAACCTTGGCTGCCATGGTGAGATCTCGCCTGGCGCCAGCGCAATCGGAAATCTCTGCCCTCGGCCAGCTCCTCAGTCGCAGGGTTCGCTGGACCCTGCCCTTGATTCTGGACAAGTACGTCATCTTTGGATTTCTGAAGTACTTTCTGCTGGTGCTTGGCTCGTTCGTGATCATCTTCATTGTCTTCACGTTCTTCGAGCTGTTGGAAGACGTGGTGAGCAACCAGACTTCGCTGCTGGTGGTGCCGCACTACTTCCTCTATCTGCTACCACAAATTGTCTTCTACATGATCCCAATGAGCGTGCTTGTTGCAGTGCTGGTGAACTTCGGGATCCTGAGCCGTACCTCGCAGATTGTCGCCATGAAGGCTTCTGGCATTAGTCTATATCGCTTGGCAGCGTCACTGATCGTGGTGACGCTGTTCCTGAGCGCGCTCTCGTTCGCGCTGCAAGAGTATGTGCTGCCGGGCTCGAACCAAAAGCAAGACGCTCTGCGCGACATCATCAAGGGCAGGCGGCCCCAAACCTACCTTCGCCCCGATCGAAAGTGCATGATGGGTGAACGGGCCAAGATCTTTTACTACAACTTCTTCGACGAACATCGCAATCTGTTCGGAGATCTATCCGTGTTCGAGTTCGACCCTGCCAGTTTTGCGATCAAGCGCAGAATCTACGCAGCGCGAGCCCTGTGGGACGAGGCCCACGGCGTCTGGATTCTGGAAGACGGTTGGTCACAGGGATTTCGAGAGCAGCGAGTCGTGGCGAACGCGTTCATGCGCTTCGGACGGCAAAGTTTCCCGGAGATCACGGAAGATCCGCGCTATTTCAAGAAGGAAGTCAAGCAGTCCAGCCAGATGAGCTACACGGAATTGAAGAACTACATTGAAGACCTGCGACAAAGCGGGTTCGACGTGATGCGGCTCACAGTGGCTCTGCACAAGAAACTCTCGTTTCCGGTCATCAGCCTCATCATGTGCATGATCGCCGTTCCCTTCTCCTTTTCCATGGGCAAGCGCGGATCGCTGTATGGGGTAGGCCTGAGCATCATGATCGGCATCACTTACTGGGTGATGCTCGAGTTCTTCGAACAGGTGGGGGGCGCCGGCAAGCTGCTGCCTTTTCTCGCAGCCTGGGCGCCAAACTTGATCTTTGGGGCGAGCGGAATTTACTTCTTGTTCACGATTCGAACCTGATTAATGAGGTACAGGCAAGGTGAGTTGACGCGCCCTCGCACCTTGGCAACGAGCCTTCAAGTCCCTTCAGCCCAGGACGCCAGATAGGTCTCCTGGTCGGCGGTGAGAACGTCAATGGCAGCTCCCATCGACAACAGTTTGAGGCGGGCAATCTCCTTGTCGATTGCGGCCGGAACCGCGTAGACCTTCTTCTCCAGAGTCCGATGATTCTTTGCCAGGTACTCTGCTGACAGTGCCTGGTTGGCAAAGCTCATGTCCATCACTGAAGCGGGGTGGCCCTCGGCGCTGGCCAGGTTGATGAGTCTTCCCTCCCCCAACAAGAAGATTTTTCGTCCATCGGCCAGCTGATATTCCTCCACAAACTCCCGAGCCTCCATGTGGCCCGTCGAGAGCTCTTCCAATGCAGGAATATCAATCTCCACATTGAAATGCCCTGAGTTGCATACAACCGCCCCGTCTCTCATCACTTCGAAGTGCTCCCGACGCACGACTTTCTTGTTGCCGGTGACCGTCACAAAGATGTCTCCAAGCCGCGCTGCCTCCGCCATTGGCATTACCTGGAATCCATCCATCACCGCTTCGATGGCTTTAGTGGGGTCGATTTCCGTGACGATGACCTTGGCGCCCAGGCCTCGAGCCCGTGCAGCCACGCCCCGCCCGCACCAGCCATAGCCGGCAACGACGATGTTGAGGCCGGCGATAAGAAGATTCGTAGCGCGAATCACGCCATCTAGCGTGGATTGGCCCGTTCCATAGCGGTTGTCGAACAGATGTTTCGTGTCGGCGTCGTTCACAGACAAGATGGGAAACATCAACACACCGTCTCTTGCCATGCTGCGCAGCCGGATGACACCCGTGGTGGTTTCCTCCGTCCCGCCCAGGATGTCTGCCAGCAGCTCACGGCGGCTCGAGTGAATTGTCGAGACCAAGTCAGCGCCGTCGTCCATGGTGATGCGCGGGCGATGGTCGAGGGCGGCAGTAATGTGAGAGTAATAGGTCTTGTTGTCCTCTCCTTTGATGGCGAACACGGGAATGCCATAGTCGTTCACCAAAGAAGCCCCGACATCGTCTTGCGTGCTCAGTGGATTCGAGGCACAGATCACGGCATCGGCCCCGCCATCGCGCAGCGTGGTCATCAAGTTCGCTGTCTCCGTAGTGACATGCAGGCAAGCTGAAATCCGCAGGCCGGCTAACGGCTTCTCGTTCAAGAAACGCTTGCGAATGAGCTCCAGCACCGGCATCGAACGCGACGCCCACTCGATCCGCTTCTTGCCCTTGGCCGCCAGGCTCATATCCTTCACGTCTGCTTTCAGATTTGCTGCAGTTGCCATTATCGGTCGACTCCTTGTCAGTTTGCGACGGCGTAAGACGAAGGGCAGACGATAGCATGGAACCTCAGGTGTGTAAAGGAACGCACTGAGACACTGAGACAACTGAGACAGGACTCGGCCAGAATCGAGAGCTTCGTCGTGCGCCATGCCCAGAGCACCTTTGGGCTAAGGCTGAAAGGGTTGTCTAGTCTGGCCTCGCGAGCTTCGCGACAGAAACCAATCCAGCCTCGCGCCGCCCGGAGTGCGGCTTTGGAGTGGAGTTGCGAGGTCCATTCCTTCCGCAAAGTTCTGGTGTAGAATCGGTTTGTCTCGGCCTGTCTCCCACTCGACGTTATCCATGCGGTGCGCCGCAGGAGCAAACGATCGGCGACGTAGCATGTCTCGCCAGGATTCGCAGGCAGGCTGCATCACAAGGAGCGTTTGCCATGTCCGCCTCGTTTTCGAACATTGAAACCGCCTACCGCCAACGCACGCCAGCCTCAGCGAGGCTGTTCGAAGAAGCTTGCCGTGTGCTGCCTGCCGGGCTGACGCACGATTCCAGAGCGACTCAGCCCTACCCGGTTTACGTGGCGCGCGCGTCCGGCCCGCGCAAATGGGATGTCGACGGCAACGAGTACGTGGACTACTTCGGCGGCCATGGCGCACTGCTTCTCGGCCATTCTCATCCGGAGGTCGTCCAGGCGGTACAGCAGCAAATGGTGGCAGGCACCCATTGGGGCGCGTCGCATGAGCTGGAGGTGCGGTGGGCCGAGCTGGTCAGCCGGCGGTGCGCAGCGCCGCTACGGCATCACCCCCGATCTCTGCATCCTGGCCAAGATTCTCGCCGGTGGCCTGCCTGGCGGAGCGGTTGCCGGACGCAAGGACGTCATGGGGCAGCTCGATGCGACGGCGGCACAATCAGCCAAGCGTGAGAAGATCGGCCACCATGGTACCTTCAACGCGAATCCGCTGACGGCCGCGGCGGCTGTGGTCACTTTGAAGCTTGTCGAAACGACCGACGCGTGCTCGCGCGCCGAAGCCACGGCCGAAGCCATCCGCAGCGGTATGCGCAAGGTTCTGGCCGAAGAGCAGGTGCCGTGGGGCGTCTATGGCGAGGCCTCGGCCTTCATCATTTTCGTGAATCCACAGCATACCACGATCGATCCGGAATCCTTCGATCCGCTCGCTCTGGGGTTCAAAGGTCTCAAAGGGGCGCGTGATCCGGCCCTCATCAATCGCCTGCGGCTGGCGATGCTTGCCAATGGCGTCGACCTGATGCCTGGGCCGGGTGGCCTGGTCTCGGCAACCCACAGACCGCGTGAAGTCGGGCAAACCCTCGAAGCCTTTCGCAGATCCGTGCGCTGGGTGAAAGAGGAAGGACTGTAGGCCTGGCTGAAATCCGAATCGTTGTGAGTGTCTTCAGGCTGGGCACGCCACTTCTATCTTCGGGTCTCAGCGGGGACATCTCCAGACCTTGCAGTTGCGGCTGGGCCAAGGACATGAAGAGGGCGAATGCTCGAACCGTGCCAAACCATGAAGCGTCCTGTCTGATCTCCGGCCACCGCAACCTGTCCATCGCGGCTGGCCGCGGCGCTATGGACAAACGCCGAGACTCCGCTCAGCAGTCGTTCTCCCAGGCGCACAATGGGGTCGCCAGAGCTCACGAGCAAGTCGTCGCTCTCCGCGATGAAGCTCACCGAGGTGACCTCTTTTTCATAGCCGCCAATGGTCTGCTTCTGCTCACCCGTTTCGAAGTCCCAGCGCTTGACGACGTTGTCGGCGCCGCAGCTTGCCAGCGCTTTGCCATCTGCCCTCCAGGCAACATCAAGCACATGGTGCGTGTGGCCCTCGAAGACGCGTACCATCCGCCGCGTCTTGACACTGAAGACCTTGGCAAAGCGATCGGTGGATCCAGTGGCGAGATATTGTCCGTCGGGCGAAAACTCCAGGGCAACAATCGTGTCGCTGTGGGCGTCTGAGACTTCCGTCTCCAGCATTCCTGTGGACACACGCCAGATCTTGAGTTCTCCGCCCCTTGACGGGACTCCGCCTCCGGTCGCCAGTAGCGCGCCGTCGGGACTGATATCCAGGGCAGTAACCCGTCCGGCCAGCGTTGCCACATCATCGACGTTTCCAATGGTCCTCTCCAAAATCCAAACAGGCAATGGGTCCGTCTCTCCCCCAGTCGAATCGGTTTCTAATGTCGGCTTGGTTGTTTGGCGTCGCCAGAACTTGACGGTCCGAAAACCTCCAGATACCAGAAGGTGCCCGTCCGGACTGAAGTCTAGGGAGTTCACCAAATCGCGATGCGCTGCGTCTGGCTCAGGATTCACCAGGCGCAAGCTCGGATCGACTAAGCGAGCGACGACGCGCCCGGAAGCCAGATGATAGATCCACAGCTGATTGGCTCGACCGCACGCGGCAAACGCACCATCGCGTGTGATCGCCACGCTGTAGACTGGGGTCACCGTCGCCGGAAGGTTCTGCCACGCGAATCGATCGGATGCCTTTGTGCCGGGATTTGTAAGCGCTCCCTGATCGATCCACTGTTTGAGCAGGCTGAGTTCTTGGGGAGTCAATCGAACGGCACCATTACCTGCCGGAGGCATGAACGGCTGCCGGCGACGGGCCGCCACCTGAAAAAGCGGGCTGGCGTCGCTCTTTCCCGCGACAACGATTCGTTTGCCCCCACGTCCGGAACGGATGGCCTCGACGCTTTCCAGAACCACCCCTCCGAGAGCCTGGCTTTGGCTGTGGCACGACAAGCATCGCGATTGAAGCATCGGCAAGATGTCCGCTTCGAAGACGACCGGCTTTTGCGACTCCACGAATGCGTTTTGAGTTCTGCGCGCAGCTTTGGCGCCGCTCTGTTGTGTCCAGCCGACGGAAGCCATGACGATCGCGGCAGCCACAACGGAGGCAATGCCGGAACACGTTTGTCTTCTGCGGCTGGCCAGCGCACAATCGGTCATGGAAGCCCTATCATGGATGGCGGAGGAGCTCTGAAGCCGGGGGACGCTCAGAATCAGGCCGCACCTGGATCACCAGGGGTTGTTCTACCTGAAGGTCCCGCTCATTCAACTGCAGTTTGGCCTGAAGCTTCAGCGGATATTCTCCTGCCGGCAGATCGGGAGCCAGTTGTACCGCCAACACCGCGCGCGACTCGCCCTTTGGGATGGCGACCGGAGCAGCCTGCACGCCCACCACGTGGACCGGAACCACCAGATTGATCTGGACCACATCCTGGTAGTCGAATTGCCGTTCGATCGAAACAGGAATTTCGAAGCTCGACCCTGGCTTGAGTGGTTTGGGTACTGACGCGGCGGCCAAGACCACCGGCGCCGGATGGATTCGCAGATCCAACGCGCGAGAGTGCATCGCAACGCGCACCTTGCGAGGTCTGGCTCGCTCGGAGGCTTCCCTCAAGCGTCGATCGGCTTTTCTTCGTTCTCGCTCGGCAGCCCTCGCCTGGTTGCTGCTCTCGACGCGCCGATTCGGAGAGGTGCTTTCCGCTTCGGCGGTCCGTCTTGCCTCAGCAAGGTAGCGGTTTGCCACTTGCTGCATCCGTGAGTATTCCTGGCCAGCTCGTGCCAGTGCATCAAGCTGTCTGCGATAAGTCACCTCGCCGACGCCGACAGCAGAGAACGTGCCCTGCCCTGGCCTGAGGTCATTACCGCGCGTGGTCAAGCGGAACTCCAGTACTCCCTCGGAGGTTTTCTCATCGAGCACCAGGTTCGTCGTGCTATCCCTCAGCCCCGGCAGGTCTCTCAGGCGGAGTTTAATCTCTCCTGGGAGACTGGAGCGCTGCGAGATCGTGAAAGGGATCTTGAGGTCACCTTCAAGCGGGAGGTCCCAACGTTGTTGCGCTATTTCGAATTGGGGCAACTGCGGCGCGGTTTCAAGCTGGCTTACCGCCATCGCCAGGTTGCGGACAATTCGAGACGGCACCGTCTTCTGCGCAAAGCCTCCCACATCCCAAACCAGTGAAGCGTGATGCGCTTGCCGCACAGCTTGCCGGTTCCCGATCCGCGCCTGTCCGGCAACCTGGATCGTCCCAGCCCAAGCAGAAGCTCGTCGATCGGCTTCGAACAGGAGCGTGCTGCCGGTGCTGTTTTCGGGAATGGTGGAGCCTGACCAGCGAACCCCGTTTGGTAGGCCCGAGACGCTCAGTTCGATGGGGCCATCGAAACCGTCGCGCCGGACGGCGAGAACACTCATCCGCGTCGTTCCGCCTTTTCGGAGAAAGGGTTGCCAGATCAGAGCATCGTCATTCGAGCCGCTGGGGTCTTCGTGAACGACCAAGAGGTCGAAGTCTGGCCGCGCCTCTCGTATCGAAAGCCGGTACCGATGCGAAGGACTGCTTTCCCGAGCTCCAGACAAATCGCGGATCTGAAGGCGATAGAGGCCATCGTGCGCCACCTTCAGCTCCACGGCCGGATCGCGGCTGCCCAGGTTGAACCGCTTGTCACCCAGGAAAGACGGCCATTCGTCCGCTTCAAGCAATAACGCGGGCCGCTCGCGGCCTGCCTCATCAATCGAGATCCGCTGGAGAAACAAGGTTGGATCCGTGGAATGCCCCAGCCGCTGCGAGAAGACTTCGATCCAGTAGACACTGTCCTTTTTGGCCTCGAAAGCGATCCAGTCCTGGTCGGCTGAGGGAAAGAATCGTCCGCTGATTTCGCAGGGCAGGCTTACCTTCTGAGCTTGCCCTGATGTGTCATTAGGCTCCTGCTCGACGACAACCGGGGCCGTGGCGAAGTGAAGGCTTACTGCGTTCGAGCTGCCATGATCGGAGCTCAGTCTGTAGTCGATTCCCCGTGCAGCGATTTGGTTGGGTTCGAGAAAAGAAGCCAAAGGCAGTTGAGCTTCGTGCGAAGGCAGCGTAATCTCGACGGCCTTTTCCTCCAGCGCATTGGCGCGTTCCTCGATCGCGGTCGAGGGGCGGCTTCCAGGAAGGTTCTGCCCGTAGAGGACGTAACGCCCCGTGCTCCCCGGAAGGCCTGCCGGAGGAAAGATGTATTCGATATGAGGCTGTTGGCCAATGGACACACGGTAAGGATATTCCGCGCCGCCGCGGTAGAGATAATCGTAAACCTTGAGAACGTACTGGCCATCCTGCGGCACAACGAAGTCGACAAACGGGTCGAGCCGGAAGACGTCGCGACTAGCCTGCAACTCACGACTTGACGCGTCATAGAGCGCGATGGTGGCATCCATCCTCGAATCCAACCGCTGGGCCCACGCCTCGATGGTGATGCGCTGGCCCTTGCTGGCGCTGAAGCGGTAGAAATCTGCCGCATCGGCCTCGCTGTGTCCATTGAGCGTGACTCCTAAGCCAACATCCACGGCGCTGGCTGCCGTGTGGTTGGCCGATTCGACGACCATCTCCACCTGATCGCCCACGGCAAATGCCCGGGCGTTGGAGATGCCAAATCTTCCAGACAGCCGAACTTCGTAAACCCCCACCGGCACTTCGGGTGAAATCGAAACCCGGAATTTTCCGGGAATGGGCTGCGGAACCGGCTGAAATGCCGATGGCGGCGACATCACGGGCGCTCCGCTCAGGCCGGGGTGAGAAAAGAAGAGCCGGTGGGCGTCGTCAGTGTCAGTTCCTGTGACGGTCAGTTCAAAGCTTGAACCCTGCTTGCCTCCCGCAGGAAAGACCGTCTGCAAGCGGATGGCAGGAAACTGCGCCCACGCGGCGGTCGCAACCAGCAGTGAGACCACAACCGCGGCGCAACCGAACCAGGCAGGCATGCAGTTGGATCGGAAGTTCACCATAGCAGGTTCGTCACGAAGATCCAGGTTGGATGCCTCAGGTCGACGTAGCCTTCGAGGCGTGAAGATGCGCTGAGACTAGTATTACTTTGTTAAGTCTCTTCGCGTGCCGCATACATCGTGCTTTTTGCAATGTATGCGTACCGTACGCACACATGACAAACTGCGCCATGTGTGCGCCACCCAAAGTATCGGGACAAGACTTAACATATCACTAGTGTCCAGCTGTTCGAGCCTACAGTGTCTGCAAGTTGTTCATGTCAGTTCAGTAACGGGAGTTTTTGGTAGTGACCGATTTCAATTTTCTTCACTCTTAGGAAGATCCACCCGGGAGTCAGTTT
>Ga0194132_10012444_pt1 | contig 10614 bp, 4 predicted proteins | sample TA2KigOf80mmetaG_FD_148612 | JGI IMG/M metagenome (GOLD analysis project Ga0194132, IMG submission 148612) | Freshwater microbial communities from Lake Tanganyika, Tanzania - TA2015054 Kigoma Offshore 80m | ecosystem: Environmental > Aquatic > Freshwater > Lake | place: Tanzania: Lake Tanganyika... | reverse complement strand
GTATGAAAGTGATAACCGCCATCCAGAGAAGCCCTCGCCTGAGAACTTCACTGGCACTAGCTGCAATGGCCGCATTCTTCGGTCTGAGCCTTCAGGCCCAAACGGTATTTACGGTCAAACAAACGTTTACCGTCAAAGACCTCCCCGAGGGGGCCAAGAAGGTCAAGGGATGGTTCTGGATGCCTGAAGATCGCCCTGAACAGAAGGTCGTCGATTTCAAAGTGGTCGAGGCTCCCCAGTCACTCATGATCACCCGGGACCCGCAATTTGGCCGGTCCTGGCTTCACGCGGAAGTGGACACCAGTGGCAGCCCGCTAAAGATCGTCACGGAATTCAAGATTGTTCGGCACGCGGTGAGTGGGATGGCGGATGCATCCAAGGCAGGCCTGATCACCGAGGAGCACAGGCGGACTTTCGCGACGGACCTGAATCCCAATGAGAAACACATGGAGATCACCCCACGGATCCGCAAGATTGCGGATGATCTGGCTGCAGGTGAAAAAAACCCCGTGACCCTGGCGCGCCGCTACTTCCAGTACGTCATCGATAAGAGCGATCACTACTCAAAGTTTGGCCCGATGGCCAAAGGGAAATGCCTCGGAAGCGCGGATGAGTGTCTCGCCGGTTCAGGCGACTGCTGCTCTGACCAACACGCGCTTTTCATCGCCCTATGCCGCTCCCAGGGCATTCCATGCAGAATGTTCTTCGGCAGCCGCCTGAAACCTGAGAACGAGGGAAAAAATCACGACCCCGGCTATCGCTGCTGGCCCAACTTCTTCGCACCAAACATCGGCTGGATCCCCCTCGACATCTCCTCCGCCGATGCCGCGCCTGCCGGTAAAGCGGGCGAGTGGTTCGGAGGCCTCGATGCGAATCGTCTGGAATGGGCCGAAGGTCGTGACTTCGAACTCGAACCCCGTGCCGCCGTCCGCCCCGACCTGGTGATCAGGGGCTGGGTGGAGGTCGATGGCAAACAACACAAGGGCTTCGATCGCGTTCTCCACTTCACGAAGCAGGCAGCGATTGCATCAACTCCTGCATCCGACACAACAACAACGGCGTCCAGGTAAGTTTTCTTTCATCCTCTGTGCATCAACAACCCGGCCGGCTCTCGGCCGGGTTGTTCTGTTGTGAGCGATGGGTCCATGACCCCCTGGTGGGGTCATGAAGGGTCGGGAGCCATGAAGACCTAGCCCACCCCGACGGATCAACCACCTGGCTTGCCTGCCAACCCTAACCCTGGATCCGGGCCGCAAGCCTGGTGAGGCTCGGCTGAATCCGTGGGAGCGATCCGCGTCTGGCTACGCGCCCTCAAACGCGGATCTCAGTGAGTCTGACGGCAGTCACACCGCCGCCCCGACCTCGCGACGCAGGGTAATCAGGATCGCGAGATGTCGATCTGCTCACTTCACGACGCGGAAGTATCGCTGTAACGCATCCGCAGTGGCAGTGAATCTACCCCCCGTACCTGCCGGGGTCCAAACTCCACCTTGAATCGAATCCGTCATCATCAGGGTTCCACCACCCGTCCATGTAATCGTCACCTCGCCATTGGCGAGCTGAATGCCCTTTATGTTCGGCTCAACGAACGGGTTGATTTCGATGAAAGCGATCTTGTTGTTTGAAGCATTCGGTCCATTTTCAACGGTCAATCGCCCATCCAGAACATCCACAACCACGGTCGTGTCGATGAATCGAACCGCTCCGCCGAGAGGTTTAAACGTATCGGTCTCCAGGCCTTCGACCAGGTATTGGAATATGGAGTCCGTGTTGTCGGGGTCACCACCCACAATCCTAACCTGGTATTTTCCCTCGGTAAGTTCGATCTCCCACACGCGCGCGACTCTCTGCATGTGGTTCAGGGTGTCGTAACGACGATCACGCGAGTTGCGCGAGTTGCGCTGGCGTGCGTTGGCGGTGTTTGAAACGTCCCAGCCGTAGATGAAACCGTTGCCGCGATCCTCGAATGCATCGCCATAGTCGTCCAGAAAGCCCGGGATGGGATAGCCTTCCTGACCATCGCGAAAGCTCGAATTGGCGAAGTTGATGTAGATCCCGCCTTCAGCGGCCGTGGTTCCAGAAACGACCGGTGAGTATTCTGAATCTCCTGACGCATTGGTGGCTCGGACTCGAAATCTCATCGTTTCCGAGGGATTGAGCCCTCCAGCCATCAGGAAATTGCGGGTCGGGGGCACGACTCCGATCTCGGAAAAGTTTAGACCATCCGATGATTCCTCGACGGTGTAGGAATCCACAACCGGATCGGAGCGGGTCCAGCCTATACGAAGACCTGACGCCGAAACGGTCTCAACCGACGCCAATGGGCTCGCTGGGATGGTCAATGCGGAGGCCTCGGAAGAAGCACCGCTTTCGCCCTGGGTCAGGGCGGCTGACACGATGTAGTAGTAGTTACGCCCGCCATCCACTGTGGCATCAATGAACGAGGGATCAGAGATTCCATTACCCACATCGCTGTAGGGCCCCCCGGGGACAGCGGAGCGCTTGACGCGGTAACTTTTCGCCCCGGCCAGGGCCTGCCAGGACAACGTCACCTTGTTGGCTCCACCCACAGCTGAAAGACCAAGCACCGGAACATTCGGCCGGCCGATCGCCTGATTGGAATCCCCAGACTCGCCGATCAGATTGGAGGCAGAGATCACGTAATAGTACGTTCCGCCATTTAATACCGAAGTGTCGTCGAACGTCCTGGCTCTCACATCCGTGGCGATCGTCGCAAAAGGTCCTGCGGCGCTATCAGACCGCTTGACGGTGTAGCTGACGGCCCCTGCCGCAGAAGGCCAACTCAGCCGAACCAGGTTGTCCCCATTGACTGCCACAGCCAGCCCCGCAGGAATTGTTGGAGCCACAGCTGCGTCCACCACAATCTGATACATGTTGCGACCTTCCCCCTGTTGGTAAGTGGAGAACACGTTTTCGCCTGCATCCATTAATTTCATGTATACCGAGTACCATTGGTTGATGCTCCCATCCGCACTCTCATCCACACCCGTTTCGTCAGGTTGCTCGAGATTTCCGGCGCGATTCAGGCCATTCAGCACGGGTTGCCATTCATCCCAGGGGACCCAGGTCATCAGGGAAGTGAAATTAGGGGGATTTGCCCCATTCCCATCGCCGATCCGGTTGTCCACAAGCAGATAAACCCAACAACGCTGGGACAGGCTGAAATCAATCTGGAGCGAAGGATTGTCACGGTTGTTATTCGCGATCATGACGTATTCCCGCCCCACCAAGTACTCCGGCAGCGGAAGGGAACCACTGGCACCCTTGTGTTGATGAATCCGGTCTGTCATGGCGTAGACAGCCTCACCAAACGCCGGGACCGTGTAGCTTTGTGGGCCATTCAGAATGTTAAAGGTCTCACCAGTGGTCTTCGCCGACGGACGATCATCGTCGCCGTTCATCTGATTGACTGCGGTGATCAGGCTGGCGCCGTGGAGGTTGGCGCTGGCCAGGGAAACTGCGGCAAAGCTTCGGATCCAGGGAAACTGACGGCGGCCATGGTTGTTCATAATAAGAAAGCATGTTCAGCAAAACTGGTCACGGGGTTGATTTGCACGATACCGTCCCATGAAGCCTGATGATTTCAACCCTTCCTTCAGGATCCAATCATTACCGAGCCGTCATCGACCTGGTAATGATCCGCGTCCTGCAAGCTGCTCCAGTTTGCGCTTGATGCCTTGCCGGGGGGCTTATTTCATGGGCCGTGAATTTTTCGCGCCCATCGCCGGGCGATCTCAGCAGAACTACCTCCTCGTGGCAGGAATACATCGCTAACACCGCTCCTGACGGTGGTCTTTTTCCATGCATATCACTCATCTGACCGGCGGAAACGCCCTGTCCACCTTTCGTGCCAATGCGCTTACATCCGCGCTGCAGGCTGTCCAGCCAGGCATCACGGGCGTCCACGCCCGCTTCGCGCACTGGGTATCCATGGCGACCCCGCTTCCAGCAGACAAATCAGCCAAGCTCGAGCAGCTGCTCAATTACGGCGATCCCTACCAAGGCCCCGGCTCAAGCCCGCTGATCATCATCGCCCCACGAATCGGAACCGTCTCTCCCTGGGCCTCCAAGGCCACCGATATCGCTCACAACTGCGACCTGCCCGTCCGAAGGATCGAACGGGTGACGGAATACCGCTTCGCTCTGAAGGATTCGTCCTCGGATCTATCCCGGGATCAGCTCCTGGCCTGCGCCGGACTTCTGCACGACAGGATGACCGAAAGCGTGATTCTCTCGCAGTCGGATGTTCCGAGCCTTTTTCAGCCTCAGCAGCCGCCTCCGATGGAAACCGTCGATGTCCTGGGCCGTGGTCGTAAAGCCCTGGAGGAGGCAAATCTCAAATTCGGCCTGGCTCTGAGCGACGGCGAAATCGACTACCTGGATGTGGCTTTCAAGAATCTGCGCCGCAATCCCACGGATGTGGAACTGATGATGTTCGCGCAGGCAAACAGCGAACACTGCAGGCACAAAATCTTTAATGCAGACTTCGTGATCGACGGCGTTCCGCAGGATCACTCGTTGTTTCAGATGATCCGCAACACTCATCATTGTGCCCCCCAGCACACGATCGTCGCTTACAGCGACAACGCCTCCGTGATGGAAGGAGGCATGACCGAAGTCTGGCTTCCAACTCATGGGGGCGGGCAATACGTCGCCCGACAGGAGCTCGTTCATGGGCTGATGAAGGTCGAGACTCACAATCACCCCACAGCCATATCACCCTTCCCGGGAGCCTCCACCGGGGCCGGAGGAGAGATACGCGATGAGGGAAGCACTGGGCGGGGTTCACGTCCCAAGGCAGGGCTGACGGGATTCACGGTTTCCAATCTTCGACTTCCTGGCACACGGGAGCCCTGGGAGCGCGAGGACTTCGGCAAGCCAGCGCATATTGCGAGCCCCTTGCAGATCATGATCGAAGGCCCGCTGGGCGGAGCCGCGTTCAACAACGAGTTCGGACGCCCCTGCCTCGGTGGTTACTTCAGGGTTTATGAACAAACGGTGGCTGGCCAGCGACGGGGCTACCACAAACCCATTATGATCGCCGGCGGTGTCGGATCCATCCAGGCCTCGCAAACCAAAAAGCTCACCTTCCAACCTGGAGCTCTTCTTATCCAGTTGGGCGGACCCGGAATGCGGATCGGCATGGGTGGCGGCGCCGCAAGTTCGATGGCCGCAGGCGCCAACAGCGCGGACCTCGATTTTGACTCCGTCCAGCGCGGAAATCCCGAAATCCAACGGCGCGCCCAGGAAGTCATCACCTCCTGCCAAAACCTGGGCGATCTCAACCCCATCCTCTCCATCCATGACGTCGGAGCCGGAGGCCTCTCGAATGCCTTCCCCGAACTGATCGATGGTGCGGGAACAGGAGGCACCTTCGACCTCAACGCCATTCCTCTGGAGGAAAGCGGCCTGGCCCCCAAGGAGGTATGGTGCAACGAATCCCAGGAGCGTTACGTCCTGGCCATCGCTTCAGAGTCGCTGCCGGCCTTCGAATCCATCTGCAAACGCGAACGCTGCCCCTTCGCAGTCATCGGAACAGCCACGGAGGCCAAACAACTGGTGCTCCAAAGTGGAACCGATGGATCGAAGCCCATCGACATGCCCATCAACGTGCTCCTCGGCAAGCCACCCAGGATGCTTCGCAAGGTGTCGAGAACCCGCACCGCAACCGATCCCCTCGACCTCACCAATGTCACGCTGGAGAAGGCCGCGTTCGACGTCCTGAGACACCCAACCGTCGCCAGCAAACGCTTCCTCATCACAATCGGCGACCGAACGGTCGGTGGGCTCTCCAGTCGCGATCAGATGGTCGGCCCGTGGCAGATCCCTGTCGCAGACTGCGCCGTCACTCTTGCGGACTATTCCAGGTTCGCTGGCGAGGCGATGAGCATGGGGGAACGAACCCCGCTGGCAGCCGTGAATGCACCAGCCTCGGGACGCATGGCTGTCGGCGAAGCCATCACCAATCTGCTGGCGGCTCCGATCGAGTTGCCCCGCGTGAAGCTGAGCTGCAACTGGATGGCCGCATGCGGCGAACCCGGGGAGGATGCCGCCCTCTATGACACCGTCCGCGCAGTGGGCATGGAACTCTGCCCTGCGCTGGGGATCAGCGTTCCGGTTGGGAAGGACAGCTTGTCGATGCGAACCCAATGGTCTCATGAGGCGGCGACTCGCAAAGTCGTTGCGCCCGTGAGCCTCATCGTGAGCGCCTTCGCCACACTGACGGACGTTCGAACATCCCTCACTCCACAGCTCGAGCGTGAAGGGGGCGACCTTCTGCTGGTGGATCTGGGAGCCGGCCGCAATCGCATGGGTGGCTCGATCCTGGCCCAGTGCGATGATCAGTTCGGTGGAGATGTGCCGGACCTGGATGACCCGGAGCTGCTCAAGGGCCTCGTCCGTGCGATGGACCTGCTGAGGTCAAAGGGCCTCGCTCTCGCCTACCATGATCGAGGCGATGGAGGGCTCTGGGCCTGCCTCTGCGAGATGGCCTTCGCTGGCAACACCGGAATCCAGATCGACTCATCCAAATGCGTCCCTGGCCCCCAACCATCCACTTCCGACATCCTGCGATGGCTTTTCAATGAGGAGCTCGGTGCTGTGATTCAACTGCCCCGAGGACGCACCGGGGAAGCTCTTGATCTGCTCAAAACGCTTCCGATCGCCCCACATATCCAGGTCATCGGCAAACCCGCCTCCGGAAACGCGATCGAGGTCAAACACGAAGGCAAGGGAGTCTTCAGGTCGGAGCTTCGACGTCTGCACCAGGCATGGGACGAAGTGAGCTGGCGGATCGCAAAGCTGCGCGACAATCCTGAGTGTGCTGATTCTGAGCATGCATCGCAGGGACTCGCTGCAGATCCCGGGCTCCACGTGCACCTGACATTCAAACCGGAATCCACGATCCCCCAGGCTTTCGTGACTCCCTCACGACCCAAAGTCGCCATCCTCCGCGAGCAAGGAGTGAACAGTCATCTGGAAATGGCCTATGCGATGTCACAGGCGGGTTTCGATTCATGGGATGTGCACATGAGCGACCTGCAATCCGGCCGGGTGGATCTGAAGAGTTTCTGCGGAGTGGTCGCCTGTGGCGGTTTTACCTACGGGGATACGCTGGGAGCAGGAGAAGGTTGGGCACGCTCGATCATGTTCAATCCATCGTTGCTCGAGGTCTTCACACGGTTCTTCCAACGACCGGACACTTTCGCCCTGGGCGTATGCAACGGCTGTCAGATGCTGGCGGCGTTGTCACCGATCATTCCAGGCGCGGATTACTGGCCCAAGTTCACACGAAACCGCAGTGAACAGTTCGAAGCCCGATTGAGCCTGGTGGAGGTCCTCGAAAGTCCGTCGATCTTCTTCAAGGGAATGGCTGGCAGCCGCATACCCATCGCCGTGTCGCACGGCGAAGGTTTCGCCGATTTCTCCCAACGTGGCAACCCGGCGAAGGTCGATCGTGCCCTGCGATTCGTGGATCACTCGGGGAAACCCACCGAAGTTTATCCGTTCAATCCGAATGGCAGTCCCGACGGTCTGACATCCGTCACCACAGCCGACGGTCGATTCACAGCGCTGATGCCGCACCCCGAGCGAGTGTTCCGCAATGTGATGATGAGCTGGACCTCCGGCGACCGAAGCACGCAGAGCCCCTGGATGCAGATGTTTCGAAATGCGCGCGCGTGGGTGGGAAACCGGGCATGATCCGACCGCTCCTCATGGGAACAAGATCCTCCATGCGGCTCCGCTAAGAAAAGCGGTCCCCGTGCAAGAGCCCGAGCCCGGCGCAATGCGTGAAGCCAGAGCCGGCGATAGCGGAGGCGTCAGACTGAAACCCCGGCAGAATCCGGCGGAGGATTCTGCCCATGCGTCAGCGTGCCCTTACGGTCATCAGAAGTCCGGCCAGGGCGAACGCGATGTTGGGGCCCCAGCCTGCGATCCAGGGCGTGAGCCTGCCGCCGGTGCCCAATGCCAGGCCCAAACGCATGAGAATGAAGTAGGCAAAACAAATGAATATGCTCGCCGCCACGCCGACGAATGCGTTCCGTCGGCCGGACGCGGTGCCGAAGGGGATCGCGATCAACACCACCACAAGACAGGTCCAGGGTGCCGCGAGACGCCCATGCAGCTGCGTCATGAGAGGCTTCTCACGACTGCGATCCTGCGGAAACAGCTTGCGGTAGTTGAGTATCTCCTGGATCGACAGCTGCGGACGCTTGGCCGCCTGGCGGAGATTTGCGAACAGGCTGTTGATCTTCAGTGCAGCCCGGATCTGATCGGGGGATTCGCTCAACTCGGCCACCACCAGACGGTTCGTGAGGATTCGCTCGGGGAAATCCTGCGCGGACGCCCCGAGACGGGTGTCCACCGCATCCACAAATTCCCACCGGCCAGCTCGCCACTCCGCTCTGCGTGCCACCACCTCGCGACGTCGCCCATCGGCCAGCTTCCATCCCACATGCACTGCATTGGCCTCACCCGTGTCCAAATCCAGCGAGTCCATCTGCCAGACACGTCCGTGCCCCGACTCAAAACCGAACTTGCGCAGGACCGTTTGGGACACACCCGTCCCCGAAGCCACTGAGCGGGCTCGACGGATGCGTTCGGCTTCCTGAACGGACCTGGGTGCCCAGAGCTCGAGAACAGCGAACAGCCAGAGACTGCATACCAATCCGGCAAGCAGATAGGGGAGACTGATGCGCCAGAGGCTGATCCCGGCGGCGCGCATCGCAGTGAACTCGTTCTGCCGGGCGTGATTGCTGAGCGCATACAGCATCGCAAGCAGGAGCGAAACGGGAAGCACCGTGTTCAAGAGCTCAGGTGATTTCCACCCGTAGTAACGAAGAATCTCCCCCACACTCAACCCGTCGCGCTGGAGCTCAGAGAGGTCTTGAAACAGTTCGAAGGAGATCCAGAAGATGAAAAAGCCTGAGAGGCAGAACGCGAAAGGCGTCAGCAGTTCCTTCAACAAGTATCGATCCAGCAGCCGCATGGATAATCAAAAGGGCGACTCGTGGCCGTCAGGGTGGTTTCCTACTTTCATCGGGCCACAGGATCTCCCTGTTTCACCCATTCCAGATTGAACCATGCATGCTTGATGGATTTGTTCATCGGCTGGCCTGCCTTGTCCTTGGGTTGCGTGGATGCGCTCACATGCCAGCTGTAGCTGGCGTGCAGGGTGCCATCCCGACTCTGGATGAGACTGGGATAATGGTACCCCCCCTTTGTCGGGGAATCGTCCGGATCACGCTCGAGATAACGCCGCCACTTCCAGGTCCGGCCATCATCATCAGAAAGCCTGACCTGCAGACGGTGACGCCCCGCTTCGGTGTCGTTTAGGATCAATGCCAGCCATCCGTTCGAGAGATTGATCAGATCCGCCCCCGAACCTGGATTGGGATGTTCGCTGTCAGCGACGGGAGTCCAGGTCTCGCCACGGTCATGCGACTCGCTCTGGAGCAGCCGCTTGGGCGGCGGTCCATTGTCACGCATCAGAGTGTAGAGCGAACCGTCCTTGCGGCGCACGATGCTGGGCTGGATGTTTCCCGCGCCACAAAGAGGCGTCGAACAGGACCAGGTCTTGCCCCAGTCATCCGTTATGGCCATCAGGGAAAAGGAGAAGCCATCGGAGTAGAGCGGCACGATCATTCGCTGCCCGTCGAGAATGAAGGGATGGGCGCGAGTCATCCAGCCCAGCCGGCGAAACAGTTTGTCGCCCGCCTGCTCACGGACATATCCCAGGAACCGAACCCCTTCCTCCCGATCCGCCTTGGGCCAGTTCGCCTTGACCATCTCCTTCTCAAAGTCGATCGCGAACTGGTTGACGGCATTGGTGAATCGAGCATCAGGAGTCACATGCATCACTTCGCTCTGCTCCCACCTCGGTGGACCGGATCGCCGGTAGTCGGAGGACACCTTGTATTTCATCAGCGCGGTGTGCCATTCGTTGGCGAGAATCGTCGGCCAGAACAACCAGAGCCGTCCCTTTGGATCCACCACCATCGCGCAGTTCGTGTCAGGATAGTCCGGGGTATCGGCCATCTCAAAGCGCGCTTCCCATCTCGATGATCCCTTCCGCTTCCGGGAGCCTTCGATTCTCACATCGTCCGCCTTGCGTTCGCCAGATCCGTGGAACCAGCAAACAAGGAGATCCCCGCTCGGAGTCTCGACGATGCAGGAGCCGTGGTTGTGCCAGTGTTCAGGCGGGAAGATCAGTTCCGCCCTCAGGAAAGGCGCCTGCCCGGCTGCGGCAGAGCTCCAGAGAACGGAGGCGAGGAGGGCCATGCCGGCCCGGGCAAGGAGCGAGGATCTACCAGGGTACGCTGAAGGTTTTGACATGTGTGAAGTGTTTGAAGGCCTCTACGACGCCCTCCTTGATACCAAGTCCACTGTCCTTGATACCTCCGAAGGGACTGCTCTCCACCCGATAGCCGGGGATCTCATTGATGTTCACCGTGCCGCACCGCAACTCCTTGACCGCCCTCAAGGCTGAGTCCAACGAACGTGTGACGATCCCCGAACTGAGTCCGAAGGTGGTTTCGTTCGCAGCCGTGATCGCCTCATCAAGGTCCTTGACCGTGATGATCGGAGCCAGAG
>Ga0194132_10012441_pt1 | contig 10620 bp, 9 predicted proteins | sample TA2KigOf80mmetaG_FD_148612 | JGI IMG/M metagenome (GOLD analysis project Ga0194132, IMG submission 148612) | Freshwater microbial communities from Lake Tanganyika, Tanzania - TA2015054 Kigoma Offshore 80m | ecosystem: Environmental > Aquatic > Freshwater > Lake | place: Tanzania: Lake Tanganyika... | reverse complement strand
AGCGATTTCTACCTCACCAACCCGATCTGCCGCGCCTCCGAAACCATGGCGGCGTGCAGCGCCCGCTTCGTGCGCGGCCCGACGAAGGCGACCGGCACCCATGGCTGAGGTCGGCTTCTGGGGCGGCTACGCGTGGCCAGCGCTGCTGATCGCCCTCAAGGTGCTGGCGATCGTGCTGCCGCTTCTCCTCATTGTCGCCTATGTCACGCTCGCCGAGCGCAAGGTGATGGCGGCGATGCAGCTGCGCGTCGGGCCGAATGTCGTGGGGCCGCTTGGGGTCTGGCAGTCGTTTGCCGACGCGCTCAAGATGGTCTTCAAGGAGACCATCCTGCCGACCGGCGCCAACCGGGTGGTCTTCCTGGCCGCGCCGGCACTCATGTTCACCTTGGCGATGATCGGCTGGGCGGTGATCCCGTTCGATGACGGCCTGGTGCTGTCCGACATCAACGTCGGCGTGCTGTACCTGTTCGCGATCTCATCGCTCGGGGTCTACGGCATCATCATGGCGGGATGGGCGTCGAACTCGCGCTATGCGTTTCTGGGCGCGCTGCGTTCGGCGGCCCAGATGGTTTCCTACGAAGTCTCGGCGGGCTTCGTCATCATCACCGTCCTGCTTGCGGTGGGCTCGCTCAACCTGTCCGACATCGTCGAGGCGCAGCGCGATCTGTGGTTGGTGATCCCGCTGTTCCCGATGTTCGTGATCTTCTTCGTCTCGGCGTTGGCCGAGACCAACCGCCATCCGTTCGATCTGCCGGAGGCGGAATCGGAGCTGGTCGCCGGCTATCAGGTCGAGTACTCGGCCCTTACCTTCGGGCTCTTCTTCATCGGCGAATACGCCAACATGTGCCTGATGAGCGCGCTGACGACGATTCTGTTCCTGGGCGGCTGGCTGGCGCCGTTCGATGTGGCGCCGTTCACCTGGATCCCCGGAATCGTCTGGTTTGCCCTCAAGATCGCGCTCTGCCTGTTCGTGTTCGTTTGGGTGCGCGCGACTCTGCCGCGCTATCGCTATGATCAGCTCATGCGGCTGGGCTGGAAGGTCTTCCTGCCGATCTCGCTGTTCTGGGTCGCGCTGACCGCGGTCGTCCTGGTGGTGTTCGATTGGCTACCGCAAACGTGAGACAGAGTGGCGCCGGCGCGCGCTCGGCGCCCGAGGTCGCTGCCAAGGCCGCCTCGGGTGCGGGGTTCCTGGAGCGGAGCGTTCGTAGCCTGTTCCTGACCGAGCTGCTGTCCGGCCTGGCGGTGACGTTCCGCTATATGTGGAAGAAGCCGGCGACGCTCAACTATCCCTACGAGAAAGGGCCGCTCAGCCCCCGTTTTCGCGGTGAGCACGCACTGCGGCGCTATCCCAACGGCGAAGAGCGCTGCATCGCCTGCAAGCTGTGCGAGGCGATCTGCCCGGCGCAGGCCATCACCATCGAAGCCGAGCCGCGCGACGACGGCAGCCGGCGCACGACGCGCTACGACATCGACATGACCAAGTGCATCTACTGCGGGCTGTGCGCGGAAGCCTGCCCGGTCGACGCGATCGTCGAGGGACCCAACTTCGAGTTCGCGGCCGAGAGCCGCGAGGAGCTGCTGTACAACAAGGAAAAACTGTTGGCCAATGGCGACCGCTGGGAGCATCGGATCGCGGCCAACCTCGAGCGCGACGCCCCATATCGGTGAGCGCGGCGGAGCGGGGAGCATGAGCCGGGGGGGCCGATGCGGCTGAGCGTGGCGTGATCGTCCAGGCGATCGCCTTCTACGCCTTCGCTGCCGTGACACTTGCCGCGGCGGTGATGGTCATTGCCGCACGCAATCCCGTGCACTCCGTCCTGTTCCTCATCCTCGCCTTCTTCAACAGCGCCGGCCTCATGGTGCTACTCGGGGCCGAGTTCCTGGCCATGATCCTGGTGATCGTCTACGTCGGCGCGGTGGCGGTGCTGTTCCTGTTCGTCGTCATGATGCTTGACATCAATTTCGCGGAGTTGCGCCAGGGCTTCCTCCAGTACCTCCCGATCGGCGGTGTGATCGGCCTCGTCCTGCTTGCGGAACTGCTCTTGCTGCTGGGCAGCGACGCGATCGGGTCGATCGCGCCGGCGGTGGCGAGCAGCGCCCCGACGCCGCCGATCAACGAGGTGACGAATACCGCGGCGCTCGGCGAGCTACTGTACACGCGCTACGTTTATCTGTTTCAGGCGGCCGGGATCGTTCTCCTGATCGCCATGGTCGGCGCGATCGTCCTGACGCTGCGCCAGCGCGTCGGGGTGCGCAAACAAAGCGTGGGCAAGCAGCTCCGACGCCGGCGCGAGGCGGCGGTCGAGCTGAAGAAGGTCGTGCCGCGAGGGGGTGTGTGATGGCCATCGGGATCGGCCACTTCCTCAGCGTCGGCGCGATCCTGTTCACGCTCGGCGTGTTTGGCATTTTCCTCAATCGTAAGAACGTCATCATCATCATGATGTCGATCGAGTTGATGCTGCTGGCGGTGAACCTGAACCTGGTCGCGTTCTCGAGCTTCCACGGCGATCTTGTCGGCCAGGTTTTCGCCATGTTCGTGCTCACCGTGGCGGCGGCCGAGGCGGCAATCGGCCTCGCCATCCTGGTCATCTACTTCCGCAATCGCGGCACGATCGCGGTGGAAGACGTGAACCTGATGAAGGGCTGAACGGCACGATGCTCTACGCTGTCATCGTGCTATTACCGCTCGGCGCCGCGATCATCGCGGGTCTCTTCGGGCGGTTGATCGGCGATCGCGGCGCGAACGCGGTCACGTGCCTTGCCGTGATCGCGTCCGCAGTGCTCTCGATCATCGGCTTGGCCGAGTCCGTCGAGGGCGGGTCGGTCGAGCGGGTGGTGCTGTTCACCTGGTTCGAGTCGGGCAGCTTCACGGCGACCTGGCAGCTCAGGATCGACGCGCTGACTGGGGTCATGCTGGTTACGGTAAGCGGCGTCTCGGCGCTTGTGCACGTCTATTCGATTGGCTACATGGCGCACGACCCGCACAAGCCGCGGTTCATGGCGTACCTGTCGCTCTTTACCTTTGCCATGCTTAGCCTGGTCACGGCCGACAACCTGTTGCAGCTCTTTTTCGGCTGGGAGGGCGTGGGGCTCTGTTCCTACCTCCTGATCGGCTTCTGGTATCGGCGCCCGGCCGCGAACGCCGCCGCGATCAAGGCCTTCATCGTCAATCGCATCGGCGATTTCGGCTTTGCCCTCGGCATCATGGGCGTTTTCCTCGCCTTCGGAGCGATCGATTTCGACACGATCTTCGGCGGCGCCCCGGCGCTAGAGGGCAAGACGTTCTCGTTCCTGGGACTCGAGCTCGACACCCTGACCACGATCACCTTCCTCCTGTTCCTCGGGGCGATGGGCAAGTCGGCGCAGATCGGCCTCCACACGTGGCTGCCCGATGCGATGGAAGGCCCGACCCCGGTCTCGGCGCTGATCCACGCGGCGACGATGGTGACGGCGGGCGTGTTCATGGTGGCGCGGCTCTCGCCGCTGTTCGAATACGCGCCATGGACGCTGGCCTTCGTCACCGTGATCGGCGCGACGACGGCGCTGATGGCGGCGACCATCGGCCTGGTGCAGAACGACATCAAGCGCGTCATCGCCTACTCGACGTGCAGCCAGCTCGGCTACATGTTCTTTGCCGCGGGGGTCTCGGCCTACTCGGCGGCGATCTTCCATCTGTTCACCCACGCTTTCTTCAAGGCGCTCCTGTTCCTCGGCTCGGGCGCCGTCATCCACGCCATGGCCGACGAGCAGGACATGCGCAAGATGGGCGGGCTCTACCGCAAGCTGCCCGTGACCTATGCGGTGATGTGGATCGGCTCGCTCGCCCTGGCCGGCGTGCCGATCTTCGCCGGCTTCTATTCCAAGGACATCATCCTCGAGGCGGCCTTTGCCTCGGCGAGCCCGGTGAGCGGCTATGCGTTCTGGCTCGGCATCGGTGCCGCGGTGCTCACCGCCTTCTATTCGTGGCGGGTTCTGTTCATGACCTTCCACGGCGCACCACGGGCGAGCGCCGAGGTGATGGCGCACGCCCACGAAGCGCCGGCGACGATGACCGCGCCGCTGATCGTCCTGGCGCTCGGCGCGGTGCTCGCGGGCGCCCTTGCCTATGAGCCGCTGGTCGGCACCGAGTCGGCGTTCTGGGGCAGTGCGCTCCTGGTGCTGCCAGAGCACGCGGTGCTGGAGGCCGCGCATCACGTTCCGTTCTGGGTCAAGGCGGCGCCGACCGTGGTGGCGGTCATCGGGATACTGGCTGCGTGGTACATGTACATCCGAAGCCCGGCGACGCCCGCCCGTCTCGCCGCCGCGCACCCCGAGCTCTACCGCTTCCTCCTGAACAAGTGGTACTTCGATGAGCTCTACGAGGTCGCGCTGGTGCGGCCCGCCAAGTTCGTCGGCTACTGGCTGTGGCGCGGCGGCGATGGCCGCGTGATCGACGGCTTCGGACCCGATGGTGCGGCGGCCACGATCGTGCGACTGGCGCGCCGGGCGAGCGCGCTGCAGAGCGGCTACCTCTACCATTACGCCTTCGCGATGCTCATCGGCATCGCCCTCTTCGTGACCTGGTACATATACCGGCTCGGCCTCTAGATGCTGAGCGAGTGGCCGATCCTGTCGCTGATCGTGTTCCTGCCGCTGGTCGGGGTCGGCTTCATCCTGGTCACGCGCGGGGAGGCGGCGGTGGTCGCCCGCAATGCCCGCTACCTCGCGCTCTGGACCTCGGCGATCAACCTCGTCCTGGCGCTCCTGTTGTGGGGCAGCTTCGATACCGGGACCGCCGACTTCCAGTTCGTCGAGCGCGCGCCGTGGATCGACGACAGCATTGCCTACCACATGGGTGTGGACGGCATCTCGCTCCTGTTCGTGGTGCTGACCGCGTTCCTCACGCCGCTCTGCGTCCTCGCGAGCTGGGACGCGATTCAGGAGCGCGTGAAGGAGTACATGATCGCGTTTCTGGTGATGGAAACGACGATGATCGGCGTGTTCTGCGCGCTCGACTTCGTCGTGTTCTATCTGTTCTTCGAGGCCGGGCTGATCCCCATGTTCCTGATCATCGGAATCTGGGGCGGGCCGCGCCGCATCTACGCGACCTTCAAGTTCTTCCTCTACACGCTGCTCGGCTCGGTGCTGCTGCTGCTGGCGCTGATCTACATGTACGACGCGGTCGGAACCACCGACGTGCCGACGCTGATGCGGCACGGCTTCGATGCCGGCGTCCAGAACTGGCTGTGGCTCGCGTTCCTCGCCTCGTTCGCGGTCAAGCTGCCGATGTGGCCGGTGCACACCTGGCTGCCCGATGCGCACGTGGAAGCGCCAACGGCCGGATCGGTGATCCTGGCCGGGGTCCTCCTGAAGATGGGGGGTTATGGGTTCCTGCGGTTCTCGATTCCGATGCTGCCCGATGCCACCGCGTACTTCACGCCGCTGATCTTCGGCCTCAGCGTCGTCGCGGTCGTCTACACCTCGCTCGTCGCGCTGATGCAGGAGGACATGAAGAAGCTCATCGCCTACTCCTCGGTGGCGCACATGGGCTTCGTGACGATCGGCCTGTTCACGCTGACGCCGCAGGGCATCGAGGGCGGTATCATGCAGATGTTCAGCCACGGCCTGGTGTCTGCCGCGCTCTTCCTGTGCGTCGGGGTGGTCTACGACCGCATGCACACGCGCCTGATCGCCGACTACGGCGGACTGGTGAACCGGATGCCGGCCTATGCCTTCGCGTTCCTGGTGTTCTCGCTGGCAAATGTCGGGATGCCGGGGACGAGCGGTTTCGTCGGCGAGTTCCTGGTGCTGGTCGGCGTGTTTCAGGTGAACACCTGGGTGGCGGTGCTTGCCACCACCGGGGTGGTGCTCAGCGCGGCGTACGCGCTCTGGCTCTACCGCAAGGTGGTGTTCGGCGTGATCACGCGAACCGAGCTACGAGGTATGCTCGACATGAACCGGCGCGAGATGGCGGTGTTCGCTCCGCTGATCGCGACGGTCATCTTCTTCGGCTTCTATCCGAAGCCGCTGCTGGACGTGATGCACGCCTCGGTCGCCAACCTGATCGCCCAGCACCAGGCGGCGCTGGTCGCACCCGCCACGATGGCGGAGCGCTGAGGTGGATCCGCACGCCTTGCCTGCGCTCCTGCCGGCCCTACCCGAGCTGTGGCTGTGCGGCGCGGCGCTGGCGCTCCTCATGATCGGCGTGTTCGGCGGCGATCGTTCGACGCGCCCGCTCTGCTATCTGGCGATCGCCGCGCTGCTGGTCACCTTTGTGCTGCTGCTCCTTGGCCCCGAGGGACGCACGGTGACGTTCTCAGGGATGTTCGTCGTCGACCCGTTCGGGGTGTTCACGAAGGGCCTGGTCCTGATCGGGGCCATGCTCGCCATTGTGCTGTCGCTCGGCTACATCCGCCACGAGGGCATGGAGAGGTTCGAGTTCCCGGTACTGATCGTCCTGGCGACGGTCGGCATGCTGTTGATGATCTCGGCCAACGACCTCATCGCCCTCTACCTCGGCCTCGAGATGCAGAGCCTTGCGCTCTACGTCATCGCCGCCTTCCGCCGCGACTCGCTACGGTCGACCGAGGCTGGGCTCAAGTACTTCGTGCTCGGGGCGCTCGCCTCCGGCATGCTGCTCTACGGCGCCTCGCTGGTCTATGGCTTCACCGGAACGACGAGCTTCGAGGACATCGCGCGTGCTGTGAGCGTGCCCGGCGCGACAGATGCGCTCGGCACTCTGGTCGGGCTCGTCTTCATCCTCGCCGGGTTGGCGTTCAAGGTCTCGGCGGTGCCGTTCCACATGTGGACTCCCGACGTCTACGAGGGGGCGCCGACACCGGTGACGGCGCTGTTCGCGGTCGCGCCCAAGGTGGCTGCGATCGGCCTGTTCTTGCGTGTCATGCTCGAGCCGTTCGCAGCGCTCGCCGGCGATTGGCAGCAGGTCATCGTTGTCATCTCGATCGCGTCCATGGTGCTGGGCGCCCTGGCGGCCATCCGCCAGACCAGCATCAAGCGCCTCATGGCCTACAGTTCCATCGGTCACATGGGGTACGCGTTGATCGGCTTGGCTGCGGGCAGCGCCGAAGGGGTGCGCGGCGTCCTGATCTACCTCGCCATCTATGTGGTGATGAACGTCGGCACCTTCGCCGTCATCCTGTGCATGCGGCGCGGACAGGGGATGGTCGAGGACATCACCGAGCTGGCCGGGCTCTCGCGCACCCATCCGATGCTCGCGTTGGCCATGACCGTGTTCATGTTCTCCCTCGCCGGGGTGCCGCCGCTCGCGGGCTTCTTCGGCAAGCTCTACGTCTTCATGGCGGCGATTCACGCCGAACTCTATGGCCTTGCCGTTGTCGGCGTCGTCGCCAGCGTGGTCGGCGCCTACTACTACGTCCGCATCGTGAAGTTGATGTATTTCGACGCCCCGACGGATGCATTCGAACGACCGATCCGCGGCGAGATGGCGGCCGTGCTGGTCGCCACCGGTGTGCTGACGGCGCTGTTCTTCGTCTATCCGGCGCCGCTCCTGGCCGGGGCCGCCACCGCCGCCGCGGCCCTCGTGCCGTGAGCGTCCCGCCTCGGCCCCCTGCCGGCGGCCTCGCGCTCCCGGCCTACTACACGCTCCTTGCCTACGACACCATCGACTCGACGAGCGATGAAGCCAAGCGGCGCGCGCTGCAAGGGGCCAGCGCCGGTACCCTCGTGTGGGCGCGCCGGCAGAGCGGCGGGCGCGGACGCTACGGCCGGCGCTGGGTCTCACCGCCCGGCAACGTCTACCTCTCGCTCGTGCTGCGGCCGGGCGTTCGCGCGGCCGAGGCCTCGCAGCTCAGCTTCGTGGCGGCGCTGGCGGTTGGCGAGGCGCTGGCCGCGGTGGGCGCCCCGCCACCGCGGTTCAAGTGGCCCAATGATGTCTTGCTTGGTGGGCGCAAGGTCTCGGGCATCCTGCTCGAATCGCAGCCGGCCTCGGACGGGCGGATCGACTGGCTCGTCATCGGCGTCGGCATCAACGTTGCTAGCCATCCCGAGGGCACCGAGTGGCCGGCGACGTCGCTCCATGCCGAGGGTTGTGGCGTCGCGGTCGAGGCGCTGATCGACTGTTTTGCCGCCGCCTATCTCGGCTGGCAGAACCGCTGGATGGCCGAGGGCTTCGCGCCGGTCCGTGCCGCGTGGCTCGCCCGCGCGGCGGGTCTGGGCGGGATGATCGAAGTACGCCTTGCCGAACAGCGCTACAGCGGGGTGTTCGAGGCCCTCGATGAAGCGGGCGCGCTTCGTCTTCGCGAAGCCGGCGGCGGCGAGCGCTTGATCACGGCAGGTGCAGTGTTCCTGAGCGGAAGCGAGAGAAGCGCACCGCCTGGCTAACCGGGCTTGCTGGTCGCGCGCAGCGAACTGTGGTATCGGCTGCGGTTGGGATGCTCCTCGCGATCGATGCTGGTAACACCAACACGGTTTTCGCCGTCTTCGACGGCGAGCGGCTGTGCTGCCAGTGGCGAGCGGCGACGGCGGCCAACCGCACGGCCGATGAGCATGCCGTGTGGCTCACCCAACTCATGGCGTTGCAGTCGCTGTCATCGCGCCAGATCGATGGCGCCATCATCGCGACCGTCGTGCCGCAAGGCCTGTTCAACCTCCGTCTACTGTGCCGGCGCTACTTCCAATGCGAGCCGCTGGTGGTCGGCGAGGGGTTGGATCTCGGCATCCGGGTTCTGATGGAGCGGCCGGGTGATGTCGGAGCGGACCGCCTGGTCAACGCGGTGGCGGCGCATGCCACCTATGGCAACGCGCTGGTGATCATCGACTTCGGCACGGCGACCACGTTCGATGTGGTGGACGAGGTGGGCAGCTATGTCGGCGGCGTCATCGCTCCGGGCATCAATCTGAGTCTGGAGGCGCTGCACCGCGCGGCGGCGCAACTCCCGCGCATCGCGGTGCGAAGGCCCGATCGCGTGATCGGCGGCGGCACCGTCTCCGCCATGCAATCGGGCATCTACTGGGGTTACATCGGGCTGATCGAAGGTCTTGTGAGCCGGATCCGCGGCGAGTTCGGGCGACCGATGCGGACCATCGCGACGGGCGGCCTCGCGCCACTGTTCGCTTCGGGGACCGCCGTCATCGAGCATCTGGATGCCGACCTGACGATCCGCGGCCTCCGCGACGTCTACCGGCGCAACGTCGGTCCGACCGCATGAGCGGGCCGGCGCGCTTCGTGGCGCTCGGCGGTGCCGGCGAGATCGGCATGAATCTCAGCCTCTACGGTTACGGCCGGCACTGGCTGATGGTCGATTGCGGCGTCACGTTCGCCGACGAGTCGGCGCCGGGCATCGATCTTCTGATGGCCGATCCCGCTTTCATTGCCGAGCGCCGCAAGGACCTCGTGGCCCTCGTCCTCACCCACGCCCATGAAGACCACATTGGGGCCGTGCCCTATCTCTGGCCGCGACTGAGATGTCCGGTCTACGCGACGGCGTTCACCGCGGCGCTGCTGCGGCGCAAGCTGGACGAGGTGGGCCTGACCGCGAGCGTGCCGCTGCACGTCGTCGCGCCCGGCGCCGCGCTCGACCTGGCGCCGTTCGTCGTGCGCTACGTGTCGGTCACGCACTCGATCCCGGAGGGAAATGCGCTCCTGATCGACACGCCGGCGGGGACGATCTTCCACACCGGCGATTGGAAGCTCGACCCCGAGCCGCTGATCGGGGCCCTCACCGATGAGCCGACCATCGTCGCGGCGGGGGAACGCGGTATCCTCGCCATGATCTGCGACTCGACCAACGCCCTGCGCGCGGGAGATTCAGGCTCGGAGGCGGCGGTGCGGCGGACGATGCAGGAAGTCGTTCGTGACCGCGATGGGCGGGTCGTCGTGACGTGCTTTGCCTCGAACGTGGCGCGGATCGAAACGGTGGCCCGGATCGCGGCGGCGCACGACCGTCATCTCGTCCCCGCGGGACGCTCGATGTGGCGCACCATCGAGGCGGCGCGCGAGGCGGGGTACCTTTCGGACATGCCGCCGCTCGTGGCCGAGTCGGACGCCGGCCATCTGCCGCCCCGCCATGCGCTGGTCCTGGCGACGGGCTGTCAGGGCGAGCCACGCGGCGCGATGACGCGGATTGCGACGCGCGCACACCCTGGCATCGCGCTCGACGATGGTGACACCGTGATCTTCTCCTCGCGCATCATTCCGGGGAACGAGCGGGCGATCGGCCTCTTGCACAATCGGTTGGTCAGCGACGGGATCGAGGTGATCACGGAGCGCGACGCGCTGGTCCACGTCTCGGGTCATCCCGCACGCGATGAGCTGGCGCGCATGTATCGCTGGGTGAAGCCCCGGATCGGCATCCCGGTCCACGGCGAGGCGCGTCATCTCGAGGCCCATGCCGAACTCGCCCGGTCCCTCGGTGTGCCCGAGGTCGTCACGGTCGCGAACGGCAGCGTCGTGGAGCTGGGCCGGGGCCCGGCTCGGGTCGTGGATCAAGTGCCGACCGGGCGTCTGGCACTCGACGGCGGCACGCTGGTGGCCATCGACGGCGAGGCGGTGCGGACGCGTAAGCGGCTGGCGCACCATGGTTTGCTGTCGGCGGCCGTGGTCGTTGACCGTTACGGCCGGTTGGCGGCCGAGCCCCAGCTCGCGGCATTCGGAATTGCAGA
>Ga0194132_10012439_pt1 | contig 10620 bp, 8 predicted proteins | sample TA2KigOf80mmetaG_FD_148612 | JGI IMG/M metagenome (GOLD analysis project Ga0194132, IMG submission 148612) | Freshwater microbial communities from Lake Tanganyika, Tanzania - TA2015054 Kigoma Offshore 80m | ecosystem: Environmental > Aquatic > Freshwater > Lake | place: Tanzania: Lake Tanganyika... | reverse complement strand
CAAGAAGGCTCGCACGATCACTTTCGAGTGCTGGCCGCGTTTCAGCGATGTGCGCCAGGGCGACAAGGCTCAGTTCCCCGGCTGGCCCATTACTGTGGCCATGGACGCCAACGACGGCCGCAAGGTCGCGGGTTACCTTCCGGAATTGATCTTCGAGGGGCGCGCGAATCCCGTCGTGCAGGTCATCGAAGAAGTGAGCGGCGACATCCTTTACACCGTGCGCGCGCCGGGAAACCGTTTCCAGCCGCGCGTCTATGCCACGGGCAAACACACCGTGAAGATCGGTCGCAACAAGCCTGACGCCCAAACCCTCGCCGGCTTGGAACCCAAACCCAAATCCTCCACCGGAACGCGCACGGTCAATGTGTGAGGGACGGCAAACGTGTGAAAAGAAGGCGTCACGTGGAAAGAAGAGGGCAGTCAATAGTATCGTGACGCCAGGGTGTCTCATCACGGAACCTCTGGCAACGATCAAACCAAACTCCCCACACTCCGATGAACCTCACTTGCACGCGGGGTATGTTTCTGGCAACGTCGTTGCGTGAGCGAAGCATTGGTGACGGCCGAAACTTTCCGCGTGACGCTGGCTGAGATGGCCCGGCGCAATGTGGAATCTACTTTGGCCGCGTGCGACCAGTTCAGGCGGTGGCACCGCGAAAGCTTCATTCTCAAAGAGCCCACGCTCGATCAGGTGTCCGAACATGCGATGGACGTTCGTATCTTGCTCCTGATGCTCCGGTGGCTGCAAGCGACCCTTGCCGATCCCGGCAGCCCGGCGCGCGAGCTTCTACCCCGCGTCGCAGCGATGATTCGCATCTTGGAGGACTGCTGGCAAAGCGTTCACGAACCCATGGACGAGGCCGAAGCTGAAAAGCTTTTGTCTGAAGTGTTCCCGGAATGAATCCGGAGCTTGAAGGGCTGATCCGAGCCTACGACGCGGTGACCCTCGCCGACAATGAACAGGAGCGCTTATCAATGACTACGAGGACTTCCGGAACCTGCTCCCAAGTGAAGCTCAACTTCAGCACGATTCGTTGGAGCGGACTTTGGTACCCCACGACCGGAGAGTAGTGGGTATGGAAGGGTAAGTAGCTCAATCCTTTGCGTTCAATACCCTTCGAATCCTCAACTAATGTTCCCGCTGCAACTGGCGGGGTTAGTCTCAGGTGTAACCAAACCTCAGCATCTGATTCAAGGTCTTCACGTTCCCCGAGTGCTCAGTCTCACACCGCCCGGCTTGACCGGCCAACTTTATCTTATCTGTGATTGTGGGTCTCGGCATGAGTTCGACCTCCGCAGAGTAGGGCTTCGCTGCCGCGATGCCGAAAGCGCCGTCGGACGCCCAACGAGGCTGACACGTAACCGCCCGTCGGGCCGCATACAGGTTTTTACAGTGCCAGCAATCCTGGCATCTCCCGGACCCGGTGGATCCCGCGCCGGTGGACCGCGGCATCCGCGTCTATTTCACCCGCATGACCGTCGGCGGCGTGGACTTCGCCATCCTTGAGGACCGCAAGTTCAAGAGCGGGCCCGCGGGCAAGATTCCGCAGATGGGTCCGCGCCCCGACCACATCAACGACCCTGGTTACGATCCGAAAGCCATTGACCTGCCCGGCCTCCAACTGCTCGGGGCGCGCCAGGAGAAGTTCCTCCACGATTGGGCGCAGGACTGGACCGGCGCGGAGATGAAATGCGTCGTGTCGCAGACCGCGTTTTGCGGCGCGGTGCACCTGCACGGCTCGCCCGCGAACCGTCTGCTCGCTGACCTCGATTGCAACGGCTGGCCGCAAACGCCGGGCCGCCGCGCGCTCGAACTCATCCGCCGCGCCTGGGCCGTGCACCTTTGCGACGACCAACATCTCGCGGAAGATGGGACGGTCAAGAGGTCGGCAGGAAGTTGCCCCCCTTTTTGTTCTGGAAAACAAGGCGAAAACCTATTCCTCCACCGCCGCTAATTCCGCCTTCCGTTCCCACCTGCGCGGCGCGCGTTCGGGTGGGGTCGTGTCCACTTTCGCGTAATACGTCTCTTCGCCGAAGCGCTCATCGACGGCTTGCTCCAGCTCCCGCGATGGCATCACCGAAAACCGTTCATGGGTTTCGATGAAGATGACCTCGCCCGCAGGCCTCATGAGGCACAGGAAAAGCGGGCACTTGCCGGCATGCGCCGCGGTGAGTTCGCGGACCGCCTCCAAATCCGCCGGCTTCAAATGCGCGGTGTGCAAGCGCAGATGAACTTGTTTCGTGTAGTGCCGGGGCGCTTCCTCCAGCGGCAGAATTTCCTGCGGAAAGATTTTCGGTTTATCATCTCCGGTGTTCACTTCCCCCACGACCAGCACCGCTTTGTTGGGCACGAGCAACTCGCGATATTTGTTGAAGTTCTCGTTCAAGCAAAGCACCTGCACCGAACCTTCCAGATCTTCGACGGTCACCAGGGCATACGGCTGATTGCTCTTCTTGGAAATGCCCTGTTGCACCGCGGTAATCAGGCCTCCGAGGCGTGTCATGGCGCGCGACGGCAACTGGGCGATCGTGCTCGTGTTGGCGAGCGCGTATTTCTCCAGGATCGGCACGAACGGCGTCAGCGGATGCCCCGTGACGTAGAAGCCGAGGAGTTCCTTTTCCGCGGCCAGCAGCTCGCTTTGCGGCCATTCCGGAAGTCGGCTATTGGTTTCCGACGCGGGTTCGGATTTCTCCTCCAGCATTCCGAACAGTGAAGCCTGGCCCCGCTCGCGATCCAGAGCAATGCTCGCGGCGCGCGCCAGGGTATGGTCGATTTGCGAAAACAACGTCGCGCGGGTCTCTCCGAACGCGTCGCACGCGCCGCTCTTGATGAGCGCTTCCAGCACCTTGCGATTCACAGTCCGGCTATCGACCCGCTCGCACAAATCCGCCAGCGATTGGAATTTGCCGCTTTCCCGCCGTGACTTGAGAATGCTCTCCACGGCGACCTCTCCGATGCCTTTGATCGCGGCGAGGCCGAAACGAATGGAGCGCAACGTAGGACAGGCATCCTGCCTGTCCCGAACACCGGCTTCTGGAGACGTCCCGCCCTTGGCTGTGTCAATCGTCTGTGAGGCCTGGCCAGGCTGGAAGCCTGGCCTACGTTGGGCCGGCGTGAAATACACCCCACTCTCGTTCACGTCCGGCGGGAGCACCTCGACGCCGAACGCGCGCGCCTCATTGATGAGCACGCTGAGTTTGGCGGTGTCGCTCAGGTCGTTCGTCATCATCGCGCTGAGGAATTCCACCGGATGATTGGCCTTCAAGTACGCGGTTTGATACGCGACGATGGCGTAAGCCGCGGCGTGAGACTTGTTGAAGCCATACCTCGCGAATTTTTCGAGCAAGCCGAAAACCTGATTGGCTTTGGCGGTCTGAATATTGTTCACGCGGGCGCAGCCTTTGACGAACACCTCGCGTTGCTTGGCCATTTCTTCGGGTTTCTTCTTCCCCATCGCGCGGCGCAGCACGTCGGCAGCGCCAAGCGTGAAACCTGCCAACACCTGGGCCGCTTGCATGACTTGCTCCTGATAAATCAGGATGCCGTAGGTCTCGCGGCAGATCGGCTCGAGCAGTGGATGTTCGTATTCGATCTTCACTTCGCCATGCCGGCGGCGGATGAATTCAGGAATCAGTTCCATCGGGCCGGGCCGGTACAGCGCGATCAGCGCGGTGATGTGTTCGATCGAGCTGATCTGGAATTTGCGGCAGAGATCCCGCATGCCCGCGGATTCCAATTGGAAGATGCCGACGGTGTTGGCCTTGTTGAGCAAATCGTAGGTCTTCGCTTCGTCCAGCGGCAAATCGTCGATGGGGATGTCGATGCTGTGGGTGGCTTTGACCATCTCGCAGGTGTTGCGAATGACCGTGAGCGTCTTCAACCCCAGAAAATCCATCTTGAGAAGTCCGAGGTCTCCGACCGGCCCCATGGCGTACTGGGTCACGATGGCGTCGTCATCGTCTTGTTTCAGGGGCAGCAAATTGACGAGCGGTTGGTCGCCAATCACCACGCCCGCCGCGTGAACGGAGGCGTTCCTCGTCAAATCCTCCAGAACGAACGCCGTATCGACCAGCTCGCGCGTCGCGTCTTCGGAGTCGTAAGCAGCCTTGAATTCCGGCGATTGCTTCAGCGCTTTTCCCAGATCCATTTTCAATTCGTTGGGAATCATCTTCGCGAGCCGGTCGCATTCCGAGTAGCTGAGGCCCATAACGCGTCCCACGTCGCGGACGACTGATTTTGCGCCCATCGTGCCAAAGGTGATAATCTGCGCGACGGAATCGTGCCCATACTTCCGGCGGACGTACTCGATGACGTCGGCGCGCCGGTCGTCCGCGAAATCGATGTCGATATCGGGCGGACTGATGCGTTCGGGATTCAGGAACCGCTCGAAGAGCAAGCCGTACCGGATCGGATCCACGTTCGAGATTTCCAGGAGATACGTGACAATCGACCCGGCGGCCGAACCTCTGGCCACGCAGGAAATCCCTTTGCGCCGGCCATACCGGATGAAATCACCGACGATCAAAAAATAGCTGATGAAGCCGGTCTTCTCAATCAGGGTCAGCTCGTTCTGGAGCCGCTCGATCACGGCCTGGACGGCACCGGCGACGACCGGATCGCCCAACGTAGGGCAGGCATCCTGCCTGCCTGATGATTGCGGTCGAATTTCCGCGTCTTGGCTTTCAGAATTCGTGACGACGGATTCCGCTGCTGCGCGGGGCAGGCTGGAAGCCTGCCCCGCGTTGAACGTCGGCAGACGTCGCGGGTCTTCGAGCGACTCAACGACAAACTCCTTCCCTTCCGCACGCGCCTGAATTCCGTAGCGCGTCTTCAAGCCTTCGGCCAGCAGTTGGCGCAAATAGCCTTCCCGCGTGAAGTGCTCCGGCGGCGTGAAAGTCGGAAAGTGCAATTTGCCAAATTCGATTTCGACGTTGCATTTCTCCGCAACCTCCAGCGTGTTCAGGACCGCTTCGGGCGTCTCGTGGAACAGCGCCTTCATTTCTTCGGCCGAGCGCAGGTAAAACTGCCCCTTGACGTAGCGCGGCGTGGGATCGCTGAGTGCGATTTGCCGGCCGATGCAGACCAGACAGTCATGCGCGTGCGCGTGGCTTTTCTCGACGTAATGAACGTCGTTCGTGGCGACGAGCTTCAACCCGAATTCCCGGGCCCACGGGATCAAATGCCGGTTGACCTTGGCTTGCTCCGCGATGCCGTGGTTCTGCAACTCCAGGTAAAAATTCTCGGCGCCGAACGTTTGCTTGAACCAATCGATCGCCTGGCGCGCCAGCGGCAGTTGGTCTTTCTGGATCAACTCCGGAATCTCGCTCGCCAGGCAACCGGACAGCGCGATCAAGCCGTCCTTGTGCGCGGCCAGAAGTTCCTTGTCGATCCGCGGCTTGTAGTAGTAACCCTCCAGATGCGCCGCGGACGCGAGTTGGATGAGGTTCTTGTAGCCGGTCTCGTCTTTGGCCAGGAGCACCAGATGAGAGTAAACGTCCCGGCCTCCGCTGCTCGTTTTCTTTTCAAATCGGCTGCCGGGCGCGACATAAACTTCACAGCCGATAATCGGCTTGATCCCTTTGGCGCGCGCGGCCTGATAAAAATCAATCGCGCCGTAGAGCACGCCGTGGTCGGTGATGGTCAGGGCGGGGAATTTCAACTCGTGCGCCTTCTCCATCAACCGGTCGAGGCGGCAAGCGCCGTCGAGCAGCGAATACTCGGTGTGCAGATGAAGATGTACGCAATCCGCATGTGACATCTCCGCAGTTTAAGTCCGCCGGAATAGCACGCGCAAGCCGACGTTGTTCACCGTGTTCACCGGCTTCACCGGCGGTGCATCCACAAATTGGCGGTGAAGCGTAGCGCAGATTTTCAATCAACGGAGTGTTTACTCTGAAAAAAGCCTTGCTTTGGGAAATGAACCTGATAGAAGGTCCGTGTCGGTTAACTCAAACTCAAAGGAGGTTAAATGAACAAACAACTCAGTTATCTATTGGCCATCTGCTTCTTGTCCGGAGCAGCCTTATCAACTCCCCTTCGCGCTCAAACGGCGGAACCCAAAACTCCCGCAACGCAGGAAGCGAAGGACAAGAAACCCGCGGCGATCCCTTTCACCGGGAAATTGGGCGCCGTGGATAAGGCGGCCATGAGCATCACCCTCGATGGAAAAACCAAGAAGCGGACCATCCGCCTCACTCCGCAAACGCGCATCCTCAGAGCGGGCAAGCCGGCTACTCTGGACGATGCCGTGGTCGGCGAGGAAGTCGGCGGACAGGCGATCAAGAACGCCGAGGGACAGGAAGAAGCTGTGTCGCTGCGCGTGGGCCCCAAGCCTGAAACAGAGCCAAAGCCAAAGAAACAGAAGAAGGACGGCCAGGCTACGAAGCAGTAACCTGTGGATCTTGGAGACCGGCCACGCACGGTCTCGCAGCACCCCACCACACAAGAGGCAGGCCCTTTGCGGCCTGCCTCTTCCCGGTATTGACGCGAATCCAGCCAATCACCGGCGCCACCAGCCGCGGACTCCTGCGGCACGTTCTCCGCCTCCACCGCGGTTTTGATTCCGGAAATGCTGGACCAGGTACTGGCTGCGCGCGGCCGTCAGCGCCATGATGAATTCGTCGTAGCTCTGAAAGCGGTCCGCCGGATGCTTGGCCATGGCTTTCACCAGCGCGTCGCTTATCGGCTGCGTGATTTCGGGAACCACATGATTGGGCGGCGTCAACGGCGTGTGAATGTGGGCGGCGACGACTTCATCGATCGAGGGAGCCTCAAAGGGGACGTGGCCGGTCAGCGCGTGGTAAAGGGTTCCCGCCAGGCTGTACATGTCCGACAAGAAATCTTCCCGCTCGCGTTTGATTTTTTCGGGTGCGATGTAATACGGGGTTCCCCAGACTGCTTCCTCCGGTGCATCCGATTCGATCTTCCGCGCCAATCCGAAATCGACGAGCTTGGGCTCGCCATCGGCGTTGAAGAGAATGTTGCCCGGCTTGATGTCGCGATGCAGGAGATCGTGCTTGAGCGCGGTGTCGAGCGCGGAGGCGACTTTGATGCCGATGTCCAAGACGTCCAGCTCCGGAAGGCGTTGTTCGTGTTCGATGCGTCCGTCCAGGCTCCCGCAATCCGCGAGTTCCATGACCAGATACCGCTGGCCGTTGGATTCGTCGAACGTGTAAATGTGAATGATGTTGGTGTGGTTGAGCGCGGCGCAAGCGCGGGCTTCACGATAAAAACTCTCCAGCGCTTGCGGATCGTCCGCAAGCTCCTGCCTCATCAACTTGACCGCCACTTCGCGTTCCAGCGTCGTGTCGAAAGCGCGGTAAACCGTCCCCATCCCGCCGGAAGCGATGGCGGAGAGCAATTCAAATTGCCGCAATCGCAGCGGCATCATGAGCGGATGTTCGCATTTGGTGCACGGGACAGTAGCCAGGGGCTCGAGATCACCCGAGATGAACACCTTGGCGCCGCAGCCGCCGCATGTGACCATCTTCAATGGCCTTTTGCTTTCAATCGACAGAGACATTTCCGGTGGAAAATAAGCATTTCGTGTTCCGGCCACAAGCCCTCGTCACTGGCGGCCATCGCCCCAAACAAGATTCCAGGGACGCGGTGGAACGCGGTGGAACGCGTCCCTGCCCGGTTCATGGGAAGCTTCCGCGGCCTCCCAGCCGTGCGCACGGCCCTTGAACCGAAGACGGCGCGGACCGCAGCCTTCAGGCTGCTTCCGCGCACTCCGCGCAGACGAGCGTTGAAGCGGCCTAAAGGCGCCTAAAGGCCGCAGTCCGAAGAGACAGTTCATGGGAAGAATACCTGGGGATTGCCTTGCGAAACAACCCACCTCCGCCCACCTCCGTTCACTGGGACGCGCGCCGCTTCCATGCGAGCGAGAGGATCCGCAGCACGAATCGTGGATTGCCCAATAGATAACGGCGCCACAACTCGCGCGGTTCCGAGCCAAGCCGATGCAGCCATTGCAACCCCAGCCGCCGCCAAACAACCGGCGCCTCGGTCATGGTCCCCGCCTCGATCCGGATTGTCCCGCCGCCGATTCCCCAGGGGACGGCCTGCGGGCAAACCTGCGCCGCCAGCTCCGCGAGCCGCTCGGTTTTCGGACTGCCCATTCCGAGAAAAATAAGATCGGACTCCGGGTGTGCGGCCAGAATTTCCTTGTATTCACTCTCGCTCAGAAACCCGGAGCAAGCCTTGACGATACGGCAGTGCGGCGAATCGCGGTTTGCTTTCTCCGCCGCCGCTTCCGCTTCCGCAGACGAACACCCGATCAAGACGCCTTGGCTGCGCGGCATCGTGTCGTCCTTCAGGAAGGCGTGAAAGGCCTCGGTCATGTTGCATCGCTCGGAGATCGGATGGCCAAGAAACCGCGCCGCCCACACCACGGCCATGCCGTCCGCGGCCACGATGCGCGCCGCGTTCAAACATCGCCGAAGCCCATCGTCCGCGCACGCCATATTGTAAATGTGCGAATTGAGGCACAGGATCGTGCGTGGCGTCAGGCTTTTGTCGGCCAGAAGCAGCTTCAGTTCGGCCAACAAATCTCCAATCGAGTGCGGCGAACACCTCGTCACGCCAAAGGGGAACTTGGCGCGTGGATTCATTTGAAAGCCGCGGAGCGCGGACAGCCTTGTCCGCGAGTTCCGCCACGCCAACCCGAAGTCTCCCTACCGCACAGCCGCTGGGAATTGGTTCTCCCTCTCCCCCAGGGAGAGTACCTATTTTGCGTGTCCGGCAAATCCAATGCGCCGGGTCGAACCATGCTCCCTTTCCCCTCACCCTGGCCCTCTCCCCAAGGAGAGGGAAGCGGTGTCGCCGTCGTGGCACAATCCAAAGCCTGCTTTACTGCCCCGCACCAGTCATCCATTCTCCCTCTCCCCAAGGGAGAGGGCCGGGGTGAGGGGGAAGGAAGTGGAGATCTCTCCACGCCCCCAGAATTGTGCGAAGCGCTAAACATGGACATGCCGTACTGAGTATTTGGCAAGCTTGGCGGTTGACGATCCATACTCACATCCGGACCAGGCGCCGATACAGTTCATCGTATTTTTGTCCGACTACCGAAGCGGACCGTTCCCGAACCGACTCGCGGATTCTCTCCGGCGACCAGAGTTTGGGGCGCCAGTTCAAAATGGACCTCAGCTTATTCGCCAGATCGTCCGCATCGCCAGGCTCGAAAAAACAGCCCGTTTCCCCGTCGCGGACGATATCAACATTCCCGCCGCTGGCGGAAACCAGCGCTGGCAGCCCTAGAGCCAGAGCTTCCATAAGCGCGACGGAACACGGCTCATTCGTGGACGGAAGCACAAACCAATCGGCCTGCCGCATCGCCTCGCTCATGGAGCGAGTGGCTCCTCGAAGCAGGATGCGCTCGCCGAGGCCTTCGCTCCGGAGGAGCTGCCGCAACTCCGCCTCGTATTTCAGGGAATCGGGATCCGTCCGCACGACCGGCCCCCAGATCGAGACTTCGATTCGCTCGCGTTCGGAGGGGTCGAGCCGCTGCAGCGCGCGCACGAGCAAATCCCACTTCTTCCATCGAAGCAAGCTGCCCGCGCCGACGAGCCGAAGCGATGCGCCACGGCCCGACGCCGCCGCGGCGTCCGACATCGGTTCGAGAAGGTATTGGTCGCTGAAACAAGCTGAGATCACGCTGATCTTCGGCGGCTGCTCCGTCAGCGCGTAATGCCGGGCCATGTTCGGCGTCAGGAAAACCGTGCAAAAATTTGGGTGCGCCGCGGCGCGTTGATACATCCGCACGCGGCGCGCGTAATCGTGGTTGGTGAAGAGCACGCGGCGGTTCGACCGCGCCGCCAATCCCCACGCGATCAGGAACCCGCAGCGCGAATGCGCGTGAATGATGTCGAACGGCTCGCGCGCGAGAAGCCTTCGCACTTCGATCAGCGCCAGAGCCGCGCGCCAGAAAATCCCCCAGTGACTGGCCATCTCGCTGCAGACGAAACGCGAGGTGCGATAGTCCAGAACGGGCTGGCGCGTTTCCACGTAGCAGCGGTTGACATAAACGCTGTGCTGCCAGCCTTGATCCTTCGTGGCGGACTGCAAATGGCGGAGGACCGAGAGGATGCCTCCCGCGTCTTCGAGGTTGCCCGCCAGATGGAGAACTTTCATGTCACTCAGGACGCCGGCGCCGCCGTTCGCTGGGTCGCGTGCTTTCTAACGCAACGCCGCGCGAATACCCACCCAAAACCGCTCCGCCCCCGTCGCGAGCCCCAGCGCCGCCAACTAACGAATCGGAAAATTCCACTCTATGCGTAGCTTATCCGCGCCCATCCGCGCTATCCGCGGTCATAAAATGTCCGAAGTTTGGTGACGATATTGATTGTCATGCGTGACAGTTGCTGCCAAGAGGAAGCGAACTTCAGACAAGGAGGATGCCATGGAACAAGAATTCCCAAGTATTGGACCGCGGATAGCGCGGATGGGCGCGGATAGGCAGAAACCACATCCGGAGCCGATGCTGTATCAGGATCTAAGAGCGTGTCCGAAAATTGCGCGGGGTCCTGCGGCGAGGGATTTTGGCTGTGGCCAAGGCGGCGAGGTCCGAGCATCCCCAACGCGGGCTGTAAGGACCGAGCCAACGCAGGCCACGGACAAAA
>Ga0194132_10012438_pt1 | contig 10623 bp, 10 predicted proteins | sample TA2KigOf80mmetaG_FD_148612 | JGI IMG/M metagenome (GOLD analysis project Ga0194132, IMG submission 148612) | Freshwater microbial communities from Lake Tanganyika, Tanzania - TA2015054 Kigoma Offshore 80m | ecosystem: Environmental > Aquatic > Freshwater > Lake | place: Tanzania: Lake... | reverse complement strand
GCTTGATGTACAACGCGGCCGTCGACAAGGCGTTCCGCTACTCCACCGCCGACAGCGTGCGCTACGGCAACACGGCGTTCGGCAACGCGCTTCTGACGGCCAAGCAGATCTTCGAAGCCGACATGGGTACGCGCTACATTCAAGCTACACTCGGCGGCTGGGACATGCACAACAATGTTTATGTGCAGCAGCAGGGACAGAACTCGATCTTCACGCTGGGCAAAGTCGTCGACGACGCGCTGAGCACGTTGATTGAAGATCTCAAGGCCAACGGCCAGTTCAGCAAGACGCTGATTGTGATGATGGGTGAGTTCGGCCGAACCGTCGGTCCGCTGAACCCCACCGCGGGCCGCGATCACTACCTGCAACAGTTCGTGCTCTTTGCCGGCGGCGGCGTCAGGGGCGGCAAGGCGCTTGGTGTCACGGACGCGCAGGGCGCGCGGACTACCGAATTCGGCTGGAAAGAAGAGCGCGACTTCCGGGTGGAGGACGTCGAGGCGACGATCTACTCGGCGCTTGGTATCAACTGGACGAACATCCGTTACGACGATCCGTTCGGCCGTGGCTTCGAGTACGTTCCCTACGCCAACCAAGGTTTGTACAAACCCATCCACGACCTCTGGAGTTAAGCCTACAATTAGGCATGCGGTGGCTTCCTGTTCTTGCGGCGCTTCCGTTACTCGCGCAAACAACGCGCGACGACCGATGGCGCGCCGATATCGACCTGCTTTTTAATGCGGTCCAGTCGCGGCATCCTAACCTGTACACGCAGACCCCGAAGGCCGACTGGGACCGCTCCATCGGCGCGCTGCGCGAAAAAGTGTCGGCTGCGTCCGATGTCGAGATCGCGATGGAGGCGGCACGAATCTTGGCGCTGGCGCGCGACGCGCACACCTCGCTCAGCCTGCGCACGAGCCCGTGGTTCACCTTCTATCAATTGCGCGTCGGATGGTTCGAGGAAGGGTGGGTGATCACCGCGGCGCCGTCGGAGTTTCCGGATCTGGCAGGCACCGTCATCAAGAAGATAGATGACACCCCGATCGAAGAGGTGATTGAAAAGCTGCGGCCATATGTCTCCCACGAGAACGAATGGTGGTTCCGATCGCAGGTGGCCAGTTATCTCGTCAGCCCCGAGATCCTGCGTGCCGTCGGCGTGGAGAAGACGCGCGGCTGGATCACCATCAACGACGAATTCCCGATCCCGAGCGGGCCGGGCACGGTGTGGGGCGCGCCGATCAACGCCCAGCCGAAGTTCCCGCTTTGGGCGCGGTCGGGTTCCGTTTACTACTGGTTCACCTACCTGCCCGAGAGCCGCGCGATCTACTTCAAATACAACGTGTGCGCGGAGATGCCGGTGCTGCCGGCGGCGAAGTTCAGACAGGAGTTGGAAGCCGCGATGACCGCCAATCCCGTGGAGCGTTTCATTGTCGATGTGCGGAACAACACCGGCGGCAACTCGGCGATTCTCGGCTGATTGCTGCCGAACGTACCCTCGTCGATCAAGCGAATTGTCATTACCGGACGCCAGACATTTTCAAGCGGCAAGCTGAACGCCGAAGAACTTTCGCGCGCGGGGTATACGCTGCTCGGCGAACCGACCGGCGGCAAGCCAACCTCGTTTGGCGAGGTCCTTGGCGTCACGCTGACAAGCGGCGGTCTGCGGGGGCAATACTCGACGCGTCTCTTCCGCGGGTTGGTCCAACCCGACAACGATTCCTTGATGCCCGATGTGCGCGTTCCCTGGACTTGGGCTGCCTTCGCGCGCGAGGAAGATCCGTTCCTCGAAGCGGCCTTGCTTTTCCAATAGCTCGCGCCGGCACGGCGCGGCCTGTGCGCTATTCTGAAATCGAATGACGAAGGTTCAATTGCACTACGATCTCGCACGTCCGCTGGACGACGCGCTTCTCCAACGCATCGCGAGCGCGCACGGAATTTACGGATTCGAACGAATTCAAGTCGCGCCCTCGCTTGATAAGCTGCTGGTCGAATACGACGCCTCGCGCCTGTCGCGCGCAAAAGTAGAAGCGGCGCTGCACGGCGCCGGGATTCCGGTGCGCGTCGGGTGATTTACCGCGCGTGCGCCGGCCCGCGAAACACCGCATTCACAAACAACACGTTCAACCCGTCGAGGTAAGCCCGGAAATTCGGATCGTACGCGAAGCCGATGACGTGCCCAAGCCCCTGACGCTCCACCATCACCAGTGGCTTATACGCCAACTGCTTCTTATTCTCGTCCCACATGTAGCCGCTGGCGAGCAGTTGGTCCGGGCCGACAAAATACGCCGCGTTCACGCCGCGGTCGAGTTTGAGCGGCGCGTACATCGTGCGGCCTTGCACCAGCGCGTTGACGGTCGCCGGCACGCCGGCCGTAATCCAATGCTCCGGATCGGTCTTGGCGATCGCGAGGATGCCCTGCACTGCATCGGCGACATCGCGGTCGGGCTTGATCGAATCGAGATAACTCGTCTCGTCCTTGATCAGTTTGCCGGGCAGCCGCCCGTTCTCCGGTTTAACCGGATCGGGCTTCCGTTCGGTCGCCAGCGACTCCTGCGACGTCGACAGCAGCCCTACGTTCTGCGCCGTGAAAAAGTTCAGAGCCTCTTCGATGCCAATCAGCGTGCCGCCCTTTTGCACCCACGTTTTCAGACGCGCGGCCGATCCGCCCAGCACCGTCTCATAACTCCCGCGCGCGCTCGGAAGAATAATAACGTCGAAGGCGTCGAGATCCGTGAATCCAAGCGTCGCGGTTCGAATCACACTCGCCGGGTATCCGAATTGGCGTTCAATCACAAACCGCGCCGCCCCCGCGCTATAGCTCGCGACGGGCTGATCCCACGCAATGGCGATGCGCGGCTTCTTCATGAGCTTCACGGCCGAGCTGCCGAAATTTACGCCGCTGTCGACCCATCCGGAATTGACCGGCACGACCTCGGCCTCGCCTGCAATGCGACGTAGCGTATCATGCAGATTCGCCGCGTTCTCCTTTACCTGAATGATCAGCGTGCCGCGTGGATAGGCGCGCCCGTCCTGCACATACTCCTTGTCCGTGCTGCGCACTTTCAAATCCGCGCGTAGCGCCGCGCCCAACAACTGCGCGGCCGCGCGGCCCTTCCACGGCACGACATACGCTACCGTCGCAATCGCGAAAGTCGCCGCCGGCGGCGCCCCCGCCGTATACGGATCCAAGCGCGCCGTGACAGGCGCATTCACAGCAACCGATTCGACGTTGTACATCAATGGCAGCGACCATGCCGTCACATCGTAAATCTCATCGCCAAGTTTCTTCGACCGCCTCCGCTCCTGTTCGCGCAAAAACTCCGACTCCATGTTCACCTGTTTGTCGAGCAGCACGCGGATCAGCCTCTTGGCGGGCTGAGCGGTCGATACAACGTAGCTACCGTCCGGATAGCCGTTCACCGACGCCGGCGCGCGTTGCACCTCGATGCCTTGCTCAACGAGCAGCGCGGCTAGCCGGTCGACAATCGCGACATCGCCCCGGCGAGGCAGAATGAACGCTTTCGTGTCCTCCTTCTTGCCTTCTTCAATCGCCGTCTTGGCGTAGTTCCAGAAATTTGTCAGCAGTTGCTGCCGGTAGTTGGCCGCGGCCTCGCACGTTGCGATCTGCGTCGTGAAGTGCTTCCGCACCGAGTCGAGATAGTTGTAGACGGTTCCATCCGAGCGGCGATACGCGAGCCCGCGGACGCTCGAATTCTCATACGTCATGGCGATCGCGCCATAAAACGCCGGCCAACTCGCGCCGTAGCCCGGATAGAAGGCGTCGAAGACTTCGCGTGTGAAATAGGAATAGCCGAGCTGATCGAAGTACTTCGCGTTGTTCTTGCCGAACCAGTCGAGCGAGGTCTTCTGTTCTTTCGTCAAGTGCGGATTAAACGGGACGGCCTCGGGCGCGAAGTAGTAGGACGACTCCGAGCCCATCTCGTGTAAATCGACGATCACCGGCGGCAGCCACTCACGAAGCATCTTAATGCGCGCGCGGGTCTCGGGTTGCGTCAGCGCGAACCAATCACGGTTCATGTCGAACAGATAGTGATTCACGCGGCCGCCGGGCCACGGCTCGTTCCGTTCGGCGGCCGCCGGCGTCGCATCGGGTTCCAGGCCCACCGACTGCTCGAACGAATGCACAAACCGCATGCGGCCATCGGGGTTTTGCAGCGGATCGATAATAACGAGCGTGTTGCGAAGTATTGCCTCGACCGTCGGTTGATTGCGCGCCGCAAGCAGATGGTACGCGGCCAGCAGCGCCGAATCGGGACCGCTCACTTCGTTACCGTGCACCGCGTGCCCTAGCCAGACGATCACCGGCGTCGCGGCGATCAGCTTCTGCGCTTCGGCCTCTGAGGTTTTCCGTGCGTCGTTCAGCTTTTTCATGTTCGCCTGAATTTCCGGCAAACGGCGCATGTTGGCTTCGTTGCCAATGACGGCGTAGATCAGCTTACGGCCCTCCCAACTTTGGCCGTACTCGAACACCTTCACGCGGTTCGGCGCGTACGCGGCGAGCGCGTCGTAGTATTTCCGCATCTCCAAATGCGTCGCCAGGTGGTGGCCCGGTTCGTGACCCAATACCTTCTGCACGGTGGGCACGGCGGGGTCGTAACTGGAGCCGGGCCAGAACTCGAAGGCGGGTTGCGCCGGAAGCGCCAGCGCCGCGAAGGCTAATAAAAAGAACCGCATCATTTCAGCTTAAACGAGGAGTCCGCTATCCTGATTGGGTGCTCCGAAATACTCTAGTTCTGATCTGCGCGCTCGTGGTGACCGCCGCGCCGAAGAAAACCGCGCTTGACGAATACATCGCCAAACCCGATCCCGCCTACTCCTGGAAACTTGCCCACACTGTAAAGGCGACCAATAGCACCGGCTATATCGTCGAGATGACGTCGCAGTCCTGGGGCGAGGACAAGAAGGTCGATCGCACCAAATGGGTGCACTGGGTGTCGATCGTCAAGCCGAAGGAAGTGAAGTCGTCGACGGGCCTTCTGTTCATCACCGGCGGCGCCAACGACGGCCGCCCGCGCACCACCATCGACGGCACCATGGCGATGATCGCCGAAGTAACCGGCTCTGTCGTTACCGAACTCCGCATGGTGCCCAATCAGCCGCTGGTGTTCGGAGACGATCCGAAGCCGGGCCGCAAGCGAGTGGAAGACGAGATCATCTCCTACACGTGGCGCAAGTATTTGGAGACCGGCGATGTGTCGTGGCCGCTACGCATGCCGATGACCAAGTCGGCGGCGCGAGCGATGGATACAGTCACCGCGTTTATGAAGTCGCCGGAAGGCGGCGGCATCAACGTCGACTCGTTCTTCGTCGCCGGTGGTTCGAAGCGCGGTTGGACGACATGGACAACGGCCATCGTCGATCCCCGTGTCAAAGGCATCTCGCCAATCGTGATCGATCTGCTGAACGTGATTCCGAGCTTCGTGCATCACTACCGCGCCTATGGATTCTGGGCGCCGGCGGTCGGCGACTACTACGCCGAGGGACTGATGGATGAGATGAACAATCCGAAGTACAAGGAACTCATGAAGTTGGTAGAGCCGTACGAGTACCGCGACCGCCTCACGCTCCCGAAGTTCATTCTCAACGCCGCGGGCGATCAGTTCTTCCTGCCCGACTCGTGGAAGTTCTACTGGAAAGATCTGAAGGGCGAAAAGCATCTGCGTTACGTCCCGAACACCGATCACTCGATGCGCAACAGCGACGCGTATGAATCGCTGATCGCCTTCTACGATTCGATGCTGAAAGGCAAGGCGCGGCCTCGCTACGCCTGGACCGTGAAGAAAGACGGAACGATTGAAGTGTCCACAAAGGATGCGCCAACGTCGGTGAAGTTGTGGCAGGCTACCAATCCAGATGCGCGCGATTTTCGCGTCGAGACGCTCGGCCCGAAATACACCAGCACCGAAGTGAAGGCAAGCAAGCCCGGCCGTTACACGGCCAAGGCCGACAAGCCCGCGAAGGGGTTCACGGCGTACTTCGTCGAGATGACCTTCCCGAGCGGTGGCAAGTTCCCGCTGAAGTTCACGACCGGCATCCTCGTGACGCCCGATACGTACCCGTTCGCCGCGCCCGTCAAGGGCCAGACCAAACTCGGCGCAAGGCCGCAACGGAGACAGTAATGTCGTTAGCAAGTTATCAGTGTTTTCGAATCGGCGCGGGCGTGCTCGCGCTCATGGGCGCCGCGCATTTTGCGGGCCACCTTGGCGGCCGGACCAAGCCGTTGAACGGCACGGAAGATCAGTTGCGCATGTTGATGGAAACCTACCGGACGAACGTAATGGGATCGATGCGCAGCACGCAGGAGTTGTACGACGGCTTCAGTCTCGCCTTCGCGGTCTTCTCGATCGGCCTCGGCGCATTGGCATTCAGTGTGCCTCCGCAGAAGAAGACGGCAATCGTCTTCGCGGCGATGCTGGCCGCGTTGACGGGCGTATCGATCATGTACTGGTTCATTGTGCCGACGGCGTTTCTCGCCGGTGCAACCGTGCTGTTCGGCGCTTCGGCGCTACTGGACCAGTAGTTCTGCGGCGGTCGATCCGCCGAGTCCCGCGTACATGTCCTTCACTTTCGTGACCTTCGATCCGGTGAACGTCACGAAGGTAATCTTGCCCGGCGCGCGTCCGTACACCCACTCTTCCAGTTCGTCGCCGTCGTTGGTCCGCCGCTCTTTACGATTCGGCGCGCCGACCGCCATCTTGACCTGCTCGCGATCCATGCCTTCGACGACCTTCTTCTGCTCGATCGCCTTGCGAATCGGCTCGGGCAGTTTTTCCATGTAGTTCTCGGTCACCGACTTCATCTCGAAATCGAGAATGGGCGCCAACAGTTTCTTCACCTCGGCCACATCCAGCGACTCAATCGGCTTGCCGTACTTGATCACGATCCCGGTGCCCGCCTTGGCCACCTGCCCGCTGGAGATCGGCGTCGTGCGATTCCCCGTCCCGACCTCAACGCGCTCATACCACTTCGGCCCCGTCTTCAAACCGTGATTCAACTCAAGCTCGATGTTGTCGTCCTCGATCTTGACTTTGGTGATCTGCACCAACTCGCCGGCGCGCGCCGCCGGGCCGTATTGCGTGTTGGCCTTATCCCATTCGTCCTTGTCCCACTTGCCGGCGCCGTCTACGCCGAGCGCTTTTTTCGATCGCGGGATCAGCACCTTCGCCTTCGCGTACTCGGCCGTCATGCCGCGGAGGAACGCCATCCGGTCGTCGGCGGTGGGGCGCTTTTCCTTGGCTGCCAGCGCACTCGGGAGCAGGACCAACATCGTTCGGCGTTTCATTCCGGCGATTCCTCCTCTTCGGGCATGAGCTTCAACGATTGACGGCGCAGCGGGACACGGTGCAGCGCGAAGAACAATACGGGAATCAGCAGCGTGGTTAGCAAGCTCGCTTCCGGACCGTAACTGCCGCCGCTCCAAAGTTCGCTTGCGCGCCATTCCAGCGAATAGCCCGTCAACCCCATTGTAAAGCCGCTGAGGTTTACGCCAAAGAGGGGCAATGTAACATTCCAGCCAAAGTGCAGGCCGGTCGCCACCCACAGATCGCCCGACCGCACGACGGCATACCCCAGCACCACGCCCCAAAGAAACGTGTTGAACAGCGCCAGGTTTCCCGAACCCAGATTCATCGCATGCGCCGCCGCGAATAAGACGGCCGAAGGCAGCAGAAACTGATACGTGCCGAAACGCCCCGCCAGCAACTGAAACGGATAGCCGCGGAACACAAGCTCTTCGCCTAACGCGCCGAAAAGTAGAATCACCGAGACCAGCGCGATGCCGCCCGGAGAAAACGGAAACTCGGAATTCGGCGCGAAGTGCGCTTTGCCGATCAACACCGGAAAGCCCGCCGCGATCACAGCCGCCGCCGCGCCAAGGCCCGTTCCGCTCAACATGTGCCGCGCCGCCCACGAGTGACCAGTCAAGCCGATATCGGCCAGTCCGCCTCGTTCGTAGATCCGCAGCGCGAAGAACGTCGCCACCGCGCCTCCCGCGAAGATGCCCAGACCGCTTGCGATCAGCGGCCCGAGCCACTGCAATACGACGAACACGACCGCCTGCGTCACGAACGCCAGTACCAGGAACACCACCACGCGAACCGCCGCCGTCATTCGCGATGGCCCCGCGTCGCTCATGACCTACTTTACGAGCTTCACTTTCAGGCCCGCCGGTGCGACCTTCACGTCCAGCACCGTTGAGCCCGCATTCGCCACGACTTCGCTGACCCGCGCCTTCGCGCCCGGTTCGACAAGAAAGAATACACACCCTCCGCCGCCCGCGCCGCAAACCTTCGCGCCCACCGCGCCCGCCCGCTTGGTCGCCGCCACCAGCGTGTCGATCAGCGGCGTCGTGATGCCCGGCGCATTCTTCTTGCGGAAACTCCACTCTTCGCCCAGCAGCCGCGCGGTCTCGTTCCAATCGGATTTTTCCAGCGCGCCGCGCATCGCATGCGCAATCGATGCGATCTGATCGAAGTTCCGATGGACTTTTCTATCGCCGTCAATGTGGAGTTTGGTGACCTCCCAGTTGTTGATGCCTGAATTGCGCGGTTCGCCGGTGTAGGCGAGCACCGTCCGCGACTCCAGATCGGCGGCTTCCACCGGTATCGCCACGCGCCGGATGCCGTCGGCGCGCAGTTCGATCGCGCTGATGCCGCCATACATGGCCGGATAGTAGTCCTGGCAGCCGGTCGGCACGCGGATGATCTGCGCTTCGATGTTCTGCGCCAACTCGCGGATGCGTTCGATCGAATAGCCCGCATTCATCCACTTGTTGAACGCGCCGCAGATCGTGATCAGCAGCGACGACGATCCTGAGATTCCCGCGCCCGCCGGCGCCTCCGAATGCGAATCGAGTTCGAGGCCGGTTTCGGGTGCGAAGAAACGCACCGCGTACGCCAGCAGCGGCAGCTTGTACTTCTTCGCCGCGCGCAATTCCTCCAGCGAAGCAAACATCTCCTCCACGCCGAGATCGCGCGAGCGCAGAAGGATCGCGCCGTCGTTGCGCGGCACAAGCGTGCACGACGTGTAACGATCGACCGCGAAGTTCACCGTGCACGCGTTGTCGTGATGCAGATAGAGCGGCCAGATATCGAGTGTGCCGCCGGCGAGATCGACACGGCACGGGGATTGCGAAGTAATGCGCATGAATCGACCAGTTTACCGCGCCGCTTCCGCCAAACGAAACAACGAAGCCGCGCCCGATCCTCCGGGCCGGTCGGTCACCGCCCCGATAAACGTGCCAGCATCGCGACCGACGCCACCGCCGTGATCGGCGCCGCGATCAGCACCAATCGCACCAGCCCTTCCGGCGTCAATAACCCGAGCAGCGCCGCGTTGGTATCGTCGCTCAACAGCCGCGGCAATCCGAGAATCGCGACGAGCAGCAGCAGAAACCCGATTCGCAGGCGGCTCTTGGCGGCGTCTTGATTGACGGCGCGCTTGGCGATTATCGCCGCGAGAGCCGCGACGAAAACGCAGCCCAGCAGACTCAACACCGGAAGCGCCAGCGCCACCGCCGCCGGTGGCGTAATCACACGTTGGGCCTTCCAACTCACGGTCGCGATGCCGATCCAGGTCACCGCCACGCCCCCGGCCCATCCCAGCAGCACGGCGCGCGCTAGGCCTCGCAGCGGGACGCGGCGCTCTTCGGTCGAGAAGACCGAATCCACCGCCATCGGTGCAACGAAAAACAGGCTGAGCATCGAGTACGGCAGCAGCAGCATTACGTCGAGAAACTCGAAGCCCTTCAAATACGGCACCAGGCCGCCGAACAGCGCGGCGACCAGAATGTTGTTGAATACGGTGCGCGGGATCACCTGAGATAGCATAATGCATAACATGCATTGGAAACGATTTCTCCTTCCCGCCTCGGCTCTCGCCTGCGCTTTTCTCGGCTTCGGATTTCAAGCCGCCAAGAAGGCCGCGCCCGCCAAAGACCCGCTCCTCGCGGGTTTTGAAAGGTCGACTGTCGCCTCGGTTGCCGACGCCGTCGATCAAATCACCGGCACGCGCGGATTTCTTTCGCACGACATGCGCCCTCGTACCGGCAATATCCGCGTCGTGGGACGCGCGACCACCGCGCTGTTGAAGCCCGCGCCGCCGGAGAAAGCGACGCCCGCATTGTCGACCGGTATGTCGACCGCCATGATCGACAACGCCAAGCCTGGCGAGGTCGGCGTGATCGTCATCGAAGACGGCCTCGATGTCGCCGGCATCGGAGGTCTCATGGGCACGGCGGCGAAAGCGCGCGGTATGGCCGGCGTGATCGTCGACGGCGGCGTCCGCGATCTCAAGGAAGTGCGCGGTCTGGGCCTGGCGATCTACGCGCGCAGCGTCGTGTCCTCGTCGACCGTCTCACGTTTCGCCGGTGTCGCCAAGGACGTTCCCGTACAGTGCGCCGGAGTGCGGATCGCTCCCGGCGATATCATCGTCGCCGACGAAGACGGCGTCGTCAGCGTACCCGCCGCACGCGCACAGGAAGTCTTGAAGCGCGCCCAGGAGATCGACGAACGCGAAACAAAAATGGTGCCTTACATATTGAAGTTCAAGGCGCTCACGAAAGCGGTTGAAGTCTTCAACAGGATTTAGAACTGGTAGAGCTCCGCG
>Ga0194132_10012437_pt1 | contig 10624 bp, 8 predicted proteins | sample TA2KigOf80mmetaG_FD_148612 | JGI IMG/M metagenome (GOLD analysis project Ga0194132, IMG submission 148612) | Freshwater microbial communities from Lake Tanganyika, Tanzania - TA2015054 Kigoma Offshore 80m | ecosystem: Environmental > Aquatic > Freshwater > Lake | place: Tanzania: Lake Tanganyika... | reverse complement strand
ATGATTGATCGTTCTCCTTTGTCGGAGCAAAAGCGATTGATCCGCTGGAGAGCAAACGTCCGGGCCCAGTGCCGTGCGTCCTGTGCACGGCTAGTCATGCGGTCCTTGTTGATCGCAACAGCGAAAACGGTGACGTTGAGGTTGGTCGCCTCGTAGTCCATGATGTCCTTGTAAATATTCATGCGATCTCGCAGCCGAATGTTCAGACCCCGCAGCGCCCCTTGACCCCAACGAAGGTCGTACGCCTTCAGTTCTGGACGCACCAGAATGCCCCAGCGAGACTTCAGATTTCGTCGAAGGTTGACCAAACTATCGAGTGTCTGAAGCCAGTGCGAGTCGTGCACAAGGACACACGAGAGCACGAAGTGATGCGTAGGGCTTGGCCCCCACCCGTGATCCCCTGATTCGTCAAGGTACGCAAGGTACATGGCGTTCAGCATTATCGCGCATCACTTGGCGTTACCGCTATGCAGCCTTGGCAATCGCGCTATTGGCGCCATGCAGTCGCCCTTGACACGAAGGCACACCCCGCCTAGGCTGGCGCCACCGTAACCTCAAGCCCCGGAGGATGACCATGAAGCACAGCACCGACCGCATTCTCACCACCCACGTCGGCAGCATTCCCAGGCCGGCCGACATTGCCCAGGCCGTGCAGGCTGGCCAGACCAGCGGCGCCGCCTTCGACGCCCGCCTCAAGAGCGCCGTGGCCGACATTGTGCAGCAGCAGGCCGACAGCGGCATCGACATTCCCAGCGACGGCGAGCTGTCGAAGCTGGGGTTCAGCAACTACGTGGACGAGCGCATGACCGGTTTCGAACGGCGGATGGGCGAGCCGCCGCGCACCATGCGCAGCCGTGACCGCCGCACCTTCGCCGAGTTCTACGCCGAGCTGGAGCCGGGCGGCAACATGGGCGGCGGCGTGGTGGCCATGGTGTGCACCAGCCCCATCACCTTCAAGGGTGCCGACGTGGTGAAGCGCGACCTGGAAAACTTCAAGGCGGCGCTGGCGGGCAAGCCGTTCGCCGAGGCCTTTGTGCCCGCCATTGCCCCCGGCACGGTGGAGTTGCAGCGCCGCAACGAGTACTACAAGACGCAGGAGGAGTTCCTGTTCGCCATCGCCGACGCGCTGGCTCCCGAGTACAAGGCGATTGTCGACGCCGGTTACATCCTGCAGATCGACGACCCGCGCATGGTCACCGAGTACGACTCGATGGATCCGGAACCCACCGTGGCCGACTACCAGAAGTTTGCCAACCTGCGGGTCGATGCCATCAATCACGCCATCCAGGGCTTGCCCGCCGACCGCATTCGCTACCACGTGTGCTGGGGAAGCTGGCACGGCACCCACAGCACCGATGTGCCGCTGAAGCATATCGTCGACGTGATCCTACGGCTGAAGGTGGGCGGCTTCTCGGTGGAGGCGGCCAACCCGCAGCACGCGCACGAGTGGGAGGTGTGGCAGACCACCAAGCTGCCCGACGGCATGGTGCTGATTCCCGGCGTGATAGCCCACACCACCAACCACATCGAGCATCCCGAGTACGTGGCCCAGCGGCTGGTGCAGTACGCCAACCTAGTGGGACGCGAGAACGTAATCGCCGGTGTCGACTGCGGTTTCGCGCAGTCCGCCGGCATGCACCGGGTGCACCCCACCGTGATGTGGGCTAAGTTCCGCAACATGGCCGAGGGCGCCCGCATCGCCACGCAAAGGCTCTGGGGCCGCTGAAGCACCAAGAGCTGAAAGCGACTGGGGGAGCGCTTGGTCCCCCCTTCCTGTTACTCGCTGATGGGTGATGATACGGATGCAACAGATATAGGGATATGAAACATGGCTGACCTGCCGATCAACCTCTGGCGCTGGCGGCCGAGGCGCTCACCCTAACCCTCTCCGAGGGAGCGAGGGGCTCGGACGCACGCCCCTTTGCAGGCGCATCAGCTAATCGGTCCGGAAGCTGTGGTCTGGCTCCAGGCCACCGGCGTGCCATCACCCTGAACCCGGGGGCGCAGTCGCCAGTAATACGTGGCCTCGTGCTGCAGCACCGGGGTCTGCCAACTGTTGACGGGGGTGGCGCCGCCGCCCACCCAGGCGATGGTGAGCGCGAAACCGGCCAGCGCCATGGCGTGCAGTGTTCGGCGGTACATGGAAGTCTCCCCCAATAGTGGTATGCGCTACTCTAGCGAGCGCGAGGGAAGGCGTCAATCACACGATTTTGGCGCAACTATCGCCGCCGCTAGATTACCGGCGTTTCTGGTCGCATACGCTCATATGTGCTACCCTGGGCCGCATGGACGCACTCTCCCTGCTACTGGGGCTGGCCGCCGGCCTTGCCGTTGGCGGAGCACTGGCCTGGCAATTCGCGGCCGGGCGCGAGCGGGAGGCCCGGGTGCGAGCCGAGGCTCAGCTCGCCGCGCAGGCCGATCAGCAGGCTCTGTTGCAGACCGCCGAGCAGCGGCTGACCGAGGCCTTCCGGGCGGCGGCGGCCGAGGCGTTGCAGGGCAATACCCAGCACTTGGTGGAGCTGGCACAGCAGTCGTTGGGCCAGAAAGAGACAGCAATTAGTGGCTTAGTTAAGCCACTCCAGGACGCGCTGAAGCAGTACGAAGAGCACATCACCACCATAGAGGTGGCCCGCCGGCGCGACGAGGGCGCACTGACCGAACAGCTGCGCACCCTGGCGCAGGCCAACGAGCAGCTGCAACGCCAGACCGGCGGCCTGGTCACGGCACTACGGTCGCCCAGTGTGCGGGGCCGCTGGGGCGAGCTGGCGCTGCGGCGGGTGGCCGAGCTGGCGGGCATGATCCAGCACTGCGACTTTAGCGAGCAGGCCACGCTGGACACCGACGCCGGTCGGCTGCGCCCCGACATGACGGTGCACCTGCCCGGCGGCCACACCCTGGTGGTCGACTCCAAAGTGTCGGTGGATGCCTACCTGAATGCGGTGGGGGCCGACACCGAGACCGAGCGCGCCGGCTACCTGCAGGCCCACGCCCGCCAACTGCGCACCCACGTGCAGCAACTGGCCGGCAAAGAATACTGGAACCAGATCGAGAGCTCGCCCGACTTTGTGGTGATGTTCGTGGCCGTCGAGTCCTCCATCACCCCCGCCATGACCCTGGACCCAGCGCTGTTTCAGGACGCGCTGGAAAAGCGGGTGATTATCGCCACGCCCTCGTTTCTCGTCGCCCTACTGCTGACGGTGGCACACGGCTGGCGGCAGGAGCGCCTGGCCCAGAACGCGCAGGAAGTGAGCAAGCTGGGCAAGGAGTTGTACGATCGCATAGGCGTGCTGGTGAACCATATCAACCAGACGGGCCGCCATCTGGGCCGCACCGTCGCCAGCTACAACGATGCGGTGGGCTCGGTACAGAGCCGGGTGCTACCCTCGGCCCAGCGGCTGAAGGAGCTTGGCGTGACCGGCGGCAACGACCTGCCCGCGGTCAACCCGGTGTCGGTGGTTCCCCGAGCTACACCGGATGCCGAGGCCGCGCCGCTACCGCTGGAACCGGCTGCCGCCCCCGCCGAACCCCGTCGCCCCCGCCTGAACTTGAACCCCGACGACGTGTACGGAGAGTAGCCCGATGGACGTGTACGAGGTCGGGAAGATTGCCCGCTACCTGCGAGAGGCACTGGAGACCGACAGCTTTCTGGGCGACCTATGGGTGTCGGGCGAGCTGTCGAACGTCACGAGGTCGGCGGCCGGCCACATCTACTTCACGCTGAAGGACGGCGGCGGCCAGCTACGGTCGGTGATGTTCCGCAGCAGCGTGCAACCCGGCGTGACCGCGGCCGACGGCGTGGCGGTGGTGGCCCACGGCCGCACCTCGTTCTACGAGCAGCGCGGCGACCTCCAGTTCATCGTCGACGTGCTAATGCCCCACGGCATGGGCGCGCTGCACCTGGAGTTCCAGCGCTTGCGGGTGAAGCTGGAGGAGGAGGGCCTGTTCGACCCCAGCCGGAAGCGTGCGCTACCGGCCTTCCCCCACCGCATCGGCGTCGTCACCTCGGCAGCCGGGTCGGTGTTGCACGACATTCTGCAGATCACCCGCCGCCGCTACCCGCTGGCGCAGGTGGTGGTGGCCCCGGTGCCGGTGCAGGGCGAGACCGCCGCACCGGCCATCGTCGACGCCTTCCGCCTGCTGGGACGGCTGGGCGACCTCGACGTCATCATTCTGGCCCGCGGCGGCGGTTCGCTGGAGGAGCTGTGGCCGTTCAACGAGGAGGCGGTAGCACGCGCCATCTACGCGAGCCACGTACCGGTGGTGAGCGCCGTGGGCCACGAGACCGACGTCACGATCGCTGACTTGGTGGCCGACCTGCGGGCGCCCACCCCCTCGGCGGCGGCGGAACTGGCCACGCCCAACCGCGACGAGCTGGTGCAGCGGGTGCGGCTGCTCAGCCTGCGCGCGGCCGGCTCGCTCGACGATCAGGTGCGGTACGCCCGCGCCGGCGTCATCGACTGGACGCGGCGAGTGAACCGCGCCCTGCCGCCCATCGCCCAGCACCGCCGCCGCATCGACGACCTGACCCAGTGGGCGCTTGCCCGCGTGCAGACCCGCATGACGGCTGAACGCGCTTCCGTCAACCGACACATCGCCACGCTGGAGGCGCTGGACCCGGTGCGCACCCTCGAACGCGGGTACGCCATTGTGCGCCGTAGCGACGGCTCGGTCATCCGCAGCGCCGCCGACCCTCAGCCCGGCGACCAGCTTGAGGTGCGGGTTGCTGACGGCGCATTCCCGGCGATCGCGGGCGCCCCCACCAGCTTAGTGCAGCCTACGCCTGCGCCACTGCCCGCGCCTAGCCCAGCCGTCGCTGCACCCAAACGCAAGGTAGCGACAACGCTGTCTCGCCGCGGCGACACAGCACCCGCCGATCAACTCGCCTTGCTGTAGCAGGCAGCACGCCCTGGGCCGGCTGGCAGGAGCGCAGGCGCGCGTAAGAGGTCAGGGTGTAGGACGCCAAGGCTGGGGCGATGTGTGATACCGACGCCAGGAGGCATCTGGTAGGGCAGGGGTGCGGAGCGGTCGGCCTTCAGTGCCAGAACGCGACGATCGGTTGGCGGCGCGCCACCACACCCCAGATCCTCGCGGGCTCGGAGCGACAGGATGCCCCAGGGGGCTGAGGTCTTACCGGAACGCCGCGCTTCCCCTTCGCCGATGGTTGTAGTATCGTCCATGCGTTCAACCATTCCAGGCACCACCATCCTCAAGGAGACACCGTGAAGCTACTGTATTTCAACGACTGGCGGCTCGGCGTGCTCGCCGGCGATAACGTCGTCGACGTGACCGACCAACTGCAGGACATCCCCCACCGCGACAGCCAGGACCTGATGGGCGGCCTGATCGCGCGCTGGGATCAGTACAAGGGCAAGCTGGAGGCTGCGGCCAAGGCCGGCGGCGTGCCGGTCAGCGGCGTGAGGGTGCGCGCCCCCCTGCCCCGGCCCATCAACCTCGACTGCATGGCCGTGAACTACATGGAGAACGGCACGCTACCGGCGCCGGCCCCCATCAACGGCTTCCACAAGAGCCCCAGCGGCATCATTGGTAACGGCGACACCATGGTGCTGGGTGATGTACCCGCCAGCATCTTCGAGGGCGAGGCGGAGCTGGCGCTGGTCATCGGCAAGCGCGCCACCAACGTGAGCGAAGCCGACGCCGTGAGCTACATCTTCGGCTACACCGGCTTCATCGACGGTTCGGCCCGCGGCCTGACTCCCGGCTTCTACCTGATGAAGAGCCGCGAGACCTACGCGCCGATGGGCCCCTACCTGGTCACCGCCGACGAGTTCAAGGACCCGCAGAACCTGAGCGTGAAGCTGACCAACAACGGCGTGGTGATGCAGGACTTCAACACCAACGACATGGCGCACAACATCAAGAAGTGCGTTGCCTGGACCAGCAGCCTGCACACCCTGGAGCCTGGCGACGTGATTGCGACCGGCACCAACCACCGCGGCCTGAACCCGTTCATGGACGGCGACAAGATCGCGCTGACGGTGGAGGGTGTGGGCACGCTGAACATCAGCGTGTCGGATGACCTGAAGCGCACCTGGAAGCGCGAGACCCGCCTGATGCGCCAGGAGCAGGGCCACAAGGACCCGACGCCGCAGACCGGCGGCAAGTACATGAAGTAAGGCGACCGGGAAGCCCCGGCCGTCAGCGAAGGCCAGCACCGGTGGTGCTGGCCTTCGTCGCGCCCGCCGCCGGACGCTACATGGGGTAGCCGTGCTCCTGGTAGTATCGTGCGGCGGCCGGGTGCATCGGCACATCGGGCGAGTGCGCAACGGTCTGCGGGTCGTAGGAGTAGGGCAGATGTACCTGGCGGAACAGACGGCGACCCTCGTCCAAGGCCTGAGTCAACAGATACGCGAAATCATCGGGCGTGTCATCGCGCACGTAGATAGCCTGGGGCCCACGGGTGACGGACCGCTGCGGGGCGAGGACGCCGCGCACGATGTGGTGCGGCAGCTCACCGGGTTCGCCACCCAGTTCCTGGCACAGGTGCGGCAGAATAGCCTCGGGCAGCGGGAAGAACCGCAGGTTGTACAGCACCGAGGCCTCGTGCCAGTACTCCACCTCCGGCGCGAAGCCGGTGTAGATGTAGCCGATCAGCAGGTCGAAGTCGCCGCTGCGCAGCCACTCGCCACGGTAGTGTGGCAGGCCCGGGCCGCGTGAGCCCTCGCGCACAAACCGGCCGCCCCACCCCTCGATACCCTCGCGCGTCAGACCGTAGTGCGCGAACAGCGCATCGGTGACGGTTGCCTGCCGGTCTACCACGCGCACGGGCAACCGCTGCTCCGCAATCTGCCGCAGGTCGGTGATGCCCGACTCCCAACGCGTGGCCACCCCAATCCAGCCCGCGTGGTTGATGCAGGCGATGAGCCGCAGGTTCGCCCGCGGGCCCTCGGGCTGGTAATCGCCGGTGCCCTGGTAGGCGGCGCGCACCCGCGAGAGTTGCGTAGCACCCAGGTCCACCCGTCCGTCCGCCAGGTATCGCGGGTTGTTCGGCCCCCAGGACCGTCCTTCGATAGTGACGCTGTAGCCGTGAGTAGCCAGCGCCCGCCGGGTAATCTCCCCCAGCGTCGCCCAAGGCGTGCCGGCGCCCTCGCCCGTGGCGCCGCCGAACAGCAGCTGCTTGTCAGAAACGCTCATGGCCACCCTCCACACAGACTGGACATCGCTTCGCAGCAGGTAGGCTCTCACAGGCAGGGCAGTTGCCAATCGCCTGGAAAGTACGTACTATGCCATAATTTGCACACGTGTGACCAGCGGATGCGAAAAGGCGATAAGGGAGGAACCCATGAAGTATCTCGTGCTCTCGCTGGTTGGGGTGCTGAGCGCGGCAGCAATGGCCTGTTCGGCGGCAGTGCCGGCACCGGCCCCGAGTGCTGGCGGAGACACCCAGGCCGGGCAGCCGCGTTATGGCGGAACCGTGACGTTCTTGGGAAACGACCCCGCCGACTGGGACCTCAGCTACGGCGGCAAGTCGTACTTCAACGGCATTGCGGTGGCATACGACAGCCTGCTCGGGTTCAAGAATGAGCCGGACCGCGAGTACTCCGACATGGTGCTGCGGCCGGAACTGGCCGAGCGTTGGGAAGTAAGCCCCGACGCCAGGACCTTCACATTCCACCTCCGCAAGGGCGTCAAGTTCCAGAACGTACCGCCCATGAACGGCCGGGAGTTGACCGCGGCTGACGTGAAGTGGACCTTCGAGTACTGGAGCCGCACCGGCGCCTTTGCTGACAAGAAGCTGCCTCGTGGCTCCTTCGCCTACGTCTTCGAGGGACTCGACACCGTGGAAGCCCCGAATCCGTACACGGTGGTGGTGAAGTTCAAGGAGCCCTTCGGGCCGTTCCTCAGCTATGCCGCCTCGGAGTGGAACCCGGTTGCTGCGCACGAGGTCTACGACCGCGATGGGCACCTGAAGAACCAACTCGCCGGCTCCGGCCCCTTCATCCTGGATACTGCTGCCTCCCAGAAGGGAACCCGCTGGGTGTGGAAGAAAAACGCTGACTATTGGGATACCGGCAAGCCGTATCTCGATGAGATCCGCTGGCTCTACATCCCCGACAACTCAACCGCGGCCGCCGCGTTCCAGACCAAGCAGCTCGACATCATCTCTCACGTGCGGCTGCAGGAGGTGGAGCAACTCAACAAGGGCGGTACCGCAACCGTGCACGAGTACCTGCTGCCCCGCGGTTCACATGCCTACATTTCCATGGGGCGCAAGAGCCCGCTGCAGGACATTCGCGTGCGGAAAGCCCTAGCGCTCTCCATCGACCGCGATGAGATCATCCGGGTGTGGGCAGGCGGCAAGGGCGCATGGGCGCTACCGGCCACTACGCCAAGCCTGTTCACCGATGCCGAAGTGAAGCAGCTCAACTGCTACGACCCGGCGGAGGCCCGGCGGCTGATGACCGAAGCCGGCCATCCCAACGGGGTGGACCTGGAGTGGCCGATTGAGGCCACCATCGAGCAATCGGGCATGACGCTGTACCAGTTGCTGCAAGCCCAGATGAAGAAGGTGGGGCTCAACGCCGTGTTCAAGCCGATGGACGTGGCCAGCCAACGGGCGCGCCGGTACGCCGCCGACTACGACATCGACTTCTCGGTCGGCAGCCTCGGCGGGGTCGATGTCGACGTCGACTTCCAGGCGTTCGGCGTCTACCACAGCGGGTCATCGGGCAACTGGGCCAAGATCAACGACCCCGAGCTGGACAAGCTTCTGCTTGCGGGCCGACGGGAGGCCGATGTGGCGAAACGCCGGGAGTTGCTGCGCGCCGCGACCAAGCGCATCGTCGACCAGGTCTGGGCGGTGGAGGTCATCTACGCACCGCTGTATTCGGTGACGCAGTCCTACGTGAAGGGGTACCATCCGCACCTGGGTGACCGGGCCAACAACATCGCCTTCTCGTGGCTGGAGAAGTAGCCGAGGCGAACCGCTCCAACCTACGTCGAAGCGCCGCACCCAATGGGTGCGGCGCTTCAGCCTCTCCCGATCTCGGTGGCTAGCTCTTCCACACCTGGGCGGCTGGATGGTCTGCCACACCGGGAGCGGGCGTCCGGAACTCGCCGGTCGGGTGGTCGCCCGCGGCGTGGTGCCAGTCGTGCAGCCGCTCGGTCCAGTCGGCATCCTTGGGCAGAATCGCCATGCACGAGCGCACCCGATAGCCCTCGGGCTTGTCGACCAGCGGCGGCGTGGTGCCCTGGTCTCGCAATGCGATCGCCGCCTGCATCAGCCGGCGCCGCACCCGGATGATCGTCGCATCGGCGGTTCCCAGATGCTCGACGGTGCGGTCCATAATGGCGCCCATGCTCACGATCATTGCCGTATCCTGCAGCCGACCGGCGCCGATGCCCGAGTAGGTGACAGTGCGCTGCGCCTTGCGGTTCAGCATGAAGTCGTTGCGAATGTCGGCCTCGGTCCACCAGTGCGAGTACATGCGGCCCTTCTGCTCGGGCTTGATGGGGCCCAGCCCCGGCACCAGCTCGCCCGACTCCTTGAACGGCACCGGATGGGGCCGGCCGTCACCCGACAGTGCCTTGGTGGGGTGGTAGCGCAGGCCCATGTGCAGCGTGTGCTCATCGTCGATGGGCAGGTAGATGGAGAGCGGTACCGTGCCATCGTCGCCGCCGCCGGGGAACATGCCGTAGATGGGGAACACAAACTGCGTGGTCCGCCAGTAGTAGTGGGCGTCGTCCTCCACCCGGCGGGCACCGTACAGCACGCCGGCATCGGTCTCCACCGTCTCCAGCCGCGGCGAGAGGTCCTTGGTCCAGCCGCCGAAACTGCCGGGGTCCTCGGCCCGCAGCCGCGAATGCAGGAACGGCGCGTGGGAGCTGTCCAGCTCGCCCTCCAGCGACTGCATCCAGTTGCACTCGTACACGCCCTTGTGCTGGTGCTGCAGCTGGTTCTCGGGCACGGTGCACCATTCCCACTGCGGCACACCCGGCGGGTCATCCTGCCGCGGGCCCATGTAAATCCAGATCAGCCTACCCGCCTCGGCAGCCCGGTAGGCCGTGGCTTTGATCTTGTGCTTGAAGTTGCTCTCGGCCGGCTCGTTTGGCATGTCGACACAGGCTCCGGTGGTGTCGAACTTCCAGCCGTGGTACACGCAGCGCAGACCGGCCTCTTCGTTGCGGCCGAAGAACATGCTGGCGCCCCGATGCGGGCACGACTCGCCAATAAACCCCGGTGCGCCGTTGGTGTCGCGATAGGCGATGAGGTTCTCGCCCAGCACGCGGACTCGCTGCGGCTCACCATCGGGTTCCAGTTCCCAAGAGTAGATGACGGGCAGCCAATACTGGCGCATCAGCGCGCCCATGGGTGTGCCCGGCCCCACTCGGCACAACAGGTCGATCTCTTGCTGCGAAAGCATGCAGTACTCCCTAGTTCAGGTCTTGAAGGATCGATGAAAGGCTACCCAGCCGGTGGTTGAAAGTCAAACCGGCCGGTGCGGCAGCCTCCACACCCGTCATGCTGAGCGCCAGCGAAACACCCCCCGACCGACACTGACCTCCCGCCAGCACCGACCACTGCTATGACAAGCGCCTGCAACCCGGCGGCGGCGAACGGGGGATGCTTCCTTGCGTCAGCATGACTGAGGCGTCGCCTGCTACT
>Ga0194132_10012435_pt1 | contig 10625 bp, 6 predicted proteins | sample TA2KigOf80mmetaG_FD_148612 | JGI IMG/M metagenome (GOLD analysis project Ga0194132, IMG submission 148612) | Freshwater microbial communities from Lake Tanganyika, Tanzania - TA2015054 Kigoma Offshore 80m | ecosystem: Environmental > Aquatic > Freshwater > Lake | place: Tanzania: Lake Tanganyika... | reverse complement strand
AGCCACGTCCGGCGCGGACTCGCACGCCGCACGCGAACTTCTACATTTTGAGTACTATCGATCACCGTTCAATCCGCCGATGCCTGTATTGTTGGATATCAAACATTCTAGTTCATGCCGGCCCTCGCCCCTTCAGAAGCACCGCCCTCGAACATCGCTCTGGGCCTTCTGCCGCAGCTATTAGGCTATCGTCTACGCCTCGCGCAGCGTGCCGTATTCGCGGATTTCCGTCGCGGTGTCGGCGATGGCGAGGTCGGCCCAGGCTTGTTTGGGATCCTCGAGATCGTCGCCGCCAATCCGGGACTGAAACAGACCGCCCTGGCCGCTGCCCTGGGTGTGGACCGCTCTACGCTGGTGCCCGCGCTGAATCGACTGGAGCAGCGCAAAATGCTCAAACGCGAACCCTCGCCTGATGACCGGCGCAGTAATGGCCTTTACCTGTCTACCAACGGCCAGCGCCACTTGCGAGTTTTGCGCCGCCGCGTCGCGCGGCATGAGCGCCATCTGGCGGAGCGGCTAACCACGGCCGAGCATCAAGCACTTATGACGCTTCTGGATAAACTCACAGGGATATCCATTTGACACGCAAAACTCCCCGCCGGACGCTCTACCGCCGCCGCAGCGAAAAAGCGGGGCTACCGCCGGACTCACTGGTATACGTCGGAGACCGGGGCGGGGGCCAGGTCGCAATGACCTTGATCGATTACCAGGAAGACACCTATACCGAACGGGCGCTCGAATCCCCGGGACAGTGCAGCCCTTACCGGCAAAGCCCGTCCACTACCTGGATTAATGTGGAAGGCTTGTCGCAGCCCCGTCAACTGGAAGCCTTGGGCACGGCCATGGGCGTGCATAGCCTGGTACTCGAAGACATCCTCAATACCGAACAGAGGCCCAAGTTCGAGGATTTTGATGACTACCTGTTTGTGGTGGCCAAGTTCCTGGAATTTGACCACAAAGCGGGTACCGTGGTCCCCGAGCACCTGGCCCTGGTATTGGGTCGGAACTACCTGGTGAGTTTTCAAGAAGTGCCGGGCGATCCCTTCGAACCGGTCCGCAGCCGCATTCGCGCGGGCGCGGGACGGGTCCGCAAGATGGGCGCGGACTTTCTCCTTTACTCCTTGCTCGACATGGCAGTGGACCAGTACCTGGTCGTGCTGGATCAGGTCGGCGAACGAATCGAGGCTCTGGATCACCAGATACTGACCTCGCAGAGACCCCGCATCATGGCGGAAATGTATGCCTTGATGCGCGACCTCCTGTTCCTGAGTAAGGTAGTGGGCCCCCTGCGGGAAGTGGTAAACGGCCTGCGCCATACCAGTTCGGCCTTGATTTCCGATGCCTGCGCCCCCTTCTTCCGCGACCTGCACGATCATGTGGCGCATGTCAGCGACCGCATCGAGACGTACCGCGACCTGCTCTCCGGCATGCTGGACCTGCACCTGACCACGGTTAGCAACCGCACCAACACGGTAATGAAGATCATCGCGGTGTTTTCCAGCGTTTTTTTGCCACTGACCTTCATCACCGGTCTCTTCGGCATGAATTTCGAGTCCATGCCTCTGCTGCACAGCCGTGAAGGCTTTGCCATCGTGGTAGGGTGCATGGTGGCGGTAGTGGCTCTGATGCTGGCGGTATTCCGGTTGTGGCGCTGGATCTGACCCGCATCCAGCAAGGCCCCACCGACGCCACAGAGAATGATGCAGCCGCTGCCAGGCGCGCATCCGTCCCGCATCCGTCCCACATCCTGCGCCGCCCGCCTCTTGCAATGTTTATACGGAGGGGCTAGAGTTACGAGGGGTGCCTGGAGGAGGGCTACCTCGTGCGGCACATTGTCCATTCAATGCGTTGTCACGCGCTCTTCCTTCGCCAGCCCGAACGTTTCAAAACAAGCGTCCTTATGGACCGTTCCTATAGCAATCATCGGGAGAGACACATGAATCGATGGAAGACTCAACTTGCCAGTGTGGCCGCAGCCGTTGGCTTCGCCATGCAGGCAGGCGCCGCAGATGTCACCTGGGATCGTCTGCTCAATGCAGATAAAGACCCCAACAACTGGCTGATGTACCACGGCTCCTTCAAGGGCTGGCACTACAGCGGTCTGGATCAGATCAACAAGAACAGCGTCAAGAACCTGGGTATCGCCTGGATTCACACCCCCGCCGCTTCCAAGCGTGGCGTGCAATCCTTCCCGGTCGTGGCTGACGGTGTGTTGTACTACACCTCCTCCTCCGGCCAGATTTACGCTCTGGATGCCGCCAGCGGCACCAAGATCTGGGCTTACAAGGCCAAGATCGACCAGGAGCGCGCCGAAGGCACCTTCTACAATCCCTATAACCGTGGCCTGGCCATCGGCTATGGCAAGGTTTACATCGGCACCGTTGACGGCCGCATGATCGCTCTGGATGCCAAGACCGGCGAACTGGTCTGGGACAACATGATCATGACCGTCGAGAAGGGCAACAAGGGCTTTACCGGCGCCCCCGTAATCGTCAAGGACAAAGTGCTGATCGGCTCCAACGGCGGCGAACTCTCCGGCTGCTGCGGCCCGATCTTCGCGGTCAATGCCGAGAGCGGCGAAGTCGAGTGGCAGTTCGACACCATCGGTGGCGACGAGCGCTCCCGCAATTCCTGGGGCAATGACTCCTGGAAAATCGGTGGCGGCGGCGGCTGGATGACCGGCAGCTACGATCCCGTGACCAACAGCGTATGGTGGGGTACCGCCAACCCGGCGCCCGACTATGACTGGGCAGGCGAGAACTGGATGACCGAAGGACCGCGTCCTGGCCTCAACCTGTACAGCTCCTCCGTGGTCGTGCTTGACGCCGACACCGGCACGCTGAAGGCCTACTTCTCCGAAATGCCTCATGACGCCTGGGACTTCGACTCCGCCGTGGGTGAATTCGTCCAGGTCGACCGTGGCGGCAAGCGCTACATGATGCACCCCAACAAGGGCGGCATTCTGTTCACCTACAACGCTGATCCGGATATGGCCAGCGATCAGGTGCTGAAGGTTGAGAATGCGACCCTGATCGGCAAGACCTACAACTACATCAAGGGCATTGACGCCAAGACCGGCCAATTGATCGGCCGTCGTGAACTGCCCCTGGGTCTGCACACCAATGTCTGCCCGGCCATTGACGGCGCCATCAGCTGGAATACCGGTGCCTACAGTCCCAACACGGGTCTGTACTACCGCGTGACCATGGAGTTTTGCTTCGACATCGAAGTACAGAAAGTCGACCGCCCGGCCGACTACTCCGGCCAGGCTTACTTCGGCGCCAGCTGGACCACCCGTCACCCCACCGACCGCCAAGCCTTCGGTACCGTACAGGCCCGCGATCCCATCAGCCACAAGCTGAAGTGGGAAGTGGAGTTCAAGTACGCCCCGCTCGCCAGCTTGTTGGCGACCAAGGGTGGCCTGGTGTTCGTTCCCGGTGCTGACGGTACGTTCTACGCCCTGGATGCCGACACCGGCGCCAAGCTGTGGCAGCACAACAATGGTATCGGCCACCACGGTGGCGTGATTTCCTACACCGCCAAGGGCAAGCAGTATGTTGCCGTTGTGACCGGCTGGGGAAGCCACGTGTCCGGTAACTATTGCCCGTTGTACGGCGAGCCCTTCTGCTCGATGGCGACCGACGCAGGCCAGTTGCTGGTTTTCGCGGTCAAGTAAGCAGTCAAGCGGTCTAGACGTAATCAGGGCGGGGATTTCCCCGCCCTGTTTTTTTGCGTGCTGGCAATGGCGTAAGCGTGACGGGAGCACCCCGTCGCACCTATCCCTGGGCAGTGTGGCACTGATCTGCTAACGTCAACGCCCCTGTGTCCAATGCCCAAGCCGTGAACTACTGCAGCAAGTGTGGTGCGACCGTGACCCGACGCATCCCCGCTGACGACAACCGCCCGCGGGCGGTCTGCGACAGTTGCGGCACCATTCACTACGAGAACCCTAAACTCATCGTCGGATGCATCGCCGAGTGGGACGGCAAGATCCTGCTCTGCCGCCGTGCCATCGAACCGCGCCATGGCCTGTGGACGGTGCCCGCAGGCTTCATGGAAATGGGCGAAACCACGGCTCAAGGCGCGGCCCGTGAAACCATGGAAGAAGCTGGTGCCCAAGTCGAAAACCTGGAACCCTACGCGCTCTACAACATTCCGCACATCGGACAGGTCTATCTGCTGTTTCGGGCGCAGTTGACGGACGGCCGCTTTGCTGCCGGCACGGAGTCACTGGACGTAGCCCTGTACGATGAGACACAGATTCCCTGGAGCGAGTTGGCGTTTGCCACCGTACGCAACGCCCTCACCCGCTACTTCCACGACCGCAAGACCGGGCATTTCGCCTTGCACGTAGGCACTATCGAGCCGCTACCCAAGCCAGCCCGATAGCGATATCCGCCGAGAAGTGCCCTACCAGCCGGACTCCTTATCCGGCCCGGCAGTGATTTTGTGAATCGACAGGTCGGCACCGTTGAACTCCTCTTCCGCATCCAGGCGAATGCCCATGATCTTCTTGAGTCCGCCGTAGATCAGGAAACCGCCCACCAGCGCCACACCTATACCCAACAGGGTACCCAGCAGTTGAGACATGAAACTCACCTCACCCAGACCACCCAGGGCCTTGAGGCCAAAAATGCCCGCTGCGATGCCGCCCCATGCGCCACAGAGCCCGTGCAAGGGCCATACACCCAACACATCGTCGACCTTCCAGCGATTTTGCGTCCAAGTAAACATGTAGACGAACAACAGACCCGCCACCCCACCCGTGACCAAAGCCCCAAGTGGGTGCATGATGTCCGACCCGGCACAAACCGCCACCAAGCCCGCCAACGGCCCGTTGTGCACGAATCCCGGATCGTTCCGTCCCGCGAACAGCGCAGCCAGCGTTCCGCCCACCATTGCCATGAGCGAATTGACCGCCACTAGGCCACTGATCTTGTCGATCGTCTGCGCCGACATGACATTAAATCCAAACCAGCCCACCGTCAGCACCCAGGCGCCTAGCGCAAGGAAAGGAATGCTTGACGGCGGATGAGCCGAGATTCCCCCGGACTTGGTGTATCGCCCGCTACGCGCGCCCAGCATCAGTACCGCCGCCAGGCCAATCCAACCTCCTACGGTATGCACCACGACAGAGCCGGCAAAGTCGCGAAAACCAAACTCGAACTGCGCCTTGAACCAGTCCTGTACGCCGAACTTGCCGTTCCAGGTGATCCCCTCGAACAATGGATAAACCAGGGCCACTAACAGAAACGTCGCAATCAGTTGCGATCCGAAGCGTGCCCGCTCGGCGATACCACCCGAGACAATGGCGGGAATCGCCGCCGCAAAGGTCAGAAGAAAGAAGAACTTGACTAGATCGTAGCCATTCTTCTGAGCCAGCGTTTCGGCCCCTACCAAAAAGGACACGCCATAGGCGATGCCATAACCGATGAAGAAGTACGCAATCGTCGAGACGGCGAAATCCGCCAGGATCTTGACCAGGGCGTTGACCTGGTTCTTGCGCCGGACTGTTCCCAATTCCAGAAAAGCGAATCCGGCGTGCATGGCTAGCACCATGATGGCGCCTAACAGGATGAAAAGTGCGTCACTTCCTGACTTGAGCTGCTCCATGATCTCCCTTTAGCGATTTATGGTGGGGCACTGCTTTAACTCAGTACTTCCAATGCAATCCTGGTGCCGAGATGAAAACTCCCTATATATCTGTAAGTTATAGAAACGCGCCCGCACGGCAACCTGCACTAGCGCACCGATATGGTGCTTATGCACTCGTCCCTGCACCGTCGTGGCGCGGGACCGCCCCTCAGCAACAGTAGCATTGCCCTACGAAGCAGGCGCACCTATCGCTTATGACGTCCGGATAGTCCCTCATGTCCGCCTAGAAATGAGCAAAGCCGCCCCTCCCGCAAGCCCCGCCCCGGTTACCGCCCCGTCCCCCTCCCCTGCCGTCAATCGGGCCTTGACGCTTGAGGAAATCGTCCAGCTCATGGTGGGCGACAAACTCGTGGGCGCCGATACCGCCGCCGAATTTATCTCGACACGCCGGGCCATCAAAACGAACAATCATCCCCTGATCATCCTGGCGGAGCAAAAGTGGCGGGATCCGCGCTCGCCCCGCAAGCAGCTCCATATCGAAGCCCTGTGTGAGTGGTTCGCACCCCATTGTGGCCTGCCCTACCTGCACATCGATCCGTTCAAGATCGACTTCGCCGCGGTCACCAAAGTGATGTCGAACGCCTACGCCACCCGCTTTCGCATCCTGCCTGTGCAAGTCACCAAGTCCGAAGTGGTGATCGCCACCGCCGAACCGTTTGTCCGCGAGTGGGAGGCGGAGCTCGCCCAGATCCTGCGCCTGGATATTCGCCGGGTTTTTGCCAACCCTCTGGATATCAACAACTACCTGGTCGAGTTCTACAACCTGGCGCGCTCCATCAAGGGGGCAGCCGCGCAGAACAATGGGATGAGCGACATCACCAACTTCGAGCAGTTGGTGCAGCTCGGTCAATCCGGCAAACTCGACGCCAACGACCGCCACATCGTGCATATTGTCGACTGGCTCTGGCAATACGCCTTTGAGCAGGGCGCCAGCGACATTCACCTCGAACCGCGCCGCGACGTCAGCAATGTGCGCTTCCGTATCGACGGCGTACTGCATCAGGTCTATCAAATCCCGACCGCCGTGATGAGCGCCATGACCAGCCGCATCAAAATCCTGTCGCGCATGGATGTGGTGGAAAAACGCCGCCCCCAGGATGGGCGCATCAAGACCATCACACCCGATGGCGAGGAGATCGAACTACGCTTGTCCACCATGCCCTCGGCCTTCGGCGAAAAACTGGTCATGCGTATCTTCAATCCCGACGTACTGGTTCGCGACTTCTCCGAACTGGGATTCTCCGATGAAGACCAGCAACGCTGGCACACCCTGACACAACACCCGCATGGCATCGTATTGGTGACCGGTCCCACCGGTTCGGGGAAAACCACCACGCTTTACTCCACGATGAAGCAACTGGCCGCCCCCGAAGTCAATGTCTGCACGGTGGAAGATCCCATCGAGATGGTGGAGCCGCTGTTCAACCAGATGCAGGTGCAGTCCGCCATCGGACTGGACTTCGCCACCGGCGTACGCACTCTGCTGCGCCAAGATCCCGACATCATCATGGTGGGGGAGATCCGCGACCGTGAGACCGCCGATATGGCAATCCAGGCCGCCTTGACGGGCCATCTGGTGCTCTCGACCTTGCACACCAACGACGCACCCTCTGCAATCACCCGTTTGCTCGACATCGGCATCGAACCCTATCTCCTAACTTCCACCATACTCGGCGTCATGGCGCAGCGCCTGGTGCGGACCCTTTGCCCCCACTGCCGGGAGGCCACCACCTTGGATGAAGGATCATGGCAACAGGTTACCTTGCCGTGGAAAACCGCCAAACCTGAACAGGTCTACGCCGCTCGCGGCTGCCTCGAGTGCCGCATGACCGGATACACCGGCCGTATGGGTTTGTATGAAATGATGATCATGACCCCTACGCTGCGCAAGATGGTGGAAACCGGTGCCGATCTGCAGTCCCTGCGCGAACAAGGGTATCGCGACGGCATGAAGCCGCTGAGAGTAAGCGGCGCCATCAAGGTGGCAAACGGGCAAACCTCCATCGACGAGGTGCTCAAAGTGGCGCCGCCAGCGTCTTCCGAAAGGCTCGTGCCGATCAAGAAGGGATAGCTGGCCGGCGGCGCGTAACGTGGACTAGCCAGTCACAACCTGGCCCCGTAGAATTTCCATGGCTTCGCGCTGGCCAGGAAACCTGATATCGATCCCGCATCGACAGGGGCGTATGCAGCTGTCTTCGCAATTCTTCCTCAAACGCCAACGGGTTTCACCACACTTTCCCCATGCAGCACCAGATGCTTCTCGCCCGCTACGCTCCGCAAGTCAGAGATCAGGCCCTGCTGCTGAATCTCCTACTTGCGACTATCTACGTAGCATCGGCTTACGTCGGCCTGCAAATCGCCAGCGTCCACCCTTCCGTGACGGGCCTGTGGCCCCCCTCGGGTGTTGCACTGGCGGCGCTGGTGCTGGGCGGGCCCCGGTTGCTGCCGGGAATCGTGCTGGGCGCCGCGATCATTGCCTACGCCAGTTCGAAATCGCTGCTGGTGGCCAGCATTGTCCCTATTGGCAATTCACTTGAGGCCCTTGCGGGATATCTCGTCCTACAACAGATTCCGCGCTTCTCCACTCGCCTAGACAATCCACGATCAGTCATAGGCCTGGTCGCCGTGGCGGTCGTGGCGCCGGCGGCCTCAGCACTGATCGGCCCCACCAGCCTGATCTTGGCGGAACAAGTCACTTCCGAGAAATCCCTCGCCTTGATCAGCACCTGGTGGATGGGCGATCTGCTGGGAATCCTTCTGGTCACGCCACTGATACTGTGCTGGTGGGGAAACATCCGTTTCAACACCCGGGACCGCGGCTGGGCCGTGTCCGTCACGCTTCTGGCGTGCCTCATCCTGATGAGTTTTGTGGTCTTCCACGGCAAGCTTGCCTGGCTGGTGGGGGCCACGCCCGCGCTGTTCTTCATCCTTCCCATCACCATATTGCTGGCGCTCGGCGAAGACTCGCGTTTATGCGCGCTTGGCAATGTGATCGTGGCGGGATTCGCCATCTGGGGACTGTCACGAGGCGTTGGACCGTTCGTTGAGCAAGCGGTGACTCACGTCGAAATGTTCCTGACCTTCGTCGGCGCCACGGCATTGCTGGTCAGTGCCCTGTCGGCCGAGCGCGGGCGCGCCCTGCTTGAATCGCGTCGCAACCTCGACCGCTTTCAGGCCCTCACCACGCTCTCAGCCGACTGGTACTGGGAAACGGACGCCCAACACCGCTTCACGTTTCTTTCCGAGCCCTACGAATCGCGCTCAGGCTTGCGGCAAGCGGATACGTTGGGGCGAGCACGATACGAAATGGCGGTCAATCAATTCGAATCCCAGATCGCATACGGTGAGCACATGAATACACTTGGAGCTCGCCGGCCCTTTCGCGATCTGCTACTCAACCGCGTCGATATCCGCGGCAACAAGCGCTGGGCTAGCGTGAGCGGCGAGCCGCTGTTCGACGCCAACGGAATATTTCAAGGCTATCGAGGAGTGGGCCGTGACGTCACTGCGGAGAAAGAGAGCACGTTGCAGATCGAGGCGTCACAGCGATTTCTCGACACCCTTGTGAACGCGCTGGACAGTCCCGTGCTGGTCAAGGACGAAGCCCATCGCTACATCGCGGTCAATGCCGCGTTCGCCAAGTTCTTCGCCCGTCCGGTGACCGAGATTCTCGGCAAGAACGACTACGATTTCTTTGATGCAGACAAGGCCATCTACTTCCAGTCCACCGACGACCAAACCCTGCGATCGGGCCGGACAGAGTACGAGAGCAGCTACCTGATAGACGGCGTCACCTACTGGATGCAGGTTCGCAAGACTGCCACCCGGCTCCCGGACGGTCGTCTTGTCGTGGTACTGATCATGAGCGACATCACGGCCCGCCGCGCGGCCGAGGACCAGTTGCGTGACAGCGAAGGCCGCTTCCGCGACTTTGCCCAAGCCGCTGGCGACTACGCCTTTGAAGTCGATCTGGACGGACGCTTCACCCTATGCTCCTCACGTAGCGGACTCATCTGGGGCTACGCACCCGAGGATCTGGTTGGACATACACCGGCCGAGTACATGCCGGAAGGCGAAGCCGAGCGCGTTCGTGAGTGGTTGGCGGAACATCAACGTGACGACGGCTCCTTCCGCGATCTGGAGCACCCCGTGCTCAGCAAGCATGGCGAAGAGCGCTGGATTCTGGTCAACGCCGTTGGGTTGTACGACAGCCAGGGAATCCGCATCGGCTTGCGTGGATCGGCCCGGGACATCACCGACCGCAAAACGGTCGAGGATCGCATCAATTTCCTCGCCACGCGCGACGCGCTAACAGGCCTTCCCAACCGGGTTTTGTTTGGTGATCGCATCACTCAGGCCATGGCAGCCGCGCGACGAAGCGGCCAGAAACTTGCACTGTGCTTCATGGACCTGGATCGTTTCAAGTACATCAACGACACCTTGGGGCATGACATCGGGGATCTGCTGCTGAAACAGGTCGCCGAGCGCATGCTGGCCTGCGTGCGCAAACGCGACACCTTAGCCCGGCTCGGGGGTGACGAATTCGTCTTGACGCTGGAAGGTTTGCAGCAGGCCGAGGACGTGGCACAAGTGGCAGGAAAAATCATTCGCGCCATCAGTCAGCCCTTCGAGATCGACGGCCACACCATCAGCACCTCGTGCAGCGTCGGGATCAGCATCTTCCCCAACGATGCCGAGGACGAGCGCACGCTGCTGAAGAATGCCGATACGGCCATGTACCACGCCAAGGAACGCGGACGGAACGATTTTCAGTTTTTCTCCGCGGACATGAATACCAAGGCTGTCGAGCGCAGCATGCTGGAAGTGGCGCTACGCCAGTCCGTCAAAGACAACGACTTCATTCTGCACTATCAACCGCGCCTCGAAGTCCGGACATCTAAACTGGTGGCGGTGGAAGCGCTGTTGCGATGGAATCACCCCGAGCGCGGCATGATCAACCCCAGCCAGTT
>Ga0194132_10012434_pt1 | contig 10625 bp, 9 predicted proteins | sample TA2KigOf80mmetaG_FD_148612 | JGI IMG/M metagenome (GOLD analysis project Ga0194132, IMG submission 148612) | Freshwater microbial communities from Lake Tanganyika, Tanzania - TA2015054 Kigoma Offshore 80m | ecosystem: Environmental > Aquatic > Freshwater > Lake | place: Tanzania: Lake Tanganyika... | reverse complement strand
ATTGCGCCGAATCTCATCCTGAAGGGCCATGATCATGTTTTCTTTGTCCGAAATGGTGAGTGCTTTCATCGAGCGGATGATAACTCCGCTCAATCATATCGGCAATTACTTATGACGCTCTGTTTAAGAAACCTCTCTCTCCAACTCTCTCCCCACTCGTTCCTCGCGGGGAGAGAGGGAAGTCAATCGGAGTCGTTGACCGACTCTCTTAATCGCGCCCGCGGCGGGCGGACGGCTTGTCAGCCGAAGATTTCATCCCTACTGTTAAGCCATGCTGAAACCTGTGGAAACGCATCAGGACGCGGAGAGTCTGCGGAACGCGCTTCATCTAAAATCGGCTGCGCTCCATATCGGTCAGGTTTAGGCCGGTCTAATCACCACTGGCCAACGGACCGCTGGAATCGTCCCTCAGCGCCTGGCCAAGGGATGGGGCCGGCTTCAATGCGGGCAGTTTGAGCCGCTTGATGGCGGGCTTGGGCAGCACTTTGGGCCGGGCCTCATCGGATTGCGCGGACGGCGCCGACGTTGATTTCGATTCATTGAGTTCGTTCATAAAACAGCAAAATGCGTCGCAAAGCAGGTTACGCTGTCCGGGAATTTGATGGCATAGTTCGTGCCGATTCTTCAGCTCAGCCGGGAAAATCTCCGCTGTCCCATCAGGTCGCACAACTGGGGTGTTCTCCTTCTGATGAACCGACCCACCCCTTCGCCCCTCCCAGGAGGGGACCTGAGCCTTGGGACGTTGGACGGAGCTTCCCTCCTGGGAGGGGAAGGGGTGGGTTCATCGGCCGTGTGGATGGGCCGTGGCTATGGCCGCTTCCCAGGGCACCCTACCGCGCCGGCATCGTGCGGTTGGCGATCGCTTCCGAAAGCAGCGCAGCGCCAGCGCTTCCGCGCGCACCAGATTGCCTACTAATTTCGATTCGGCGGGATTGTTGATCACGGGAATGTTCCTCAGTTCGCTGGCCAGCAAAATCGGCAGCGCCGCCAGGAGTTTCTGATTCGGAGTGAGACCAGGCGGCGGCGGCCGCATCAGGTCGAAGGCGATGACGCTGTTCAATTCCTGGCCCGCGTTGAGATACTCCTTCATGTCCTGCAGCGCGACCATGCCCAGCAACCGCCGATCCCCGTCCACGACCGGGAGGAAATTATTCGAGCAGGTCAGGAAGCGGTCCGCGATTTCGCGAAAGGTCGCCGTGTCCCGCAAAGGCCGCACCGGTTCGCGCATCAAATCTCCCACCGTCTGCATGGTCGCGGCGCCGAGATGCTGGCTCTCCCGTTCGACTTCGAGTCCCTTCCGCCGCAGCGGCTCGGTGTAGATCGATTCGGCGTGGAATCGGCGCGCCACGAGCGTGGCAACCACGCAGCCGAGCATGAGCGGCGGCATCAGGGAGTAATTCAGCGAGATTTCAAAAATCATGATCACCGCCAGCAAGGGCGAATGAATCGTCGCGGCCAGCACGCTGCCCATGCCCACGAGCGCAAACGCGCCGACTTCCAGATCCGTGGCCCAGCCGATTCGATGAAGCACCAGGCCGAACAAACTTCCCAGCCCTGCCCCCAGAAAGAGCGTCGGCGTGAACACGCCTCCGACTGCGCCCGATCCCACCGTAATGGCCGTGCCCAGCCACTTGGCGAAGAAGATTCCCGCGAGAAAAAGGATCGGGAACGGCGTTTCGATCAGTTCTCCGTGCAAAATGCGGTTCGTGACGCTGTAGCCGTTGCCCCAGACTTCGGGCACAAAGACCGCCAATGCGCCCACGGCGAATCCGCCGAGCGCTAACTTTCCGGAAAGCGGCCAGCGCAGTTTGCCGAAGGCTTCTTCGCTATACTGCAGCATTTTCAAAAAAGAGGCCCCCAGAACGCCCGCCAGCGATCCCAGAATTACAAACCACGGCAACTGGATCAGGCTCGGAAAGTCGAACGCGGGCACGCGATACCACGGACCGATCCCAAAGAAGCTCCGCGAAACCATCGTGGCGACCACGGACGCAAAAACCAGCGGCGCAAACAGGCTCATGGAGAAATTCCCCAAAACAATCTGCGCGGCAAAGCAATCTGCGCGGCAAAGATCCCCCCGGCCACCGGGGCGTTGTAGGCCGCCGCCAGTCCCGAAGCCACGCCGCACGCCACCATCAATCGGAGCCGATACGGATGCCACCCGGCGAGTTGGCCGCCTTTCGAGGCCAGCGTGGCCGTGAGCTGGGTGATCGAACCCTCCCGCCCGATGGAGGCCCCCGTGGCGATGCTGACCAGTGAGGAGAACGCCTTGATCAGGGCGGTGCGCATGGGGAGTCTGCCGTCCCCGGCGACGACCACTTCCAGGATATTGGTCGATCCTTGAGGGCCGACCCAACGAAGCCCCCAGCCCAGAATAAAACCGGCCGCCAGCCCGCCCGACAAAGGAATGAATAATCTTTCCAGCGGATAAAGCGCATTGGCGATATCGACCAGATCCCCGGAGCGTCGCAAGCTGATGAGCTGCGCCCACTGGGTTGCCAGGTAGAAAAGCAGGTTGGTGAACCCTCCCACCACGCCGACCAGGCCCGCGAGCAGAAGATGAAAGGTTTCCTCACTGAACCGGAGCCGTTCCCGCAGGCGCAGGAAGTACTGCCAATGTTCCCGAACGAACGTCTTGGCCGCCGTCAAGGACCGCTGAGCGGTTTCGAGCCAGATGCTCACCGGCACAGTTTAATGAATTTTTGGCCCGGTTTACGAGTCTGCATTATCCGGAAATGGTCGAGACACCTTCGGCGTCACCAAACGAAATCATCAAACGCCTTTGACTGGGCCAACAATTCTTGGTGTGCCCCTCGGCAGCAATTGATTGCGCCGAAGGCGGTTTGGCAGTAGCGTAAACGCTGCCTCAATTCAGATTGATCATGAAGAAATGGATTGTCCTTGGTGCGATCGCTCTCGCGGGCGGCGCCTGGGCTTTGCTCAACTGGCGCAACCTGGAACCGGCCGCAAGCCGGGCCGAAAACAGCCTGGCCAACCGTCCGACCACGGCGGTAGTCGAGACGCGCAGCATTCAATTCAAGGTCTCCGCCGCCGGTGAAATTGGCCCGGCCGAGCAGGTTTCCGTGCGCCCGGAGATCAACGGCAGGATCAAGACGCTCGATGTCGATCTGGGGGATCGCGTCAAGAAAGGCGACGTCCTCTTCACCCTGGATGATTCGGATCTCCAGATCGAGAAGCAATCGCGCGAAACGGAAATCGACGGCGCCAAACTTCAACTGGAAAAGGCCGAGCGGAATTACCAGCGTGCCAAGGAGCTCTACGAGGCGGAACTGATCTCCAAAGAGCTGTACGAAGACACTAAAACCGAATTCGAGTTGGCCAAGAATTCCCTCGAACGCGCGCAAAAGAACCTCAACCTCCTCGAAGACCGGCTCAAGAAAACGCGCGTGGAGGCTCCGTTCGATTGCACCGTGTTGACGCGCCCCGTTTCCGTCGGCCAGGCGGTATCCGGCTCCGGCGGATTCAACAGCGGGACCGAAGTTTTGACCATTGCCGACCTCAATAACATGATCGTCAACGCGCACGTGAACCAGGCTGATGTGACGCGCTTGAGTGTCGGCCAGGAAGTGGGAATCGCGGTCGAATCCGTGCCCGGCTTGAATCTGAAGGGCGTGGTCGAACGCCTGGCGCCGCAGTCCACGATCAAGAACAGCATCAAAGGCTACCCGGCTCGTGTCCGGATCCACGAGAAGGAAATCGATCCGCGCGTTCGACCGGGCATGACGGCTAACTTGTCCATCCCGGTTGCGTCGTCAGAGAACGCCGTGGCCGTGCCGCTGGCGGCCGTGTTTACCGAGCAGGGCGAGCGGTTCGTGCTTGTGAAGAAGTCCGAGGAGGACAACACCTTCGAGCGGCGCCCGGTCCAACTGGGGATTGCGGACTATGATTACGCTGAAGTGCTCAGCGGCTTGCGGTCCGGCGAAGTCGTCTCTCTGGAGGACAAAGGATTTCGAACCGCGCCAGGATTGTCCGGAGGCCGAAACGACGGCATCGCAGGCGTTCGCTCGTCGGATGGGAGCGGGGATTCCGGGCGGCGGTCTGGCGCGCCTGCCGGATTGCAAAAGCCGGGCAGCACCGGAGCCAACGAGCCGCGCCGACAATCGCCAGCCGGCGCCGGCAGCGCGCCGCGTCCAGGCGGAACCGGCACGGGCGGCGTGCGGCCAACGACATCGACCGCTTTCGGACGCTGAGCAAGCCGCGCCAAATCGGCGAGTATCGAAAACCCGGACCAAACTCGTATGACCGTTTTGAATTCCTCATGCGTAGGTTCGGGATTCCACGCTGATTCCAGTAACCAACTTCTTGGCTGTCTGGAGATCCTCTTCCCCCTCACCCCGGCCCTCTCCCTTGGGGAGAGGGAGCAGCGACCTCCGCATTTCGATGAGTCGAGCGCCCAGGGTTGCTCCCAGCGCGTGATGCCTTTTCCCCTCTCCCTGAGGGAGAGGGATAGGGTGAGGGGGAAGTGGACGTTCGAAATCCACGACGCAGCCACTGAAAATAGCGAAGAACCCCATTCGGATTTGTTTCGGATTTCGGATTTCGGATTTCGGATTTGGCGCTGCGAGCGGCTCAACCGTCCAACCTGATACTTACGTCTGTGGCCCTGGTCGAACTTCGCAACGTCAGCAAAATCTATCACCTCGGCGGCGAGGAGATTCGCGCGCTGGACGACGTCTCGCTCGACATTCAAGCCGGCGAGTTCATCTCCATCATCGGGCCGTCCGGCAGCGGGAAATCGACGCTCATGCACATCCTCGGCTGCCTCGACACGCCGACGAAAGGAACGATTCAACTCGATGGCATCATGATACACGGGGCTTCGACCCAACAGTTGGCGGGTATCCGCAACCGCAAGATTGGCTTCGTGTTCCAGTTCTTCAATCTGCTTCCCAAATTGAGCGTCTTGCAGAACGTGGAATTGCCGATGGTTTATAGCGGCCTCCCGGGACGCGAACGAAGAAACCGAGCTCTGGATGCGCTTAAAATGGTCGGTCTGGAAAATCGCTCGAAGCACCGACCCATGCAGCTTTCCGGCGGACAACAGCAACGTGTCGCCATCGCCCGCGCGCTCGTCAATAACCCGAAGATCGTTTTCGCGGACGAGCCCACCGGAAACCTGGATTCGCACACGGGCCACGCGATTCTGGAATTGTTTCGCAAGCTCAGCCAGGAAGGCCGGACCATCGCCCTGGTCACGCACGATCCGGACATCGCCGCCGTGACGCCCCGGCGCATTGAGATTCGCGATGGAAAAATAGCCAAACAATCGGACCCGAAACTGGCGGGACTGTGTGCCGCATGAATGCCGATGTTCGAATCTTGCTGAAGCGTAGCGCAGATTTTCAATCTGCTGTATCGCGGAATTGCATTCCGCAAGCGGCCGCCAAGATCGAGCGCTCTGGAACTTGCCGGAGCGCCGCCGATTGCAAATCGGCGATACGGCAGAGTGCAACTCTGCGCTACATCGGCTGACTACGAGACTATGGACCTTCTGAACGCCATCACCATCGGCTTTAAGGAAATCTGGGCGCACAAGTTCCGCTCGTTACTCACCATGCTCGGCATCATCCTCGGCGTCTCGAGCCTGGTCGCGATGTCGGCGCTGGTCAAAGGCATGGAGAATGGGATGAAAGAGGCCCTCATCGCCATTGGCGGTCTGGAGAAGGTTCGCATCGAAGAACAGGACATCCCCGCGCACCAGCGCCACCTCGAAGATCAAGCGGTCGGCTGCACCATCCACGATGTGTATGCCCTGCGCCGGAGCGCGCCGTTGATCAAGCTCGCGACACCGGAAATGCGCGTCTCGCCCGGAGGCGGCTGGGGCGGGCGCAGCAGCACGCTCATCACGCACGGCACGAAAACGCTCCGCGAACGGGCCAATCTCATCGGCACCTGGCCCACCGCGCTGGAAATGAACCAGCACGTCGTCGAACACGGGCGGATGTTCAATGAGATCGATGACGAAAACGCCTGGAACGTTTGTGTGATCGGCACGAGCATTCGCGATCAACTCTTCGGTTCACCCGAGGAGGTGGGCTATGAGATCGTCCCTGTCGGCCAGTCCATCAACATCAACAATCAACCCTTCCGCATCATTGGCATGTTCCAGCATTACGAAAGCGAGCAGGACCGCAAATTCCGCGAACTGGAGAAGGACCAGCCCAAACAAGTCCAGACCGGGCCGGAACGCCGCCGGGGCTGGGGCAGTGGCCGCGGCAGCGGGCAGAATAGCTGGGTGTACGGCATGAAGAATTCCACGATTTACATTCCGCTCAACACCATGTGGATCAAGTTTCGTTCCGGTGGCTTTGGCACCAACAGCATTCCCGATCCCCGCCTGTCCAGCCTCTACATCAAAGTGGCGGACATCGAAATGCTGGAGCCGGCCTTGCAGCAGGCCAAAAACGTCATGATGCACACGCACAAAGGAATCGAGGACTTCTCGTTCCAAACCCAGGAGAACTGGTCCGAGAACATCACGACCGCCATCCGCAACGCGCGCATGAGCGGCGGCTTCATCGCGGCGATCAGCCTGCTGGTCGGCGGCATCGGCATCATGAACATCATGCTCGCGAGCATCACCGAACGCATTCGCGAGATCGGCATCCGCAAGGCCATCGGCGCGACGCACGTCGATGTCTTCATCCAGATTCTCATCGAAAGCGTCGTGATCGCGCTCATCGGCGGATTGGCCGGGATGATCACTTCTTACGGATTGGTCGAAATGCTGACCATGCTCTCGCCGACGGAAAACACGCCTGTGATCACCGTGAATTCCATGGCGCTGGCGTTTGCGTTCAGCGCGCTGGTGGGCGTGCTGGCCGGCCTGGTCCCCGCCTTCAAAGCCGCCAAGCTCGATCCTATTCAGGCCCTCCGTTACGAATAGCCGTCACCGGGTTGAATGCCCAAGGTTCGGCACACCTGAGCGTCCACCCCTTTGCTGCGGATTTGTCCTAAATGGACTCCAAGAGCTTTTTCCAGGCCTGCCTATGCGAAGGCTGGGGGCTCCAGGTATCAAGGTGCTCTCCAACTTTACTCAGGAACACCGTTCGCATCCTTTCCCCGGCTAGCGCCAAGACGCCCCGAGCCAGTTCAAAAAAGTCAAAGACATACAGATTCTGTCCACTGGCGAATGCCGTCTGGACGCGCTCTTCAAGTGGCGCTTTGGCTTCGGCCTTGATCTCTGGGGCCGCAAAAAGGATGTCTTTGATCTTGGACTCGACCTGCTCCAAGATATCAACCAGCACATTCCAGCCGGGGATATCTTTCTTGCTGGCATCGTCCCGGAACATTCGTGGAATCCTCATCGGGTTCCGGATCATAATTCAGCCACACAGACTCCGTGCGTTCGCCTTTGGACGAATTGCAGAGCCGAGTGTCCGCGTCGATGCGCCGCCAACCTCGGTAAAGCCGGTTCATCAGCCCGCAATCATAGCCCGAAATAGCGACAGCCCCGCGCACTCCGTGGAGCACCTCAGCCAGATCGGCATGTTCTCGATCCGTCATCTCGAATCCGTACGCTTTGGCGTCTCCACGCGCCTCATGCGGGTACGGAGGGTCGCAATAGAAGAGCGTGTTCGGCGAGTCGTACCGTTGGATGATCTCCGTGGCCGGGGCATTCTCAATCTGGACGCGTTGAAGTCGCTGCACGATCTCAGGCAGCCCCTCGACACTCCCAAGCCAGCGAGAGACCGCTCCCGCCATACCGGCCCGCGAGGTCAAAACACAGTGTGCCCACCGGCCTTCGGAACTTGTCTGCGCAAGTCCAGTCCGAGTCTGACGCGCACGAACGAAGAAGCGGCGAGCCCGTTCCAATGCCGTCAACCCGGGTTCAGGAGTGCAGGCCTTCACGAGCTCCTCTCTTGAGAATGGCGTCAGACTAATCAGACGGACCAATTCCTCGCCCTCGTCCCGGAGGCACCGGAAGAAATTCACGACTTCTGAATCCAGGTCATTGTAGGTCTCTGCTGGAGCGGGCGGACGATTGATCAAGACCGCTGCCGAACCGCCAAACGGTTCGCAGAAATGGATAAAATAAGTCGGCAACAACGGTAAAATGAAATCGAGATGGGAGAATTTGCCGCCATAATAGCCGAAGGCGATCATCTTGCTGCGCCGCTCTTTGGCGCGAGCAATCAGACGGCGGTTGTTGAACTCCGAAGTCGCGGACAGACCATTGCTGCCGTTGATCTCGTTCCCGCGGTTCGAGCCGCGTTGGGTATCGGAAGCCGCCTTCATGTCGTTGAGACTCCGATAGCACGCGGGGCCGGTCAAATGCAAGCGCACGCTGTACTGCACACTTTCACTCAAGAATTACGGACGATCGATCGCAATCGAGTGCCGGCAATGGGGACACACTTCGTGGATCGGCCAGCGGTCGATCTGAAAATGGAGGTCGAGCGTCCCGCCGCACGACGGGCAGGGTGTGCCGCCCCTTGATGTCGCTCGCGCCGGAGTAGAGCTTGCGCACGGCGAAAAAGACCAGCGGGGCTCCGAGCAGCGCCACGGGGATCGCCACAAAATGCACCAGGGGGATCGGGATCATCAAGACCGCGGCCACCAACACCGCGCCCCCCAAGCGCAACGCTTTCTTGCGAACGTCCGCTTCGGTCCACGCGCTGCGCTCAATCTCTCCGTGCGCGATTTCGCCCTGCGTGCCGGTCGACGTGACTGCGATTCGTTCCGTTTTCGGCATTGGGGGCTCAGAACTGCACGTGGTTCAGCACGGAAAAAGCAGTTGGGCCCACGAAACACACGAAACACACGAAACACCCAAACCAAACGGGTTGCGAAGGAAACGATCCGCACCTAACCGGTGAGCGTGTCTCGAAGGTCAACACCTTCTCCTTTCGTGCCTTTCGTGTGTTTCGTGGGCCCCACCGCGGTCCAAAGTCAACAGACTGGGAAGGTCTCTGAAGCGCGCGCAGCATTACGGAGCGAGCGCGGCCAACGGCTTGCCCGCTCCGGGCGCGGCGCGGTGAAGCTGTTTTCGCAACTCCCGAATTACGTCCGCGTGCGCGGCGTCCTGGGCGAGGTTCTTCAGTTCCTGCGGATCGCGTTCGTGGTCGTAAAGTTCGACGCCGCTTTTGCCGCTGTTCCATTCCGTGTAGCGCCAGCGTTCGGTTCGGATGGAGTAACCCATCAATTTGACACGGGTCGACTCGGGGATGCCGTTGGTCACGGGACGCTCTACTTGCCGCGCGACCTGCGTGATGGCCGGTTTGGTCCACGCCGCTTCGGGATTCTGGAGCAACGGACGCAGGCTTTTGCCGTCGAGTTTGCCCGGCGCGCGCACGCCGCAGAGGTCGGCGAGGGTCGCGTGCAAATCGACCAATTCCACAGGTCGCGGACAAACCTGGCCGGCGTTTTTTCCGTCAGGCAAAGCGAGGATGAGCGGCACGCGCGCGGCGTTCTCAAAGATGGACATCTTCTGCCAGTAACCGTGCTCGTAAAGGTGATAACCGTGGTCGCTGAAGAAAACCACAATCGTGTTGCGCGCCAATCCCAGGCGATCCAACGCGTCGAGCACCCGGCCCACCTGGGCGTCCATGAAACTGGTGGAGGCGTGGTAAGCCTGGATGGCCAGGCGCCGTTGCTCGTCCGTCATGCGATCCTCGACCGGTTTGAACGGCAAGGCAGGCTTTGGAATCGTGCTCCGATAACCGGGCGGGACGGTGGGCAAGTTGATGCGATCGGGCGGATAAAGTTCAAACCATTTTTGGGGCGCGACATACGGCGTGTGCGGGCGATAGAAGCCCACCGCCAGGAAGAACGGCCGGTTCTGTTTCTGAAGTTTTTCCAGCAGCGCCACGGCATGGGTCGCGCCTTCGCCGTCGGTTTGCTCGGTGTCCGCGCCTTCCGCCGCCAGCCAGCTTAAGGTGGCGCCAAATCGGCCCGGGCCGGTGGCATTGGGTTGAATGGAAATGATTTTGTCCTCGTCATCGCGGTCGCGCCCCCGGGGATTGAACCGGTAATGCCAGCTCTGGAAATCGTCGTAGCTATCCGTGCCGATGTGCGCCGGAACGCCGTAATGGTAGAGCTTGCCGATGCGCGCGACGTAATAGCCCGCGCGCATGAAAGTCTGTCCGAGCGTCTGCACGCGCGGCGACGTCTCTCGCAAGTGCGTGGCGTTTTCGTAAATACGGATCGTGTCGGGCCGCAACCCTGTGAGGAACGAGGCGCGCGACGGATTGCACAGCGGGAACTGGCAATAGGCCCGGTCGAACCGCACGCCGCGAGCCGCGAGCCGGTCGATATTCGGCGATTTCACGAGCGGATCGCCATAGCACGCCAGCCGGGCCGCCAGGTCATCCGACACCATGAAAAGGACATTGGGTTTTGTGGCGGCGACGACAGGCTGAACGAACCAGGATGAGATCGCGACGAAAACCGCCGCACCGTAGATTTTGAGCAGCGCATTCATGAAGCAGGGATTTCTTCTCGCAAATCGCACGGGACTTGGCGAGTTCTTCTTAGACTTAGTGGTCCGTTTCGTAAATACGCTCACGTTCGTTGCGCCCAATTTGGCCTGGGGCAAGGCGCGACGAGCGAGCATCCCCCGCCAGTGGGGCTGTGACCGAGGAGCAACGCAGCCCCAGGCCAAA
>Ga0194132_10012432_pt1 | contig 10626 bp, 11 predicted proteins | sample TA2KigOf80mmetaG_FD_148612 | JGI IMG/M metagenome (GOLD analysis project Ga0194132, IMG submission 148612) | Freshwater microbial communities from Lake Tanganyika, Tanzania - TA2015054 Kigoma Offshore 80m | ecosystem: Environmental > Aquatic > Freshwater > Lake | place: Tanzania: Lake... | reverse complement strand
GCAGCGCGCGATCGAGCGAGTACTTCACCGCCTCGACCGTGATCGGCCGACCGCTCGGAAACTTCATGCCCGGCCGCAGCTTCAGCACGATGGTGGCGCCGTCGCGTTCGAAGGCCCACGATTCCGCGACGCTGCCCTCGAACTCCCCGGGGAAGGATCGGAACACACCCGGCATGCCGTCGATCGGCCGCACCTTCCAGTTCAGAATGGGGTCGTAGATGTTGCATTGCACGCCGTAGCCGCCAATCGACTTGAAGACATGCGGATCGAGACTGTCGATGTCGCTGTCCCAGGCAACGGTCAACGTGTTCGACGTTTGCGCCAGCGCCGGTCGGCCCGTTGCGCCCGCCACGGCGGCACCAGCAGCCGAGAGCTTCATGAACGTGCGGCGATTCGATGTGGCTCTCATCCCCAATCCCTCCACTTCAAGCTCTTTCCCCAGCCGAAACAATTTCTTACAGTCCCATTATTGTCAACTGATGGTCCACATTGTGGGCCTTTTAGTCGCTTTGTCGGCCCCAAGATGCTATTTCGCCTTCAACGGTTCCTTCTGGTGGGACAACTTCCAGCCGAATTGGAACGATGGAGGGCGTTGAATGAATACCATTGAGAACGTCTCCGCGGTCCTGCGGCTGTTCACGGCGGATCGCAGCACGATCTCGGTCACCGAGGCCTCGCAACTGCTCGGCCTGCCCAAAAGTTCAACGTCCCGGCTGCTCAAAGCGATGGCACGGGTGAACCTGCTGACGCCGCTCGACGACCGACCCGGCTATCGTGTCGGCAATCTGATCTTCGAGACCTCGCGCCGCCATCGCGCCAACTCCACGCTGAGCCTTCTCGCCGACGAGGCACTGGGCCAGATCGCCAAGGCGACTGGCCACACCGGCTATGTCGCGATCCTCGACGGGCAGCAGATCCTGGGACTGCGCATGCGCCACGGCACACGCGCCTTGCGCGTCGTGACCTCGCCAGGCGATCGACTGCCCGCCTTCGCGTCGGCCAGCGGGCGCGCCCTTCTCAGCCGACTCGATGACGACGCCGTCCGGGCGATCCACGGCGAGCCATTGCAACCGCCTTCGCCGCACGCGCCGCAGACGCTCGACGACCTGTTGGCGGCAGTGGACGTCGTGCGTCAGAAGGGCTGGGCACAGGCCACCGACGAATGCCTGCCCGGTGTCGAATCGCTCGCCGTCGGCGTGCGCGACCGCGAGAACGGCGAAAGCGTGGCGATCTGCATTTCCTACTCTGCCGCCATGATCTCGGCCAATGAGAAGGCTCGCATCGTGACCATGCTGATGCGCGCCGGCCGCGATGTGGCGATGAAATTCGACGATGACTACTGGATGGCGCCGCGATTTGCGGCCTATGCCGCCCCCTGGGTCGAAGCGGCCTGATCCTCGCTGGAGCGTACGACGATGTCTCTCGAACTGCTGATGCTGGGCAACGTTCCCGTCCCGCAGATGGCCGAGCGCGCAAAGCTCGCCGAGAAACACGGCTATGATGCCGTATGGGTGGCCGACGAGCGCTTCTACCGCGAGGTCTACTCCTCGCTGGCGGTGCTGGCGATGCAGACCACGCGGGTCAAGCTCGGCACCTGCGTCACCGATCCCTATGCCCGCCATCCGGCGCTGACCGCCATGGCCATCGCCACCCTCGACGAAATCTCCAGCGGCCGTGCCCTACTGGGCTTCGGGGCGGGCATCTCGGGCTTCACCGAGCTCGGTATCGTACGCAAGAAGCCGGCGCTCGCCATGCGCGAGGCGATCCAGCTCATCCGCCGCCTGCTCAAAGGGGAGACCGTCGACTTCCACGGCGAGGTGATCGGCTTCACCAACGGCAAGTTGAGCTTCAAGCCGATGCGCTCGGACATCCCGGTCTATGTCGCGAGCAATGGTCCACTCGGTCAGCGCATGACCGGCGCGGTCGCCGACGGCGCCATCATGGAAGGCTGCGGCTCGGTCGAAGAGGCCACGGCGTTTCGTGAGATTCTCGCGCAAGGCGCACAGAAGGCCGGCCGCAATCCGAATGAAGTCAAGATCATTGCCCGGCTCAACACTTGTATCGCCGCCAACGGCAAGACGGCGCGCGATGCAGTGCGGCTGGGCGTCGCCCGCATGCTGGCGGCCGGACGCCTGAAATTCCGGACAGCCGAGGCGCGCGGCCTGACGCTGCCGGCCGAGGCCATCGCGCCCTTCGCCACCGTGCACTATGCGTCGGGTGCAGCGCCCTACACGCCGCTGCTGCCACTCGTGACCGACCGCCATGTCGATGCCTTCACACTCGCCGGCACGGTCGAGGAGGTGGCGCAGCATATGGTCGAGCTGAAATCGGCCGGCGTCGACGGCTTCATCATCATGCCGTTCGCGCCGGAAGGCGGCACCGCCGAGGCCACGCTCGCCGACATGGGCTCCAAAGTGTGGCCGCTGGTGAACAAGCACGGGTGAGGCCGATCGATGGGCTTCGAGTTCCACGCCCCGGCGACGATCGATGCCGCCATCGCATTGGCACAGACACACGGTGCGGCCGCGCGGTTCATCGCCGGCGGCACCGATCTCGTCATCCAGATCAGGCGCCGGCGGCTTGCGCCCCAGCACCTGATAAGCCTGTCGGGCCTCGGTCTCGACACCATCACCGAGACGTCGGCCGAGCACGCGATCGGCGCCACCGTCACGCACAACGACGTGGTCTTCCACCCGGCCTTCCAGCGCGAGCTGATCGCGCTGACCGAGGCGTCGGCGGTCGTGGGCGGCCGACAAGTCCGCAACATCGCCACGGTCGGCGGCAACATCGTCAACGCCTCGCCGGCTGCTGACCTGGTGCCGGTGCTCCTGGCGCTCGATGCCGAAGTCGATCTCGTAGGCACCAACGGCGTGCGCAGCCTGCCGCTCGATCGGTTCCTGCTCGATCGCGGGCGCACCGATCGGCGCGACGACGAAGTCCTGACGCGAGTGCGCTTCGCCAAACCGCCGGCTGCCAGCGCCTCTTGTTTCCTCAAAGCCGGCCGTCGCAAGGCGATGGAAATTTCGGTGATCTGTGTAGCAGCCCATCTCACTGGCAAAGCCGGTGCCGGCTTTGCCGAAGCAAGGATCGCCGTCGGCGCCGCGGCCTCCCGCACGTTCCGTGTCCCCGATGCCGAGGCCGCGGTCGCGGCGCGCGGTGAAGCGGCATTCGCCGAGGCGGGCAGGCTGGCCGCTCGAGCGGCGAGTCCGATCGACGACGTTCGCGCATCGGCGCGCTATCGGCGACTGCTGGTCACCACCCTGGTCGAACGCGCGCTGCGACGCTGTCGGGACAGGCTGAAGCAGGCCGGACGATGACCAGGATCGCACTCGACCTCACCATCAATGGCGAGCTTCATCAGGTGATGGTGGAACTGCACTGGTCGCTCTTGCAAGTGCTGCGCGGCGAGCTCGGGCTGGTTGGCACCAAGGAGAATTGCCTCGAAGCTGAGTGTGGCGTGTGCACCGTCCTGTTGGACGGCAAGGCGGTGAACTCTTGCATCCTGCTCGCCCACCAGTGCCGCGGCCGATCGATCGTCACCATCGAGGGGCTGGGCGATCCCGAGCACTTGCATCCGCTGCAGGCGGCTTTCATCGAGTGCGGTGCCGTGCAGTGCGGCTACTGCATTCCCGGCATGATCCTGACTGCCAAGTCGTTCCTCGACGAGTGCCGCGGCCGCGTGCCGACCGAGCCTGAGATCCGCGAAGCCTTGTCGGGCACTCTTTGTCGCTGCACCGGATACCAGAAGATCGTCGACGCCGTGGCGCTGGCGGCGCGACGCATGGAGGAGCGCCATGAGTAGCCTCGCACGGCGCGTCGCCGGCCGGCGACTGAACCGCATCGACGGCGTCGGCAAGGTGACCGGCCGGCACGTCTACGCGGCCGACTTCAGCCTGCCCGGCATGTTGTTCGGCAAGGTGCTGCGCAGCACCGAGGCGCGCGCGCGCATCGTGCGCCTGGACGTCGCCAAGGCGCGGGCCCTGCCCGGCGTGCGCTGTATCCTGACCGCATCGGATCTCCCCGCGCTCCGCTTCGGCACCGCGGTCAAGGACCGCGCCGTGTTGGCCGACGGCGAGGTCCGCTTTGTCGGAGAAGCCATCGCCGCGGTGGCCGCGACGTCGCTCGAGATCGCCGAGCAGGCCGTGCGGCTGATCGAGATCGAGTACGAGACGTTGCCGGCGGTGTTCGACCCCGAGCAGGCGATCGCCCGAGGTGCACCCCTGGTCCACGAGCACTGGGATCGGTACGCGGCCCTGCCGGTGTTCGATCGCCTTGGCAACATGCCGGGGCGCTGCTCGATGACCCATGGCGACGTCGAGGCAGCGTTCGCGAGTGCCTATCGCATCTACGAGCATCGCTTCTCGACCCAGCTCGTCCATCCCGGCTATACCGAGCCGCGCGCCGCCGTGGCGAGCTGGGACGGCAACGGCGATCTGGTGGTGTGGGCCAACACCCAGTTGCCGTTCGACATGAAGAACATGCTGGCCGAAATCCTCGACCTGCCGGCGCGCAAGGTGCGGGTCATCGTGCCCGGCATCGGCGGCGGCTTCGGCGGCAAGCTGCGGGTCGGCGTCGAGCATTTCGCCGCCTGGCTGGCGCGCAAGTCGGGCCGGCCGGTCAAGGTCATGACGACCAGCGAGGAGGAGCTGCTCGACGCCTATCCGCGCCAGCCGACCATCGTCGAGCTGAAGACCGGTGTGTCGCGCGACGGCCGTTTGGTGGCGCGCAAGGGCCGGGTGATCGTCGATTGCGGCGCCTACGCCAACTCGGGCCCGCCAACCGTCGCCATCGCCCTGCAGGTTCTGGCCGGGCCGTACCGCAGCGCCAACCTCGCACTGGAAGGCATCGCGGCCTACACCAACAAGGGCTCGACCGGCTCGTTCCGCGCGCCGGCCGGACCGATGGCGAATTTCGCCGTCGAATCCCAGATCGATATCATCGCCGACGATCTCGGCATCGATCCACTGGAGCTGCGGCTGCGCAACGTCTTCCGCGAGGGCGACGAAGGGCCGGCCGGTGAGAAGGTGGTCGGCGTGAGTATCGAGGAGTGCCTGACCAAGGCCGCCGACGCCATCGGTTGGAAGGATCGCAAGCCCAGCCAGGGCCGCGGTAAGGGCATCGCCTGCAGCTGGTGGCTGACGACCGGCGGCTCGTCGGGCGTCTATGTGAAGATCAATCCCGAGGGTACGGTCAGCCTGGTAAGCGGCGCCGTCGAGATCGGCACCGGTGCACTGACGGGAGCCGCGCAGATCCTGGCCGAAGAGCTCGCCGTCGATTTGACCGACATCGATGTCACCGACGTCGACACCGAAGTCGCCCCCTTCGACCACGGCGCGCAGGGCAGCCGTACCGCCTTCTCGGTCGGCAACGCCTGTCGTATCGCCGCAGCCGACTTGCGCCGCCAGATTTTCGCGATCGCCGCGCAACAGTGGGGGGTTGCGCCCGAGGACATGGTGCTGCAGGACAAGGGCGTGGTCCTGGGCAACAAGCGGATGTCGCTGGCCGAGGTGGCATCGCTGTCGCAACGTTCGGGCGGTGGCCTGATCTCGCACGGTACGGCGATTCAACCCATGCCGGCACACGATCCGTCGCGGGTGAAGAACCATCCGCTGCCGGCCTGGACCAGCCCGAGTTTTCATGCCCATGCCACCGAAGTGTCGGTCGACCAGGCGACCGGGGAGATCACCATCGAGCGCTACGTGGTGGTCCAGGATGTCGGCTTCGCCATCAATCCGACTTACATCGAGGGCCAGATCGAAGGCGGCGTGGCGCAGGGTATCGGCCAGGCGCTGAGCGAGGAGATCGTCTACGCCGAGGGTCGCGTGCTCAATGCCAATCTGACCGACTACAAGATGCCGACGGCGATGGATGCGCCGCGCGTCGACTGTATTCTGGTCGAGCACCCCAGCATCAACGGCCCCTACGGCGCCAAGGGAGTCGGGGAACCGCCCTGCATCCAGCCGCCGGCCGCCATCGCCAATGCCGTCGCCGCCGCCACCGGCGTGCGCGTGCACGCGCTGCCCATCACCGCCGAGAAGATCGCGTTGGCCTTGCACGGCGAGGAAAAGTGATGGAAGTCACCGTCCGGGTGTGGGGCAATCTCCGCCGCTTCCTGCCGGATGGACAGGGGTCGGCCGCCATCCAGGTACCCGACGACACCACCGTCGAGAGTCTCGCCGACCAGCTCGCCCTCAAGCACGAGCTGTGGGCCGCCGCCGTCAACGGCCGTGTCGTCGAACTGTCGACGCGCCTGCGGCCGGGCGATCGCGTCGTCCTGTTCGATCACGTGCATGGCGGGTGACGCCTCTCCCCAAGCTTCGCTCGGAGAGGAAAGCACTACAGCACGAACTTGCTCAAATCGGCGTTCTTGGCCAGAGCGCCGACGCGATCGCGCACATAGACCGCGTCGATCTCGATCTTCTGACCGGGTTTGTCGGAGGCGGTGAAGCTGATCTCCTCCAGGAGCTTCTCCATCACCGTGTGCAGGCGTCGCGCACCGATATTCTCAACCGTTTCGTTGATTTCCGCCGACAGACGGGCCAGCTCGTCGATGGCGTCCTGCTTGAATTCCAGCTCGACCTTCTCAGTGCCGAGCAGCGCCTTGTACTGCTTGACCAGGCTCGCCTCCGGTTCGGTCAGGATGCGGCGAAAGTCCTCCTGATCGAGCGAGGCCAGGCTGACGCGGATCGGCAGGCGGCCCTGCAGCTCGGGCAGCATGTCCGACGGCTTGGCCAGGTGGAAGGCGCCGGAGCAGATGAACAGCACATGGTCGGTCTTCACCGGCCCGTGCTTGGTGTTGACCGTGGTGCCTTCGATCAACGGCAGGAGATCGCGCTGCACGCCCTCGCGGCTCACGTCGCCGCCGCCGCGAAACTCGCTGCGCGCTGTGATCTTGTCGATCTCGTCGATGAACACGATGCCGTTCTGCTCGACCGCGTCGCGCGCCTCGCGCACGACCTTCTCCTGGTCGAGAAGCTTGTCGCTCTCCTCGCGCATCAGCGTGTCGTACGACTCGGCCACCGTCATCTTGCGCTTCTTGGTGCGACCGCCGAACGCCTTGCCCAGCATGTCGCCGATATTGATCATGCCGACCGAGGCGCCGGGTTGACCGGGCACCTCGAATTGCATGGGTGGGCCCGCATCGGCGACCTCGACCTCGATCTGCCGATCGGCCAGTTCGCCGTCGCGCAGCTTGTGGCGAAAGCGCAGCCGCGTTTCCTCGCTGGCATTGGGTCCGCACAGGGCGTCGAGCACGCGATCCTCGGCGGCGAGCTCGGCCTTGGCGCGCACGTCCTTGCGCAGCCGCTCACGCGTCATGTCGATCGCCGCTTCCATGAGATCGCGTGCAATCTGCTCGACGTCGCGGCCGACGTAGCCGACTTCGGTAAACTTGGTGGCCTCGACCTTGAGGAACGGCGCGTTGGCAAGCTTGGCGAGCCGACGGGCGATCTCGGTCTTGCCGCAGCCGGTCGGACCGATCATCAGAATGTTCTTGGGCAACACCTCTTCACGCAGCGCCTCGGGCAACTGCAGGCGGCGCCAGCGGTTGCGCAGCGCCACGGCGACGGCGCGCTTGGCGTCCTGCTGACCGACGATGTGCTTGTCGAGCTCGGAGACGATCTCGCGCGGGGAAAAGTCGTTGCTCATTGAAATCAGAGTTTCTCGATGACCAGATTGTGGTTGGTGTAGACGCAAATATCGGCGGCGATGTCCATCGCCTTGCGTGCGATCGCTTCGGCATCCAAGCCGTCGATATCGATCAGCGCCCGCGCCGCCGCCAACGCATAGTTGCCGCCCGAGCCGATGGAGATGATGCCGCCCTCGGGCTCCAGCACATCGCCCGCACCCGACAGCAGCAACGAAACGTCCTTGTCGGCCACCGCCATCATCGCCTCCAGGCGGCGGAGATAGCGGTCGGTGCGCCAGTCCTTGGCCAGCTCGATACAGGCACGCAGGAGCTGGCCGGGATGGCGCTCGAGCTTGGCTTCGAGCCGCTCGAAAAGGGTGAAGGCGTCGGCCGTCGAGCCGGCGAAACCCGCGAGGATCTGGCCGTTGCCCAACCGCCGCACCTTCCTGGCGTTGCCCTTGACGATGGTCTGCCCCATCGACACTTGGCCATCGCCCGCCATCACCACTTGGCCCGCCTTGCGGACCGACAGGATGGTGGTGGCATGCCAGCCCGGCGAGGGCGAATTTTCCGAAGAGGACATCCGCCGTAAATAGTGATTTGCAGCGCTAAATCAATCGCCGCCTGCTCCGTCCGCTGACACACCGTGGGCGCGATCGTAGGCGACGTAGCCCTCTTCGACGGCCGGCACGATGTCCAGCACCTCGAAGTAGGGATGCGAAAAGAACGGCGTGTCGCGCAGGCCGTCGATCAGGAAGGTGTAGGCCTTGAGATCGGTGGTCTCGAATACCGCGATGTCGGTGCAGCGGCCGGAAAAGGCCTCGGCGTCGTAGAAGCGCATGGTGACGGCCGGATAGCGGGCAAACACCGGCCGGACTTGCTCGGCCAGGAAGCGCTGGCGCTCGGCGCGGCCGAGCTTCAGCCAGTCGGCGGCGCTGCGGAGCATCATGAAAAAGGTATGGCGTTGGGACATCGGACCTCCGTTGACGATTCGGCAGTAATGCGAGTAATTACTCGCAATGGCTACTCGCGTTGCCCGCACCCGGCTGCGCTTGCGCAAAATCCCGCGCCAACAGCGTTCGGCGCACATGGTCGAGACGATCGTCGAAGCGGCGGCTCGCATTCTGGAAACACGCGGGCTTGCCGGCTTCAACACCAATGCCGTGGCGGAGCGGGCCGGGGTCAGCATCGGCTCGCTCTACCAGTACTTCCCGAGCAAAGAGGCGCTGATCGCCGCCTTGAGCGATCGCGAACGGAAGCGCCTGGTCGCCGGTATCGCCGAGACTTACCGGCAAGCGGCCGCGCCGGACCTCGTCAGCGCCCTGCGCCCGCTGGTGCGGGCGGCGATCCGCCAGCAACTCGCACGGCCGGCTCTGGCGCGGGCACTCGATTTCGAGGAGCAGCGCCTGGTCCTGAACGAGGCCGACCGTCGCACGACGCAGGACATCGCCGGCGTCGTGATGGCGTTGCTCGGCCGGCACCGACGCCAGGTTGCCGTGCACGATCTCGAGGAGGCGGCGCTCGACCTGATCGCCATCGCTCGGGCCCTGATCGATGGCGCCGCCAGCCGCGGCCATGTCGAGCCGGCCGGCCTCGAAAGCCGCATCATGCGGGCGGTGCTGGGCTATCTCACGGGCCGTGCTAACGTCGCGGCATGAGTGAACAAGCTTCCGTCATCGTGATCGGTGCCGGCATCGTCGGCACCGCCATCGCCCGCACCCTGCAACGCGAGGGCCGCGCCGTCACCTTGATCGACAGCGGCGAGCCCGGTCGCGCCACGTCCTTTGGCAATGCGGGTTTCATCGCCATCGACCATGTCCTGCCGCTTGCCCGTCCCTCGACCTTGAGGCGCGTGCCGCAGATGCTGATGGACCGTGACGGGCCGTTGACGCTCCATCCCGCCAGTCTGCCTTCGCTGGTGCCGTGGATGGCGCGGTTCGCGCTCGCCGCCTACAGCCAGGCCGAGGTCAAGAAGGGCGTCGATTCGTTCGGCGTGCTGACGGCCGAAGCCAACATCGCCTGGAAGGCCGAGATTCAGGCCTCGGGCCTCGGCGAGCTGTTCAAGACCAGGGGGGCACTCTACGTCTACGAAAGCGAGGCATCGTTCGCTGCCGGCGAAGAGGAACGCGCGCTGCAGAAGGCCAAGGGCACGGTCTTCGAGATCGTCGACGGCAAGCGCGCCCGCGAGCTGGCGCCGGGCTTGAGCGAGCGCATCGTGCGCGGCGTGCACTATTCGCACGGCATGCACACCATCGACCCCTACCGCGTGGTTGCGACCCTAGCCGAGCGCTTCGTCGCAGACGGCGGTCCTTTGCTGCGCAGCCGAGTGCGCGGCTTCGGCCGGGATGGCCGGCGCGTGACCTCGGTCGAGACGACCGATCGCAGCCTGCCGGCCGAGGCGGTGGTGATCGCCGCCGGCCGCGCCTCGGGCGAGCTGACACGGCTTCTGGGCTTCAACGCGCCGCTGGTCGCCGAACGCGGCTATCACGTCATGCTGGCGCCCGACAATGTGCGCTTCGACCTGCCCGTCAGCCCGGCCGAGCGCGGCTTCTTCATCACACCCATGGCCGAAGGCCTGCGGCTTGCCGGCACTGTCGAGTTGGCCGCGCCACATCAACCGCCGTCCTGGCATCGCGCCGACCTGCTGGTACGTCACCTCAAGGACGTCTTCCCAGGCGTCGGCGGCGGCGAGCTCAGTCGCTGGATCGGTGAGCGTCCTACCTTGCCCGACTTCCGGCCGGCGATCGGCCGCGCGCCGCGGCTCGCCAACGTCTACTGCGGCTACGGCCATCAGCATGTCGGGCTCACCCTCGCCACCGCGACCGGCCGCCTGATCGCCCGGCAAATGGCGGGCGAGGAATTGCCAGAGCCGCTGCGCGCCTGCGATCCTGGCCGGTTCGGCTAGAGCGTCGCGCGTGAAATAGGAATCGAAGGGGGATTCCCAAGGAATCGGAAATCTGATTCAAGATGCTAGCTGGGCAGTGGAGGCCAGCATGGAT
>Ga0194132_10012430_pt1 | contig 10627 bp, 6 predicted proteins | sample TA2KigOf80mmetaG_FD_148612 | JGI IMG/M metagenome (GOLD analysis project Ga0194132, IMG submission 148612) | Freshwater microbial communities from Lake Tanganyika, Tanzania - TA2015054 Kigoma Offshore 80m | ecosystem: Environmental > Aquatic > Freshwater > Lake | place: Tanzania: Lake Tanganyika... | reverse complement strand
TTTATTAAATATTTATATATTTTAAATTTTAAATCTTTTAAATTCTTTAGTATATTTATAAAATAAATAAAATTTTCAAACATAATTAATTTTAAATAATAGACAACTGATATTATTTTCCTCTTAATCACTTGCAAATACAAATACCTAATAAGAACCTTTTTATTCTTAAGCTTTAATTCTAATCTATACATATGCAGTTTTTCCTGAGTCAATTTTAATTCTTTATTCTACTAGCTACATAAAATTAAATAAAATAATTTAAACTTAAAGGATTTCTGGATTTTGAGACTCGAAATTAAAAATATTTAATTCAGTACCAACATTCTAGAAAGGGAAATTTTTTTATACTTAATTATTTATTTCAGCATTTATTTCGAAACTATAAGGAGATAAAGTGGGTACTTCAGTATCAATCCTAACTATCCATGAGTGGATAAGTTCACGAGTAGCGATATCAACACAATTAACCTAAACTTATTAAGTTTATTAACTAAATGATTTAATATTCATTTTTATTGGTGTATGTTTTCCTCCAGTGAGTTGAAATGGAGAATCATATGGAGAAGGAAACCATAATAAAAGGGGATGTGATGAATACAATTTAACAGTATATCTAAATATATCAGCAAATATAGTAAGATTTCCGCTTACTTTTTTACCCATTGCTACCGTCATATCCATTCTATTAAATTAAATATTTATAATACCCTGAAAGTGAATTAAGTTCAATAAGCCAATTTCCCAATAAATCACTGAGATAATCATCAGAATATGCTATTAAATTAAATCTTTTTTTAACTCCTGCTGTAGGAACCTTCAATTTGATGCATACTTCCCTTTCATTCATCCATTCTGCTAAAGCGGCCTTTTTAGTAACCACTAGTCTAGGTCTGTTTTCCTTATTAGGTATAGAAAAATGGTATAACGAGGGTAATTCAAGCTTAATGTCTCTATTTTCTCTTTCATAATATCTGAACATATGATCTACTATATCTGCATGTGGTTAAATTTTCAATTTAAAACCATTTATTGTATCTACGTCTTTTTATTTAAAATATACATTAATTGTTCTTTGATAAATCTTTTCTTTACGATATGATTCATCCTTAGATTCTAAAATTTCTTGAATATTATCGATATTATGTAAATTTGGATCGAATTCTCTAAAAGTTTGGAATTAGAATAGAATACTGACTTCTTAGCCAGGTTCCAAAGAAAAAGTATTATTGTTTATTAATTCATAATTTTCAGGTTTTTTAAAATTATATTTTCCAACGAAAAATTGCCATTAATTTGGATTTTAAACCAATATAAGTTCAGGTTTAGTTAAATAATTAATGTCAGGGTCTTATATTTATACAGTCCAAATTTATGTATATTTTTCAGTATTTATAAATTCATAACAAAATATTTACGATTTTCCCAGTGAAACGGATAGTATTTTTTCCAAACTTAAAAATTCAGCAAGTATGTTTTTAACCAATTATTCTTTTTAATTTTCTTTGTATTGACTAATCTCTTGCATCAGCTTTTATTTTACTTCTATTTTAGTTTCTAAATCTCCTATAATCTTGTCAGTTTAGACTTAATTGTCTAAATTTGTGCGCATTTATTGCATTTTGAATCTTCTGATTCTTTCTTTTTTTCTTTCATCTTGATTAGAACTGAGATCAGAATTTATATTAACAATATTTTGTTTTTGCATTATTTTTGGTATATTCATAGGCTTTGAGTTTACTTTTTTTTTCTAGGATGTTTCAAGTGTGTTTAGGGATTTATTGTCTTTCTTTATTAAGTTAACAATTTCACAAGGAAATCCATAATTTTTCATTTAAATTTAGAGAGATCCTTTGATACGATTAAAACTAAATACTTAATATATAAAATTACTTAGGTTCAATAATATCTACTTCTTTCATCAATGATATTTCCTTTTTACCTTATCTAAGCAAATTTCTCAGAGGTATTTTTACAGTTCCGTATAGCATCAGACTATCAGCATCCCATATATCTATATGCATAGATTTATAATATAAATAGTTGATAAATTCTTCATGAGAAGTCTCAAATTTAGATTTTGAAGGATCAATATCAAATACATATTTAGGTTCCTTTTGATTAGCAATTTTTTATAAAAAAGTCTCCCTGACAAAAACTAAAGGATTACCTTCGATTAATGATTATTTGATAGATTATGAGTGCTCTTAATTTAAATATGTGATAGTGTCAGTTTTAAAGACAGGAAAATCAAAAAAATTCATTGAAAAATATAATCGATCAGGAATTTAGAAATTTTCAGAAAAAAAAGCATCATTATATGATTTTTTATTTGAAATTGAAGTAGAAAAATATTTGATCATAGGCTTAAGCGCTAAAAATTATATGGATATCTTGCAGGCTTTCAATTAATCTTGAAGGTCTTTAATTAATTCACTTTCATCTAGCATGTCATTACTATCTGTATTTATATCATCTAAAATTCCTTTTATCCCTGAATTATGTAAGTAAACGACATCCTTCCTAGATAAATTTTAAGGACCAAACTAAGGTTAAACTACAAATGCTTTATCTTCAATTTCGCTCGAAATTTTTGGAACTTAAGTCAAATTCTCCAGAAATTTCATTCGTTCGAAATCCCCATCCGTTCTTAAAATCATATCACCACTTGTTGAATCTTTTTCTTTTGTTACATAGGGACCTTAAAAAGTTCTTGAAAATGGTTAATTGATGCTTTAATGAGAATTATGTTAAAGGGAATTTTTGAAAAAATCTTGCTAAGTTTTCGGTCTTTCTTAGACTTCTTATAGAAGAGATTTTATTTCTTGTAAATCTTTTTATGAATTTTTCTATTCAATAATGGATTGAGTCTTTAGCATTTCCATTTATTATATAAGAACTTATTCCCTTTATTAGAATTCGTATAAAGTTTTTTATAATTAATTGAATTGTTCTGCTGACATATTTCCTCCTCCTTGTGTGCTTGGTTTCTGAGAAAAAATTACTTATTCAAATTTTTTCAATTGCTCTTCCAACTATTGGGTTTTTTTTTGTTCCTCTTGAAATTTCTTAGCATAAATATCATCATAAGGAGTCACGGGATCTTTTATTTTCAAAGAATATGTGTCATCTTTGGATTTTTATTTAGTATCAGTATTTTGGAATTTTGATGGAACAAATTCTTCATCATTATTCTCTTCTTTTTATTAATTTAATTTCAATTTATCTGGAATATCAAATTTAAATTTATCGGCTGGTTATTTGTAATTATTCAATGTTTTAGTTGCGTCTACCTTTGCTACTAGAGAAATCTAATATTCATTCCCTAAATCGATCATTCTTACACTGTCAACTGTTTTCCCACTTCCAGAAATCAATTAATCTTCAACTAGAAAAGTGCTACCAAATTCACTTTCATTTATTGGATATGGAAGCCATCCTAATACTTTAGTTTATAATTATTTTCTTTTTTTTTCACTGGTCACATATAGCTCGTATTCAAGTTAAAATATTAAAACACATATTTAATCCCTACAATAGAAACCATCAACGTAAACAGGCGTTTCTTATACTAATGAAATGCATTAGATGTCCTTTCCTTACTCATTTTTAATAATTTTCCCCTCTGATTTAACAATTAGTGAAATACCATTATTCAAGCCTCCTTAATTAATGCAAGTCCAACAATTGTGAAATGCTATTTTTATTTTTCTATCATTTATTTATACTATTGCCTTTATTTAGTCCTACCCAGTTGCTATTTGAGTTACTTTTTAAATTAAATCTTTCTCCATTCTCTCATTTATTATTATCTTTATAGGAGCAATAATTATTTTTTAATCGCTCTATTATTGCAATTAAATATATTTATCAACTATACCTGAAGGTAAACATGGAATAGATTCAATATCATCTGGTAATATACCTGGAAGAATTTCATCTGATCCTATTAAAACACTTTCTGGTACTAAGTGTTTTACTGCAGAAAATGATCTACTTTCATCAATATGAATTTAAATAATTCCCAATCCTCTTCCAGCTCTGGCAGCAACATCAGGGTTGCTTAACATCTCTCTATAATTTAAAAATATAATTTACCTTGGGGATCCTTTTTTCAAATTTAATGAAATTAGCTTATCAACTTACGATCCTTTTATAGATATTTCAGCATAACCAAGCTATTTTTCAGATAAAAGTACACTAGATGTTTTTAATTCTATAATTTTTTTTGATAATTAATACCTAGCAAATGAAACTCTAAAGTTATTACTGCTTAGGCTGAATCATCAATCTTCTAATGATAATAAAGAGAAAGAATCTCTGGAACTTCGAATGTGTAAAAATTAGTTCCATCTTGCTTAGGAGATAGGTAGATAAGACTACTTTCGTAAGTCTTTCCAAAGAAATTTTTTACTTTTTTACTATAAAAATTAGCATAACATCTTAATGCTATTTTCCAAATACCAGGCTATTTTATAATTTAGATATATTACATCAGTAGGAGTGTGCAATAATTCATCTATATTTACAAATGTTAATTTGTATGCAACGCTTTCAACATTAAGCTTATTTATTTAAAAATTTTCAGGTGATAAATGCTTATGCATTTTGAATGCTTTCATCCAATTTTTTACAGCTTTTATTTACCTATCTTCTTTCTGGGTATACTTTTAATTTCAATATATTATATTATTTTACAAAAGATGAATTAGAAATTTCCCCTTATTTTCTAGATTGTTGCATAATTTCAAAATATTTAAAAATTATTTATTGAATTTGGATTATAAAATAATTATTGTTTAAAATATAAAAATGAAATTTATATAAATATGTACTTATATATTTATTATTTAGTTTATTAAGTTTAATTTGCTTTATTTATATTATATTGATTCCATAAAAATTAAAAATATAATATCAGAAAGCATTATTTATAAATCTAATTATTATATCAAGATAATAAATATATAATTTTATAAATTCAAATTAAAATTTTTTTTTTCAGTTAATAGAAAATTATTTAATATAAAATAATTTTTTATATTAATCATTATAATATAGAATACATCAATTCTTTAAATTCAACTTACGATATCTAATAAAATTAAACAAATTGAATACCTCAGCGTCTCCATTCATATCTAATTACTCCATAAGTCTATCCCAAAATTCAGAATTTAACTATTTATTATTTCCAAATAAATATCTAAGTTCATTAAAGGATATATTTCCACTTTGATCTTTGTCAATTAATTTAAACACAGCCTCCAATCTGCCTTTTGACAACATATTCTATTTATTTATAGAGGCAATCAAAAACTCCGAATAGTCTATTTTACCATTTTTATCAACGTCAACATTTTTGAAAATTTTATCTACTTCAATAGTAGCATCTTCTTAATTCAAAAATTTAATATAACCTTTAATTTAAAATCTTTAATAATACCATTTAAAATTTCTTGATAACTTAAAGTGCCATCTTAATTTGTATCCAATTCATTAAAAACTTTAATAAGCTCATCCTTTTCTTCCTTAGTTGTCATATAATTCACTATAAACATGTATAAAGCCTCTTATATCCGTTATTGCCCTCTAAATTTAGTTAAATTAGTCAAATATTATTTCATTTAATTTGAAGAAATTTTTGATTTTGAAAGGTTCATTTTGAACCAGCTATGCTCAAGACAATCCTAGGCACTTAAACGCTTTTTGGTATCAAGGGTGAGCATTTTACTTATAAGATCTTTTGCATGCTATTATTAATAAGTAAATTTATTACATCAGAAACATCAACCCATTCAGATTATTATAATGAAAACTTACCAATCTATACCTTTTTCATAATGGCCTCATCTGAGTTTCCATTAAAAGGAGGATATCCACACAATAAAATGTAAAGAACTACTCCACAGGACCAGATATCACACTTTGAATCATATTTAAGTCTAAGAACTTCAGGAGCTATATAATAGGGAGTACCTAATCTCTAACTCATTGGTTTAGTAGGATCGTACAAAGTAGAAATTCCAAAATCAATTACTTTCAAAACTGAGTCCTTTTTCTAAGTATCGAATAGCAAATTCTCAGGTTTAATATCTCTATAAATTATAAATATTTATATACCTATGCACAATATTGTTGTTATGACAATAATTTATAGCTGTTAGCATTTATTTCATGATTTTGCAAGCATCATCCTCGGAAAATGATCCGAACTCTATGATTTTGTCAAATAGTTCGCCCCCAGTGCATAATTCAGAAACTATATAGAAAAACATATTGTCTTAATAAAATTCAAAAATTTTAATTATATTTGGATGATCCTTAATTTAAATGAAAAATTTTTACAAGTTTTTTTAAGATTTCAACTTCATTAATCAACTTTTTTTTTTAATCTTGATTCATTTTGTCTTTTTTTATTATTTTAACAGCTCTTACAATCCCAGATTGTTTGTGAGTAGCTTTTCTTACTTCAGCATATGCCCCTTAATTTTTTTGAATAAAATGCATACCTGCTCCTAATGGACTAGCGCATATTAAATAATCTGATGTTATCTTGTCAAATTTTTCTTAAATCAAATCTGACATTGTCAATTTTATTTCACAAAAAGTGGACACTTATTAAATAATATAATTTACTAAAATACTTGGTTCTTTTGATTCAGTTCTTAATGCTTTAATAATAATTTTTAAATCTACCTTAATTATTTTATTTGTTTTCTTCTTCTTTTGCACTACAAGCTCCCATAATTAAATTAATATTATTTGTTAACAAATAAATAAATAAATAATTTTATTGTATATTTTAAAATATAATACATAATTTTTAGGATTTACCCCCTTATGTATTAATAAATATATTTTATTTAGAAAAAAATTAAAAATTTTAAATTTTATAATATTTTTTAAAATATTATAAAAAAAATAATCAAACTTAAAAAAAATTAATTAAATTAAAAATGACAAATAATTATGTAGTAATAAAATTGTATCAAAATTTTTTTATTTTATATATTTATCAATTTTGTAAAACTTTCAATTTAATAAATCCTTTAAAAAATGTGCAAATTAAATGTTTTTTTATATAATGTGATTATTTCTAAAAGCAGTTATTATAAGATATCGAAATTTTAAGACATATTCATAGAATATAAATTATTAAATATGAATAAAAATTTTGTTCAGAAAATATATCATTTAATTCATGCGTATAAATTATATAATTAATCATCATTATGGGAATTCATTCGGTAATTCCTTGATCTCGAATTTAAAATCCTTTTAGACTTCATCGATTCTTATTTTATCTTCTGGAGAAGAAACAAAGGAAATTGCAATTCCTTTTGTAAATTATCTTCCTGCTCTTCCAACTCGATGCATATACATCTCTTTGGTTTCAGGCATATCAAAATTAATCACCATATTAACTCTAAAATATATATAATAAATATTTACCTGGAAAAGTCCATTCCTCTACCAAATAATTCAGTTGAAATCAAGATTCTTCTGTTATTTGTTTTAAAACTAGTATAATTTTCAGTTCTTATTTGATTAAAATTATATATTACCTTTGAATTTGATCTAATCTTCCGTGAATTTCCATGTTTTAGTAGTCTCGCTTATTAAGTTCCTTTGAAAGTCCTGAAGCTCTATCGACTTTATTGACAAAAATCATAACCTAATTAGATAATAAGTTTAAATATTTGTAATTATCAATCTACCTAATTATATTCTAGATTCTCTAGGATTCTTATTAATTCCCCAATTTTTTTCTTTTCTTCGATATTTTTTTAGTACTAGTCAAGTCCATTTAGAACCAATTAAGACTAGTCTTCTACAATAACTTCAATCGGCTAGATTATGGAATATAAATATTTTTTACGTCAACTAAGAATTATTTGCAAACAATTTTCATGTCAGATGGCATAGTACCACTGAACATCATTGTTTATTTTTCTTTAGGGGTTTTTACAAAAATGTTCTGAACTGTATCTCTTTTAAATATTAAAAAAAATTAAATACCTCATATTAATATGGAAAAGCATTTTATCACATTCATCAACTACAAAATATTTTATATTGTTCAGTTTAATGTAGCCATTTCTAACTAGTTCGTGCAATCTCCCCGGGCAACCAACTATGATATGAGGAGGATTATTTTGTAACTCTAACAAATAAAAATAAATAAATTACAATTTATCTGGCCAGTAATAGGGACCCCACCGTAAAACATTTATGCACGAAAATGCATAAACTTTCCAAATCTGTCGAACTCGTCTCTAATTTGTTGAGCTAACTCTCTAGCTGGAGCTAAGACTATTGCTGATAATGGAGGTGTATCCTTAAAAATTAAAAAAAATAAGTTTACCTTATTCATTTAATTTAAAATCGCTAAAACAAATACAGCGGTTTTTCCAGTACCTGCTTAGGCCTGGCACAATATATCTCTTCCGTTGACCCTTTTTTATTAAAGAAAATAATTACGCGTAGTTTATGGTTTCATTTTGAACAGGACTTGGTTTCTCAAACCCGCATTCTTCAATTGCTCTTATAAGTTCTTCCTTCAGTAAGAAATCTTTGAATGAGGCCATATTGACCGATGATGTTTATTATCTAAAGAGAGACATTAGCAAACGCATAAGTTAAATTATATCACTATTTGATGTTGTTCGTCTATTTTTCTTCTACTTTGTCTTCTTCTTCGTCTTCTGATACGTAGTCGGGTGCTTCGTCGTGTTATCTTCCTGCCATTGATAATTATAATAGACAAAAAATATCTTAATTTAATTTTTATATTAGATCCAAAGTTTTTAGGCAATTTAAAAAATTCAAAATCAATTTTTAAAACGTTTCTTAATAATTTTTTTTTATGAATAGGAGATCAAGTTAAAAATCTGCATAGAACTCAATTAGAGATTCACTCAATGACCAAATGGGCTCAAGGATTAGATCAAGTTAAAGATCTACATAGAACTCAATTAAAGATTCACTCAATGACCAAATGGGCTCAAGGATGTGGTATGAGGAAAAAAAATAATTAAAAAAAGAGTTTGTTGTTATAAAAAATTATTAAATGGAAGAAGAGAATTTATATATTGCATACAAAGAAGAAAGAGATAATTTAAATAAAAAATGGTTAAATTCTAAAAATGAACTTGAAATAATAAAATAAAAAATAAATGAAACTGAAAGTCAAATAATAGAATAAAGAGAAAATCATAAAATTAAATTGAATTTTTACAAAGAAAAAATCAAAATTTTATTATTTAAACAGTATGAATAAAATAATTAGGAAAATAAATTAGAAATTTTAAAAGAATTATAATAAATCGAATAAAAATTAGATAATTAGAATAAATCGAGCGAAAATGAAATAAAAAATTATTAATTTCATCTGAAATAAGAAATTCATAAATAATGTTCACTTTTACGATAAGATTTTGATAAAATGTGTCGATTAATAAATAAAAAATATGAATAAAAAAATTAAAAACTAAAAGAAGAAGGTGAAATAAAAAAAAAATTAATACTAAAAAAACTAAATATAAAGTATGATGAATAAATAAATAGTTTATAATAATAATTTAATAAAAAATACCAAGAAATAAAAAATTAATATTTGGATATATAAAAAATAAATTAATCTTAAATAGAAGAGTTAAAATCAGATATAAAAGAATATTAAAAATAACAGGAAAAAAATAAAGAAATTATAGATTAATTAAATATATAAATAGAAAAATAAAAAATTCCTATTGATTAAATTTGCCTCGAAATTTTATGTATTGAAAATGAACTTTAAGAGTAAAATAAATTATAAATAGAAAATGAAAATTTAGTCTAACAAATTAATTCATTATAAGAACAAGGTAAAAATTTGAAATATGTTTATGAGGACATGTAAAAATAATTTAAACATGTTTAAAATGAAAAAAATAATTTAATGCAAAAATTCGAATAAGCAATACAATAAATGGACAAAAAAAAAGATTTTTTCGGAAATATTTAAGATTTTTTGTCATCAAATGAAAATTAGTTATTGATAGAGGCTGAAATTGATAAAAATACAATGAATGTTCTTACCCAATCTTTAATCTAATTTGAAAATAATAGAATCTAATTAATTGATGAACTATAACTTTAGTACCAATAACTTAATAACTAACATAATATCATGTAAAAAGCATTTTTAACTAAAAACACTAAATAACTATTTGATTTTTGAATAATTTTTAATTTATAATATTTATTTTTTTCAATTTTTATAAATTAAAAATATTGAAATAAAAAAAAATAAATTATTTGAATGTTACTTTATTATTAATAATAATTTAAATTATATTTGACATTATTTGGTTGATAATAAGATATTTTAATTATTACAGATTGATTTTTTAGATTGGTCCCTCATTTAAATTGAATACTCTATAAAATACATTAAAAATTGATATTTGACATAATATTTTTTATTAATTATTTAAATTTAAACTTAAATTTTGATATAATTCTTAACATTTATAAATAAATAATTATCTTTAAATTTTTTAAACTTTATGTTTTAGTCTAAGATATCTAACTATTTTATAATTATTACTTAAATAAATATTCAGAATAATATATATATTTA
>Ga0194132_10012429_pt1 | contig 10627 bp, 9 predicted proteins | sample TA2KigOf80mmetaG_FD_148612 | JGI IMG/M metagenome (GOLD analysis project Ga0194132, IMG submission 148612) | Freshwater microbial communities from Lake Tanganyika, Tanzania - TA2015054 Kigoma Offshore 80m | ecosystem: Environmental > Aquatic > Freshwater > Lake | place: Tanzania: Lake Tanganyika... | reverse complement strand
TGGACGGAGCTGATGAGCGTCCACGAGCCGACACCGGCTTCGCGGCCCGCAATGGCTGGGACCGCGAGTTCCCTGTCTTCGACCAGTTCGACCTGCCGATGTACGTCGGCCAGGTCTCGTTCCAGCGGCTGCCGTGGGTGACCGATCCCGCGGAGATCACCAGGCGTGGCGCGGATGTCGCGATCCTGGGTGCCCCGTTCGACGATGGCGTGAGCCACCGCCCGGGCGCGCGGTTCGGGCCGCGGGCGATCCGCGAAGCGAACTATGCGACGGGCTCGCTGCACTCGCTGCAACTCGGCGTGGAGCCACTGGACGTGCTGACGGTGGTGGACGCAGGCGACGCCAACATCGTCCCGGCCTGGCTCGAGCGCGGCCATGCGATGATCCACCGCAAGGTCCTCGAGGTCGCCCGGACGGGCGCGATCCCGATCGTGCTGGGAGGCGACCATTCGATCACCTGGCCGTCGGCGACCGCCGTTGCCGAGGTTCGCGCGCCGCGCCGGGTCGGGATCGTCCACTTCGATGCCCACGCCGATGCAGCCAACGATGATTGGGGCGTCCTTGCGGGCCACGGCACTCCGATGCGTCGCCTCATCGAGTCAGGTGCGATTCGCGGCCGCAACTTCGTGCAGATCGGCCTGCGTGGCTACTGGCCGCCGCGCGAGGTCTTCGAGTGGATGCGCGAGCACGAGATGCGCTGGCACCTCATGGCCGAGATCGAAGAGCGTGGAGCCGAGGCCGTGATCGCCGATGCGATCGGGGAGGCACTCGACGGCCCCGACTGCATCTACCTGTCGCTCGACATCGACGTCATCGATCCGGGCTCTGCGCCCGGGACGGGCACGCCGGAACCCGGCGGCATGCTGACCCGAGAGGTCCTCCGCGGGATCCGCCAGATCGTCGGGCGTGTCGAACTCGCCGGCATGGACGTGGTGGAGGTCAGTCCGCCCTACGACCACGCCGAGACCACCGCGATGGTGGCGAACCGCGCCGTCCTGGAGGCTCTGAGTGCGCTGGCGGTCAAGAAGGCGGCCGGAGGGAACGTCCGAATGCCGGTGGCGGGCGAATGACGGGCGCAAGCGAAGGGAGCGGCGCGGAGAAGGGCCCGGAATCCGAGCCCGACGCGCTGGCCCGGCTGTACGACCTGGATCTGGAGGACAACCCGGGCGATGTCGAGCTGTTCCTTGCGCTCGCGGGCAGGACCGGCGATCCGATCCTGGAGCTGGCAGTGGGCAGCGGAAGGATCGCGGTCCCGCTTGCGGAGGCCGGTTTCGAAGTCGTCGCGGTCGATCGCGATCCCGCCATGCTCCGCCGCGCGAAGGCGCGGGCGCTCGCGGCCGGTCGCGCAGTCGCGCGACGGCTGCGCCTGGTGGAGGCCGACGCGCTTGACGTGCGGCTGGCCGAAGCTGGGACGTTCCGGCTCGCCTTCATCGCCCTGAACTCGCTGCTGGTGCTGGGCGACCGGAGCGCCCAGGCGCGCGCATTCGGGACGCTCGCCCGGCACCTTGCACCCGACGGCCTCGCGGTCGTTGATGTGTGGCTTCCAGACGCCGACCAGCTCTCCCGCTACGACGGGCGGCTCAGCGTGGAGTACGTCCGCGCGGCGCGGGACGGTGGCCCGCTGGTCACCAAGACCGCCGCAGCTCGCCACCACTCGGGCGGAGGCATCGAGTTGACCGCGATCTACGAGGAGTCGCACCAGGGAGGCCCGGTCCGGCGCTGGGTTCGCCGCGACCGCCTGCAGCTGGTCGGCCCGGAGGAACTGGTCGCTCTTGCCAAGGCCGCCGGAATGCGCGTCGAGACCCTGGCGGGGGACTATGACCTGCGACCCTACGAACCCGGTGCGGACCGGGCAATCGTGCTCGCGTCGCCCGGTGAAGCGGCCATCGGGGCAGCGCGTGCCCGCGCGCGGCGCTCAAATCTCGATGCCGCGGGTCACGTTCGGCGTTAGGACTTCCGGGCCGGTCAGCGCACCCGCGACTGCTTGGTATCGTACGGTCCATGGCCAACGGAACAGCCGACGAGATTCGGCTGCTGCTCGTCGAAGACGTTCCCCAGGTCGCGCAGTACATCCGCAACCTGCTGAGCGGGCAGAGCTCGATCAAGCTGCTTGACGTCGTCACCGACGGCACCAAGGCGGTGCGCCAGGTGGAGCAGCTGCGCCCGGACGTCGTCCTGGTCGACTCGCTCCTTCAGGGTCGCCTCAAGGGCATGGCGCTGGTGGACCAGCTGCGCCGCCTTGACCACGTCGTGCCGGTCGTGGTGCTGACCGTGCCCCAGAATCCCATCGAACCCTCGCCCGGTCGCGGAATCCACGGCGTGCTGTCGATGCCGTTCTCCGGCTTCGACCTCAACAGCAAGGTCAGCGCGGTCAACGGTGAGTTCCACCAGAGCGACTCCGAGCGAACCGGCAGGATCGTGGCGGTCTTTGCTCCCAAGGGTGGCGTGGGCAAGACCACGATCGCGTTCAATTTCGCAGTTGCGGCCAGCCACATCGGCCAGCGGACCGTGCTGATCGACGGCAGTCTCCAGTTCGGCGACCTGCGTGCGCTGCTCAAGGTGGCCGTCGACGCACCGTCAATCCTCGACCTGCCCACGGACCGCATCCAGGAGCAGGACCTGCGTGACGTGCTGTGGCGCGACCCGTCGGGCGTGGCATCCTGCTTGCCCCGCCGCGCGTGGAGCAGCACGAGATGGTGACCACGCGCGACATCCAGAAGGCGCTCTCGCTCCTGCGCCGGGTCTACAAGGTCATCGTGATCGACCTTCCCTCGGCGCTGACCGAGCAGACCCTGGAGTTCCTCGACGAGGCCGACCGGATCGTCGAGATCGTGACATACGACAGCACGACGCTGCGCAACACGGCCGCCGTCGCCGAGACCTTCCGCCAGATCGGCTATCGGGTCGAGAAGGTCGAGTACCTCCTGAATCGCGCCGACAGCGCCGGCGGAATGACGATCGACGATGTCCGCCGCACGATCGGACGGCCGCCCGACCACTCGGTTGTGTCCGACGGCATGCTCGTGATCCAGAGCAACAACGAGGGCGTGCCGTTCGTGCTCGCCAACCCGAATGCGGCCATCAGCCTCGACGTCACTCGCGTCGTCGGCCAGGTGCTGGGCCTGGAGCCGGCACGCGCAGGTCGCGGGTAGAACCCGGGCGGGGGGCCTCGGAGCGCGTGGCGGACCCCCGACCGATCGGCATCTTCGATTCGGGTGTCGGGGGCCTCACTGTCCTGCGGGAGATCCTCCGCCGGTCGCCGAGCGAGTCGACGGTCTACCTGGGCGACAACGCACGCGCCCCGTATGGCACGCGCAGCGACCACGACGTCGCGACATTCAGCCGCCAGTCGCTCGACGCGCTCGTCGACCTCGACGTGAAGGCGATCGTGGTGGCCTGCAACACCTCGACGGCCGTCGCGCTCTCCGAATTGCGCCGCCGCTACGGCCTGCCCATCCTCGGCGTCATCCGGTCCGGAGCCTCGGCAGCCGCGCTCGCCACGCGGACCCGTCGCGTGGGCGTGATCGCGACGCCGGCAACGGTGCGTTCGCACGCGTACTTCGAGGCGATCAAGGACGAGAACCCCGCGGTCGAGGTCTACGAGCACGCCACGCCCGGCCTGGTGCCGCTCGTTGAAGCCGGCCAACTGACCGGCGATGCAGCCGAAGACGCGGTGCGCGACGCGCTGGCGCCACTGCTGGGCACGCGGGACGGCGCCGGCGAATTCGTCTTCCCACTCCCGGCATCGGCGCGCATCGACACGTTGCTGCTCGGCTGCACCCACTACCCGCTGTTGCGGCCCTTGATCCAGGCCGTGGCCGGCGAGCGCGTGGCGATCGTGGATTCAGCGTCGGCCACGGCGTCGGCGCTGGCTGAGCTGTTATCGGTGAACGGGCTCGAGTCGCCCGGGACGACGCGCGGCACGGCCGCCGACGCCGGGCACGAACGGCCTGACGAGCAGCATCTCTCGGCGGTGCACGTCCAGCTCACGACCGGCGACGTTGGGCAGTTTCGCGAACTTGCGTCCAGACTGTTCGGCAGCAGGTTCGCCGACGTCGCCCCGATCGAGCTTCGAGCGGCCACCTCGTGAGCGCTGACTGGAGCGTGCATTCGACGTGAACAACCGTCGCGGCGATCGGACCTGGCAGGTCGGCTTCCTTGTCGGATCGGCCCTGGGTGTCGCGGCGACCGTCCTCGGCAGACGGGCCGAGCGATCCGCGCGGCGCGGCCTTGTCAACTGGGACCAGGCGGCGGCGGTGGCATCGTCGCGGCTCCGGCGTGCGCCGGGAGCGCTGAGCGAGGCCGCGCTGCGCGAAACGGAACCCGCCTACGGACAGGCGATGGCCCGAGTCGTGCCCGCGCTGGCCGAGGCGCTCGGCGCCCCGCTGCCCGGCGTTGTCGAGCGCTCGGGCGTCGTCGACCGCGCGACATGGGTCGACTCCAACATTGCCACCTTCGCATCGCTGATCGGCCGCCTGGAGCAGGACCTGCTCGATCAGATCGTGCCGCCCGTCGGCGGTCTCGGGCCCGCGGCGATGGCGCTGGCGAACCGCTACGTCACGACACGCCAGATCGGACTGATGCTGGGCTTCATGGGTCAGCGGGTTCTCGGCCAGTACGACCTCGCGCTGCTCTCCGCCGAGTCAACCCCGGGGCGCCTGCTCTTCGTCGAGGAGAACATCCGCCAGACCGCGAAGACGCTCGACCTGCCGCTCGACTCGTTCCGCACATGGATCGCCCTCCACGAGACCACCCACGCCTATGAGTTCGAGGCGCACCCGTGGTTGCGGCCATACCTCGCCTCACGCCTTGAGCGGCAGCTCTCGGCGTTCTCGCGCGACGCCTCCACACTGGGACGGGACGTGCTCCGGCGCCTGGGCCAGAGCCTCCGTGGGGCGGGCGACGGCTCCAGCCAGCACTGGATGGAGCGGCTCATGAACGTCGAGCAGCGGACCCTGTTCCGTGAGACGCAGGTGGTCATGAGCCTGCTCGAGGGCTTCAGCGACTACGTGATGGACCACGTGGGTCGGGATCTGGTCCCCGATGTCGAGCGCATCAGCGCCCGATTCCACGAGCGCCGAGAGCGGCGCAGTGCGGTGGAGCGGGCGATCATGCGGCTGACCGGCCTCGACCTCAAGATGGAGCAATACCGTCGCGGCGAGCGCTTCGTGTCGGGCATTGCCCGCCTGGCAGGGCCGTCTGCGCTGCGCCGGCTCTGGGACGGACCCGAGACGCTGCCGACCGAGGCTGAGCTGACCGAGCCCGAGCGCTGGGTGGCGCGAGTCATGGGCGCGACCGCGTACCCGGTCGGGGTTGCACACGGGGGATGAGCCAGAAGAAGGCGCCGGCTCGCGGCCGGCTCGCCGGAGTTCCCGCGGCGATCGCGCTCACGCCGATCCTTTCGGCCCGCTACCGGTCTGCCGACCTCGAGCGAATCGCGGCAGCGGCACCCGGCGCGCGCCTCGTGATGCTCTCGCGGGAGGGGCTCTCCGACGAACCCGTCGACGATGTCGAAGTGCTCCTGCGCGGCTGGCTGACCGCGGACGCGTTCGACCGGCTGCTGGCGCACGCGCCACGATTGGCGTGGGTGCACTCGGCCTCGGCCGGTGTGGAGCGGATGCTGACCCCGACGGCACGAGCCCGCGACATCACGATCACCAACGCGCGCGATGTCTTCAGCGAGCCCATCGCCGAGTACGTGATGACCATGGTCCTCGCGGTGACGCGCCGGCTGCCGCAACTCCTCGAGCTCCAGCGCGAGCGGACGTGGCAGCCCCTCGAGGCCGTCGAGATGCACGATGTGACGGTCGGCCTCGTGGGCTACGGCAGTCTCGGGCGGACGGTCGCCCGCCTCGCTTCGGCGTTCGGTGCCCGCGTCGTCGCGACCCGGCGGCATGGCGACCGTGGCACCACGTCGGCGGACGGGTCAGTCGAGCTGCTCGGCGGACCGGAAGCACTCCCGGACCTGCTCCAGAGTGCGGACTTCGTCGTGCTCGCGGCGCCCCTGACGCCGGCAACTCAGAACCTGATCGACAGCAGCGCGCTGGCGCTGATGAAGCCCGGCGCATGGCTGATCAACGTCGCCCGCGGCGGGCTCGTGGACGAACGAGCGCTGCTCCGCGCGCTGCGCGAGGGCAAGATCGGCGGGGCGATCCTTGACACCTTCCGCGAAGAACCACTGGGGTCCGACTCGCCGTTCTACGATCTGCCGAACGTCATCGTGACCCCTCACACCGCGTGGTCCAGCGGCCGGGTCCTCGACCGCACGATCGAGCTGTTCTGCGAGAACCTCCGGCGGTACGCCGCCGGTCAGCCCCTGCGCAACCTGGTGGACCCGGCCGCCGGTTACTGAGTGCCTCCGGACGCGTTTCCCCGAGTCCCCGCTGATCACGTCAGGGTGGCGCCCCCGCCGTCGTGCCCGGCGCCGATCGCCCAGGAGCCAAGCGTATGCAGATCGCCATCATCGGCCTTGCCCGGTCGGGCAGGACCACCGTGTTCAACACGCTCTCCCGTGGCCATGCCGAGACCGGCGGCTACGGCGCAATGCAGCTCAACGTTGGGGTCGTGAAGGTGCCCGACGAGCGACTGGACCGGCTCGCCGAGATCTTCAAGCCCAGGAAGGTCGTCCACGCCGACGTCACGTACGTTGATCTCCCGGCTCCGCCCGCATCGACCGAGGGCCACGTCGGCGCCGAGGAGCTGCCGGCCGAGCACCTCGCACGGTTGCGGGATTCCGATGCGCTGCTGCACGTGGTCCGGTCGTTCGAGAACCCGGCCGTGCCCCACCCGGAGGGCTCCGTGGATCCGTGGCGCGACCTCGAGCGGCTCGACCTCGAGTTCGTGTTCGCGGACCTCGCCATGACCGAGCGCCGACTCGAGCGTCTGCGCGCCACGGGCCGCCACGGGACACCCGCCGAACGCGAGGCCAACGAGCGCGAAGAGGTCGTGCTGGCCCGCCTGCACGAGGCGCTGGTGGCGGGGCGGCCGATCCGCGACGTGCCGCTCGACCATGACGAGGAGAAGGCGATCCGGGGCTTTCGGTTCCTGACCCAGAAGCCCGTCCTGGTGCTGCTCAACGTGGGCGAGTCCGACCTTCCTGCCGCACCGCGCCTTGCCGCAGAGATCGCCGAGCGTTACGCCCACAGCCACGCGCTCGTGGATGCGCTGTCAGCCCAGATCGAGATGGAGTTGGGCGAACTCGATCCGGCCGAGGCCGCGGTCTTCATGGCTGAGCTGGGCATCGCCGAATCGAGCCTGGACCGCGTGATCGAGCTCTCCTACCGGCTGCTCGGTCTCATCAGTTTCCTGACGGCGGGGCCCGACGAGGTTCGCGCCTGGCCGATCCGCGGCGACTCGACCGCGGTCGATGCCGCCGGCGCCATCCATTCAGACCTTGCCCGGGGGTTCATCCGTGCAGAGGTCGTGTCCTACGAGGATCTGCTGCGCTTCGGGTCCATGGCCGAGGCGCGCAAGCACGGCCGGTTGCGGTCGGAGGGCAAGACGTACCGGGTCCGCGACGGCGATGTCATGGAGATCCTCTTCAGCAAGTAGGCGTCGCGGGCCCTCGACCGCGGCGAGGCTGCTGTCCAGCGGACCCGCCGGGTCAGTCGGCGGCGAGCACCATCGATCATCAGCGATGCCCGTCAGTGCATCTTGCGTCGTCGGGCCCCCGCGCTCATCCCCCGCGATGCGCCGAGGGGCATCGCAGGCGACACCCTGCGCGGCTCCGTGGCCGGCGAACCGCAGCCGGCGAACCGCAGCCGGCGAACCGCGCCGGCGGACTGCGCGATGCGCCGAGGGGCATCGCAGGCGACACCCTGCGACACCCGGCTGGCGAGCCGACCGATCAGTGCGTGGGCAGGTCTGGGTTGCGCTCCAACTCGACGTAGAGGCTGCGCACATGACCCCGCAGGTCAGCATCGAGATCGCCGTCGTCCTCGTCGTCCTCGTCACCGTCCTCGGCTTCCCCCTCCAGGTCGGCGAGGAAGTTGTCGTCCTCGACGCGGGAGACGTTCACCGCTGCTGTCAACCGGTCGTCGCTCACCGTGATGAAGTCATGCTCCCGTTCGAGTTCGTCGGCGATCGCCTCGATCAGCGTATCGTGCTCATAGGTCGCGATCACTCGACGCCGGATCTGCTGGACGAGCTCGAAGAAATCCTCGGGCTCCATCTCGATCTCGCGAGCGAGCAGGATGTCGACGAAGACGTCGTTGTCGCCTTCATGGAGTTCGTAGAAGTGCACGGCACGATCCTTGTCGAGGGTGCGCGGCGCACGCGCCGGCAGATCGGGGACCGCGAGTATAGGTCGGGCCGTTGACCGGCCCGGAGAGCACCCCGGCCGCTGCCCAAGCGCTCACGACCCCGCAGGTGGTGGTGGTCGGTGCCGCATGCCGCGACCTCGACCGCACAGATCGCCGCGGCTGGCGGCTCGGCGGGGCGGTCGCCTTCGGGGCGTTGGCGCTCGCGCGCCTGGGGCTTCGCGTCGGCGCGGTCCTGGGCGCCGACCCTCACGCGGCTCGGGCCCCCGAGCTTGACCTGCTCCGCATCGACGGGGTCGACGTCAGACTCGTGCCGCTCGAACGGGGCGCCGTGTTCGAGAACACGGAGTCGCCCAATGGTCGCGTCCAGCGCGCGTTCGCTGCGTCAGACCCGATCCCTCCGGCGTCGAGTCCCGCGGAGTGGGCTGCGACGGGCGCCTGGCTGCTTGCGCCCGTTGCCAGCGAACTCGACGACCGGTGGGCCGCCGTGCCGCCGGAACCCGCGTTCGTCGCGCTGGGCTGGCAGGGTCTGCTCCGGGAACTGGTTCCGAACGGGGTCGTGCAGCGCCGTGCGCCGTCGGCATCGGCACTCCTCCAGCGGGCGGATCTTGTCGGGGTGAGCCGTGACGATCTCAAGCCCGACGTGGACCTGCCCGCCCTGGGCCAGCTCCTGCGGCCTGACGCGGCCCTGGTCCTGACGCACGGTGCTTCGGGTGGGATCGTGCTGATCGAGGCGGATGGCGAACTGCGTCCGACACGGCGCTATCCCGCGATGGCCGTTGATCCACGTGATCCGACCGGGGCCGGCGACGTCTTCCTGGCGGCCCTCGTCGCGGCCCGTCTCGGGGCGGGGCTCGGTGGAGCGGGACCCGTGTCAAGTGCCGCGACGCCAGGGCCCCAGGACCTGCGCTTCGCCGCAACAGTCGCAGGCCTCGCCGTGGAGCGCGCGGGTCTGAACGGTATTCCGGACGCGTCAGCCGTCCGCCGCCGTCTGCGCGAGCGGCTGATCGCGTTTCGCTGATTGCCGTCGCGTCAGGCGCGTCCTTCTCCGGGCGAGGTCCGCCTCCAGCCCTGGTGCCGGGCGGCCCAGCATCCGGAGCCGCAGCAGAAGCCGCCCGGCGGACTCGACCGCGTTGAGGGCCGCCGATGGGTCGTGCAGCCGGTGCTCGTGGAGCTTCGCGATCTCGATCCAGGCCTCCGCTGCGGCCCGACCCCCCATCGTTGTCACGGCTTCCCACGCGGCAAGTGCCTCGGCATGTCGAGCCATCCCGCGCAACACGCGTGCTCGCTCCGCGTGGAGCCGTTCGGGGCCGGGCGCGGCAGTGCGATCGCCCCGGGCATCGATCCGGGCGGGCACCCGGGCTCCGAACACGCCGCGCGTCCAGGCCGGAAGCGGACGCGGCACCGGCCGCGGTGACCCGATCGTTGGGAGCAATCGCGGCGCATGCACCGGGACGGGCGAATTGGTCAGCGTGGCAAGAGCGTACGGCGGGCCCACCGCCGGCTGGCGGCCCGGCGCCATCGTGGCGAGCGCGGCGTCGTAGCAGGCAAGCGCCTCGGCTGCGCTGCGCTCCCGACGGTACGCGCGCGCCAGCCCGGCGAGATCACCGGCGGGTGCCGTCCGCCGCTCGAGGGGATCGGCCAGCCGAACGTCGATGTGACCGAGCAGCCCGGCAAGGGATGCCACGTCCGTCTCGTTGTGGCGGACCACGCCGACCAGCGCGTCCGGCCGATCGCTGTTCAGGTAGCCGAGGTAGCGGCCCGGGATCTCCCAGCCCTCGATGTCCCCGACACGCACGAGGCCGAGCAGCTCGCGTTCGACCGTGCGCAGCCGGGCGTCCTCGAGCCGATGCCGGAACAGGCCGCGGACATGCCAGAGCAGGTCGAGGTGCCCGGCCGGCATGGGAGGCTGCCGTCGAGCCAGGCGGTACCGTGCGACGAGCAGCGGCCAGTCGAAGGCGCGCCCGTTGTAAGTCACCAGCCACGCATCGGGCAGCACTGCGTCGGCGATCGCGTCCAGGAGCGCGGGCTCGTCCGCGTGATCGGGGAGCAGCAGCTGGACGACCCGCAGCAGCCCGTCCTCCCACCAGCCGAGGCCGACCAGGAACGCGAGCGTGCCTGCTGCCGTCGCGAGGCCCGTCGTCTCGGTATCGAGGCACACGAGCGTGGCATTGATGGGCGGCTGCCCCGGCAACCCGGCGAGCCGCGCGCGGTCGAGTGGGTCCCAGCGCAACCAGACCTCGCGCCGGACGTACGTGCCGTTCGCCGTCTCGACGACCCGTGCGTCGACTGCCTCGGCCAGGGCCGTGGCGCGTCGCAGCGCGGCCCCACGGGTCGGCGGGGCGGCCACCCCGGGCACCGGCCGCGCC
>Ga0194132_10012428_pt1 | contig 10627 bp, 14 predicted proteins | sample TA2KigOf80mmetaG_FD_148612 | JGI IMG/M metagenome (GOLD analysis project Ga0194132, IMG submission 148612) | Freshwater microbial communities from Lake Tanganyika, Tanzania - TA2015054 Kigoma Offshore 80m | ecosystem: Environmental > Aquatic > Freshwater > Lake | place: Tanzania: Lake... | reverse complement strand
TCTGGAGGGAACCAACAATAAGATCCAGACCATGAAACGCCAAGCCTATGGCTTCCGAGATCACGAGTTCTTCAAACTCAAGATCCTCGCCATTCATCAGACGAAATACGCTCTAGTCGGATGATCCTGTTTTTTCTTGACCGTGATCGGCGGAGGGATATATCTTGGAGTGAGTTCACGGACGTTTCATCCGCCCTTTTCATTTTCCCGTGTCCTCCTTCCCGGAGGACACGGGTATTTTTTTGCGCCATACCAAACAAGCGTCCGGGGTGTGTTATTTTGGCCAGCATTATTCATGGCCGAATATCGAACAGTGCAAAGTATGACGATGACGCGCCCGCGCCGCTGTCCAGAGGGGAAAGAAATGGGCCGTCACCAACAGGTGGCCACCGTGCGCTGGTTGCTTGCAGGGCTGTTTCTCTTTGTCAGCCGCCCGCTCAGGATCGCGAAACCGAATTGCGAGCTCTCGTTGAACGACAGAAGAATTGATCGAGGAGCAGGGAAAACAGCTTGAGCCCCTCAGACGACGCTTGGAGTTTCCCACGCTTGGCGAAGGTGTATTATTAGACCTGTACAGTAGTCGGAATCAAGCCCGCCGCGATGATTGAGGCGGCATTTGACGATTCCTCCCTGTGCCGGCCACATGGGGTAAATCGTTTGGCCGGCAAACTCCAGGGCGAAAGCTATCGTTCGGCACCCAGTCCACATCCAGAAGTCATTGCGGCGGAGGGCGGGGATTACGGCGTCCACTTGACGACGAAATGCGCGAGCGGTGGTTTCGGCCAATATAATCCCTTCGCACCTTGATCTGCCGCCGGAGTGTGGGAGCGCCGTCATGGCCGAGTGTCTCGTCGCCTTTCTGTTGGCATTGCTGGTCGGCACGCTCGTGGAATACTGGGCCCATCGCATGATGCACGGCTGGCTGTTGCGGAAGAAGCACGCCGAGCATCACAAGGAAGGAGTCGGGCAGGGCTGGTTCTGGGAGTTTCTCGACTATTTCCTGCCGACGCTGCCGCTCGGCGCCGCTGGTTTCCTGTATTCGCTGGAGGCGGGAATCGGCTTCGCGGCCGGCGCTACCTTTTATGCCGCCTTTGCCGCCTACGCGCATCAGCTCCAGCATGAGCATCCCGAGTTATGTTTCTGGCTGGTCCGTCCCGTGCACTACCTGCATCACAAGAACCACATGTGGAAGACGAACTTCGGTATTTCCATCGATCTCTGGGATCGCGTCTTCGGGACGTACCGCCGCGTGGAATGGCAGCGCGAACAGCCGTTTCGCTTCCGCGGATTGTTTCGCATCAAGTGGATTTGACTGTGTCGTTCGACGAGAGCAGTTCCAGGTTCACGGTCAGCGCCGCCGGCATGATGTCAACCGCCAGCTCGCGGATGTTGTCCTTCGGCACGCAGAAGAACTCCCCGTCGGCGTGGACCGTGAGCGGAACTTGCGAGCGCAGCCTGACGGAGCGGCAACGGCCCATCCGAACCTTGGGATGCGCCGCCGGCGGTCCGAACAGCGCCAGCCTCGGCAGAAATTGCAAGACTTCGAGGCGCGACAGCGCTCCCGCGTGGACGTATTCCATCCAGCCGTCGGCCAGTTCGGCGTGCGGCGCGAGCACAAAGCCGCCCTCGCGACGGCCCACCAGCACGCTGAGCATCAGCGTCGGTAGCGACGAATCTTGGCCATCAATCGTCAAGTCCATGGTCGGACAGGCGTAGTGATACCACAAGGCGCGTACGGTAGCGAGGCCGTAGAGGGCGATGCCTTGCAGGCGTCGGATGCGGCGTGATTCCATGGTCACGGCGCCGTTGAGCCCCAGACCCAGGCAACAGACGAAAAACCTCTCGCGGCCGGCGGGATCGCGCACGCGGCCCACATCCACGGCCACGCGGCCGCCGATGGGCCGGTCGTTGCCCAGCGCGTGCTGCAAGCTGTGCGCGTAGTCGTTGGCTGAGCCGATCGGCAACACGGCGAAGTGCACGTCGGGACTGCCGGCGCGGAGCAGGCCGTTGGCGACCTCGTGGACGGTGCCGTCACCGCCGGCGGCCGCTACGATGCCATAGCCGGAGCGGGCGGCCTGCTCGGCCAGTTCCACGGCGTGCCCGGCATGGCTCGTCGCTTGAAAGACGACCCGGTTGCCCAGGGAACGCCGTAACGTTTGCAGGCGGCGCATGGCCCGGCCGCGACCCGCGGCCGGATTGAAGATCACGCACCATTCTGTCTTATGACCCATGCACGACCCACCTTCTCAGAACGATCTTAGCCGCCTGGCGCGGAAAATAAAACCGGGCCTGGACGGACTTCTGGTCATCGACAAGCCCGGCGGCATGACGTCGCGCGACGTGGTCAACCGCGCGCAAGGCTGGTTTCCGCGCCGGGCGCGGATCGGTCATGCCGGTACGCTCGACCCACTCGCTACCGGCGTGCTGGTCCTCTGCATCGGCCGGGCAACGCGCCTCATCGAATATGTGCAGCGCCTGGACAAGGAGTATCGCGCGGGCATCGCGTTCGGCGCGCGCAGCGACACCGATGATGCCGCGGGAGCAATTACCCCGGTTGACGAGGTCGTCGTTCCAGACAAGCGAGAAGTCCTTGAAGCGCTGACCGGATTCATCGGAATCATCGAGCAAACGCCGCCGGCATACTCCGCGGCGAAAATCACCGGCCGGCGCGCGTATGACCTGGCGCGGCGGGGACAATCTGTCGATCTCAGGCCACGCCCGGTGCGCATCGACGCCATCGACGTGCTGGCGTTCGAATACCCGAGGCTTGACGTCGTGATCCGCTGCGGCAAGGGAACGTACATCCGCGCTCTGGCCCGCGACCTCGGGCAAAGGCTGGGCTGCGGCGCTTATCTGGAAAGCTTGCGGCGCACGCGCATCGGTCCTTTTCACGCGGGCGAAGCCTGTCCATTGGAGATCACGGCGACCGAGGCGCGCGCAGCGTTGCTGGATATCGCCATGGCGGTAACCGGCCTGAGTCGAGTCACCTTGCCTGATGCGGACCTGGCACGCTTGCGGCAAGGGCAGGCCGTGTCCCTCGCAGCATGCGAACCGGGCGAGATCGCCGTCTTCGATGCGCGAGGCGGGCTTGCGGCAATCGGCGCCTGCCAAGCAGAAAGGAACGTGTTGCAGCCTGTCAAGGTGCTGTGAAAGACACGGGAGGCTATGCGCGATACGGCAAGCGGTTGAACCTATCGCGGAGCGCGCGTGCCGGCCCCCATGATCGGCGCGGTCCACGGTGTCAGGGCGATGGGCAGTACGTAGGCCTGCAGGAAGGCCGGTTGCAGGGCGCCGACGTGGCCGCCGTGGTGCCCGGTCCATTCCACGCACACACTCCAGGGAAACTGCCGCAGACGACGATACAGTTCGTGCTCCGGAAAGGGTGGGCGCGGAGTGCGGAAGCCGATCTGCCCGGCGGCGACAATCTTCTTGCCGTCCGCAGATCCGAGCATATCGACCGCAAGGTCCAGGATGCCGTCCTCGGTGCTGTAGAAATTATCGATGCCCTCACGGCAGGCACGCAGCGCCGGACGCAAGTCGTAGAAGCACGACACGGATGCGGCCAGCAGGACGACGCGATCGAACGTGCCTGGGGGCGCGCATTCGGCGGCCGCCAGCGCGACATGGCTGCCGGAACTGTGCCCCAGCAAGTAGATCTTGGCGTTGGCATGCGCCTGGCGATAGGCGTTTGCACGGGCGGCGAGGTTGTGGCCCCAGCGCCGATGGTTGGCGACGCCGGCATGGTCGTCGATGGTCGTCAATCCCGTCGTCCAGCAGATGGTCTCCATGCCCCACGGCAAGCAACGACAGCGAATGACCTCGGCCAGGCTCTCGGAAAGGTCGCGCGAGTCGCCGGAACCATTGACGACGTAGAACTTGACCGGCGGCGCGGCGACCTTGACGGCCGTCGCCTTGTCGCCTTTCTTCGCCGCTGAATTGTCCTGGGCCGTCAAGGCACCGGCCAGCCAGGCCGTCAGGGCCAGTAAACTCAGCATTCCCGAAATGATCTTCATCGCACTTCTCCGCGCGGGGTAGGTTTCTGTCGCAGCTGCCACCGCAAACGTAACGGAGAATTCTGCGCTAGACTCCGTGAGATGTGCGAATCGGTATTGAAAAGCGCGCGGGACGCCCGCGCCATCCGAACAGTCCGGAGAGCCACGCCGAAGTGCCGTCAGCAATCGGGGTTTTGCCGGTCTTGCTGTTCGCGCGGGTGTCTATTAAACTTCATACGTGTGCCGGCAGCAACGCATCGCGCGAGCCGGTCCAGCATCCGGAGAGGTGCCAGAGCGGCCGATCGGGCCGGTCTCGAAAACCGGTGTGGGAGCAATCCTACCGAGGGTTCGAATCCCTCCCTCTCCGCTTTCACTTTTTGGCGTTTTCGCCATTTGACGCAACTGGCTAAACAAAGCCAAGTTGCGTCCCATCCAGCCGACCTCGAAAGAGCGCTTGGTGCAAAATTGGTGCAAAACTTTTGCACCAGGAGTAGCGCATGGCGCGTCGTAAGCGTGGCTCCGACCGCATCCGGGTCGGCAAGGTCACTCTCTATTTGCACCACGGTGCCTGGTGGATCTACTTCAGCGACGGCACAAAACGCATTCGTCGCAAGGTCGGGGAGTCCCAAAAGGAAGCCGAGATCGTCGCGGCCCAGACCAATCTTCAACTCACCCAGGGCGCACCAACCGCCTTCTCGTTTGAGCCCGTGTCCGTCGCTGAGCTGCGTAAGCGGTTCCTCGACTACCACGAACACGTTCTCAACTCGTCGGTCGGCACGGTGAACCGCTATCGCGCCGCCACCAAGCATCTCGAAGACTTTGCCAACTGGCAGAAGCGTATCCCCGAGGCCCATGAAATTCGGCCTGACGCGTTTGCCGCCTACCTGCGCCAGACCGACGTGGCACCGAATGGCCACAAGCACTCGCAGAAAAGAAAGCTGCGTGACAAGGGTGTTCGTTTCATCCTCGAAACCTGTCGCTCCATGTTCAACTTCGCCGTCAAGCGCCGGCACCTCCCGCCCTACATGGGCAATCCTTTTTCGGAACTGCCGCTGGATCGCTTCCGGGTCGAAGATGCCAAGCCCATATTCGTTTTCAACGAAGCCACCGAGCTGGACTTTTTCAAGGCCGCGTCCGATTGGGCATTCCCGATTCACTTCACGTTCGCAAAGACCGGCGTGCGAATCGGCGAACTGACGCACTTGCTGATTGAGGACGTTGATCTGCCAGGCGGCTGGATGCACATCCGCAACAAGACCGCACTCGGCTGGCGCATCAAGACCGGGCACGAGCGAGCCATACCGCTGCTTCCGGAGGTCGTCGCTGTGCTGCGGTCGGTGATTGGCAACCGCAAGGTTGGTCCAGTGTTCCTGCGTGAGAAGCTGGTCGGCAAAACTCCGAAGTTAGTCGGCAGCCGTGCCGAGTTGGAAAAAGTCCTTCAGGACCGCATCAACGCGGCCCGCATTAGCGTCGCCAAGTTGAGTCGAACCGACGTTCAAGACCTGGCCCGAAAGGTTTGGTGGGATGCCGGTCAGGTCAAATCCGACATGGTACGAACTTCCTTCCTGCGGATCATGGAAGCCATCGGTCATCCAGAAGCCACATGCCCGAAATCCTGGCGGCATTCGTTCGCCACGTTGTTGCAAGACGCGAACGTCGATCCGCTGATCCGCCAGCAGACGCTGGGCCACAAGCCGACGAATGGCAATGGCCTGGGTATGACTGGCAACTACACCCACACCCGGCCAGAAACGCAGCGCCAGCAAATCGAACAGGCGTTGCGACGCTGGCCGGCGTCGCTTCGATACGCCTTGGATCGCGTCGGCGTCCCGCAATGACCAGCACACGCGGTCCTGGCATGAAGCGATCACCTCCGTAAATCAATGATGGAGGAAGTGGGCATGCCGGACCCGAACAGATGGGACGAGCGCTACAAAACGGGCGACACACCCTGGGAGACAGGGCTGCCGTCGTCGGAGCTTCAGCGTGTCCTCGTCGAAGTTACCATTCGGCCCCATGCCGCGCCCTGGAGCTAGGCTGCGGCTCCGGGGCCAGCGCTGTCTGGCTCGCCCAGCAGGGTTTCGATGTCACCGCGCTCGACCTGAGCACGCTGGCCATCGACCGCGCACGCGAGAGGGCCAAGGAGGTCGGCGTGAGCGTCAACTTCATTGTCGCGGACGTGTTGAAGCCGCCAACGGACCTGGCTGGGCCGTTTGATTTCTTCTTCGATCGTGGTTGCTACCACGTCGTGCGCCGCGAAGACGTGACCGCATACCTGGAGACGCTCCACCGGCTCACGCGCCCTGGAACGGTTGGGTTGGTCCTGACAGGCAACGCCCGTGAGCCACACGACCCGGGACCGCCTGTCGTCGCGGAAGAACAGATTCGCGCGGAGCTGGGAAGGCTTTTCGACATCGTTCACTTGCGCGAGTTTCGCTTCGATCAGGTGGAGGCCGACGGTACGCGCTTCCTTGGCTGGTCGTGCTTGCTGCGGCGATCCTACAATGTGTTGAAATAGGAGAACCCGATGGCAGAAGACAAGCGCCAAACAGCTATGCATGAAGCGGGGCACGCAGCTCTAATTCACCTCATTGGCAAAGCTCAGATCTACTGGATGATGGTCGAACGTGAGTTCCCTCTTCCCAATTGGGAGGGCGAGGTGAAGGCAAGGTGGAACGAACAACCCACTGTGGAAGAGAAAATCCGACTCGCCTACGCGGGCCCATGTGCGGAAATGAAGTATCTGGCGAACGCAGATCCTGCCGAGCACTGGGATTTCGACCTGACGGATGATGCACGGAGTTTCATCCACCCTGAAACCACGGCTGATGGACTGGTTCGACTACGATTCCGTCGGGCTGACGGTCAGACAAAAGAGCTGGAACATGAACACGGCCCCTTTGGAACTGACCGAGAAATGGCTGCCAGCACGGAAGCGAATGACGACGTACTCCTTGCCCAACTGCGGGCTGTTCGAGAATTGTTAAATGTCCCAGTCAATTGGAACGGTGTTTTAAGCATTGGTAATCAAATCGCAGATCAGGGGCACTTTGTTGTTCATCGGACAAGCTTTTTTGCCGACGCCTGTAAACCGGTGATCGCTCACGCTTTCCCGCCTGCCGCGCCACCTCCGACAGTACCATGAACAAGGCGCTCGGTGTATGCGGCGAGCGACTTCTTGAGGTGATCGGGAGACGGCACTTAGTCGCAGGCAGCGGCGCAGAAACGGCACCGCCGCTGGCGCTCAACACGGCGGCCGGCGCACCGCATTCGGGGATCCGACATGACTCTCGGCCCGACAATCCTGCATGTTGACATGGACGCCTTCTACGCGTCCGTCGAGCAGCGCGATCGTCCGGAACTGCGCGGCAAACCGGTCATCGTGGGTGGCGTCAAAGGCCGTGGTGTCGTCAGCGCAGCATCCTACGAAGCTCGCAAGTTCGGCGTCAACAGCGCCATGCCCATCTCCACGGCGAGACGCCTTTGTCCGCAGGGCGTCTACCTGCCGGTGCGGATGAATCACTACGCGGCCATCAGCCGGCAGATCCGGTCGATCTTCTTGTCGTTCACACCTCTCGTCGAACCGCTGAGTCTGGACGAAGCCTTCTTGGACGTGCGCGGCTGCGAAGGGCTGTTCGGCCCAGCAACGGAGATTGCCCGCCAGATCAAGCAACGCATCCGTGCCGAAACTGGACTGATCGCCTCGGTCGGCGTGGCACCGAACAAGTACCTTGCGAAGCTGGCCAGTGATGTGGGTAAACCGGACGGCTACGTCGTTCTGTTACCAGAGAAGGTATCCGAGTTCTTGTCGCCACTGCCCGTCAGCCGCATCTGGGGCGTGGGCGCAAAGGGCGAGAAACGCCTGCATGACATGGGTATTCGCACCATCGGTCAGATAGCCGCGGTGCCTGAAAAGTTGCTGATCGACCGCTTCGGGGAAATGGGCCGGCACATCTGGCAACTGGCAAATGGCCACGATGACCGCACCGTCGTCCCGGACCGTGAAGCCAAGTCGGTCAGCACCGAGACGACGTTCGCCCAGGACATCGGCGACCGGGCCATTCTGCGCGTCTGGCTCCTTGACCTCGTGGATCACCTGGCCAGTCGCCTGCGCCACGAACAGATCTGGGCCCGCACCATCGACCTGAAGATCCGCTCGTCGGACTTCCGCACCGTCACGCGGTCCACCACCCTGGCAGAACCCACAAATGTCACCAACGTCATCTGGAAGGCCGCCGCCGAATTGTTCGAGCGCTCGCTGACCAGCGACCTGATGCCGGTCCGCTTGCTGGGCGTGGGCGCGACGAAGCTGACCCGCGAGCCGATCGTGCAGGGCAATTTGTTCGAGGGGAAGTCGCACCCGCAGCAAGCCGCCCTGGATCAGACTATCGACACCATCCGCGCCCAGTTTGGCACCGGTTCCATCGGACGCGGCATTCTGTTGAATCGACGATCAGCAGAAAACGAAGACGAGCAATCCGAGTGAGTGGAAGGGAGTCATGGCAACATTTACGAATCGCCAAGGCCAATTCCTGGCCTTCATTCACCTCTATCGCAAGCTCCACCGCCAGGGCCCAGCCGAGACGGACATGGTGAAGTTCTTCCGCGTGACGCCGCCGGCCGCGCACAGCATGGTCGTCAAACTCGAAGAGTTGGGGATGGTGACCAGGGAACCAGGCGTTGCTCGTTCGATTCGCGTCGCAATTTCGGAGGAAGAGATTCCGGCCCTGGAGGAAACGGAAGGTCCACCTTGGTAGCGTCGTGTCATCAACGGTTTGGCCAATGGAGTAGCCGCTAATTCGGTCAAGGGACCTGGCTGGGACTCAGGTACCGTTTGCGCCAGGAAGAATTGAGCGGGTGGGTGCCTACGTCAGGCCCCGACAGCTGCTAAATCTTGGTGAGATTCCCGACAGAATACCCCGATGGCACGTCTAGCGTGGCCATCATTTTGCCTTGGCCGCGGGCCTGGTTTCGCCACCGAGCTTTCTGTTCGGACCGGCATTGGGTATCATCACTATCAACTGCGGAGACTGAAATGGGCATTGACCTCAAGGTGATGGCAAGCTCGTTCCGAGAACGTCGGGGCGAATTGCTCCCGACTGCAACGTTGCGGCTTGAGCGCGACTCGATCTTGTTTAGCAAGCTGTCGAAGGATGCGGCTCCTTGCCTGGTTCATCCTCTACCGCCCGATTTGAAGATCGGTAGCTACGAGGACGAAGGACTGGTGTTTACGCAAGTGGACCGGTACGGACAGCCGCTTAACCCGACAACCATTGAGTAGCCAGATTTGGATGACAGATCAGCGCAGCCCCTCCTACTAAATCATCCACCCTTTTTCTGGCATCATAGCTGACCCACCTCGTAACTCTCGCAGCTTTTTGGGCGTACGTGCCCAGGGCACTATTCGGCACCAGCCACTTCATCTTCAACGGAGGATTCAGGATGCGCACGCAACCCGCGCTCTGCATCGACCATCGGTTCCTGTGCCCGGACCTTGCTGAGTTCGTGAACCAGCATTCACGTCTTCCTCGCCTCGGCGACGCCATCGCACCCTGGCACTATCGCGGCTGGCTGCTGCCTTAAGTCATGCTGATCCATGAACGATGCCCGGTCGTCGCTAATCGGTGGGGCTATCACCTGCGCACGCTCGACGCCGGCATGCTGCTTGACGAGCCGATTCCGCAGATCGTGTTTGGCGCACCCGATCCCAAGGTTCAAGGGCTTCTGCACGAGTGGTGCCGGCTGGTCGGTCACGACTGTGGAGGCTGGTCTGACTTTCGCGTGCTGCTCGACTGGCTGTCCTGGGGCCTGGCGCTGACAAGCGAGAAACCGCGCCTCAGCAACCAGGTAAACGAGAAGCTGTATCGCGCCGTCAATGTGGGGCCGCTGCTTGAGCATCCTTACGACTACCTCGGCGACTTCGTGGCGCAAGGCAAGGCGAAGCGTTGGAATCCAAGCGCGTTCTATCCGACCCCACACAACGTCGTGGAACTGATGGTGCGGATGACGATGGCTGATTGCCGCGCAGATGGCCGCGATCCCCGAATCCAGAGCGTGAACGACCCTTGCTTGGGCTCGGGGCGAATGCTGCTTCACGCCTCGAACTTCTCGCTCAACCTTTACGGCCAGGACATCGACCCGCTTGCGGTGGCCATGTGCAAGATCAACGGTGCGCTGTACGCGCCCTGGCTGGCGTTCCCGCTTCCTTCCTCGATCCTGGGCACCGCGTCCCAAGAGCCCAGCCGAGGACTGCTGTTTGACCTGGAACCTGATTCCGAACGGAGGAAATCCGCATGATGGTTCAGTTCACCGACCGCGAACTGGCCACGGTTCTTGCAGCTCTGCGTTACTGGCAGCATGACCTGGCCGAGAATGATGGCCCCATCTCCGAGCACTTCGCACAGGAGACGCCGCTGAGCGTTGAGGAAATTGACGACCTCTGCGAGCGGCTCAATCTCGATTCGACCATTTCGTAACCACACCCCGGAACAGAAGAAGAAGTTCATGCCGTCCGCTGCGTCCGCAGTGCGCCCATTTCCTGATTGTCCGCTGGTTGTCGCGTATGGCCTGGGCGTCGATTCGACCGCGATGCTGATCGAGTTTGCGCGTCGCGGCATCCGGCCGGACCTGATCCT
>Ga0194132_10012426_pt1 | contig 10630 bp, 13 predicted proteins | sample TA2KigOf80mmetaG_FD_148612 | JGI IMG/M metagenome (GOLD analysis project Ga0194132, IMG submission 148612) | Freshwater microbial communities from Lake Tanganyika, Tanzania - TA2015054 Kigoma Offshore 80m | ecosystem: Environmental > Aquatic > Freshwater > Lake | place: Tanzania: Lake... | reverse complement strand
GAACTTGTCCCGGGACCGGCCAGACTTGGCCATGCCGATCTTCAGATTGGGATGCACGACTTCCTGGATGTAGCGATGCGTGTTGAGCAGATTGCCGAGCAGGCCGTCAGCCACCTCACCGGTCAGCTGCAGCATGTGAGGCTGCACCGCGGCAAGAAAGATCGGCACTGAGGGGTAGGGGGCAGGGATGAAGCGGCGATAGCCCTTGATCCGCATCACCTCGCCCTCATAGTCGACCGACTTCGTCTGATTCGAGCTCCACATGGTGCGAATGCAGGCGACGTAGTCGCGCATGCGGGCGACCGGCTTGGTCACCTCGAGCCCATGCCAGTTTGCATTCCACTGGGGCGGTGCGGTGCCGAGGCCGAGCACGAAATTGCCATTGGTCATCTCGGCGAGCGTCATTGCGGCGGTTTCGGCGTGCATGGGCGGGCGCGCAAAGGTGGCGACACCGGTGCCAAGCCGTACTCGCTTCACCACGTTGGCAATGGCCGCGAGCGGCACGAAGGCATCACGGCCGAGCTCGGTCGACCATAGGCTTTCGGCGCCGGCGTCCTCGGCCATACGCGCGTAGCGCAAGATGTCGGCGAGCGACAGATTGTCGCCGGTGAAGACGATGCCCCAGTTGAGTTTCTTTCCCACCATGCTCGATCTCCTTCAAGAACGACGCACGAAGCACCGACGACTCCATGTCAGCGCTTCGGGCGCTTGGCTCACGGTCGAGCTGCTCGACCGCCGTGTTCGCGATCTACTTCGTCAGATAGTCGTATTTGCCATTCTTCCACTCGTAGAAAACATAGCCCGGCGCCGTCACATCGCCCTTCTCATCGAAGCCGACATTGCCGAGCACGGTGTCAAACTTCTCGGAGCGCAGCACGGGCACGAGCTTCTTGGCCTCTACTGAGCCTGCCTTGGCCGCGGCTTGCGCAAATACCTGGACCGCGCCATAGGCGTAGAGCACATAGCCTTCAGGATTGATCTTCCGGTCACGGAACTTCTGCACGACGGGTGCCGCCACGGGGTTCTTGCGCGGGTCGGGGCTGAAGGTCATGAGCGTGCCTTCGCCAGCCGCGCCGGTGATCGCCCAATATTCCTCCGTCACGAGCGCGTCGCCCGACATCAGGATTGTCGACATGCCCTGCTCGCGCATCTGACGCACGATGAGGCCGGCCTCGGTGTGGTAGCCGCCGACATAGAGGATGTCGACCGCGTTCTGCTTCAGCTTAGAGACCAACGCCGAATAATCCTTCTCGCCGGCGGTATAGGCCTCGTAGAGCGCCTCAGTCACGCCTTTGGCATTCAGATTCTTCTTGGTCTCGTCGGCCAGGCCTTTGCCGTAGGCGGTCTTGTCATGGACGATCGCGATCTTCTTGTCCTTGTAGCTCTCGGCCAGGAAGTTGCCCGCGACGATGCCCTGCTGATCATCGCGACCGCACACGCGGAACACGTTGTCGCCACCCTTTTCGGTCAGATCCGGATTGGTCGAGGCTGGAGAGATCTGGAGAATGCCTTCCTCCTCATAGACCTTCGAGGCAGGAATCGACAAACCGGAGCAGAAATGGCCGGCCACGAACGCGACCTTCTTGTTGGCCATCTGATTGGCCACCGCGACTGCCTGCTTCGGGTCGCACGCATCGTCGCCGACGTTCAACACGAGCTTCTGACCAAGACGCCGCCTGCGGCGTTGATGTCTTCAACCGCCATTTCGGCGCCCGCGCGGAACTGCGCGCCGAAGGTCGCATACTGACCAGTCATGGGCCCGACTGTCGCGATCTCGATATCGGCCCGTGCTTCAGGGGCTATCGACCAAGCCGCCGCAACCGCCGCAGCGGCCGCAAGCAAGTGTCGTTTGCGCATCGTCGCCTCCCTCTGTTTGTGGCTGGGACGCCGCCTCGCCTCGAGGCGTCAGGCCCGACCGACTAAACCTTGCAGCGCAAGGCTAGCAGGCTGCAGCGCCCGTCGCACGCCCCGCGTTGACCCTCTCTCGCCCTGGACGGTTCAGCCGTACAGCCATGGGTATTGCCGCCGTGCGGTGCGTGCCCAGGTGAACCAATAGGCGGCGGACACAATGCCCGTGATGACGGCCAGATCGATGACGAAGCCCGTTGGCGAGAGCAACTCACCATCGAACAGGGCATAGATGATGAACCGGTCGCCGAGGCCGAGGAGTAGCGCATAGATGAGAGCTTGCCAGTAGGGCCGCCAGAAGCGCCCAAGTGTCTGTCCCATCAGCCAGGCCGCGCCGCCGGCGAGCAGAACGGTGACGCCAAGAAACACATAGGGGCTGGTGCCGAGCGCGCCGCTCATGGTGCGGCCCCCGCGGACCGTGCCGCGCCGCCTTCGAGATAGGCGGCGCGGATCTCGGGTCGGGCCAACAGCTCGGACCCACTGCCCGTCAGCGCGATCGTGCCGTTGACCAACACGTAACCGCGATGCGCGATCTTGAGCGCGTGATGCGCGTTCTGCTCGACGAGCAGGATGGCGGTGCCATAGCGCTCATTGATCTCGCGGATCACCCGGAAGATCTGTGCGACGATCAGCGGTGCGAGGCCGAGCGAGGGTTCATCCAGCAAGAGCAGCTTCGGCCTCGCCATCAGGGCCCGGCCGATCGCGAGCATTTGCTGTTCGCCGCCCGAGAGCGTGCCGCCGCGTTGATGCTGCCGATCGCCGAGAACAGGAAACAGAGAAAAAACGTTGCGAAGGTCTTCCTCGAACTGGCCGCCGACGGCCGCGATCGCCCCCATCTGGAGTTTTCGAAGACCGTCATGCGCGGGAAGATGCGGCGACCTTCCGGTGCGTGAGCGATACCGAGCCGCATGATCGAATAGGTCGGCATGGAGGCGATGTTCGCGCCGCCAAAGTTGATCGTTCCGTGCGTCGCGCGCGGGCGGCCGCAGATCGTCATCAATGTGGTCGACTTGCCGGCGCCGTTCGAACCGATCAAAGAGACGATCTCAGCCGCGCCGACCTCGATGTCGATACCGTGCAGCGCCTCGATCCGACCATAGGAGGCACGAACCCCTGAGAGTGTCAGCATGGCGTGAGCTCAGCCGGCGTTTGTCGCATCCGCCTCCTCCTCGACGCCCAGATAGGCTCGAATGACCGTCGGATCGTTTCTGACGAAATCCGTCGTGCCTTCGGAGATCTTGCGGCCATAGTCCAACACGACCAGGTGATCGGCGATCTGCATGACCACGCTCATGTCATGCTCGATGAGCAGAAGGCCGATTGGATGGTGGTCGCGCACATAGAGCAGAAATTCGTTGAGCTCGCCCGACTCTCGCGCATTCAGGCCGGCTGCGGGCTCATCCAGGCATAGCAGGAGCGGCTCGGTGCAAAGCGCGCGCGCGATCTCGAGGCGACGCTGTGCGCCATAGGGGAGGCTGCCGGCGCTTTGATCGGCCTGGGCTTCGAGCCCAACCCGGCTCAACCAATAGCGCGCGAGCTCGACCGCGGCGCGCTCGGCCTTGCGGTGGCCGGGGGCGGCGATGAGGCCAAGAAACGTATAGCCCGAAGCCCGCATCAGCTTGTTGTGCTGCGCGACCATCAGGTTTTCCAGCACCGACATGGCAGGGAACAGCCGGATGTTCTGAAAGGTACGCGCGACGCGCGCGCGGGCTGCGACCTCGTGATCGGTCATCCGCTCGAGCAGGTAATTGTGTCCGTTTTCATGACGCAAAGTCAGCCGGCCGACGGTTGCGCGATAGAACCCGGTCAGGCAGTTGAACACGGTTGTCTTGCCCGCGCCGTTCGGTCCGATGATCGCGGTGATCTTTTGTGACTCGGCGTTGAACGATAGATCGTCGACCGCGGTCAGCCCGCCGAACCGCATGGTCAGATGTTCGACCGAGAGCAGCGGAGTCGTGGTGGAGCGCGCAATCGCTGGCGCCGTCATGAGCCACCTGCCGCTCGGTGGCGCGCGGCGTGAAGGCGGATCGTCGGTGTGCGGAAGGCGAGAAGGCCGCGCGGACGCCACACCATGATCGCAACCATGGCGGCGCCGAAGGCGAGCATGCGGTACTCCTCGAGCTCGCGCAGCAATTCGGTGCCGCCGATCAGAATGACCGAAGCGAGCACGACGCCGATCTGGCTGCCCATGCCGCCGAGCACGACAATCGCGAGAATCACGGCGGACTCGATGAAGGTGAAGCTTTCGGGGCTGACGAAGCCCTGTCGCGTCGCGAAAAACGAGCCGGCGAAACCGCCGAACATGGCGCCGATGGAGAACGCGGTCAGCTTGATGATGGTCGGGTTGATGCCGAGCGAGCGGCAAGCGATTTCATCCTCACGCAACGCCTCCCAGGCGCGACCGATCGGGAGACGACGGATACGCAGCGTGAACAAATTGGTCACGAGCGCGAGGGCGAGGATGACGAAATAGAGGAACACGATGCGCTGCATCGAGGTGTACTCGACGCCGAAAAAGGTGTGGAAAGACTCGGTGCCTTCCTCGGGCGAATTGGTGAACGGCAGGCCGAAGAAGCTCGGCCGTGGGATGTCCGAAATGCCATTCGGGCCGTTGGTGACCGGAAACCAATTGATCAGGATGATCCGGATCATCTCGCCAAAGGCGAGCGTGACGATGGCGAGATAGTCACCGCGCAGGCGGAGCACGGGAAAGCCGAGGATCATGCCGAAGATGGCGGCGAACACGCCGGCGAGTGGCAGGCAGGCCCAAAAGCCCCAATCAAGATGCAGCGCGAAGAGCGCGAAGGAGTAGGCGCCGATCGCGTAGAACGCGACATAGCCAAGGTCGAGCAGCCCGGCCAGGCCGACGACGATGTTCAGGCCCCAACCGAGCATGATGTAGGTAAGCACCAGTGTGCCGACGTCGACGACGTAGCGGTTGGCGAAAGGCATGAAGGGCAGCGCGACGGCAATCACGACAAGGACAAAGCCCGCATAGAGCGTCGATCGTCGCTAGCCGGCGCCGAGCCGCGTGCTCAGGGCGCTGAGGATGCCGGGGCCTTGATCTGCCCGGCGCCAGTGCCGCCGCAGCGCGAGTGCGAGGCGGCCGACAAACACCGCGCCGACCGCGATGCCGACCCAGCTCCAGCGGGTTTCGAGCTGAAGGCCACCTTGAGCATCGACGGTACGAAACCCGATCATGAAGACGGCGAGACCGAACGCGACCAGCGCCGCGATGCCGGCCTCCTTCAAGACCGGCGCAAGCAGGTCGCGCGACAAGGTGCGGTGCGGACCCGCCTTCAGGCTGGAGGCCTCGGCAGTCATGTCTCAGACCTTCTCGATCTCGGGCCGGCCGAGCAAGCCATTGGGGCGGAAGATCAGCACCAGCACGAGGATCGTGAAGGCCGCGACGTCTTTGTATTCGATGGTGAAGTAGGCCGACCAGAAGGTCTCGATCAGTCCGATCAGCAGCCCGCCCAGCATGGCGCCGGGCAGCGAGCCGATGCCGCCAAGAACCGCGGCGGTGAACGCTTTAATGCCAGCGAGAAAGCCGATGTAGAAGTCGATCACGCCATAATAGAGCACGAACATGATGCCGGCAACCGAGGCCAGCGCCGCACCGCTAACGAAGGTCAACGAGATGGTACGATCAACATTGATACCAAGCAGCTCGGCCATCGTGCGATCCTGCTCGCAGGCGCGCTGTGCCCGGCCGAGCGCCGTGCGGGAAATCAGTAGCGTGAACGTTCCCATCAGGACGATGGTCACCACCACGATCATGATCTGCAGATAGGACAGGTTGACCGTGAAGGTCTCGGACTCGATCAAGGTGATGCCGCCCTGGATCACCGGTTGCAGTGGCCGCACGCGCGCGCTCTGAAAGGTCTGCACATAGTTCTGCAGGAAGATCGACATGCCGATCGCCGAGATCAGCGGCGCAAGGCGGAACGAGCCGCGCAAAGGTCGATAGGCCAGCCGTTCGACCGTCCAACCATAGACCGAGGTCAAGGTCATGCTCGCAAGCAGCACAAGGATGAGCGCGAGCGGCAGCCAGGTGATGTCGCCAAGACCCAAAAGCAAAAACGTGATGAGCGCGATGAACGCACCGATCATGAAGATGTCGCCATGGGCGAAATTAATCATGCCGATGATGCCGTAGACCATCGTGTAGCCGATCGCGATCAAACCGTAGATCGAGCCGAGCGTGACACCGTTGATCAGCTGCTGAACGAAGTACGGCATTGGGCGCTTGATCTATTCCAGGTCAATCATCGGCCGGGCCGCGCGGCGTCATGAGCATCGGCGCAAGGTGCGCGTGGCGCTCCGACCAGTTGAGCGCGATCGGTGACTGATTGGTCGTGACGTGGCCGCTCAGGAACTCGGCGGATCGATATTCGACGCCGAAGGCCCGCTGCACCCGCACCCGGTTGAGCCGCCCTGATTTCGGGTGGCGGATCGGCTCCGCGTGCGCGTCGATTAGCCCCGGAACGGAAAACGCGCCGGTTCCGCTCGCCAGGTCGGTTTCGATCTGGATCGGTCGAAAAAGCGGTTCGAGCAGCGTGTCACTCGTCAGGCGATATGCGCTGAAGACCGTGGCGCCGGGCTCGGTTTGCTGCCCGGTCGCGATGGCGAGGAGGGCATTGCGCTGGGCCTCGTTGGCACGCTCGTCGATGCAGAGCTGCATACGCCCGCCGCCGTCGTGCACTGCGCCGGGCCAGGCATAGAGGCCGCAGAACCTCAGCCCATCGAGGCGGACATCACCGAAATAGCCCTGGGAGATGTCGACCGCGAGCGCCGCGCGGCAATCGCCATAACTCGGCGTGCCGCTGAAATTGCACGGGCAGCCCCAATTGCAGTTGCAGGAGGACAGCAGCGCGCCACCGAGGCGCCAGTCCACGGTCACCGACATGAGGCTCCCCCCGGAGCGAGTTGGAGGCAGTCTAGCCTGAGCCTGGGCCGCCTGTCGTGCACTGATCGCGCGTGCCCGATAGGCTCGACGTGCGCCGCCATGCTATAGAACGTCAAACCTTTGATCCAAGGGAGACCGACATGACCGCGAGCGCGCGCGCCGTTCAGAAGGAACCCACCAAGCGTCCGCGCAACGTGCCCCCGCTCGACGGTGACTCCATGGCGCGGTTGCTGCGTACGATGATGGTGATCCGCGTCTTCGAAGATCGCGCGCGCGACCTGTTTCGCGAGGGCGTGATCAAGGGCACCGCGCATTCGGCGGTCGGGCAGGAGGCCATTGCGGTTGGCGCCTGTGCCGCGCTCAAGCATGATGATTTCATCGTGTCGCATCATCGTGGCCACGGCCACTGCATCGCCAAGGGTGCCAGCATCAACCGCATGATGGCTGAGCTGATGGGCCGGGTGGACGGGCACTGCCGGGGTCTCGGCGGCTCCATGCACATCGCCGATCTCGACCTCAACGTGCTCGGCGCGAACGGCATCGTCGGGGCGGGCATCGGGCTCGGCACCGGTGCCGCGCTCGCGGCCAAGCAGCGCGGCAAGGGCGATGCCGGCATCGTGTTCTTCGGCGATGGCGCGTCGAACGAGGGCATCTTCCACGAGGCCATCAACCTTGCGGCAATCTGGCGCCTACCGGTCGTCTTCCTGTGTGAGAACAATCAGTACGGCCTCTCAATGCCGATGAAGAACGCGACCGCCGGCGGCTCGGTTGCGGGCCGCGCTACGGCCTATGGCATTCCGGGCGAGCTGATCGATGGCAATGACATCGAGGCGGTGTACGAGGCCGTGTCGGAGGCGGTCGCACGCGCGCGGCAGGGCGAGGGGCCGACCTTGATCGAGGCGCTCACCTATCGCTGGGGCGACCATTCGATGCGGGCGAACCTGCCGCGCTATCGGCCGGAGGCAGAGGAGCTGGACTGGAAGGCGCGTGATCCGATCGAGCGCTGCAAAGGGCGTGTAAAAGATCTAAAGGCCCTGTCTGACGAGGCGATCGAAGAATTGTTCGGCGAGGTGACTAGCGAAGTGGAAGCAACGATCGATTTCGCCAAGGCCTCGCCGGTGCCTGACTTCAAGGTCATGCTGGATGCCGTTACCGCACCGATGCGGCCCGCCCCTGCCAAGCTGCCGGCGCCAGGGACGCGCGAGCTGACCTATGCGCAGGCGCTCAACGAGGCGCTCCACCAGGAAATGACGCGCGACCCGACTGTCTTCATGATCGGCGAGGACATTGGCAAGGTCGGCGGTCTGTTCAAGGTCTCGAACGGCCTGCTCGACAAGTTTGGGTCCAACCGCGTGATCGATACGCCGATCTCGGAGATGGGCATCGCGAGCGCAGCGGTGGGTGCCTCGATCTCGGGCATGCGTGGCATCGCCGAGGTCCAGTTCTTCGATTTTGTTACGCTGATGATGGACATGATCGTCAACCAGGCCGCCAAGTTCCGATTCATGCTCGGCGGCAAGCCGCGCGTGCCGGTCGTGATCCGCGGGCCGCAAGGCGGCGGCATTCGCCTCGCCGCGCAGCACTCGCAATCGCTCGAGGCCTGGTTCGCGCACGTGCCCGGCCTCATCGTGATTGCGCCTTCGACGCCCTATGACGCCAAGGGGCTGCTGACCGCTGCAATCCGTAATGACAACCCGGTCATCTTTCTCGAGCACAAGCTGCTCTATCTCGGCAAGGCCGAGGCGGTGCCGGAGGAGCCGTACGAAATCCCGATCGGCAAGGCCGACATCAAGCGCGTCGGCAAGGACGTGACGGTGGTGGCAACCCTCGCCATGGTTGGCCTGACACTGATGGCGGCGGAGCGTTTGGCGAAGGAGGGAATCGACGTCGAGGTGATTGATCCTCGCACGCTGAAGCCGCTCGACATGGACACGATCATTGCGAGCGTGCGCAAGACGAACCGCTGCCTCGTCGTGCACGAGGCTTGGAAGACCCACGGCTTCGGCGCCGAAATCTCGGCCCGAATCATGGAAGATGCGTTCGATTGGCTCGATGCGCCGGTCGCGCGACTGGCCGCACCCGATCTGCCGATGCCCTATAACGACGAGCTCGAACGCCAGGTCATCCCCTCGCATCAGGAGATTGGGGACGCAATCAGGAAGCTCTGCGGGCGCGCCTGATTGGTCCGAAAAATCCCTGCGCGTCGTACGCGGCGCTGGGCCCAACTCCAATCGCGCGCGGGGTCTCGCCCCGTGCGAATACCGTCCGCCAAGCTGCTGTGCTCGGTCATTTGCGTGTTCCAAATCCGTGGCCTCGAATATGATCGGCTGAGGGACGGTGGCCAGAACAGCGTGTTAAACGCCGTCGGCCGTGAGCGGGGATCATGCGGCGGAGCATTGGGAACGGCGGTACTTCCGTTCGCGGCGCTACTCGGCGTGGGCAACGACCCGCGCGTCGATACGGGTCGGTGCTCGTGTTACGTGGCGGGTGTGTTTCATGACAGACGCAGCTGAGCGTTCGCTGCCGATGATGCGCGTCGTGCCGAGCGGGCGTCGCCTGCAAATGCGATTTGCGGCGATCTGGATCGCCTTTGCCGTTCTGATCGTGCTCAGCGCGCTTTTCATCCCGCGCAGCCTGCTGCCCTCCTCGATCCTTTCGATCATTCCGTTCGCCGCCTTTCTCACCATCACCGCGATGGGTGAGGCGCTCGTGCTCATGGCCCGCGGGATTGATCTGTCGATTCCGGCCACCATCACGCTCTCAAGCACGCTTCTCCTCGGTGTATCGGGCGGCAATGATGATGCGTTGCTGCCGGCGATCATCGTCGCGCTGATTTTTTCGCTTGCGGTCGGGCTGGTCATCGGCGTGCTGATTGCGGTCTTCAGATTGAACTCACTGGTCGTGACACTTGCGATCGGCACGATTGTGATCGGTGCAACCATCTGGTATCGCGAGGGCATCGTCGCCGAGGCACGCGTGCCGCCCTCACTCGCGGACTGGGGGGGCTCGCGCTTCCTCGAGGTCAATGTGGCGGTCTGGATTGCGCTTGCAGTCGTGGTGCTGTCGACGATCATTCTGCGGTTGACGGCGGTTGGCCGACGCTTCATCGCGGTCGGTGCAAGCCCGCGAGCGGCGTGGATCGCGGGGATCGGCGTGGTCCGCTACCAGGTCGCAGCCTATGTGCTCGCAGCGCTGCTCTATGGCATCGCCGGCATTCTCCTGTCGGCCTTCATCCGCAACCCGACGCTCGATGTCGGGCAACCTTATCTTCTGGCCCCGATCGCTGCGGCGGTGCTCGGCGGCACGGCGGTCTCCGGCGGGGTCGGCAGCATGATCGCGATCGCCGGCGCGGCACTTTTTCTCACCCAGCTCGATCAGATCCTCAAAATGCTGGGAGTCTCGACGGCCATTCAGTTCATTGTCTATGGCGGCGCGATCGCCGTCGGCATGGCGCTTGGCGGCGTTCAGGTGACACGCTATCGCACGCTGATCGCACGTTGGTTCGCACGACCCGCGGCACAAGGCAGAGGCAATGCATGAAGTCTTCGGCAAATTCGCGGGAATTAGTCATCGATCGGCTTGGCGCAAACAGGCTCAACAGGGAGGAGTCACGATGAAACGAAAACTGGTCAAATCACTATCGGCGCTCGCGGGCGCCGCGGTGGGAGCGCTTGCACTCACCTTCGCGACGCCGTCTCATACCAATCCGCGTTGAGGCTGACTCGCGGGGGATTCCCAGGCGATCGGCGTTGTGATTCATAGAGAGGCGAACCGATTCGGAGGTTTGCCATGGGTCAGCCGATTGCCGTGCGA
>Ga0194132_10012424_pt1 | contig 10631 bp, 6 predicted proteins | sample TA2KigOf80mmetaG_FD_148612 | JGI IMG/M metagenome (GOLD analysis project Ga0194132, IMG submission 148612) | Freshwater microbial communities from Lake Tanganyika, Tanzania - TA2015054 Kigoma Offshore 80m | ecosystem: Environmental > Aquatic > Freshwater > Lake | place: Tanzania: Lake Tanganyika... | reverse complement strand
GTAAAGTTAGTGGAATATGGCTCTTGGATATTGATTAGTCCACGCGGATCGAGTATCATGGGACTTCAATCCCGTGAGTGACGCGGACCCCAAAACGCCCAAGACGTACGAGCAGTTCGAAGCCGAGGTAGCCAGGCTTGAGCGCGAGTTGGCATCCCCAGAACATTCAGGCGGCGAAATGTTCCGGGACCGGCGAGGCGAGGGCTACTTCGCTTCTGACTTTTTCTTCACTTTCGCCCATCGGGCCTTGGCGGCCTTGGATGCGATCTCCTTGCGCTGCTCGGGCGTCAGTTTCTCAATACGCGCCGCTGCGCTGAGTTTTCCGCCTTTGGCGCCGTGCGATCGGAAAAACTCGATCGCCTCTGCGGGAAGGGTATTTCGTGCCATCGCTCCTCAAGCATAACCCGGTTGAGCATCTTTCTTCAATCGCTACGATTGACATGCAAAGGGGGTTTAGTATATCCTGAAGGAGGTTCAGTATAGTGTGCCAGCCCTTGCCACGAATTTCACAACGAACACGGGGGAAGAAACGATGAGCGTCTACCGTCCGACGTACAGGGACCCGAAGACCGGCGAGACGAAGGAGTCCGCCCAGTGGTGGTACGAGTTCACCTACGCTGGCAAGCGCTACCGCGAACCCGCGCGGACGACGCGGAAGACGATCGCGGTGGCGGCAGAAAAACAGCGGCGCCTTCAATTGGAGCGGGCGGTAGCCGGATTGCCGAGCGAGTCGCGCACTCAGCGCGTGGCGTCGGTCAAAGACCGAGTCGCGCAGTACTCGGCAGACTACGCATCGAGCCACCGGGAGAAGTCGCAGGTGTTCTCACGGCAGCGGCTCGAGCACGTCCAGCGCTTGCTCGGCTCTTGCCTGCTTTGCGAACTCAGCGAATCGAAGATTCAGGAATACATGCGCATCCGGCTGAGTGAGGGAGTGGGTGGGCGGACGATCAACATGGAGGTAGGGGAGTTGTCGCGGGCGATCAAAGTCAAGTGGTCCGCCGCGTGGCCGACCGTCCGGAAGCTCGAGGAAAATCACGAGGTGGGCCGGGCGTTGAGTCCCGAAGAGGAAGACCGGCTGCTGCGGACTGCCGCCGAGGATGAATCACCGAACCGGAACCCGCTGCTCTACACGTTCCTGCAAGTATCGCTCGCCACGGGAATGCGCGTAGGCGAGATCATCGGCGCACGGTGGGAACAGATCGACTTTGACGCCGAGGTAGTCACGGTAGGCAAGGCGAAGACGAAGCGCGGCACGGGTCGGCTGATCCCAATGAACCACGAATTGAAGGCGGTGCTCGAGTCTCATGCGGCGTGGTACTCGGACCCCACACGGTTTGGAGAGATCCGCCCCGAGTGGTACGTCTTCCCTGGCCGCGACGGGCGTCCTGAGGCGGGCAAGACGCGGGCACTGGACCCCACGTTGCCCTGCCGGAGCCTCAACTCGTCCTGGGACCGTATCCGGCAGCTTGCGGGGGTCGACTGCCGACTTCACGACCTGAGGCACACGGTCGCCACAAAGATGGCCGAAGCGGGCGTCGCCGAGTCCACTATGCTCTCCCTCTTAGGCCACATGAGCCGGGCGATGCTGGAGCGGTACAGCCACATCCGGATGACCGCGAAAAGGGAGGCGGTGAAGTCGCTGACGCGGACGGATTCGAATGGGGTCCCCAAAGTTTCCCCCAAAGTGGCCATCGCTCGGGTTATCCAATGACCGCTAAGTCCTTTGTTTTCTGGTGAGCGCGGAAGGAATCGAACCTTCAACCTACTGATTAAGAGTCAGTTGCTCTGCCAATTGAGCTACGCGCCCGTCCCTGCGATTTTGCCCCTTCAGTATACCATACCCCCGGTTCCTCATCAGCCGCCACTCCCCCGCCCGCCGCACCTCCTCAAACCCCGGCTGCCCCTTCACCGGCCCCAGCCATTCCTCAGGCGGATCCCCCCGGACCAGCAGGTATTCCACCCCGTGATATTCTCCCCCGTACGACCCGCCATCGCTGATCCACTCCTGGTACACCGGCAGCGCCTCCACCCCCGCCTTCCTCCTTACCACGCCGAACCGGTAGTCGATCGCCGCCGTCCCCGCGATCCCCTTGTTCCAGACGATCTCGTAGTTCGGGAAGTGTATGTAGGCAGGCCAGTTGCGGAATCCCACCGCGTGCATGATCCCGAGCATCCGGCCCTCCGCGGGCAGGAACGCGGCATCAAATCCTTGGTTCTGCCGGTTGAACTCCACGAAGTATTGCCCCCGCAGACCGGTGTACACCACCGCCCCCGCGAACATGGCGATCCGCAACCTCCGCCCGGACCCCAACGTGCTCAGCAGCACGATCACACCGGCAAACAGAAACACGCTGAACCGCTGGTACAGGACCGGCTCCCGCGGGATCTCCGGGGGCAGCAACACGCAACAGGCCAGCGCCCCTCCCGACAGGATCACCAGCGGACGCCGCGCCTCGCCCCGTAGAACCACATTCCGCCACCGCCAGAGCGGAACCAGCATCGCCGACGCCGTCACCAGCGCAAGCAACGGACCCGCCGCTCCCGGCAGCACCTGGTAGAAATCCATCAGCGGGAAGGTAGCGCGGATCCCCAGGTTCGCCAGATAGTGAGTGGCGTAGTACTTGGCCATATAGGCGAACGTGCTTTCCTCAGGCGGACGCCGCATCCACCAGACGCCGAACGCAGCCAGCGACGGGACTGCCACCAGCACCCGCCACCAGGCGCCGGGACGCGTCAGACACACCAAGCCGAACACGCAGATCCCAAACAGGAACGCCAGCGCATGGCAGCAAAACAGCGCAACCAGCAGGACCGCCACCAACACAGTCCAACCCCAGTGCGCCCCCGCCCGCATCGACCGCAACGCCGCCCACACCACCAACAGCAGCACCGGGACCGACATCGTGAACCCCACGAACCCGTACACGGCATTCAAGTGGTACAGCAACAGGAACGCCAGCAGCGTGTACCAGGCATCGCCGCCCACCTCCCGGATCAGCAGCAGCACGGCCAACGGCAGCAGGGTGATGTACATCAGGTAGAACGCCCGGTTCCCCCACTCGACCGACGGGAACAGCTTCGATCCCGCCACCACTAGATGGACCACGTTCGCGTTCGGAAACATCGGGTGGACTGAGTAGTACTCCGCGAAACGGCTTCCCGGCTCGCCAATGTGGCGGTAGATCGTCGCCGTCGCCAGATGGTTCGGCAGGTCGACAAACGGCAGCAGGCGGCTCGACAGGATCAGGCCCGCGTTCGCCGCCAGCAGGGCTCCGGCGCCGAGCCAGAAACGGGAAGTCACTCCCTGGCAATCGGCGGATTGCGGCGCGGCGGATAGACCGGCTATTCGTACCGGAGTGCGGATGCCGGATCCACCCGGCTCGCCCGCCGGGCAGGCAGATAGCAGGCGGTGAGAGCCGCGGCCAGCACGAACACTGCCGCGGCAGCGATCACAGCCGGCTCCACGGGATCCACTCCGAATAGCACGTTCCGCAAGACCCGCGTCACGGTGAGCGACAGCGCCAGGCCCGCTGCAAGACCGATCCCCGTCGAGCGGATTCCACCCGCCAGGGCCGATCCGAGCACCCGCGTCTGGGATGCGCCCAACGCCAGCCGCACGCCGATTTCCCGCGTCCGCCGCGCGACGGTGAACGCCATGAGCCCGTAGAGTCCGATCGTCGACACGATCATCGCCAGCAGTCCGGTGAAGGTGGCGATGGTACCGGCCAGCTTGACCGTGAAGAAGGATCCCTCGAACGCCGCCCGCAGAGTGCCCTGATCAAACACCGGAACATTGGGGTCCATTGAGGCCACCACCTGCCGCATCGGCGCCAATTGGACGGATGGCGGCCCGGCGGTCCGCACGAAGATGGTCTGCTTCAAGTTCTGGCCAACTTGGTTGAGGCTGAAATGGATCGCGGGGACCTTGCCATCCTGCGGATTCGGCGAAAGCCCGTCGCGCGCCACGCCGATCACCTCAAACGAAGGTGTCTCCCGCGCATCGGCGAAAATGATCTGGCCCACCGCGTTGACCCCCGGGAACATCCGCCGTGCGAGGGCTTCGTTGATGATCACCGCGGGCCGCGCAGCCTCGTTGTCCAGCGGCCCGAAATCGCGTCCGTACAGCAACGGCATGCCGATGGTGTCAAAGAAGCCGGGCGATTGGACGTTGGTGTTCACATGCAGCCGCGCCTCCTTCGACCGGGATCCGCCCCAAATGCCGAACAGCGACATGCCACCACCTGAAAACGGAACGATCCGCGCCACCGCCACTGATTCCACACCGGGGAGCGCGCGGACCCGCTCCTGAAGCTCGCGCAGAAATGCGCGGCCCTGCGGCTGCGTGTATTTGCCCGCCTCGAGATCGATCGACCCGATGGCCACCCGGTCGAGTTCGACGCCGTGGTCCGATCGGGCGAGCAGCATCATGCTCCGGCCCACCAGTCCCGCGCATACCAGCAGCGTCAGGCACAGCGCCACCTGGACCGCGGCGAATACCGTGCGAAGCCGTGTGCGGCCCGCCGAGCCTCCGGCGCCCGTCTCGCCCGGCTTGAGTCCGGTCTGGATGGAGGTCCGCGAAGCCGCCCACGCTGCCGGACCAGCGAAAGCCAAGGTGGCCAGCAACGCCAGCACCAACGCTGCGATCAACAGGTTCGAATCCACCCCCGCCTGCAATTCGATCCGGCCGATGCCATCCTCCGTCGGGATCATCGCTGCCAGAAGTTCGGAGCACCAGACTCCGGCGATGGTCCCGGCAGCGGCGGCAACCAAGGCGAGGATCATTCCCTCGGCCAGGAACAGGCGGATGATCCCAAGCCTGCCAGCTCCCAGCGCCAGCCGGATCGAGATCTCCCGCCAGCGTCCCGCGGCGCGGACCAGCAACAGATTGGCGACGTTCGCGCAAACCAGGAAAAGCGACAGCAGGGTCAGCACCCCCAAGACGGCCGTCATCGCCGAGGCGTCGCCCGAGCCCAGGTCCTCGTCGACGGAATTGAAACGCGCCGTGCGGAACGTCATGTCCTTGAAGTCCGCCGCGTGCTTGAGCCGCATCGGCACCGCCACCGTCGCCAGCCCTACGTTGGCCCGTCCAGACGGGTAGCCTGGAGCAAGGCGGCCGAATACACTCAGCCAGGTGGCATCCCGGCTCGCCAGTTCGACGCCCGAGTACATGCTAACCGGGAAGAACAGATCCGCAGGAGCGGGCAGATAGTTTCCGCGGAATCCCGGCTCAGCGACTCCAATGATCGTGAACGGAGCGCGGTTCAGAATGATCTGCTGGCCCGGCACTGAGTCCGCTCCTTGAAACCTGCGCTGCCAATACCGGTGGCTGATTACCACCACGGCTCCCTCACCCAACACGGCGTCCTCATTGGGTTGGAACCCGCGTCCGAGGACGATCCGTGTCCGGAGCGCCTCGAAGTAGTTGGACGAGACCGCTTCACCGCGGACACGCTCGGTTTGCCCGCCCGCGGCGACTGAGACTGCTACCGGCTGACGCGCGGCCACGTGGGAGAACGACTTGAGGTCCCGCCGTAGATCCGCGAAGTCGGGATACGACAAGTTAAGGAACTGCCCCGCGCGGTTGGAGCGGCCGATGAGCACCAGCGAATCCTCGCCGCGAATGCCAGGCAAGGGCTTCAACAGAGCCGCATTGAAGAAAGAGAAGATGGTCAGGTTCGCGCCCAGCCCCAGGCTCAACACGAGAACCGCGGCCAGCGCGAGTCCGGGATTGCGCCGGAGCGACCGGAACGCCGAGCCAAAGTCGGTCAACAGGCTTCGCAGCATCATGAAGACTTCATTACACGCGGGATTCCAAACCCAACCCGTTGAAAAGCCGGGGAGCCGCCGCGGGCCGCTGTCCGGATATGGGATTCTTCGGCCACCATTGGGACTGCGGTATCGAGCCGTCCGGAAGCTCCTCAGAAAGAACGTGGTCATCTCACGCGCGAACCCGGTCTCCCAATCGCCCGTGTAGTCGTCCTTGCGGCGGATCAGGACCTCGACGCCCAGAGGATCAGCATGTTCCTTCAGATACGTTCCGAAACACGTGGCATGGATCCCTTGGCCGAGATTGGCATTGGCAACACGCGGTGAGCCCGCGCCGTTCCCCACTGGTCCACCGGGACTCCGAAGAACGGCGCCAGCACCGGATGCTTCGAAGTGGGTTCGTTAATGATCCGGGCGATGGTGCGCGGATCGTAAGTTGTCCGCAGCGGCGGCCATGTCGTCGTGATAGGCGAGCCGCAGGGAGATCCCGCCGCCCGCCGAGCCGCTTGTCGCCGCGAATGCACGGCGCGGGCGGGGAGCACACGTTTCTCTCGAATTTCCGGCATCCAGATTAAAACTCCAGCTTCAGCCCGAATTGTACGATCCGAGCATTCGATAGAGTCGACCGGATCGTCCCGAAGGCCGGGGTGTCCAATACCGATCCGGGATTACCGAACGCCGCGTGATTCCAAGTATTGAAGAACTCCGCCAGGAATCGCAGGTTCAGGCCCTCGCGCAAGCCGGTCACCTTGGTCAGCCGTAGATCCCAGAGGTGCGCTCCGGGACCACGGATCACGTTCCGCCCCAGGTTGCCGAAGCGGGACCGGGGCGCAAGCGCGAACGCAGCCGGATTCAGGAACCGGTCGAGCCGGGAGCGGACACTGCCGTCCGTGGTCATGGCGGCCCCGGCCACGCGGTCCGCGCGGCCACCGGTTCCGGGAGCGCCTGCCTGTCCGTCGCGATCCAGATTGCTCGCGGAATTGGTTACCGAGAACGGCGTGCCCGACTGAATCGTGGTCACGCCTGAAAGTTCCCACCCGGAAAACAGGATCCTTGGCGCGCCCCGGGCGGCCTTGCCGAACGGATTGGGAAGGTCCAGGTTGTAGCTGACCACGAGCCTGTGCGTGCGGTCGAAATCGGCGAGGCCGCGGCTGGCGCGCAGGTCGGCAGGATCGCCGGTCGCGCCCGTGAAATAGCGGACTCCCGAAGTCGAATCGTCGAGCGCCTTGCCGAATGTGTAGGCGCCGAGGATCGATGCACCGCGGGCGAAGCGCTTTTGAAGGGTCAACTGTCCCGAGTGATAGTCGGACGTTGCCCCGGCCTGCGACTGTGTGATGGTCGTAAGTCCATTGAACGGACGGACGAACGCGGACCCCACCAGCCGCGGATAGTTGATATTGGTCGCGCGGAACAACTGAAGTCCACGCGTGCCCACGTAGGAGGCCGCGGCGAGCAATCCCGTGCTGAGCTGGCGCTGAATCCCGAAGTTCCACTGCTGAACGTAGTCGGAGCGCGTATTGGGTTCGATCGGTCGAATGGAAAGCGTGCCGCCCGGCGTAGTCACTGTTGGCTTCGACAAGTCGATCGCGGCCGGAAAGCGGTATCCGCGCGGAGGGTCGGCGGGGCGCACGACCACGGTCTGGTTGGCTGAGTAGGGCGGCTCGAACAGTTTCTGTTGCGTCACCTGTCCCGAGCGCGAATCATAGAAGATCCCGTAACCGCCCCGGAACACGGTGCCCGCTCCAACCGCGTAGGCGAAGCCGAAACGGGGTCCGAAGTTGGTCCGGTCCGGGAAGATGGTCGACGCCGGAACTCCGGGACTCTCCCCTCCGATCACCAGCCCCGAATCGGTTCCCGCGCCGCGGTAACGGTCAGCATAAAAGTTCAGGAGCCGGCCGAGCGCGACATCGGTCGGCGGCGTGTCGTACTCATACCGCAAGCCGATGTTCAAAGTCAGGCGGCGGCCTGCCTTCCAGTCGTCCTGAACGAATAGCGCGTAGTTGGAGGCACGCATGTCGATCACGGCGGGACCGTTGGCGACGATCACCTGGTTCGGCGCGGCCAGCAGAAAATCGGCAAACGCGTTCGTGCTGTGCTGCCCGTTGAAGGAGAACCGGCCTTGAAACGGCACGCCGGACGACATCATGAAGTTGCGCCGGAACTCGCCGCCCGCCTTGATCGAGTGCGCGCCACGGACCCAGGACAGGGTGTCGGCGAACTGGAAGTTATTCTGCTCGTCCTTGAAATCGTTGCCGGTGTATCCGTAGCCGAGGAAGCCCGTGACGAGGATGCCGGGCAATCCGGGCACGTTGTTCAGCGGCTCGATCCCCACGCTGCGTGGATCGAAGCGCTGAACATCAGTTCCAGGCTGAGGGAACTTATAGAAGCCGAACCGGAGTTCGTTGAGCAGATTCGCCCGGAACAGGTGCGTTTCCGAAGCCGCCCACTGGTTGCTGATGGCCTCCGCCACGCGGCCGAAACCGGGCAGGCGGTTCTGCGCTGTGAACGAATAGGAGCTCGAGTCGAAGTACCGGATCATGAGGCGGTCGTTCGGCCCGAACACATGGTCGCCGCGGATGGTGAACTGGTCTGCGTCGAAGGGGGTACCGAACTGCTGCAGGAAGTTGTTGCGGGGATCGGTGGTGTTGGGCAGCGGCACGAATCGTTCGAGAAGCTGAGCCGAGGTTGGGCTAACGCGGGACGCGGGCACCGTGTTGCCAGCGAACGGTTGCGCGGTCAGGGGATCGCGCACCGCCGCTGGAAACTGCCCGCGCCGCTCCTCAGCGGTGGGCACGCGCCCGATCACGATCGCGGCTGACGAGTTCGTGTTGCGCTGGCGGATCCGTTCGATCCCGGCGAAGAAGAACGTTCGGTCGCGCCCGTCATAGAGCTTGGGGATCCGCACAGGACCGCCCAAAGTCCCACCGAACTGGTTCTGCACGTTCTGTCCGCGCCGCGCGGCGAAGAAGGGCCGCGCCACCAGCTTGTCGTTGCGGAGGAATTCGAAAAGGTTGCCATGGAACTGGTTGCCGCCCGACCGGGTGACGACGTTGACCACCGACCCGGCGTTGCGTCCGTATTCCGCGCTCGCCATGCTCGTGATCACCTTGAACTCCTGGATGAAGTCGACGCTCGGGATGCCCACTCCGAGCGCGTCGTTGTTCATCGGGTTGTTGTTCACGTTGCCATCCAGCAGGTAATTGTTGCTCCCGCGGCGGGATCCGTTGACGCTCGGATTCTGAGTTCCGAACCCAACGTTCTCCGCGTTCGGCGGATCGGTAACCACGCCAGCGGTGAGGCCCAGCAGTTGGGTGAAGTTGCGGGTGGCCAGGGGAAGCGCGCCAATCGTCTGCCGTTCAATGACACGCCCTTCCGCCGAGGACTCGCGTTGCAGCAGCGATGCTGTTTCGTTGACCGTGATCGACTCGGACACGGAGCCAAGTTGCAACCCGAAGTCCACGACTTCCGTTTCCGTGATCCGGACCACCACGTTACTCCGCACAGCTTTGCTGAATCCGGGCGCTTCAGCGCTGAGGTCGTAGGAACCCGGAGGAAGGAGCGGCAGTGTATAGTTGCCACTCGAGCCCGTGCGCGTCACTTGCCGGGCGCGGGTCTGGTTGTTGCTGGCGGTGATCGATACGTTGGCTACGAGGGCGCCGGCCGGGTCGGTGACAACGCCCCGGATGGCCCCAGTGGTCTGTTGCGCGAAGGCCGCTCCCGAAGTCAGGGCGGCCAGGAGAAGAGAGCGTTGCGGAATCATGACGGCATTCCTTTCGTTCGCTATCCAATCCGGCATAGATAGCATATCGAATGGGAGGAATCAGCGAGGCCTCGCGGAACATCCGCGACTCCGGCGGAGTCCAACGAGGAATGGACGCCTCCGCGAATCCTTGTGAGCCGCTCTGGCCGATGGTCGCGCTGGAAGCATCGGTGTTCTTCTCCCTGCCAGCGTGGTTCTCCATCACCTACCCGGCTTGGCCCTCCAGCAATCCCGGCGGGTTCGCCGCCGCCGTTGCGCTGGCCGCGGGATCGGCCATGGTCTTCTATCACGTGATCCCCGCACTGTTGGGCAGGAGCGCCGCGAGGCCTCAGGGGCGGACATCGGGGTTGGTCACCTGGCTCATCCGCGCATGGCTGGTTACGGGCGCCGTCTTCTCGCTCAGCGGCGCTACTCAATTCCAGGGCCTCGCCCTGAGAGCCTTCCGCTACGGGGATGCCAATGTCCATCTGTGGAGTCTGGCCGTGATCCCACTGATGGGGCTGGTTGCCGCGGCAGCAACGGCCTTAGCCACATCCATGCGGTGGCGCAAGCCAATTGGGGTCTCGTGTTGCGCCTTCGGACTTGTATTCCTGATCGGGCTCTTCATTGCACAATGGGAAGGTCTTTCGGAAAGAACCCTCATCGTGCGTGACGATCCGGAGGCCACATTCTGGGCCATTCTTCCGGTGGCCGCGCCGACGGCGGTGATCGGGTTCCGGATCGGCAGATCGGGAGCGACGGCCCGCCAAATCTGGTGGACCGGTGCGCTGGGTGTGGCCGCCGCAATCGCGGTTGCCGCGACCCTTGCCGCGTTTGCCAAAGTTGGCGGCGCGAACTTGCACTGGAAGCCCTCCCTGTCCATTGACTTCACGTTCGCGCTGGTTACCGGATGGACCGATGTCCGGGCAACTCAGGTGTTGTGGGCCGCCGCGGGCCTCACCGGCTTCGGACTCTGCGTGGTGTCCGCAACCTGGTTGGCGGAGGCGGTGGCCAATTGGCAGTTTAAGTGCCTCCTCAGCAAAATCTGTGGGTAGCTGGCGGCTCGGGTAGGCAGCCAAGGTTGTGATAAAGCGAGAGTTCCATGACGCGGTAAGTGCGCAGGCCA
>Ga0194132_10012420_pt1 | contig 10634 bp, 10 predicted proteins | sample TA2KigOf80mmetaG_FD_148612 | JGI IMG/M metagenome (GOLD analysis project Ga0194132, IMG submission 148612) | Freshwater microbial communities from Lake Tanganyika, Tanzania - TA2015054 Kigoma Offshore 80m | ecosystem: Environmental > Aquatic > Freshwater > Lake | place: Tanzania: Lake... | reverse complement strand
ACCGTCGGGATTACCGGGACAGGCTCCTAGGCGTCGGCGTCGAACTGCGCGGCGCGCCAGCGCAGCGCGGCGCCCAGCCCCTCGCGCTCGCGAATGTCGTCGAACGCCCTGCCGACCTCGGTCGTGGCCGCGTAGAGCGGCGCCAGCACGTCGAGCCCGGCGCGGATCGCGTTGCGGAATCCCGCGGCGTCGGCACCCCGGCCGAGCGCGCGCTTGGTCGCGGTGAGCGCCTCCGGCGAGATCAGCGCCAGCCGCCGCGCCCACGCGAGCGTCGCGGCCTCGAGCTCCGCCCGGGGCACCACGCGGTTCACCATGCCCCACGCGAGCGCGGTCGGCGCGTCGACGGGATCGCCGAAGTACAGCAGCTCGCGCGCGCGCTTCTGCCCGATCACGAACGGGAGCACCAGCGCCGGCCCGACGTTCGAGAAGCGGATCTCCGGCTCGCCGAACCGCGCGTCGTCCGCCGCGATCGCCAGGTCGCACATCAGCGCCAGCTCGCAGCCACCGCCGAGGCAGTGGCCCTGGACCGACGCGATCACGGGCTTCCCCATGTCCCATGGCGTCATCTCGAGCGCGACGTCGTCGCTCAGCGAGTCGTGCCACGCGAGGGCGTTGCCCTTGCGGGCGGCCCGGGCGGGATTGGGGCCGATGTCGTAGCCGGCGCTGAAGCTCCGGCCGTTCGCACGGAGCACCACGACGCTCGTGCGCGCGTCCCGGTCGGCCTCCGTGAAGCGGGCCACGAGGGCGCGCTTGAGCTCCAGGCTGATGGCGTTGAGCTTCTCCGGACGGTTCAGCGTGACGATGCCGACGCGTCCGTCGACGTCGTAGCGCACGAGGTCATCGGCCATGGCGGGTCCTCCCGCGGGGGATTATGCCCGGCCACGCCTCAGGCGCGCGTCACCGCGTTCGCGGGCCCCGGCGTCATGAGGGCCAGGCGCAGCTCCTCCAGGTCGTACGGCTTCGCGAAGACATCGCGCGCGCCGTGGCGCCGCGCCTGCTCGTGCTCCCCGTCATCGATCGACGCGGTCAGCACGATCACCCGGATCGCCGGGTCGAACTTCCGGATGTGCCTGAGCGCCTCCACCCCGCCGAGGCGCGGCATGTTGAGGTCGAGCAGGATCGCCTCCGGACGCGCGCGCTTGACCTGCAGCAGGCACTCCAGCCCGTTGCCGCTCTCCAGCACCTCGGCGCCGTGCGCCTCGAGGTGCTCGCGCAAGATCGCGCGGAGCTCTGGGTCGTCGTCGACGATCAGGACCTTCACGCCCCCGTCATCGGCCGGGGCGCGCGCGGGCTTGAGGGCGATTCACGACGGGCGCGCGATCGGCCGGCGCAGCAGCGTCGCCGCGAGCGGCGCGAGCACGAGCGCGGCGCCGACGGCGTTGAGGATCGCGAAGCCCCAGATGCCGAGGATCATCCCGCCCGCGGTCGAGCCGAGCGCGCCCATGAGCTGCAGCACGAGGTCGGCGAAGCCCTGCACGGACGCCCGCTCGGACGGCGACAGCGCGTCGGTGAGCAGCGCGCTTCCCGCCACGAACGTGAGGTTCCAGCCGACGCCGTTGAAGAACAGCGCCAGGATCACCGTCCACCGGTCGGTGCCCGGTGCGAGGCCGGCGACCGCGATCGCGGTGATGAGCACGAGCGCCCCGAGCAGGATCACCGGCATGCGGCCGAAGCGGTCGCTCAGCCAGCCCGACAACGGCGAGGCCACGTACATGCCGCCGATGTGCAGCGAGACCGCGATGCCGATCAACGCCACCGGGTACCCGTGCATGTGCAGATAGACGGGCGACGTCGAGGTGGTGGAGATCATCACGAACTGCCCGATGCCGAGCGTCGCGAACGCGATCTGGACGCGCACGTCGCCCAGCGCGCCGCGCAACCGCCGCGGCGTCGCGACCGGGCGGCCCACCATGGTGGCGCTCTCGCGCGTGCGCGCGAGCGCCAACGGGTCGGGCCGCAGGAACGCGGCCACCAGCAGCGCCGCGAGCGCGTACCCGGCCACGCTGATGAGGAACGCGCTCGCCGGCCCGTCCACTCCGATGGCGGCGCCCGCGCGGAGCGCCGGCTGCATCAGGTTCGGTCCGATGAGGGCGCCGGCCGTCGAGCCCCAGACGATGAGGCCCATCGCACGGCCGCGCTGGGCCGCGGGCGTCACGTCCGCGGCCGCGTAGCGGGCGAGCAGGTTCGAGGTGTTCGAGATGCCGAACAGCGTCATGCCCGCGAGCATCACGGGGAAATTGCGGATCAGGACACCGACGACGCCGAGCACCGCGCCGATGACCGCGATGGCGTAGCCGAGCGTGAGCCCGCCGCGCCGCCGGCCCGTGCGGTCCATGAGGCGCGCGAGCGGCCAGCTCGCGATGGCGGCGCCGAGCGCGCCGAGCGCAACCGGCAACCCTGACCAGCGGCTGCCCGCGAGATCGGCGGCGACGATCGCGCCGATCGCGAGCGACATCGAGTGTCCGGTGCTCCCGGCCACCTGCGCGGCGAACAGCACGGCCATGAGCCGGCCGCGATGCGGAAACGGAGCGTCCACTCAGGCGGGCAGAGCGACGGGCTTCGCGCTTGGCTCGATCGCCAGATGCACCGGGTTCACGCCCTTCACGCGGCCCGCGAGCATGTGGATGGCGATCTCCGCCTGCTCCAGCGGCAGCGAGAGCGTGTGCATCTTCTCGAACGGGTACGTGCGCGACTCGATGATCTCCACCGCACGGAACGTCTCGTCGACCGGCATGCTGAGCACGCCGCGGATCGTCAGCTCCTTGTAGATGATCTGATCCACCGGCACGTCCTGCGCGGGCCGCATGCCCTTGAGCCCGGCGACCACGACGCGGCCCTTGCGGAGCGCGATCGCGATCGCGTGGTTCAGCGACTCCGGCGCGTACGGCGTGGTGTCGACGACCACCTCCGCGCCGCCGCCCGTCGCCTCGCGCACGGCCTCGACCACGTCGCGCGCCTCCACGTCGACCGTGACGTCGGCGCCGAGGGCGCGCGCGAGCGCGAGCTTCTCGCGGTCGCGGCCGAGCCCCGTGATCACGACCTGGCGCGCGCCCGCCTCCTTCGCCGCGATCGCGCAGCAGATGCCGCGCTGCCCGGCGCCGAGGATCACCACGCGCTCGCCGGGCATGGTCTTCGGGATCGACACCGCCCACGAGATCCCGGCCGCGAGCGGATTGAACATGACGGCCACGCCGGCGGGCAGCGCGGGATCCATCTTCTTCATCACCGAGTACGGCGAGAGGTACATGTGCTCGGCGTACCCGCCCCAGAGGTGCGGCGCCCTGTCGACGTCGGTGTAGCCGTAGGTACCGCCGCGCGTCTTGCAGAGCCGCGGCTCCCAGCGCGCGCACGCCTCGCACGTCCCGCAGCCGTAGCCCGAGCGCATGGCGACGCGGTCGCCTTCCTTCACGCCCCAACGCTGCGCCGCGTGCTTGCCGACTTCCTCGATGATCCCGAGCGGCTCGTGGCCGGGGATCGCGGGGAACGGAAAGTAGTCGTCGGTGACCGGCTGCGCGCCTTCGTACTGCTCGTAGTCGCTGCCGCAGATGCCGCACGCTTCGAGCCGCAGCAGGCCGTCGTCCGCGCCGATGCGCGGACGCGGGTACTCGCGTGCCTCAATCGTCTCCTTCTTCGTGAGCACCATCGCCTTCACGCCGGCCATCTACCCGACCTCCGCGCGGATCTTGCCGTGCAGCGTGCGGAGCTGATCGAGCATCGCGTCGACCGAGCGCGCGCCGGCCTGGAAGATGGCGGTCGCGTTCAGCGCGACCCACTCGAAGCCCATCGCCTTCAGCTCGGCCACGCGCCGGATCACGCGATCGTGCTCGGTGTAGAAGCGCTTGCCTTCGGCATCCCGCGGCGGCGGCGCCACCATGCTCTGCAGCCCGATCGACTTGGGATCGCGCTTCGCGGCCTCCGCGGCCCGGTAGATGGCGTCGAGCCCCTTGCGCGCGCTGGCCGCGTCGTCGATGCGGCTCGCGAGCCAGCCGTCGCCGTATTTCCCCACCCGGCGGAACGCGGCCTCGGAGTAGCCGCCGATCCAGATCGGGAGCTTCGCGCCCTGCGGCGGCTTGGGCTCCATCGCCATCGCGGTCATCGGGTAGTACGTGCCCTTGAAGTCGACGCGCGCCTCGCTCCAGTAGACGCGCAGCAGCTCGAGCGCCTCGTCCATGCGCTTGCCGCGGTCCTTGAAGCTCTCGCCGAGCGCCTCGTACTCCGACTCCTGCCAGCCGACGCCGACGCCGAGCCGGATGCGGCCGCCCGACAGCGTGTCGAGCGTGCTCACCTGCTTGGCCACGAGCGTCGGATGGCGCTGCGGCAGCACCAGCACTTCGGTGCCGAGGCCGATCCGCGTGGTCACCGCGGCGAGGTGCGACATCAGGATGAAGCACTCGAGGATCGGCATCTGCGCCGCGTACGGACCGGGCGGGCGCCCCTCCATCGGATAGCCCATCACGACGTGGTCGAACACGTCGATGTGGTCGTAGCCGATCTCTTCGAGCGTGCGGGCGAACTTCCGCACGGCTTCGGGCCCTTCGCGATACGAGACGCTGGGGAACTCGACGGTGAGCTTCATGCGCGCATTATGACGGGAGCGCGTCGCGGATCAAACGACTGTAGACGACCATCTCCGGGCTCGTCTTGCGATAGGCGTCCAGCGCCCCGAGCACCGACGAAAACTCTTGCCGTGGGGGCTCCGGTGGCGTCGCGGCGAGCGGCGGCAGCGTCGCGAACACGCCCGGCACCTCGGCGTCGAGCGCCTCCAGGAGCCGGCTACACGCCGCGCGCGTCTCGGCGTCCGTCACGTGCGGCCGGAGCACGGTCGCGAGATGCGCGAGGAACGCGGGCCACTGCGCGAGCATGCGATAGAGCCCGGGCACGAACGGCCGGCCGTCCACCGGCGTCGCCAGTGCCAGCAGGACGCCGCGCTCGGCGTCCGCCACCTTCGCGAGGTCGACGAGCGCGGGGAGCGCCGATACGGCGGGCGGCGGCGTCCACGCGGCGTCGCCCGCCGTCGGACCGGCCGGACCAGCGGGACGCTCACCGGCGAGCAGGCGGCGCAGCATGCCGGACAGCATCAGGTTCGCGGGGCTCGCCCGGATGAAGCTGTCGCAGACCGCGCGGATCGCCGCTTCGCCGGCCGCGTCCACGCCCCACACGCGGAGCGCGTCGCGTGAGATCGGCGCGAGGCGCGGGACCTGGAGGCGATCGGCGGCGCGCCAGGCAGCGGTCTGCGCGCGCCCGCTCGCGAACGCCGGCCGCAGCGCCGCCCACGCCCATTCGAGCCAGCCCGGGCGCGTGGCGAGGTGGCGCTGCATCGACGAGACGTACGGCAACGCCCAGAAGCGCCGGATCTCGTCGTAGATGGTCGCGATCTCTCCGGTCGCGTCGCGCTCGGCGAGCTCGTTCATTTATTTCAGCCGCGGCAGGAGCGTCGACGCCACCTGATCGACCTGCGCGAGCTGATCGCCGCCCGCGAAGCGCAGCGCCAGATGCCGCACCCCCGCGTCGATCCATTGCTTCAGGAACTCGACGGCGCCCTCCGGCGGCCCCGCGTAGCACGCCTGCCGCGCCCGCGTCGCCTTCGCGGGCACGCCGTAGTAGCTCTCGAGGTACGCGTTCATGCGCTGCTCCGCCGCGGCTGCGTTCGCGTCGAGTGCGAGCGTGACGTACGCCGCGCCCGCCACCGCGCCGGCGGCGCGCCCGGCGGCGCGCGCCTCCGCCTGGATCTTCGGGAAGTGCTCGGCGAAGAACGCCGCGCTCGGCCCCGTCGGAAACCACGCGTCGAAGCGCGCGGCCTCGCGCAGCGCGGTGGGGCCGCTGCCGCCGATCCAGATCGGCGGCCCCCCGGCGCGCCGAGGCTTCGGCTCCATCGTCACGTCGTCCAGCGTGAAGTGCGTGCCGCTGACGCTCACGTGATCGCGCGACCACAGCGCGCGACAGATCTCGAGCATCTCCTTGAAGCGCCCCACGCGCTTCTCGAACGGCACGCCCGCCGCCGCGAACTCGCGCCGGATGGCCGGGTTGTCCGCCGCGATGCCGACGCCGAGGATCAGCCGTCCCTCCGCCAGGCGGTCCAGCGTGCCGACCACGTGCGCGAGGACGACGGGATTGCGGAGCGCCGGGAGCAGCACCGCGGTGCCGAGCTTGAGGCGCCGCGTGCGGCCGGCGACGGCGGCGAGCAGCGTCAGCGGCTCGTGGCGCGGGCGCGCGGTGAGCGAGTCGCCCACCCACACGGCGTCGAAGCCGGCCGCTTCGGCGCGCTCGGCGATCGCGAGCATCGGCGCGGGATCGGGAGCACCGGACATCACCAGCTCGCGCGTGGGCAGCAGCACGCCGAATTCGACCATCAGGACCCCCTGTCGTGGATTCGTGCGCGCCATTCTATGATGCGCGCGGGAGGCACACCCCATGGCCCAGCTCGATCGTGTCGTGCTCATCACGGGCGCCGCGCGCGGGATCGGCGCCGCCACCGCCCGCCGGCTCGCCGCCACGGGCGCCCAGCTCGTGCTCGCCGACGTCAACGCCGAGGACACCACGAAGCTCGCGAGCGAGCTCGGCGCGGTCGCCGTGCAGGCGGACGTCACGCGCGCGGACGACATCGCCCGCATGATCGACGAGCCGTATCGCCGCTGGGGCCGCCTCGACGTCCTCTTCAACAACGCCGGCGTCATCCGCGTGCAGCCGATGCTCGAGGTCACCGAGGCCGAGTGGGACCGCGTGCTCGACGTGAACCTGCGCGCGGTCTTCTTCGTGCTGCAGGCGGCGGCGCGGCGGATGAAGGGCCAGGCGCCGATGGCAGGCTCCGAGCTTCGCGGCAAGCTCATCCAGACCGCGTCCATCGCGGGCTACCGCGGCGGCAATCACCTGATGACGCCGTACTCCGCGTCGAAAGCCGGCGTGATCAGCCTCACGCGCTCCGCCGCGCAGGTGCTCGCGGCCGATCGCATCACCTCGAACTGCGTGTGCCCCGGCGCGGTCGACACCGCCATGTGGGACCAGATCGACCAGGAGATGGGCGCGCTCTACAAGCTGGGCCCGCGCGAGGCGTGGAAGAAGCGCATCGCGGGCATCCCGCTCGGGCGTCCCGAGACCGCGGACGACGTGGCGGGCGTGGTGGCGTTCCTCGCGGGTCCGGACTCCGACTACATGACGGGTCAGGCCATCAAGGTCGACGGCGGCATGGTGATGGGAGACTAGCGATCGAGACCGATCTCCTCCTGGTCCCGATGGGCGCGCGCTACGCCGAGATGCGCGCCGCCGCGCTCGCCGCCGAGGCCGCGGGCTTCGACGGCCTGTGGACGTGGGACCACCTGCGCGACACCGACCGCGAGGACGGCCCCGGCGTGCCGGAGGCGCTGACCGTGCTCGCGGCGCTCGCGGAGGCGACCGAGCGCCTGGTCCTCGGGCCGCTCGTGCTCAACGTCGCGAACCGGCACCCCGGCGTGCTCGCGAACGCCGCCGCGACGCTGCAGCAGGTCTCCCGCGGCCGCTTCGTGTTCGGGATCGGCGCCGGCGGCAGCGCTCGCACGCCGTACGCGCTCGAGCAGCGCGCGATGGGCCACGAGATTCCGGGCGACGCGGTGCGCGCGCAGCGCGTGGTCGACACGATCGCCGCCGTGCGCCGCTTCTGGGGCGGCGAGGCCGGCTTCCTGCGCGCCGACCCGCCACCGCCGATCGTCGTCGGCGGGTTCGGCCCGCGCATGGCGGCGATCGCCGGCCGCCATGCCGACGGCTTCAACACGCAGGCGATGCACCCGCAGCTCGCCGACCTCGCGCGCATCGCGCGCGAGGAGCACGCGAAGGCAGGCCGTGACCCCGCGCGGTTCACGCTGAGCGTCTTCACCGGCCTCGACGAGCGCTGGCTGAAGGGCGACTCGCGCGCGCGTCAGACGATGGAGCGGGCCGGCGTCGACCGGCTGATCCTGCTGGTGGCCCCGCCGTTCGACGTCGCGGCCATCGAGCGCGCGGGCCGGCTGCTCCCGCGCTGAGGCGTCAGCCCCGCAGCCGGGCGCGGATCGCCGCGGGCAACGTGTTGCCCCGCTTCGTGAGCGCGGGCGCGAGTACCTCTCGGCAGAACGCCGCGCAGTCCGTGTCACGCAGCCCGAGGCGGGCCATGTGCTCGGCGATGAACGCCGGCGGCGCGACGCCGTCCACCACCGCGTCGTGCGCGACGCGCGCCACGGAGAGCACGGCCAGCTCGTCGGCGTAGTCACCCAGCGCATCCGCGCCGAGCATCGGCGCCTCGTCCTGCCGCCGCACGACCTCGCACACCCGCGCGGGCAATCCCCAGCTCGCGAGCACGGCGCCGCCCACCGCGGGGCCGGGCACGCCTTCGAGCACGCCCGCGAGCGCCGGCCGATCGCGCCGGAGCAGGAGCGTCAGGCTGTCGCCGATGTTGTGGAGGAGCCCGATCGTGGACGCGGCGAGCGGCGTCACGTTGCCGCGCGACGCGAGCGCGATCTCGTACGCGAGGATCGACGTCACGGTCGCGCGCACCTGGATCGCGCGCGACTCCGGCGTCGCCGGAATGACGTCGTCGACGGCGCTCTCGAGGATGAGCTGCGAGACCAGCGCGGTGCCGAGCAGCAGCAGCGCGTGATAGTGGTCGGTCACCTTCACCTCGAGCCCGTACGCGGCGGAGTTCACGCGCTTGAGCACCAGGCTCGCCAGCGCCGGATCACTTTTGATGGCGTCCGCGAGGTCGTCGGCTCGGGTCGTGTCGTCCAGCAGCCGCATCGCGAGGTCGGTCGCGTGGATCGGCAGCGCCGGAATGGCGGCCAGCGCCTCGCGCAGCGGTGACGCCGCCAGCATCCGCCCGGCCCGCGTGCCGGCGTCGCGCACCGCGGCGACGAGCGCCGCGGTGCGGCCGGCCGCCGCGGCGTGCCGCGCGGCGAGGCCGTTGACCCAGCGCGCGGCCGTCGTCACCGCGCCGCGGTCGAGCGTCCGCTGCAGCGCGGGCGGCAGCAGCTCGAACGCGGGCGCGCTCAGCTCGATGACCGTGGCGCCCGTGGACCCCGCCGCGCAGACGAGCGCGCCGGCCGGCGCGGTGGTGGCGAGGCACGCGCCGCGCTCGATCGCGCCCAGCTCGACGGTCGTCCCGAGGGCGGCGGCGCGTAGCTCGAGCGCGCCGTCGACGACCACGTAGTGGAGCCCGGCGTCGAGCACGAGTGGGGCGCCGCCCGCGACACTGCGCACCGTGCCGAGCCCGTACAGCGCGGCGAGATCCAGCTCCGCCGGCGCCGCAGGCGCGGGACGCGCGCCGGGCGTGCTCGCGGGCACGCGGCGCACCGGGACGGGACGCGGCGCGGGCACGGGACGCGCGGCCGGCGCAGGCCGGTCGTCGCGGCGTCCGCGGATCGTGAAGAATTTCAAGCGGCACCCCCGGCCGATCTATCGGCGCGGAGGCGCGCGGCTTGAGGTCAGCCGCGCCGGGTGGCGTCAGGCCAGAAGCGGATCCCTTCGCGCGCGTACCCGCCGCCGACCCCGATGGGCGTCCCGTCCGCGCGCCAGCAGGAGGCGCCCATCAGAGATGGGCGGGCCCCGGATGGCCCCCCATGCCCCCCCGGGTTGCCGGCCGGATCGCCGATCACGCCGCCGAGCCCAACGGCCCCCATGCCGCCGGCCACGTGCGGGACCGGCACCACGCGATGACCGCGCGCGGCGAGGCCCGCGCGCACCGCCTCCGGCACGCCGAGCTCGACCTCCAGATCCTGGCCCTGCGTCCACACGCGCGGCGCCTCGACGGCCTCCTGCAGCGACATCTCGTGGTCGATGACGTTGACGAGCGCCTGGAGGACCGACGTGAAGATGCGCACGCCCCCCGGCAGGCCGAGGGCGAGCACGGGACGTCCGTCGCGCAGCACGATCGTCGGCGCCATCGAGCTGGTCATGCGCTTGCCCGGCGCGACGGAGAGCGTGTGGCCGGGATGCGGATCGAAGAGCGCCATCGTGTTGTTGAGGAGCATGCCGGTGCCGGGCACCATCGCGCGGGCGCCGAAGAGGTTGTTGATCGTCTGCGTGGCGGCCACCACGTTGCCGTCGCCGTCCGCGACGGTCACGTGCGTGGTGTGGGCCGAGCCCGCGACCACGCCCGCCGTCCAGGCGGCCGCCTTGCCCATGTCGATGCCGGCGCGGCGCGCGCTCGCGTAGTCCTTCGCGATCAGCCGCGCGACCGGCACGTCTACGAACGCCGGATCGCCGGTGGCGGCGTTGCGATCGGCGAACGCCATCTTCATGACTTCCGCGAGCAGGTGGAGCCCGTCCACCGTGCCGAAGCCGAGCGCGCGGACGTCGAAGCCTTCCAGCACGTTGAGGATCTGGATGAGGTGGATGCCGCCACCCGTCGGCGGCGGGCACCCGGCGATCTCGAAGCCGCGGTACGTGCCCTTCACCGGCGCGCGCTCGATCGTGCGATAGCGGCCGAGGTCGCCCAGCGTGATGAGGCCGCCCGCCCGCGCCATGTGCTCGACCACGCGCCGGCCGAGCGCGCCGCCGTAGAGCGTCTGGGGCCCGTCGCTCGCGATCCCGCGCAGCGTCGCCGCGTAGTCGCCCTGCACGAGACGGTCGCCCTTCGCGAGCGGCGCGCCGCCGGGCAGGAACACGCGCGCGCTGTCCGGAAAGCGCGCGAGGTC
>Ga0194132_10012419_pt1 | contig 10636 bp, 12 predicted proteins | sample TA2KigOf80mmetaG_FD_148612 | JGI IMG/M metagenome (GOLD analysis project Ga0194132, IMG submission 148612) | Freshwater microbial communities from Lake Tanganyika, Tanzania - TA2015054 Kigoma Offshore 80m | ecosystem: Environmental > Aquatic > Freshwater > Lake | place: Tanzania: Lake... | reverse complement strand
GAAGGCGAGGTTGGTGCGCTCGCCGTCGGCGCGCATCCAAAGGGACACGGCGTCGGAGACGTCCTCGGTCTTGATCCAGCCGCGGTAGGTGAAGGTACGGCCGGTGAAGTCGATAGGGATGCTGGCGATGAGGCTATTGAAGGCTTGGGGGCTGGTGGCGGTGCGTTCGATGCGGGCGGACTGGCGGCCACCGTGGAAGACGGTGTTGTCGTTGCTGATGCCGGCAGCGGTGGCGGTGAAGCCCCAACCGGGAGGGAACTGGCCGGGGTTGCCGTTTTCAAAGCCGAGGATGTTGGCGACGTTGGTGCGGTTGAGTTGTTGGGCGCCAGCCGGTAAGGCGAGGGCAGCGATCACGAGCGCGAAGAGCGATAGACGCATGATGGGATGTCCTCCGGGATTTCCGTTATTGGTTTCCCGGCCCCACTTAGTATACACCCGACGCCTCACTCCCGGGCCGGAGTTGATCAGAATGCCTCTTCCGAAGGCGGGCCAGCGCTTGCGAATGGCTTCTTCGGACCATCGCACGGAAACTAGAACCGGAATCGGTTGCAAGAGTATTCTCGCGCGGCCAGGCGCCATCTCCTTCCTGCGGCGGCCTGTTTCTGTCTTCCTTAATTGCGTGACACAGCCCAACCTGCCAGTAATTGCTGCTCACAATTGTCCGAACCGTTCGTGCCCGGTCGGTGATTGCGCCAATGCTTCGGTTGGGGACTGCATACTGCGGATTACGCAGCGCGTTGTCGACGGCCTTGTAGATGGTGATCGTGACGGCGTCGGCCCTCCGCTCGCTGCCGGCGGGCGAGATGAAGGACCATAGACTCCAACTCATCCCAACTCCTTCCTTGACTCGATGCCGTGCACCGGCTGCCAGTCGTTGGTTTCCATGGCATAGTAGCTGGCGGTCCGGTCCGGTGAAATCTTCATCAGGTCCGAGCGGAGGAGGTCTCCTTCCGCCAGATTCACAGGGGTGTCCCCGCTCGTGGAAGCAACCCGGCGCCGCAGAGTCGACCCGACTGTCTTCCGCAGCGCGGTTGCCTTCTTCAGATAGTCGTCGTAGCTCATGCCTGTCGCCTGCTGCGAAAGGGCCGCGACGTGGTAAGCAACTTCACTTCGTGGATCTCCCCTCTTGTTGGAATTGTTTGAGCCGGGATTTCGATTTGTGCTTCCTGGCTCCAATGAGTAGACACCAACCCGCCTGACCCGGATGTCCGAATGAAATCTGAGTGCTTCCTTCTGGGCGCGTCGCCAGTTGCTGCGGATCGCTTCTTCGGGCCATCCGTGCAAGAACAAGACCGGAATCTACGCCTTTACAGAGTGTCCCGCGGCCGCGTGGCTGAGGTTCACATTTATGGTGATGGCAGCGCGTTGGAGAGGTTGATCCTCCGGTCCCGTGAACCATCCCGTGTGGATACGCTGCGGGCAGTCCTGCATTCAGTCAAGCCCTTCTGCTTGGCGAAGCTACGGGTCCGCGACGTTCCCGCCCAGGTGCGGGTTCAGCATGTCGATCTTCGCCCGCGCCGTGGGCAGATGTAGGACTCCAACTATCGCGCATCACAACCAACGCGGGCGCCGCGAGGCCGTGAGGGCCCCCTCACAAGCTGTTGATCACTGGAGCCGCTGGTACCATGGTAGTTAAATGCTCGATCCCGCCGAGATCCAGGCGATCATCGAAGGCCGTCACGGTGATCCCTTTCGCGTCCTGGGTCCTCACGCGGTACCCCGCGACTGGCAGGACGACGCCTGGCTCATCCGCGCCTTCCTCCCCCACGCCGAATCAGCATCCGTGATTCTCGAATCCGGCGAAGCCGCGATGCTTCCCGCCGGCGGCCCGGGCCTGTTCGAAGCAGAACTCGACTCCAACCCCGGCGCCTACCGCTTCCGCCTCCGCCACACGGACTCGGAATGGGAAGAAGAGGATCCCTACCGCTTTCCGCCGGTGCTCGACGCATTCCCCTTGCACCTGCATGGAGAGGGCACGCTGTACAAGGCCTACGAGACGCTCGGAGCCCACCCGCGTGAACATCACGGCGCGTCTGGAACCGTGTTCGCCGTCTGGGCGCCGAACGCCGAAGCTGTCTCCCTCACCGGCGACTTCAACGGTTGGGATGACCGCCGCCATCCGATGCGCCTGCGTGACGGTGGCATCTGGGAAATCTTCATGCCTGGTCTCGGCCAGGGCACCGTCTACAAGTACTTCATTCGATCCAAAGTGAACGGCTACCGGATGATGAAGGTCGACCCGTTCGCCTTCGCCGCCGAAGTCCCGCCCAAGACCGGATCGATCGTCTGGGACACCACGGACTACGAATGGGGCGATCAGGAGTGGATGGATGCGCGTCCCCGCACCGACCCGCTGCACTCGCCGATGTCGGTCTACGAAGTGCACCTGGGCTCGTGGTTGCGCGCCGAGGAGAACCGCTTCCTCACCTACCGCGAACTCGCCGACCGCCTGGTGCCCTACGTCGCGCAACTCGGCTTCACGCACATCGAGCTGATGCCGGTTCTCGAACATCCTTTCTCCGGATCGTGGGGATACCAGGTAACCGGATACTTTGCACCCACCTCGCGCCACGGCACGCCCACTGACTTTCAGTACCTCGTCGACCGTTGCCATCAGGCCGGAATCGGCGTTCTTCTCGACTGGGTTCCCGCGCACTTTCCGCGTGACGAATGGGCGCTCGCGAACTTCGACGGCACCTGCCTCTACGAACACGCCGACCCGCGCCAGGGCGCACATCGCGATTGGGGAACGCTGATCTTCAACTTCGGCCGCAACGAAGTGCGCGGATTCCTGGTGTCGAGCGCGCTCTATTGGCTCGACCGCTTTCACATCGACGGACTCCGGGTCGACGCCGTCGCCTCGATGCTCTACCTCGACTACTCGCGCGAGTCTGGCGACTGGGTTGCCAACCGCTATGGCGGACGCGAAAACCTGGATGCCATCGAGTTCCTGAAGCGCTTCAACGAAGTGGCGCACGCGGTCCCAGGCGCGATCACGATCGCCGAGGAGTCCACCAGCTACCCGATGGTTAGCCGCCCCGTCTACACCGGCGGGCTCGGCTTCACCTTCAAATGGAACATGGGCTGGATGCACGACATGTTCCACTACTTCCGCTGCGATCCGGTCTACCGCAAGCACGACCATCAGGACCTCACCTTCAGTCTGCTGTACGCATTCTCGGAGAACTACGTTCTGCCGGTTTCGCACGACGAGGTGGTCCACGGCAAGGCGTCGCTGATCGGCAAGATGGCGGGCGACGAGTGGCAGCGGTTCGCCAATGTTCGTGCCTTCCTCGCCTACATGTACACCCACCCCGGGAAGAAGCTCCTGTTCATGGGTTGCGAAATCGGGCAGTACGAGGAATGGAGCGAGGAGCGCAGTCTGCGCTGGGACCTGCTGCAGTTCCACTTCCACCGTCGCCTTCACGGGATGGTCCGCGAACTGAACCGGATCTACCGCGCCGAGCCTGCCCTGCACGAAGTGGACCACGATTGGAGCGGATTCGAGTGGATCGATTTCCGGGACGTCGAGTCGTCCGTCATCTCCTTCCTGCGCTGGCCGAGGGACCGCTCCCATTCGCACGTGATCGCGGTCTGCAACTTCACGCCGGTGGTCCGCCATGGCTACCGCATCGGAGTCCCGCGTCCCGGCTATTACGAAGAGATTTTCAATTCCGACTCGAGCAGCTTTGGAGGGAGCAACTCCGGCAATGCTGGCGGCGTAACCGCGGTGCCGGTTCCGAGCCACGGACGCGCGGCGAGCATCACCATCACACTGCCTCCGCTCGGCGTGCTCGTCTTCCGGGGTCCAGGCTTGCCACGGGAGGATAATGGCGAAAAAGTTTGACATCGTGATCGTTGGCGCTGGCCACAACGGACTGGTCGCGGCGGCCTACCTGGCGCGGGGCGGCAAGGATGTGCTGGTCCTCGAACGCCGCGAAATGGTGGGTGGTTGCGCGGTGACGGAACAAGTGTGGCCGGGCTACCGCGTCTCGACCGGCGCGTACTTGCAGAGCCTGCTGCTTGACCAGATTGTGCGCGATCTCGAGTTGAAGCGCTACGGCTATCACGTCGAGCCCAAAGAGCCCCCGTTCTTCTCTCCGTTCCCCGATGGCCGCTACCTGTTCATGTGGCAGGATGCCGCCCGCACGCACGAGGAGGTCGCGAAGTTCTCGCGGCGCGATGCCGCCAGGCTGCCCGAGTACGAAGCACACCTGGAGCGGCTCGCCGAAGTGGTCGAGTCGCTGCTGTTGGTCACGCCGCCCGAGTTCCCGCCATCGAGCATCGGCGGATTTTTGGACTGGCTGAAGCTCGCCGGAAAACTGCGCGGGCTGTCGGCGAAGGAGATGGCGGCGCTCGTACGGATCTTCACCCAAAGCGCATCGGACTTTTTGGATGATTGGTTCGAGTCGCCCGAGCTCAAGGTCACGCTGGCCACGGATGGCGTGATCGGCGCCAACGGGGGTCCGCGGTCGGCGGGCACGGCGTACATCCTGCTGCACCATTGCATGGGCGGCGTGGGAGGACGCCGCGGAGTCTGGGGATTCGTGCGCGGTGGGATGGGAGCCGTATGCGATGCGATGGCTGAGTCGGCGAAGAGCCGCGGCGCGGTGATCCGCACGGAGGCGGGAGTCGAGCGGATCCAAGTGCGCGGCAATCGCGTTACCGGCGTCGTGTTGCAGGGGGGTGAGGAGATCGAGGCGCGGACGGTGTTGAGCAACGCCGATCCGAAGGTCACCTTCCTGCGGCTCCTCGATCCTAGCGTCTTGCCAGACAGCTTCGCGGACGAGATCCGGCGCTTCCGCAGCGAAGGAACGTCCTGCAAGATTAACCTCGCCTTGAACGGACTGCCGGACTTCCGCTGCCTTCCCGGCACACCCGGCCCGCAGCACCGCGCGACGATGCATTTGTGCCCGTCGATCGATTATGTCGAGCGCGCATGGGACGACGCCAAGTACGGGCGTCCGTCTCAAGCGCCGCTCCTGGAGATGACGGTGCCGACCATGTACGATCCCTCGCTCGCGCCTGCCGGACGCCACGTGATGGGAATCTTCCTGCAGTACGCGCCCTACACGCTACGCGAGTCCAATTGGGACCACGAGCGCGAGCCGTTCGCCGAACGCGTGATCGATCTCATCGCCGGATATGCGCCAAACATCCGCTCGATCATCGAGCACCGCCAGGTGCTGACGCCCCTCGATCTCGAACGCCGGTTTGGAATCACCGGTGGCAACATCTTCCACGGCGAGATGAGCCTCGACCAGATGTTCGTGATGCGCCCGGCCGCTGGCTGGGGGCGCTACCGGACGCCTGTCGATGGACTGTATCTCTGCGGATCTGGCACGCATCCCGGCGGCGGTGTGATGGGCGCGCCCGGTTACAACTGCGCGCGCGAAGTGCTCCGCGACCTGCGATAATCGAATCCGATGAGCGCGGAGCTGAACCTTCAACGGCTCGGGATCACCTTGCCCGAACCGCCCCAGCCGGTGGGCGCCTATGTGACCTGGGTGAGGACCGGAAACCTTGTGACCACCTCAGGCCAGCTTCCCTGGAAGGGAGGCGTCATGCAGCATCCGGGCCGGCTCGGTGAGCACGTGACCACCGAGGATGGATACAAGGCCACGCGCATCGCCGGACTGAACGCTCTCGCGCAGCTCAAGGCCTGCATCGGCAATCTCGACCAGGTCCGGCGCATCGTGCGCCTGGAGGGCTACGTGCACTGCGCCCCCGGATTCCGTGAGCATCCGCAGGTGCTTGACGGCGCCTCTGATCTGCTCATGCAGGTGTTCGAGGAGCGCGGCCGCCATGTCAGGATCGCGCTCGGGATCCCCGACATGCCGCTCAACGCCTGTGTCCAGATCGTCGTTTGGGCCGAAGTCGACTAGCGATTCTACTGAGCTACGCGGACCGCCGTCTGGTTGTGGTTCTGCTTTATGCCGCCCGCCTTCAAAGTGGTCTTTGTTTTCATCGTGGGTCTCCTTCCATTGACTTGAGAGGACCGCCTCCCCTGGGTTATGCGGCAAAACTTGGCGCTCCCGCTCACAATGAGCGAGAATTTTTTTGCCGCCCGGTCCGCCGGCCAGTGTGCGACACTGGCTGCATGCCGGTGAGCAGCGCCGCGGCCCGGGCCGATGACGTGGTCATCCTGCACGAGGCCAGTTGGCAGACCTACAAAGCCCTGTCGGCGGATTCTCCGCCGGGCAGTGGCGTCCGGCTGACCTACGATCAGGGGCGCCTTCAGATTATGACTCTGTCCGCGGGGCACGAACGGCCGAACCGGGACCTGTCCGACTTGGTTCTCGAAATGACAAGGCTGCTGGACATTGATTACTGCCCCGTCGGCTCGACTACGCTGGAGCGCGAGGATCTGAAGCGCGCATCGGAGCCGGATTCCGCCTTCTACTTCCGGTCGCCGGAGCGGGTAGCGGCGAGGTCGGAGATCTCGCTGCCCAGCGATCCACCGCCCGATCTGGTGATCGAAGTGGATGTGAGCCGCCGCTCGCTCGACAAATTGCCGCTCTACGCGGCCATGGGCGTCAGCGAGGTGTGGCGCTATCGCGACGGCCGGGTCCGGATGTACGTGCTCGGACCGGACGGCCGCTATGAGGACGCCGCGCAGAGCCGGTGGCTGGCGCCGCTGACCCCAGAGGCGGCTACCCATTTCATCGCGGCACGGACCAAGCTGCTCCGCCACTCGGCCTGGGCCGCCCTGATCGCCGCGTGGTTTCGCTCCGCCCGCCAGAATCCTTAAACCGGCTGCAACGATCCCCGCACTAGTAGTACACTAGAGTTTTCGGCTCACGCCGGTGAAGGGCTTCTCTGCCCCGAGCAGTTCCCTCCTCAATTTCCCTTTCAACCAGAGGTCAAGTTATGTACGCAGTGATCGAAACCGGCGGAAAGCAGTATCGCGTCCAGCCGGGCGACGTGGTCCGGGTGGAAACGCTTCCCGGCGAGGCAGGATCCATGGTCGAGCTCGATGCCAAGCTCGTGGTCAGCGATTCGGGTCTGTCGACCGCGCCCGCCAAGGTCCGCGCCACGATCACCGGACATGACCGAGCCCCCAAGGTCATCGTCTTCAAATTCAAGCGCAAGAAGCAGTACAAGAAGACCATCGGCCACCGGCAGAACTACACCGCGTTGCGGATCGAAGAGATCGCCTAGGAGAATCGAAGCATGGCACATAAAAAAGGTCTCGGCAGCTCAAAGAACGGACGCGATTCGCATTCCCAGCGCCTCGGCGTGAAAGCCTTCGCCGGACAGACGGTGACCGGTGGCTCGATCCTGGTCCGGCAGCGCGGCACCCGTTTCTACCCCGGCGAGAACGTGGGCATTGGCAAGGACGACACTCTGTTCGCGAAGGTCCCCGGCGTGGTCCAATTCCGGGACAAGGGACGGCACGGGCGCTTCATCAGCATCCAGGCCGTGGAGACGGCGGACTCCAACTAAGCCCGCTTGTTCATCGACGAAGCGACGATCCTGGTCAAGGCCGGTGACGGCGGCAACGGGATCCTGGCCTTTCGGCGCGAAAAGTTCGTCCCCAAGGGTGGACCCTCGGGCGGCGACGGCGGGCGCGGCGGTAATGTCGTCCTGGCCGCGAGCGAACACTACAACACGCTCCTCCACCTGCGTTACAACCCGGAACACCGGGCCGCGCGCGGACGCCATGGCGAGGGATCGAACAAGACCGGGAGGACCGGCGCTTCGGCCGAGGTCCCGGTGCCGGTTGGGACGGTGGTCTACGATGCCGATTCCGGCGATCTGATCCATGACTTCACCCGGCACGGCGAGAAGTTCGTGGTGGCGGAAGGCGGACGCGGCGGACGCGGCAACGCGCGCTTTGCGAGCTCCACCCACCAGGCGCCGACCGAGCACGAGGACGGCAAACCGGGCGAGTCCCGCCGCTTGCGCCTGGAACTGAAGCTGCTCGCCGACGTCGGTCTGGTCGGTTTTCCGAACGCCGGCAAGTCGACGCTGATCTCGCGCATCTCAGCCGCGCGGCCGAAAATCGCCGACTATCCCTTCACGACGCTCGAACCCAACCTCGGCGTCGTCCGCCTCGACGACCATCGCACCTTCGTCGTGGCCGACATCCCCGGACTGATCGAGGGCGCGCATGAAGGCGCCGGACTCGGCATCCGGTTCCTGCGCCACATCGAGCGGACCCGCGTGCTGGTCCACCTGGTCGACATGTCGGAACTGACGGGCCGGAATCCGTCGGACGACTTCAAGGTAGTGCTCAAGGAGCTGGCCGCCTTTTCCCCGGCACTCGCCGCCAAACCCATGATCGTCGCCGCGAGCAAGATGGACGTGATGCAGGATCCCAAGCCCGTCGAGAACCTCAAGCGGATGGCGAAGCGCCGCGGACTCCCGTTTGCCGCGATCTCGGCCGTTACCGGCGCGGGCATCCCCGAGCTGCTCAACCTGCTGCGTGGATACATATTCCCGGAAGGATCATGAGGGTCACCGTCATCGGCGGCGGCATCATCGGACTCGCCACCGCCTACCGCGCCCAACAGCGCTATCCGCGCGCCGTGGTTACGGTGCTGGAGAAAGAGGCGCAGGTGGGCCGGCACCAGTCCGGCAACAACTCCGGTGTACTGCACTGCGGACTCTACTACAAGCCCGGATCGGTGAAGGCGCGGATGGCGGTGAGCGGGATCCGGCGGATGATCGCCTTCTGCGAGGAACACGGGATCCGGCACGAGGTGTGCGGCAAGCTGGTGGTCGCGGTAACGCAGGAGGAGGTTCCGCGTCTGGAGGAGCTGCACCGGCGCGGGACGGCGAACGGACTGCGGGGGCTGCGCCGCATGGGTCCGGAGGAGATGCGCGAGATCGAGCCGCACGTGGCGGGCGTCGCCGCGGTCCGGGTGCCGGAGGAGGGCATCGCGGATTACAAGGCGGTGTGTGCCAAGCTGGCCGGGCTGTTGAGCGGCGCGGTGCGGACCGGGGCGCGGGTGATGGGGATCCGCCGCGATGGCGCGGCGTGGCGCATTGAGTCAACGGCGGGGGACTTCGCCGCCAGTCTGCTCATCAACTGCGCCGGGCTGCATTGCGACAAGGTGGCCGAGATGGCGGGCGTGGACCGCGATACGCGGATCGTCCCGTTTCGCGGCGAGTACTTCGAGTTGCGGCCCGAGGCGAGAAGGCTGGTGAAGCACCTGATTTATCCGGTGCCGGATCCGGCGTTTCCATTCCTGGGCGTGCATTTCACGCGGATGATTGGCGGGGGCGTGGAGTGCGGTCCGAACGCGGTGCTGGCGTTTGCGCGGGAGGGCTACCGGATGTCCGAGGTGCGGGTGGGCGAGCTCGTGGACGCGCTGGCGTATCCGGGGCTGTGGGCGTTCCTGCGGCGGTATCCGGCGATGTGTTGGTACGAGTTGCGGAGGTCGCTGAGCCGGCGGCTATTTTGCGAGTCGTTGCAGCGGCTGGTGCCGGAGGTGCGGGAGGAGGATCTGGCGCCGGGCGGGGCTGGGGTCCGGGCGCAGGCGTTGACGCGGAGCGGGGAGCTGGTGCAGGATTTCGACTTCCGGTTTCAGCCGGGGGCGATTCATGTGTTGAACGCGCCGAGTCCGGGGGCGACGGCGTCGTTGGCGATCGGGGATGAGATCTTGGATGAGGGCGAACGGCGGGGATTGGTGCCGGTTACGAACGGCGCTTGAACACGGCTTGAATTGAACAGGCGCAAACCGTTCGCGTGCCCTTGTGGCCGAGGCTGCACAGCTGCGTCTCGTGTGGCGTTCGCGCCGCCCATTCGTCGGCGTCGGCGATGCCCTCGAAGTCCGCAACGAACTTCGGCCCCACATGTTCAACTGAGGCAAGCTTCTCGGCGATCTTCCGGAGGCCTTCCTGCACCAAGCCGTGGTCCAGGTGCGGCTGGAACTCTGCCGCGAGCCCATCGATTCCCCGGCCAGATCGGCAGATCGGGCCCCTGTTCACGTTTGACTACTGGAGCAAGCCACTGGTTCTACCAGTGAGACTGGAAGAGGTTTGACCGTTCCGGGAGTGGGGTCGGGCGTAGAATCCTCTTCACGTGGCTTGATGAACCAACGTGAAGAGGATGTTTATGTCTCAGATTTACCAAAGCCTAGCCCATTCCAAATGGGACTGCAAATATCATGTGGTCTTTGTGCCGAAGGGTCGGCGGAAGGCCATTTTCGGCGTGGTCCGGGCGAACCTCGGACCAATCTTTCATGCGCTGGCCAAGCAGAAGGAGTGCCGAATCATCGAAGGCCACCTGATGAAGGATCATGTGCACATGTGTATCGAGATTCCACCGAAGCACCCAGTAGCGTCGGTGATCGGATTCATCAAGGGCAAGAGCGCGATCGCCATTGCCCGGATGAACGGGAAGGAGAGGAATTTCAGCGGCGAACACTTCTGGGCGCGCGGCTACGCGGTGTCGACGGTCGGGTTCGAGTTGGAGCAGATTCGCAGCTACATCCGCGAGCAGGAGCACGCGGATTGAAGTGAGCCCCTGGCGTGAGACACGCAGTTAAGACACTGTTCGCCGCCGACTGAAAATCCATTGTACGGCGGCTGGTTCTGGCTGCAAGATGGCGGTCATGGAAGACCGCGGATTTTTTCTTACCTTGCAAGCCATTCGCAGGCAGCTGGCAGCGATGCCCAACGACCTGTA
>Ga0194132_10012414_pt1 | contig 10640 bp, 7 predicted proteins | sample TA2KigOf80mmetaG_FD_148612 | JGI IMG/M metagenome (GOLD analysis project Ga0194132, IMG submission 148612) | Freshwater microbial communities from Lake Tanganyika, Tanzania - TA2015054 Kigoma Offshore 80m | ecosystem: Environmental > Aquatic > Freshwater > Lake | place: Tanzania: Lake Tanganyika... | reverse complement strand
CAACACGACCGCGAACAGGTTCCTCGGCATCGATCTCCGGCCGTTACAACCGACGCCCAACGGCGCCAGTGCGATCGAACAAGGCCGTAAGGTAATTCAGCTCGCCGCCGAACATAACAGGACCGCGGAGTTTATCGTCGGCAAGCTGGCGAGGCGAATTTTCGGCGAAAAACCATCGTCCACCCTCGTCACCGCCGCGATCAAGGCGTGGAACGACAACAAGGAAAGCCCCTATCAAATCCGCGAAGTGATGCGAGTGTTTTTGAGTTCGGACGAGATTAGGACGGCTTCGCGTTCCAAGTTGCGCCGACCCTACGAACGCGCCATCGCCTTCGCGCGCACCACCAACTCGCAGATGCGGCCGCATCGCCAGATGTTGACGGCTTTCGCCGGCACGCGCGACTTCGTATATCAGTGGCCGTCGCCCGAGGGCTGGCCGGACGTCAGCGACTATTGGCTCAACACCTCGTCGCTGATGTCGCAGTGGAACTTCCTGTTGTCGGCTGCGACCTCGGGCCCGATCGGCGCCAACATCACCGCCGAAACGCCGCGTACCACGTCAGTCACCGCAGTGGTGGATCACTGGATCGGGCGAATGGTCGGCTACCAGCTATCGAGCGCCGGCTATACGTCACTGACCGATTTTGCCGGCTCCAGCGCCGGCATCCGCGCCTTTGTCGGCCAGGGCACGGCCAGCGCGACCACGATCGAGAACGAACTCCGTCGCCTGGTGGCGTTGATCGCGGTGTCGCCCGAGTTCAGCTACCGCTGATCTCTCGGGCCGGCATGGCATTGGTTTCGGGCTGGCCGATCGGGCAGCCCTTGATGCCGATCCATTCGTAGATGTCGCTGACGGCCGATTCGCACTTGCCGCACGTGCCGCACGGCAAGTGCTGATTCAATACGCGAACCCTCCCCTTGGCGATCCATGTCTCAAGCATGCCGCGCGCGGCATCGGGCGCGACGGCAAAATGCCGGGCGATGTCGTCGAGCGACGCGCGGCGGCGTCCGGATAGATAGGTTTTGAGTTCGGTCAGAATCACGGCGCATCACTCGGCAGGCTGAATTGCCGCGGCCGGGGCGCGCCGTCCGGACAACCTCAGCACCGCGGCGCCGGCCACGAAGACGGCGAGGACGGCGGCAATCCAGCCCCCGGCATGCGCGGGGTCTCGCGCGAAGGTGCCGACCTGATACGTCAGCACGGCGAATCCGTACCCGAGCAGCGTCGAGTAGATCGCGACAAACGCCGTCCAGCGTCCTGAAAGTTCGCGATAGTAGGCCGACAGCGCCGACATGCAGGGCGAGTACAGCAAGATCGCGATCAGATAGGCGAATGCGCCGACCGCGCCGTCGAATTTCGACGCCATCACGCCAAAGGTGCTGACCGACACCGATTGCCCCTCGGCGGCCGCGTCCTGGCCTTCAACCACGACATCGAACCCCAGCGGGTCGAGCAACCGGTCAGCCAACGTCGAGAGATTGGCCGGCACCGATGCGAACGCCGCCCCAATTCCCGCCCAGAGATCGAAGGCCTCGGGCTCGGCGCTCGCGCCGTCTTGGGGCGCGTCCATCTGGGTGTAGATGGCGTCGAGCGTGCCGACCACGACTTCCTTCGCGAACAAGCCTGTAAAGAGACCGACAGCCGCCGGCCAGTTGTCGGCGCGGATGCCCATCGGCTCGAAGACCGGGATCAACGATTCGCCGACCGCCGCCAGCATCGAATTTTCACTGTTTTCGTTGCCGAAGCTGCCGTCGCGCCCAATCGAGTTCAGGAACGTCAGTACGACCGCGACCGCGACGATGAACTTGCCTGCCTTGGACAGAAATAACTTCAGCCGCTCCCACGAGCGGAACAGCACGCCGCGCCACGTCGGCATGTGATACAGCGGCAGCTCCATCAGGAACGGCGACGACTGTCCCGCCAGCACTGTCGTCTTGAGCAACAGCCCGGTCATGACCGCGAATCCGATTCCGATCAGATACAACAAGAAAACGACGTTTTGCGCACCGACCGGAAAGAACGCGGCGGCAAACAGCGCGTAAACCGGCAACCTCGCGCCACACGACATGAAATGAGACATCACAGCCGTGAGCACGCGATCGCGTTGGTTGTCGAGTGTGCGGGTCGCCATCACCGCCGGCACCGTGCACCCGAAGCCGACCATCATCGGCACAAAGGACTTCCCGGGCAGGCCGAGGCTCATCATGAAACGATCCATGACGAAGGCGGCGCGAGCCATGTATCCCGAGTCCTCGAGCGCAGAGAGGAACAGGAACAGGCAGCCGATGACGGGGATAAAGGTCGCGACCGTCTGCAAGCCGCCGCCGACTCCGCCCGCCACGATCGTCGTCAGCCAGTCTGGAGAGCCAACACCCGTCATCCACGCGCCGAGCCCGTCGACCAGAAGCGTGCCCGCCAGGATGTCGAAGAAATCGATGAAAGCGTTGCCGACGTTGATGGAAAACAAGAACATCACATACATCACAAGCAGAAAGATCGGGATGCCGAGCAGCCGATTAAGGACGAGCCGATCGATTCGATCCGTCATGCCGCGACTGGTAATGCCGCGTTGGGTCGCACAGGCCACGCGCAGGGCATGGGCGCGCCCGAAACGGGTATCGGCGATCGCGATGTCGGCATCATCGCCCGTTGCGGCGGCGATGTCGGCCTTGGCCGCCTCGGCTTCGGTCTTAGCCGTTGGCGTTGCTGTCGCCGCGACCGACGCGTCGCCCTCGATCATCTTGAGCGCCAGCCATCGACCAAGAACGCCCTCGCCAAACGAAGGCGCCAGACGGTCGAGGGCACGCTCGATCGACGGCGGATACGCGGGCGACACCGTCGGCACGGGCTGTTTTCTGGCATCGGCCACGATCGCTTCGCGCAAGACGGCGAAACCCTCGCCGGTCGTGGCGACGACGCCGATCACCGGCACGCCGAGTTCGGAGGATAGCGCCTTCGCGTCGATGTCGAGCCCCTGGGTGCGGGCCGCGTCAACCATGTTGAGCGCCACGATCATCGGCACCCGCATTTCGGCGAGCTGGATCGTCAGGTAAAGATTGCGCTCGAGGTTGCTGGCATCGACCACGTTGACGATCAGATCGGCCTCGCGCGACAAAATGAAATCGCGCGCGATCTGTTCGTCGAGCGAACTCGATCCGGTGACGCCGAGAGAGTAAACGCCGGGCAGATCGACAACCGTGACCGCGGACGAACCTTCGTGAAACCGGCCTTCCTTGCGATCGACCGTGACACCAGGCCAGTTGCCGACGCGCTGATTGGCGCCCGTCAGGCGATTGAACACCGAGGTCTTGCCGCAGTTGGGATTACCGACCAGCGCGATCTTACGCTCGGGCTGGCCACCATGACGATTCTGGCTCACGGCGCTGTCCGCTCGACTGTCACGGCCTGCGCCTCGCCGCGGCGCAGGCTGAGCGCGAACCCGCGCACGCGGATTTCGATCGGATCGCCCAACGGTGCCATGCGCACGACATCGAATGTCGTCCCTGGCGTCAGGCCGAACGACAAGAGCCGCTCGCGGTATTGGCGATCGGTCTTGCCCAACGCCACAACGCGGCCCGACTCGCCCGGTTGAAGGGCGCCGAGGCTAAGGTGCGTTGGTCTCACGGTGGGCGCGGCTGACATTTGCGAGAATCCGAGGGTCCACTGTTCATATTGCAATTAAGAATGATTCGCAATATCGGAGAAATCCATGATGCGGATCAATATTTGAGAATTTCATTAACTCAATAATTTCAATGAATTAGATTGAAAAAGGCTCAAGGGCCCATCATCTCGGCCATACGGAAACCCATGGCTTGGCAATTTTGGATCGATCGCGGAGGAACGTTTACCGACGTCATCGGCGTCGGTCCCGGCCGCCAAATGGTGTGCCGCAAATACCTGTCGGACCATCCGGAACGCTATGCCGATGCCGCGGTCTTCGGCATTCGCGACATCCTTGGCATTGCCGCCGGCGCACCGTTTCCGCGCGAGCGGGTCTCAGCGATCAAGATTGGCACTACAGTTGCGACCAATGCCCTGCTGGAACGGCGCGGCGCGCCAACCGTGCTCGCGATCACGGCGGGCTTCGCCGACGCCCTCAAGATCGGCACGCAACATCGCCCCCGCCTGTTCGATCTCAGGATCGACCTGCCGGCACCGCTCTATGGCGAGGTCGTCGAAATCCGCGAGCGACTGTCGGCGACCGGCGACATCGTAACGCCGATTGACGAAGCCGCGAGCGCACACGCTCTACGGGCCGCTTTCGGCAAGGGCTTTCGCGCCGTCGCCGTCGTGCTGGTGCATGGCTATCGCTTCCCCGCTCACGAGCGCCGCCTCGCGACGCTGGCCCGCGACATTGGCTTCACCCAAATCTCCGTGTCCCACGCGGTCAATCCGATGATCAAACTGGTACCGCGTGGCGACACCACCGTATGCGACGCGTATCTGTCGCCGGTGCTCGACCGCTACGTCGCAAGCGTGACGTCGGCCGTCGGCGCAACACCGCTTGCATTCATGCAGTCGAACGGCGGCCTTGCCGATGCGCTCCGCATCCGCGGCAAGGATGCCGTTTTGTCGGGCCCGGCCGGCGGCGTGGTCGGTTTTGCCGAGACTTCACGCGCGTTGGGGTTCGAACGGGTCATTGGTTTCGACATGGGCGGAACATCGACCGATGTCTCGCTTTTCGACGGCACCTACGAACGGACGTTCGATTCGGTGGTGGCCGGTGTACGCCTTCGTGCGCCGATGATGAAGATCCATACCGTCGCGGCCGGCGGCGGATCGATCTGCAGCTTCGATGGCTTAAGACTGAAAGTCGGGCCCGAGTCCGCCGGCGCCAATCCAGGCCCCGCCTGTTACCGGCGTGGCGGACCAATCACGGTAACCGACTGCAACGTGCTGCTGGGCCGGATTCGCCCGGAACGATTTCCGCGGGTGTTTGGCCGGGCCAGCGATCAACCGATCGACGTTGATGTCGTCCGTCAGAAGATCTCGGCTCTCGCCGTTCAAGTCTCGCAGTCCACGCGGCAAACATGGACCGCCGAAGCCCTGGCCGACGGTTTCATTCGGATTGCCACGGACAATGTCGTCCGCGCCATCCGAAAGATTTCAGTCGAGGCCGGTCACGACGTTCGCGACTACGCGCTCGCTTGCTTTGGCGGCGCCGGCGGACAGCTCGCCACTCGCGTCGCCGATACGCTCGGGATATCGACCATCATCCTCCATCCCCTGGCCGGCGTATTGTCGGCTTTCGGCATTGGGCTCGCGCGACCGCGCGCGATCAAAGAGAAGACGCTCGGTATCGCGCTCGGAACCGGTGCGGACATGGGACTCGACTCGGAGTTCGTCGAGCTGGAAAGCCTGGCTCGCGCGGACGTCGGCGCCGACGCGACCATCGAGCGTCGGGTTCATCTGCGCGGCCGCGGACTGGATACGGTGTTGGCGGTGCCTTTCGCAGCGGTGCCCGACATGATGACGGCGTACGCCGAGACTCATCGCCGCCGGTTTGGCTTCGCGCCAACGCCCGGAGACCTGATCTGCGAGACGATCGAGCTGGAAGCAACGGCCATCGGCGAGTCTCTTCCGGCCGCGCCCACCGCCGACGCAGCGTCCGCCCCGAGCGAAACCCGCGTCGACCTTTATGGCGCGGGCGGCTGGCAATCGGCGCGCTGCATCGACCGCCACGCGCTTTCGACCGACACGCCGCTGCAGGGGCCGGCCGTCATCGCCGAGGCGCTCGCCACCACGGTCATTGACCCGGGCTGGCGGGCCGATCTGGCGGCGGAAGGATCGTTGATCCTGCGTCGTGGCGCGCACGCCGATGAATCGGAGCGAACGACAGCGCGCGATCCCGTCACCCTTGAGCTGTTCAACAACATTTTCATGTCCATTGCGGAACAAATGGGCGCGATCCTGCAGAACACGGCGCGCTCGGTGAACATCAAGGAACGCCTCGATTTCTCGTGCGCGGTCTTTGATGGCGAGGGCCGCTTGATTGCCAACGCGCCCCATATGCCGGTGCATCTCGGCTCGATGGGCGATTCGGTTCGTGCCGTGCGCGCGGCGCGCTCGGCGGAAATCTCACCAGGTTCGGCCTTTGCCATCAACGCGCCCTATGGCGGCGGCACACATCTCCCCGATATCACCGTCGTCTCGCCGGTGTTCGTCGCAAGCGAGCGCGAACCGCGATTCTTTGTCGCCAGCCGTGGACATCATGCCGACATCGGCGGGATCACCCCGGGGTCGATGCCGCCCGACAGCCGGACGATCGACCAGGAAGGCGTGCTGTTCGAGTCCGTGCAGATTGTCCGCGGTGAGGAGTTCCTCGTTGACGACGTGAGTCGCGTGCTGACATCGGGCAGCTATCCGGCCCGCGACAGTGCGACGAACATTGCGGACCTCAAGGCACAGTGCGCGGCCAATACCGCCGGCGCCAACGAGCTGCTCCGCATTTCCGATCGGTACGGCGCCGATGTGGTGACGGCTTACATGGGTCACGTCCAGGATTATGCCGAAGAGGCCGTACGTCGGGCGATCGTCAAGCTGTCGTCCGGTGCATATTCCTGCGCGATGGACAATGGCGCTGCGATCAAAGTGAGTATCGGCATCGATCATGCGCGCCGCGCCGCCGTGGTTGATTTCGCGGGCACGTCGCCGCAGACCGCCGACAACTTTAACGCCCCAAGTTCGGTCTGCCGCGCGGCCGTGCTCTATGCGTTCCGCACGCTGGTCAACGAAGACATTCCTCTCAACGATGGCTGCCTTCGGCCGATCGACCTCCGCATTCCGGCCGGCTCGATCCTCGATCCGCGACCGCCAGCCGCCGTGGTCGCCGGCAATGTCGAAACTTCGCAGATTATTTGCGACGCCCTCTATGGGGCGCTTGGCGCCGTGGCGGCAGCCCAAGGCACGATGAACAACTTCACCGTCGGCACCGAGGCATTTCAGTACTACGAGACTATCGCCGGTGGCGCCGGGGCCGGGCCCAGCTTCGATGGCGCCAGCGCCGTTCAGACCCACATGACCAACTCCCGCCTGACCGATCCCGAAATTCTGGAGACGCGTTTTCCGGTACGGATCGAGGAATTCGCCATCCGTCGCGGCAGTGGCGGTCATGGCGCGCACTCTGGGGGCGACGGCGTGCGGCGGACTTTCCGGTTTCTTGCGCCCATGTCGGCGTCGATCCTGTCGGGGCGGCGGGCCACACGCCCGTTCGGTCTCGCGGGTGGCGCCGACGCGGCGCCGGGCCGCACGACATTCCAACCCGAGACAGGCGAGAGCCGCGTCCTAAAGGCGACGGATCGCGTCGACGTCGGGCCGGGCGACCGGATCTCCATTGAAACGCCGGGTGGCGGCGGCTTTGGCGCCGAATCCGGGCGCCAATAGCCCTACAACGCGGGTGGCATTTTTTCGCAAAAGATTCATCTCGCGGACAAATCCAATCGCCGATGCGCCGCGTATCTAGATTACTTCAAACGCACAATAGGAGATACGCGCATGAAAAATACCGTTACTGGCATCATCGTCGCCGCCGTCGCCTTGTTTGGCATGGGCGCAGCTTTCGCGACCGAGGCGCCGACCATGACCAGGACCGAGATTCAGGCCGAGCTGAAGAAGATTCAGAAGGCCGCTGGCGCCGGCGAAATGTCGAGCAAGACCTACAACGTTCGCAAGAAAGAACTGACCGCCGCGCTCGCAGCACAGCAGATTGGCGAAGCCAAGAAGTAATTCGCGACACACCCCCCCCCGCCGGTCTACCCTCCCCCAACAGTTATCAAGACCGGCCGCAACCCCTTCCGCCACAACGGAAGGGGTTGTCTCGTTTTGGGCACAGGTTTGACGGCGCTTGTCTCGAAAGCCCCGTCACGTTAGGTGTGGCGGCATGACCGTGTCGCCCAAAACCGTCCTGATCACCGGCGCAGCGCGGCGCATCGGCCGGACGCTGGCCGAGACCCTGGCGGGTCGGGGGTGGTCCGTCGCCGTCCACCATCACGACTCTGCCACCGAGGCCGCTGCCGTCGTCGATGCAATCGTCGCCGGCGGCGGAAAAGCGGTGTCGTTTGCAGCCAACCTTGGCAATGCCAAGGAAGTGGCGTCCCTTCTCGATCGCGCTGCCGCGTCGATCGGGCCGCTTGGGTGCCTGATCAACAACGCCTCGATTTTCGAACGCGACGAGATCGGATCGATTACCCCCGAATCCTGGCAGCGGCACATCGACATCAACCTCGCCGCGCCGCTTTTCCTCTCACAAGCATTCGCGCGGCAGCTACCGGCGGCATCCAAGGGCGTCATCGTCAACATCGTCGACGAGCGGGTGTGGAATTTGACGCCCCATTTCGTATCGTACACGGTGAGCAAATCGGGACTGTGGACCCTGACGCAAACCCTGGCGTTGGCCTTGGCGCCGCGGGTCAGGGTCAATGCGGTCGGGCCCGGCCCGACGCTGCCGAGCCCGCGACAAACAGCCGCGCAGTTCGCGGCTCAGTGCGAGGCCATGCCGCTCGGCCATGGCGCCACGCCCGACGAAATCGCCGACGCCGTGCTATATATTCTGTCGGCGCCATCGATGACCGGGCAGATGATCGCTCTCGATGGCGGCCAGCATCTCGGCTGGGGCCAGGTTCGGCCCGGTCAGCAACCCGAGGATTGAAAGGCGTTAACGCCCGTGTCGACTGCGCGCACTCAAGTGATCGAACCTCTCCGCATCGCCGATGCTCGGCACGGCATTCGCCACGTGTTCGTTCGCGATCTCGACATGACCTGCGTCATCGGCGTGCACGCCCACGAGAAACGCGGGCCCCAACGGGTCAGGATCAACGTCGATCTCGGCGTCGTTGAGGGTCACCCACGGCACGACGATCGCCTTGAAAACGTCGTCTGCTACGAAGACATCGTCACCCGAATACGCGCGATCGTCGCCGATGGTCATATCAATCTGGTCGAAACCTTGGCCGAGCGCATTGCCGATATCTGCTTGCAGCATCCGCTTGCCTTTTCGGCCCGGATCCGGGTCGAGAAGCTGGATGTGTTTGCCGACGCCGCCGGCGCCGGAGTCGAGATCGAACGCCTCGCTCCGCCGCGCGGCGCGCCACGCGGTTAAGCGTCCACGACAAGACCATTTATTCACAGGCCGTGACGCGTGTTGCGCGACGACACGGCGGACCAGAATGAGTCCGCTCTGAGATCAAAACGGGCTCCTGTTTCGGGATAAAATATTGATAATTCAAATAGATAGAGCGCGCACCGGCCCCTGGCTGCCATATCCCCGCGGCCTTTGACCAGCAAAATTAATACTCGTTACCTGACTTTTTTACAGAGTTATCCACATCGCCCCCTTGGTCGCGATTGATTGACCCCTGAAGCATTTGCGCTCAGATACCAGCCGATCATGACCGACACCGATCCAGACACAGGGTTGAATGCGCTCGTCAGTGCCGTCGCGACACTGCCCGAGACCCCCGGCGTTTACCGGATGATCAACGCCAAGGCCGAGGTTCTCTACGTCGGCAAGGCGAAAAACCTCAAGAAGCGCGTCAGCTCGTACCTCAAGGTCGATCGCATGCCGCTTCGTTTGCAGCGCATGGTGTTCGAGACCCGGGCGCTCGAAGTCGTCGTTACCCACACCGAAGCCGAGGCCCTGCTGCTCGAGAGCAATCTGATCAAGCAGTTGAAACCGCGCTACAACGTGCTGCTGCGCGACGATAAGTCTTTCCCCGATATCGCCATTCTCGGCGGTCATGCGTTCGCGCGCATCGTCAAGCACCGGGGCGCCCGGACCAAGGATCACGAATATTTCGGCCCGTTCGCTTCGGCTGGCGCGGTCAACGGCACGCTCGCGACACTACAGAAAGTCTTCCTGCTGCGAAGTTGCACCGATGCCGTCTTCGAGAGCCGCACTCGGCCTTGCCTGCTTCACCAGATCAAGCGGTGCTGCGCGCCCTGCGTCGGCAAGATCGATCAGTGCGCCTATGATGCCCTGGTAGGTGAAGCGCGTGACTTCCTCACCGGCAACAGCGTTGCCATACAGACACGCCTGGCGGCCCAGATGGAAGCAGCCAGTCACGCGCTCGACTTTGAGACCGCGGCGGGGTTGCGCGATCGCATCCGGGCCCTCACCGCCGTGCAAACCCATCAGGGCATCAATTTCCGCAATATCGGCGATGTCGACGTCGTCGCATTGCACCGCGCCGGAGGACATAGCTGCGTGCAAGTGTTCTTCGTCCGCGGTGGACAGAACTATGGGAACCGGGCGTTTTATCCGGTGCATGCGGCGGACGACAGCGACAATGAAGTCCTCGAAGCCTTCGTTGGGCAGTTTTACGCCGCGCACCTGCCGGCGCGCGAGATCGTGCTGAGCCATAAGTTGCCGAATCAGGCCCTGGTGGCCGAAGCACTCAAGTTGCGGGCCGGGCATAAGGTGACGCTTGGCACGCCAAGCCGCGGCGATCGGAAGGCCGTGATCAATCACGCCCTGGTTAATGCGCGCGAGGCTTTGGCGCGGCGGCTGGCCGAAAATTCGGCGCAGCGGAAAATGCTGGAAGGCCTCGCCGAACGCTTCGACCTGCCGCGTGTGCCGGATCGCATTGAGGTCTATGACAACTCGCACATCTCCGGCGCCAATGCCGTGGGCGCGATGGTC
>Ga0194132_10012412_pt1 | contig 10641 bp, 8 predicted proteins | sample TA2KigOf80mmetaG_FD_148612 | JGI IMG/M metagenome (GOLD analysis project Ga0194132, IMG submission 148612) | Freshwater microbial communities from Lake Tanganyika, Tanzania - TA2015054 Kigoma Offshore 80m | ecosystem: Environmental > Aquatic > Freshwater > Lake | place: Tanzania: Lake Tanganyika... | reverse complement strand
CGGTATCTTGAGATTGACGTCTCCCGCCTTGGTCTGCAGCGTCCGATCGTAGCTGCCGGCTCGCCTGTCCTGCCGCGCTTCGCTGCGCTCATAGCGACCCGCACCGCACAGACGGTCGGCCTCAGACGCAAGGAGTGCATTCAGCGTCTCCTCGACCGTGCCGCGCACCATCTCTCCCAGATGATCCCTGATCCGTGCCTCGTCGATCTGGATCACCTGGCCCATCGCAGTCTCACTGCTCATCGTTTGCTCCTTCACTCTAGAAGAAGCCACCATTCCCGAAAGTGCGAAAGATTCTGTACGTTATCAGGGCTACAACGTGCTCGACGTATCCGACTTCAAGCACTTCCGGATCAATCACTCCGAGCTCTTCGCTGATCGGCAGAATCACATCAACGGCATCGAGAACTTCTGGAACCAGGCCAAGCGCCACATGCGCAAGTTCAACGGTGTCCCGAAGGCCCATTTCGGGCTATTCTTGAAAGAGTGCGAGTGGCGCTTCAACACCAGTGACCCATCCAAGCAACTAACCCAGATCAAACAATGGGTTAAGCGTCATCTCAGGTAGTTATCTGGGACAGCCCCTTGTTCATTATATCGAGCCAATATAACCACAAAATCCAGTATATCGGACTGGAGCTAGACGCTCGATCGGCGCTGAACTCATCGTGAATGGTGGCGGCAGAGGGCATCAGCACCACTGCCTTTTCGTACCCACCTAGCCGGTGCGCATAGTTCTCTCGCGCGCCCACGGCATCCGTAGCGAGCTGCGCCACGCTGTTCACGATGCGTCAGCTGGTGTAATCATCGGCCTTTAATGGCGTCGCCCTCCGCCCTTCCGCGAAAACATCTGCTCGGCATTGAAGGCATGGGACCCGACGAGATCCTCGGGCTCCTCGACCTGTCCGAGAGCTATGTTGAGATGAACCGCGGGGTCGACAAGAAAGCGTCCGTCCTACGCGGCCGGACCCAGATCAACCTCTTCTTCGAACCCTCGACAAGAACGCAGATGTCCTTCGAGCTCGCAGGCAAGCGGCTCGGCGCCGATGTGCTCAATATGTCGGTTGCCTCGAGCTCGACCAAGAAGGGGGAGACGCTGATCGACACGGCGATGACGCTGAATGCCATGCATCCGGACGTGCTGATCGTCCGGCACCATGACTCCGGTGCCGTCAAGCTCCTGTCGGAAAAGGTCAATTGCTCGGTCATCAATGCCGGGGACGGAACCCATGAGCACCCCACTCAGGCGCTCCTCGACGCGCTGACCATCCGGCGCACCAAGGGCAGGATCGGCGGCCTCCTGGTCGCAATCTGCGGCGACATCCTGCATTCCCGGGTTGCACGCTCGAATATCCACCTTCTCAATGCTTTAGGCGCCCGTGTTCGCCTGATCGCGCCGCCCACCCTGCTCCCCTCCGCGGCCGATCGGCTCGGTGTCGAGATCTTCACGGATATGAGGAAAGGCCTGGTCGGCTGCGACATCGTCATGATGCTGCGCCTCCAGACCGAACGGATGCAGGGCAGCTTCGTTCCCTCGATCCGCGAGTATTTCCACTTCTTCGGCCTCGACCGCGCCAAGCTGGCTCTAGCCAAACCCGACGCCTTCATCATGCATCCAGGGCCGATGAACCGGGGTGTCGAGATCGACTCAGAAGTCGCCGACGACATCGATAGATCCCTTATTCGTCAACAGGTTGAGATGGGTGTCGCAGTCCGCATGGCCTGTCTTGACATACTCTCGAAATCGCTTCCCGACGCCGGCCGGAACACGCCGTGAGCCGCCTCGCTTTCTATAATGTTCGGCTCGTCGATCCGGCCAGCGGCCGCGACGAGCCGGGCCAGCTTATGGCGATCGACGGCATCGTCGCGGATCTCGGTCCGCGGCTCTTCGAGCGGCCTCCCGAGGACGCCCAAGCCATTGACGGGAAAGACGTTGTTCTGGCTCCCGCGTTGGTCGACATGCGCGTCCAGCTCCGCGAGCCCGGCGAAGAGCACAAGGAGAACTTCGAAAGCGCAAGCCATGCAGCGGTGGCCGGCGGCGTCGGCACCATGGTGGCGCTGCCCAATACCCGCCCGCCGGTCGACGAGCCGTCCTTGGTCGAGTTTGTCGAGCGCCGGGCCAAGGCGGTCGGGCTGGTCGACATCCGGACCTATGGCGCTCTCACCAAGGCGCTCGCCGGCAAGGAGCTGACCGAGATCGGCCTCATGGCGGCGGCCGGAGCGGTCGGCTTCACTGACGCGACCCACGCCGTCGCCTCGGCCCTGGTCATGCGCCGGGCGCTCTCCTACGCCAAGACATTCGGCCAATTCATCCTCCAGCATCCCGAGGAGCCAGCCCTTGCGTCAGAGGCCGGGATGAACGAGGGCGAGATCGCCACACGGCTTGGCCTTCCCGGTATCCCGGCCGCGGCCGAGGCCATTCTGCTCGATCGTGACATGCGGCTGGTCGAGCTCACGGGCGGGCGCTACCATGCCGCCCATATATCCACAAGGCTTGCCGTCGAGGTCATACGCGCGGCGAAAAGGCGAGGCCTGGAAGTAACTTGTGACACTGCGCCGGCCTACTTCGCGCTCAACGAGACCGCCGTCGGCGACTACCGGACCTTTGCCAAGCTGTCGCCGCCGCTGCGTTCGGAAGACGATCGCCGGGCCATCGTCGAGGGGCTTACCGACGGCACTATCGACGCCATCGCTTCCGATCACGCGCCCCATGACCAGGATTCTAAACGGCTGCCTTTCGCTCAGGCCGCGGCCGGCATTCTCGGATTAGAAACATTATTACCGCTCTCTTTAGAGTTATTTCATAATAATCATTTGAAACTGCAAACGGTGTTGCAGAAGATCACGAGCGGCCCGGCTGCACTACTAGGCCTCGAAGCAGGTCGTCTTGAGAGAGGTCGACGGGCCGACCTCCTTCTCTTCGACCCGGATCACCCCCATCGGATCGATGTCGATGGATTTCGCAGCAAGTCGAAGAACTCCCCCTTCGATGGCCGTCCCGTCGAGGGCAAGGTGCTTATGACGGTGACCGGCGGACGCGTCGTCTACGACGCCCGCACCGGCTGACGCCATGCTGAGCTCTCTCGGAGATTTGTCCCTATGGACTGCCGCGATTGGCGGCTACCTTCTTGGCTCGATCCCCTTCGGCTTGGTCCTGACCCGGCTTGCCGGCCTCGGCGACATCCGACAGATCGGCTCACGCAGCATCGGCGCGACCAACGTCCTGAGGACGGGCCGGAAGAGTCTTGCCGCCGCCACCCTGCTTCTCGATGGGGCCAAGGGCGCGGTCGCCGTCCTGGTCTTCGGCGCCGTCGCCGGCCTGAACGCGGCCGTGCTCGCCGGCGGCGGTGCCATGCTCGGTCACTGCTTCCCTGTCTGGCTCCGCCTCAAGGGCGGCAAGGGCGTCGCGACGGCGCTTGGCATCCTGCTCGCGATCGCCTGGCCGGTCGGGCTGCTCGCCTGCCTGACTTGGCTCACGGTCGCCTTCCTCTTCCGATACTCCTCGGCCGCGAGCCTCACCGCGATCACGCTCGCACCTGTCTATGCCTGGTTCGTCGCCGATCTGCAGCGCGCTCTGCTTGCCATTTTGATCGCGGTCCTGGTCTGGCTCAGGCACCACGAAAACATCATACGGCTGGCGAAAGGCGAAGAGTCGAAGATCGATCTTCGCGGCAAGGCGGCGACCGACACGGAGCCGGCCCCCGAAGATCGTATCCCGGGACACAACGGCGGACCGCCGCTCGATGACGATGATCGCCGAGGAAAGAAGAGCTGAAGGGGTCCGAGTTCCAGCCGGCAATGCCGGACCGGCGACGCGCCCCAACCTGACGGCCTCGCCTTCCGGCTGTTGACGCCGGCGTCTCTCCTCCGCACCTTGCAGCCATGAGCGGTCACCGCCCTCTTACCGACGCAGAACGCGTCGACTGGCTCAGGCTCGCCGGGACCGAGCATGTCGGGCCGATCACCTTCTTTCAGCTTCTCGACCGTTTCGGCAGCGCCCGCGAGGCGCTTGCGGCACTCCCGTCTCTTGCCCGCCGTGGCGGTCGCTCTGGCCCGCCGAAGGTTCCTTCGGCGGCAGAGGCTCAGTCCCAGGTCGAGGCGTTGAGCAAGGTTGGCGGTCGCTGGATCGCCGCGGTCGAGCCGGACTACCCGGCCCTGCTGTGTGAGATCGCCGATCCTCCGCCGCTTGTCAGCGCCGCCGGCCGGATCGAGCTGTTCGCGAAGCGCGCGGTCGGCATCGTCGGTGCCCGTAACGCCTCAGCCAACGGGCGGAAGCTCGCCCGCGACCTTGCGCGCGATCTCGCCGCTGCCGGCCTCGTCGTCGTCTCGGGTCTGGCGCGCGGCATCGATGCGCTGGCGCATGAGGGCGCTCTGCCGAGCACAATCGCGGTCGTCGCCGGCGGCGTAGACGTCGCCTATCCCGAGGAGAACCGGCGGCTGCAGGAGCGGATCGGCGCGGAGGGCCTGATCGTCGCCGAGATGGCGCCGGGGACGATCCCGCAGGCGCGGCACTTCCCGCGGCGCAACCGGATCATCTCCGGCCTCTCGCTCGGCATCGTCGTGGTCGAGGCCGCCGAACGTTCGGGCTCGCTGATCACCGCCCGCTTCGCCCTCGACCAGGGCCGCGAGGTCTTCGCCGTGCCGGGGTCGCCGCTCGATCCACGCGCGCGTGGCTGCAACGCGCTCATTCGCGACGGGGCGGCCTTGGTCGAGACCGCCGAGCACATCCTCGAAGGCCTCGGCCGCTTGCCGGAAACCCTTGCCGAGGGCCGCAGGAGGTCGACTGTAGCGGAGGCTCCGGCCGGTGAGGCCGAGGTCGATCGCGCCCGCCAGACGGAACTTGGTCTGCTCGGCCCGAGTCCCCTTGCGGTTGACGAACTGATCCGCCAATGCCAAATGTCAGCGCCTGCCGTGCTCGCCGTTCTATTGGAGGCAGAGCTGGCTGGCCGCCTAGACAGGCATCCAGGCAATCAGGTTTCGTTACGCTATCCCAGCGGGTTGTAAGGCCGGGTTGAGTTAGGACGCGAACAGAATGGACGTCGTCGTCGTCGAATCGCCAGCCAAGGCGAAGACCATCAACAAGTACCTTGGCGACGGCTACAAGGTCGTCGCCAGCTACGGCCATGTCCGCGACCTGGTGCCGAAGAATGGCGCCGTCGACCCGGACTCCGACTTCGCCATGACCTGGGAGGTCGAGGACCGCGCCGAGAAGGCGGTCTCAGCCATCGCCGGAGAGCTCAAGAAGGCGAAGCGCCTATTCCTCGCCACCGACCCCGATCGCGAAGGCGAAGCGATCTCCTGGCACCTGGCCGAGATCCTCAAGGAGCGCAAGAAGCTCGAAGGGATCGAGGTCCGGCGCGTCGTCTTCCGCGAGATCACCAAATCCGCCGTCCTGGATGCGATCGCCAAGCCGCGCGACATCAACCGCGAGCTGGTCGATGCCTATCTCGCGCGCCGCGCCCTCGACTATCTCGTTGGCTTCACCCTTTCGCCGGTGCTCTGGCGCAAGCTGCCCGGCGCCAAGTCCGCCGGCCGAGTGCAATCGGTCGCGCTCCGTCTGATCTGCGAACGCGAGGCCGAGATCGAGGCCTTCAAGCCGGAAGAGTATTGGTCGGTCACGACCGACTTCACCACGGCCGAGGGTGCCAAGTTTTCCGCCGATCTCACCCATCTCGGTGGCGAGAAGCTCGGCAAGATGGGGCTCAAGGACCAGGCTTCGGCCGAGCGCGCGGTCGCGGCGATCCGCGCCGGCACCTTCGAGGTCGCGGAAGTCGAGCGGAAGACGGTCCGGCGCTTTCCCCCTGCCCCGTTCACGACCTCGACCCTGCAGCAGGAAGCATCGCGCAAGCTCGGCCTCGGCGCGTCGCGGACCATGCGGCTGGCGCAGCAGCTCTATGAAGGCGTCTCCCTGGGCGGCGATACGGTCGGTCTCATCAGCTACATGAGGACCGACAGCGTGAATCTGAGCCAGGAGGCGCTTGCCGGCGCGCGCAAGGTGATCCAGCGCGAATTCGGCGATCGCTACCTGCCGAAGGAGCCGCGCAGCTTCAAGAACCAGGCGAAGAACGCCCAGGAGGCGCACGAAGCGATCCGTCCGACCGACCTTGGCCGCCTGCCCGCGGACGTCGCGCCCTATCTCGAAGACGATCAGCGGCGGCTCTACGAGCTGATCTGGAAGCGGGCGGTCGCGTGCCAGATGGAGGCGGCCCAGCTCGACCAGACCGGCGTCGACATCGCCGATGCCTCGGGCAGGACGATCCTTCGCGCCACCGGCTCGGTCATGCTGTTCGACGGCTTCCTCAAGCTCTACCAGGAGGGCAAGGATGACGACGCCGATGACGAGGCGAACCGGCGACTGCCGCAGCTCTCGACCGGACAGCCGCTGACCCAGGGCGAGATCAAGCCCGAGCAGCACTTCACCCAACCGCCGCCCCGCTACAGCGAGGCGAGTCTGGTCAAGCGCCTCGAAGAGCTCGGCATCGGGCGGCCTTCGACCTACGCCTCGATCCTGCAGGTCCTCCAGGATCGCGACTATGTCCGCCTCGAACGCCGGCGCTTCGTTCCGGAGGATCGGGGCCGCATCGTCACCGCGTTCCTGTCGAATTTCTTCCAGCGTTATGTCGAGTACGGCTTCACCGCCGATCTCGAAGGCAAGCTCGACGAGGTTGCCGAGGGCGATCTCGACTGGAAGCAGGTGCTGCGCGATTTTTGGCGCGACTTCTCAGCGGCGATCGGCGACACCAGCGACCTCGGCATCAAGGAAGTGATCGAGACCCTGGATCAGGATCTCGGTCAGCACTTCTTTCCCGAGACCGAAGGCGGCCCCGATTCGCGCATCTGCCCCTCCTGTTCCGGCGGCCGGCTCGGCCTTAAACTCGGCAAGTTCGGCGCCTTCATCGGCTGCTCGAACTATCCTGAGTGCAAATACACGCGCCGCCTCGTGGTCGAGGGCGGCCAGGACGGCGACACCGCGGCTGAAGGCGGCGAGCGCGAGCTGGGCAAGGACCCGGCGACGGGCAAGGCGGTCACGCTCAAGCGCGGTCCTTACGGACAGTACGTCCAGCTCGGCGAGGCCGAGGGCAAGGTCAAGCCGAAGCGCGTCTCATTGCCGCGCGGGCTCTCGGCGGCCGACGTCACGCTAGAGCGCGGTCTCGCCATGCTCGCGCTGCCGCGCGAGCTCGGCAAGCACCCCGAGTCGGGCGAGATGATCACCGCCGGCATCGGCCGCTTCGGCCCCTATCTGAAAGTCGGCGCGCGTTTCAAGTCGCTGCCGCGCGACGAGGATGTTCTGACCGTCGGCATCAACCGCGCTGTCGACCTTCTGTCGCAGGAAGGTGCCGGAACGCCGGCGGTCGAGGTCGGCAAGCATCCCGCCGATGGCAAGCCGATCACGCTGAAGAAAGGGCGCTTCGGGCCTTATGTGCAGCACGGCAGCGTGCGTTCGACGCTCAAGCGCGGCACCGAGCCCTCCTCGATCACGCTGGACGATGCCGTAGCGCTGATCGCGGAAAAGGTCGCCAAGGGACCGGCGCCGAAGAAGGGCCGCGCTGCCAAGCCGGCCAGGGCTCCGACCGAGAAGAAGCCGACGGCGGAAAAGAAGCCCGCTAAGAGGGCGAGCGCCAGCAAGAAGCCGGCTGCCGACTGATCGACTCGCGACGGCGCGTTTCGCCTTGAGTTCGATGCGCCGAGAGATCCGGAACCATCGGTAATGGCACGCAAGAAAGCGCCGCTTCCAACCAAGGATCAGCTCCGCGACTTCATCGCAGAGAGCCTGACGCCCGTCGGCAAGCGCGAGATCGCACGCGCCTTCCAGGTGAAAGGCGAGGACCGCGTCGCCTTGAAGGCGATGCTGCGCGAGCTCTCGGCGGAAGGCACGGTCGGAAAGATCCGCAAGTCGGCGCCGCCGGCGGGTCGCCTCGCCGAGGTGATGCCGGTCGTCGTTGCCGGCCTCGACGAGGACGGCGAGACGCTGCTCAGGCCTCTGGTGTGGGAGGACGAGAAGGAGCCGCCGCGCATCGTCCTGGTCGAGCGGCCCGGCGCCCCGGCGCTGCTGACCGGCACGCGCATTCTTGTCCGTCTCAACAAGAGGTCGTCGCGACTCTACGAGGCGCGCGTGCTGCGCCGCATTCCGACGACAAGCGATCGCGTCGTCGGCACCTACCGCCTCGGCGCCGAGGGTGGCCGGCTGATCCCCGCCGACAAGCGCAGCCGGACCGAGTTCCGCGTCTCCCGCGTCGATTCAGGCGGCGCGCGGGACGGTGAGCTGGTCTCAGCCGAGGTGTTGACGACCGCGCGACACGGCATTCCCGAAGCGCGCATCGTCGAGCGCCTAGGCACCGCCGACGATCCGCGTGCGATAGTCGCGATCGCGGTCGCCGCGCACGACATCCCGGTTGCCTTCGCTCATGATGCGCTTGCGCAGGCGGAAGCGGCGGAGCCGGTGACGCAGCCCGGAACGCGCGAGGATCTGCGAGACGTGCCGCTCGTCACCATCGACGGCGACGATGCCCGCGACTTCGACGACGCGGTCTTCGCCGAGCCGGACGGCGGGGGCTGGAAGCTGGTCGTCGCCATCGCCGACGTTGCGCACTACGTGACGCCCGCAAGCCCGCTCGACCGCGACGCCTTCAAGCGCGGCAATTCCGTCTACCTCCCCGACCGCGTCGTGCCGATGCTGCCGGAGGCACTGTCGAACGAGCTTTGCTCGCTGAAGCCGAAAGTCCCGCGGCCGGTGATGGCCTGCTTCATGCGCATCGACAAGGAAGGCCGGCTGCAGGGCCACCGTTTCGCCCGCGCCCTGATGCGCTCGGCTGCCCGCCTGACCTATGAGCAGGTGCAGAACGCGCGCGACGGCTGCCCGGACGATATGACCGGCCCCTTGATGGATCGTGTCGTCGAACCGCTCTACGGCGCCTATCGCGCGCTCATCAAGGCACGCGAGAAGCGCGGCACGCTCGACCTCGACATTCCCGAGCGCCGCGTTTACCTCGGCCCCGACGGCGATGTGCTGGCAATCCACAAGCGCGCCCGCTTCGACAGCCACCGGCTGATCGAGGAGTTCATGATCGCCGCCAATGTCGCGGCAGCCGAGACGCTGGAAGCCAAGGGCGTGCCCTGCATGTACCGGGTGCACGATCGCCCCTCCTACGAGAAGCTCGAAGGCCTCCGGGAATTCCTCGACTCGATCGGCCTTTCGTTGCCGAAGGGCCAGGTGCTGCAGCCGAAGAGCTTTACGCGGCTTCTCGCGCGCGCCGAGGACACGCCCCACAAGCAGATGGTCAACGATCTGGTGTTGCGCTCGCAGGCGCAGGCTCAGTACAGCCCAGACAACCTCGGACATTTCGGCCTGGCGCTTCGGCGCTATGCGCATTTCACCTCGCCGATACGCCGATACGCCGACGTTCTCGTGCATCGCGGCCTGATCAAGGCGCTCGACCTCGGTGACGACGGACTTGCTGACGCCGAGGCGGCCAAGATGCGCCAGCTCGGCGAGCACATCTCGATGACGGAGCGTCGTGCCCAGGTCGCCGAGCGCGACGCGCTCGACCGCTACTCGGCGCTCTACCTCTCAAGCCAGGTCGGCGGCGACTTCGCCGGGCGCATCAGCGGCGTCTCGCGCTTCGGCCTGTTCATTGCGCTCGACGAGACCGGCGCCGACGGCCTCATCCCGATCTCGACCCTCGGCGCCGACTTCTTCGAGCACGACGAGCGCCATCATCGCCTGGTCGGCCGCAAGACCAGGGTAGCCTACCAGCTCGGCCAGCCCGTGCATGTCCGGCTCGCCGATGCCGATCCGGTCAAGGGCGGTCTCGTCTTCCAGCTCCTGCCGGCCGAGGGGAAGGACAGGCATCCGGAGCGGCCGTTCACGCGCCGGACCGAGGCGCCGCGTCGTAGACCTGATAGGCGCCATCGCGGATAGCCGCGATGTTGCCGGCGGTCGCTTGCAGGATCTGTTCATGGATGATGTGCTCGCGCGCATCCGTGACGCCAAGGACACCCCCGTCGTCATTGAAAGACGGCGCCAGCGGCAGGTAGATCCGCTCGCCGAAAGCGTCGTACCCGACCAGGCGATAGACTTTTCCGACCAGATGAAGCGCCTGTCGGTTCCGAGCCACGCGGCGAGACCGCCCCTTGAAGGTCTCGGCGAGCTCCGTCGACATGACGACGTCGACCTGCTGGCCGGAGAGGTTGCGTCGGTAGAAGCGATTCACTTCATCGCCGACGGTCAGATACGCGGATTCAAGTAGCCAGTGCATAATTTTATGGAAGGGCGAAGGGGTAACCTCTTGCACTCACGAGAGGTTACTGATGAGCCGATACCGGCGAGTTACCTATGAGGACCGCTGCCAGATTTATGCGCTGAGCCAGGACGGTGCCTGCCAAGAAGCTATTGCCAGGGTTTTGGGTTTAAGCCAAAGCACGGTCAGCCGAGAGCTGCGCCGCAATCGGGGTCAACGCGGCTATCGGTTCAAGCAGGCAGAAACAAAAGCTCAGGCGCGGCAGGCGATACGACATAAGCCCCGCAAGCTGACGGCGTCCGTGCGGCGCAAGGTCGAAGCGAAGTTGCGCCAGATGCGCTGGTCGCCCGAGCAGATCAGCGGCTGGTTACGCGAGCAGGGCATCGGGCTGAGCCATGAGCGC
>Ga0194132_10012409_pt1 | contig 10643 bp, 11 predicted proteins | sample TA2KigOf80mmetaG_FD_148612 | JGI IMG/M metagenome (GOLD analysis project Ga0194132, IMG submission 148612) | Freshwater microbial communities from Lake Tanganyika, Tanzania - TA2015054 Kigoma Offshore 80m | ecosystem: Environmental > Aquatic > Freshwater > Lake | place: Tanzania: Lake... | reverse complement strand
ATGTCGCTCACCTACCCGACCAACCGGACTGCATGCGCCTGACGGTCCTGAAGCCCGACTCGGCCATGACCCCCAGGAGCGCCAGCCCGCAGAACAGGACGGACAGAGCGAACCACGGACCGATGCGCTTGAAAAAGTCCATAAACGAATCCTACACGGTGGCGATTCGTCGCGCAAGGTTTTGAATTGATTGGATACCTGCCGACTGGCTGGACTGCCAAGCAAGACAGTCCGAGCGTCCCGAAGGGACCCCGTGGCGTGCGACGCTAGTCGCCCAGCCACACGCTCGGACTTCTTGCGAGGCTGGACTACGCACCAGCGACGCAAGGCCGGAATGAGCCTATTGTCCGGCGGCGTCAAGTGTCGCGACTAGAGCGCAAAGCGTCAGCGTAGCGTCGGAAGGCGCAAGCGAACGCCGGTAACGGCGGAGCGTCAGACACGGGCAACGCCGGACCAAGTCGTTGCCGACTTCGCGAAATCCGATTTAGCGTTGGCGAGCGAGAGCAACGCGGGTTTGCGAAGCAAACCGAGCGAGGCTAGCGATGAGGACTTTCCGGAAGGCGACGACGCAAGGCGAATCGGAACGACAAGCAACCGGTCGTCGCGAGCTTGCGAGCAACGACTGGACTGCGAAGTCGCCCACGGCACGCAGTGCCGAGCGAAGACAAGCGGAGCGAAGCGGAGCCGAAGCGAGTAGCGAGGACCCCCCGAGCGGAGTGGCGACGAGCAGTCTGGACTTGCGAGCGAGGGAAGTCAGTCTCAAGTTCACGGACGAGCGTCGAGTGTCAGTCACCTGCGCAGAGAGACCGCAGGGAACGAATGCGTCGGGTGAGTAGCGGCACCACGCGGGTAGGGAACGCATCGCCGAGACCGCAGGTCTCCGATGCGAGGCGTGTCCTGCGCCGGTTCCCGCCTGCGTGCTGCCGAACGAGCGACGAGACGCCGAGGGACTCGGCGACCGAGGAGAGCGAAGTACGCAGGATGGACGAAGAGCGGACGGAACGAGCGAGCCCCGGAGCGACCGGAGAAAGCGTAAGCGGTCGGAGGAAGCGAGACTGGCGAGCCAGCGACCGGAGAAAGCGTAAGCGGTCGGAGGAAGCGAGACTGGCGAGCCAGCGACCGGAGAAAGCGTAAGCGGTCGGAGGAAGCGTAAGCGTCGGAGTGACGGGCGAACAAGCAACCAGTCGTCGCGAGCCTGCGAGCAACGACTGGACTGCCGAACGAACCAGTGCGGGCCGGAACGAGCACGGAGCATAAGGAGCCGACTGAGCGAGACGGCGTTCGCCGTCGAGCGACAGGGAGCGACCTCGGGGGCAAATCGTCGAGGCACGAGGCGCATTTGCAGCGACCGGACGGCTCGCCGTCGGAGTGCGAGTTCGTGGAGCACGGGCGAGCGAGGCGCCCTTCCGACCAACCGCATACGGTCGGAAGGGCTTCGACGCTCGTCGGACGCAAGTACGACGAGCGGACCGGCGTTCGTACGACCCGGTGGGTCGTCCGCCTTTTCGCGTCTCGGTGAGTCAGGGTGGCGTTCGCGAGAATTTAGCGTACGTCCGAACGTAGTGGGGACGTAGCGCCGCCTTTATCGAGCGAAGCGAGACCACGGCGGTTTCGAGAGAATTCACCCGGTACCCGAAGGTTTGGCGACGACGAGCGCGCTCAGTCGAGTCGTCGTTGCGTTCCGGGAGAGACGCGCAAGTCCGGTCGGAGGACTTGAGCGAGCCCGGTGGCGAGCGTCGAGCGAGTTCGGTAAGGAACGAGCGGCGGCGTGCCGAGGTAACGCCCGAAGCCACGGAGAGAGACTTCGCGCCAGAAGTCTCGCGAGGGCGTTACGAGATGCCGGACGGAACGCATCGGCGAACGAGACGAGCGTGGCAGGCGAGCCGCACGGCGAGCCGAACGCGACGAGTGAGCGGTCTGACGAGTGAGCGAGAGGGAGACGAGCCGGAGCGAAGCGGCGGCGAGTCGTACGGCGGCGAGCGAGTCTGGCCGAGCCGCACGGCGAGGCGGGGTTCGCCCGACCCCCCACGGGCGAACCCCTGCGAGCGTGGAGCGTGGCAGTGGAGCGCAGCGCAACGAACGCGACGAGCGAGCGACCTTGCGACCGACCCTGCGTGGAGGCGATCCGGAGCGGAGCGGAGGGGAGCCGGAATCGTCGGGAGGGAGCGATGCGAGCGCAGTTGCGCATTGCGGAGCGTTTCGTGAGCGTAGCGAGATCACGGCGTGACGAGTCAAGGCGAGGGACGACGACTGGACTCCGAAGTGTCCAGTCGTCGCGAGAGCGCCCCGCCGCTCTGAGCGAGCCTACGAGTACGACGACTATCGAGCGTAGCGAACAGCGAACGATTAGCGACGAAGCGAGCGCGGGCGCGCCCAACCGCCCACGGGCGCGCCCGCTACCCGGTAGTCGTCACGAGACGAAGCGTGTACGAATGACGAGGGCTCGATGCCCGAAGTCGTTCGTAAACGGGTTAACTTGCCCACGCGAGTCGAGGGCGACGGTCGGACGCTGGACTACGCAGTCGTCCACGACACGAAGTGCCGAGCTTCCGTGAGCTCAGGCGAACAAGCGAGGTCCGAGCCCAAGGAGCGTCCCGTGAGCGTAGCGGTCGTCGGAACGACGGCGAGTTCACGTGGCGTGCGACGCAGTCGCTCAGCCACACGAGAGATAGCGGAACAGCGAGGCAGGGCGAAGGAGAGTGGCGACGGGCGTGCTGGACTACGAAGCCGTCATTCGGGCCGGCGCACGGTCTTGCGTTGCTCTGTTCTAGCATTCGCGCACTGCGAGCACTGGGCGAGTCGCGCGGGGCGGGAATCGCGGATTGCCGCGGGACGATGGACACGAAAGAGCCGACTGAGCGAGAGCGTTAACTTCGTAACGCTCGAACGACAGGAAGCGTCCGTCAAGGGCAAATTGTCGAGGTACGAGACGTGTTTGCAGCGACCGGACGGCTCGTCGGGGGAATCGGACAGATTTCACGCCGTCCGAACTACGAATGGCGGTTTTACGTTCGGACCGGCGGGGAATCGACGCTTGCGTCGTATTTCCGCCGAATCTAGACGTGGGGCGTTTCTAAACCCGAATCGTCGTACTGAGAACGTCGCCGTGTCGAATAATCGCGCGATAGCGAAGCGCACGCGCGTGACGACGGGCGAAGTCGAAACCCCGTCTCGCTGGACTGCGAAGCATCTGTCACGACGACAACCTGAGCGGTCGCCGGAACGGCGACTCGTCGCAGCGTGGCGTGCGACGCCAGTCGCTCAGCCACACGAGAGCGATTGCGTGCGCCGAAGCGTCTCGTGAGCGAAGCGAACAGCGACGAGCGTACGCACCGTCGTGACGATGCGAGCTGGACTTACGAACTTACGAAACGGGCCGGTATTTCGGCCGCGGAAGACCGCAGTCGCGTCCGCCAATCGTCCGTTTCCGGCCGATGCGGCGAGCGCGGTTTACCGCTGCGAGAGCACAAGGGCGCCGAAGGTCCGACAACGCGCCCGACGCAAGTCGTGGCGCCGCGGAACGTTTCGGTTTTGCTAGCGCGGTTGTCGGTGCGTCGGTCGCCGAGCGCAACCGAGAGACGCCCGTGGCGTCTCGAGGCGCTCGGGGAAGAAGCGAATAGCGACTGACGAGGGCGACTCAGACGCACCGCGACGGTCACGCGCTGGACTTCGCAACGGTCTCAGGGGTTCGGGACAGCGGAAGCGAACTGGAGTGAAGCTGGACTACGAAGTAGGGAAGCGGCACGTGAGAGCGGAGCGGAAACGAGGGAAATCGTCGGTATCGCTTCGCCGCGGGCGCAGCCAAGGCGAAACGATATGGCAACGGGTTGGCGAGGAGGGGCGACGGCGACTTCCAGAGTCGCTCGCCCCAGGCGCTCCCCGGCGCCGGTCCAGCGAGACGCAGTTTGTATCGCGGCGAGCGTACAGCCAACCCGTAGCCAAGACGATCGAGCGCGACGTAGTCGTCGCTCGCCGAGGACTCCAGGGGCGAACCCCGGTTGACGACCGTTTCTTTTACGACCTGGACTTGAGAGCGCTCTCTCGCCCGAAATAGAAGTAGCGATTGATCGCGCTCGCGCGTATCTTCGCGGTTTGGCCGAAATCTTTCTCCCGTAGGGTCTCGGACGCGAACGAAGTGAGCGAGAAAGATATCGGTCAAAACTTATATTTCTCGGCGGGTGCGCTCGTATTGCTCTGGACTTCGTAGTGCGCCCGTAGGCCGGCCCGACCCACTCTGCTCGTTATTCGTTTCCGGTTTCCGCAGCGAGCGAAGAGCCGTGCGTGAAGCGCCTTGGCGCGACCCAGCACGGACGACGAAATCAGTCGGTGGCCGCGTAGACGCAGTAATCTCGGCGTGCGAGATTGTGCTTCGTCGCTCGAAGCCCGCGGAGAGGACGCAGCACAACCCAGAAGCGTACTCCCCAGTCTCTGGGGAGAGTACAACCGCTCGGTTGTACGGCGGGGGCGAAGTCTCGATGACGGGAACCGTCAAGACGAGAGCGAACTTACCCACCGGGGTAAGCAAGCGACGGCTACAGCGACAGCATAAGCCTTCGCTTGGCGTATTACGCCCGCGTCACAGCGGACGCTCGAGCGAGCGTCACGTGGAAACGGACAGAATAACGAGACCGAACGTAACCCAGCGGAGCCGTAATCTGGTTCGACGACCGGTTTTCGCGTTCGGTCACACGGTCCACCTCGAGAAGAGTTCACTCTTCGAGAGGCAGAGAGCCACCATGTGGGGATCGAATGGACCGTACGACGCGTTTCGTAGTCGCGAGCCACGACGATCGAACGACCTTTCGCAGGGCATGCCGCGCAGTGGCCTGCCCCGACCCGAAAGGCGGGGGTTTGTTCGCCGAATGCGTTTCGCGCCTTGAGGCGAACCCCGTCGTCGTGGCGTCTCGGAGGCGCGACACAGGAACGCGAGCGAATAGCCGTCGTCAGGAACTGCAGTGCGAACCAGATTGCGGTAATCATAGAATAAATTGAGGCTTGCTTCGGTTTATTCGACCCGAAGTTACGTACCGGAGGGTAGTAACGAGGTGATTACGGGTCGTATCGACGAAGTCGTATACGGTGAGGGGGCTTGGACTAAAGAACGACCGAACGCGTTCGTATCGCCGTTTCGTTTCGCCAGAAGGAGGACGGCCGTGCGTGGAGCGCCCCGGCGCGACTCAGCACGGGCACTTTCGTGACGGCCGCGTAGTGGTAGGCGAATTCTCCACGGGACGTGGACGAGTTCGCCGTAAGCACCCAGCGGACGACGGACGGATTCGTCGGCGAAACGACAGGCAGGACGAACGAGTCCGCGTACGCCACGGACGCGGCGCTGCGGGTGTACCCGAAGTTTCGTCGACGAAAGAGCGCTCCGAACGCGTCACGACACCGAGGATCAACCGATCCGACGTTAGTGCGCGAGCAAGCGAAAGGTTTTCCCTAAACCTAGCGCTGCGTGTCGGCGCTCTCGGCGTTCGTTCGTAGTCGCGATCGTCGTAAGACGAGTCCGTCAGGCGCGACCCAGAACGAAAGAAACGAGGTTGCCCCCGCCATCGCCGCGCATCTCGCGGTCGATAGACCCGAAGGGCTATCAAGCCCGAAGGAGCGAGATGGTGTGCGCACGTTGACCCTTTAGGGTCGTGCGTGGCGGACGTCGTTACTTCCTACGGTTTCGGGTGGTGGGCGAGGATTTACGGAAGGTTCGGGAACTTCGCGTCTAGCGACCGTGTTTCGGGCGTCGTTCATCGAACGAAAGCCGTGAAACGCGAGCATCTTCCGCCGCCCGTTCGAACGCGGTCAAGATCGAAGATCGTCCGCGTTAGGCGTATCCCGCGCCGTCGAGAGGGCTAGCGGAAGATGAGCGGGTACGAGCGCGCCACGTAGTGGCAAGCCGGCGTAAGCGAAGTTCTCGGGATGAACCGACGGCACGCTCGACCACGAACTGCTCTAGGTTTTCGCCCTGCTCTGGACTCCAGAGCGATGCGTCGCGTAGAGACGGCACTCTTTGCCGTTGATGACGAACGAAATCGAAATGTGCGACAAGCGGAGGTCTTCGTGCCGTTGTAGATATGGCGTCGGGCGTGGCTAACGCCGGAACCCGGGGGAAATCTTCCCGCCCCCGTTTAGGGAAGATTTCGTTCGGGCGGCCGACGGCATCGCTACCGGGAGGAAGACCGTAGCGACGTGCACATAGAGATCGCGCGGTCGCACCTAGTGCGGTCCGCGTCGGTTCGTCTGGAGCGACGACGCTCTGGACTTCGTAGTGTCCTTGATCTCGTCGTGATTTAGGGCGAGTCGAGCGGTAGCGACGACGTCGTCGTTTACCGTGAGCCTACGGGACGCGAACACGAAGTGCCGAGCGTAAATGAGCGTCAGCGAAAGCGAGGGCGGATTGTGCGACGTATTTCCGTAGGAAATAGGGAGCGCAACTCATGGTCGACGACGACGGCGGGCCGTGCTGGGAGCGACGAATCCGAGTCGTGACGAGGCGAGGAGCGTCCGCTAAGGCAGCGTGCGAGTAGGCCGACGAAGCGCGGAGCGAGGAGGTATTGCGAGAGGCGAGACGAGCCCGGACCCTGTCGCCGCGTGAGGGGTATGCGAGCCCGTGACCGCGCGATTCGGTTTGATTTGGTCTTTTCCTTTCGTTCTGCCATTTCGTTCTGGACTTCGGAGTGATATAGAGAGCGGAGTTTCGGCAGCGACTTTTCTATGGTAAGCGGGGGAATTCGTTTCGTAACTTGGACGGTCTCGCGCACCCGAAGTCCCGGACTCGGTCTCCGGGTAGGTAAAGTTACGATGCGAAGGCGGAGTCCGCGTCTATGGAAAAGGATCGTGCTCAAGGCTCCGAAGCGAAGCCGTGGCGAGCGGGGAGTCTTGGCGACGATAGCGTGCGAGCACGGCGTCAGCCGTTGCGAGAGAAACGTAGCGAGCGGAGACGATCGCCGCGTGAGGGGTACGCGAGCCCGTGACCGCGCGACGCTCTGGACTCAAGAACACGCATAGAGAGCGACGAAGCGGCAGCGGAAATTCCTGGGGGAGCGAGGTGGAACGAGCCTTTTGCGAGTTCCCGGAGCGTACGCAGGTAATTTCGAATCCGGGGTCCTTGCGAAGCCGAGTCGGGACGAGGCGAGCGAAGGAATAGGATTCAGCGAGAGCGCAGGGCCGGCGCGTAGCGACGAGCATTTGCGATAGCGAGGGGCGATCGAAGACCGACGCCGCGTGAGGGGTTCGCGAGGCGGGAACCGCGCGCGATTTCGGGAGTTCGGGAAGCACGCGTCGCCTTAGCGGAGCGTAGCGGAGCGGGTTGCGCGTGCGGTGTCCGAAGGAATCAGCGGTGTCCGAAGGACATGGACGATAAAACTCAAAGATTGCGCGTTGCCGCAGGCGCACGAGCAAAGGCGGGCCCCTCGCCGGTCTTTGATTATATCGTCAAAGCGCGACGAGTCCGACGCAGTCGCGACGAGCCGAGGACTCCAGGGGCGAACTCCCGCTTAGTTCTGGACTTCGGAACGAGACGCTAGGCGCCGGGGTGCTAGCGACGAAAACCCTTTGAAATTCGAGCCGGAAGGACCGTAGGGCAAACGTAATGCTTATTCGACGAGCGTAGCGAGCGGCGAATAAGTTTTACGGTTGCGAGATTTGAGAAGGGATTTCGGGACGTTCTCGGTCCGCCGAAGCGAGTCGGGACGAGCGAGAAGGGCTTCGGATAAGTCAGCGTCGTGAGCACGGCGTCAGCCGTTGCGAAAACCCCAGCGACGAAGCGAGCCCGACCCCGCGTGGACGTTATGCGGGGCTGGAACCGGGCGTCGTTGCCTTGCCCTGCTTTGTTCTGGACTTACGAACGTCGAGATCGAGCACCCGGCCGATTGACTTGAGTGTCTGCGGCCAACGGCTGCATAACTCAAAGTCGCGACGACATCGGACGACGGGACTTCTCTCGGGAGAGAAGGCTATGTCGGGACGACGCGTCGCATCGGGCGTGCGTAGCGAGTTCGAGCGTCGTTACGTCACGAGGGACCGCGATCGAAGACGCGGGCGAATCGTAGATCCGAAGAGAGAGTCGGACCTTGCGTCCTGACTCGAAAGGCGGCCGTGGCCGTATGAAGGATCTGATTCGACGAAGTGACTTAGACGCCACGGCGAACTCAGAGGGTGAGCGAGATCGAGTTACCGGATCGGTGATACGGGTACGCGGCCAGGTTCGTCTTGGACTTAAGACTTACTATGAATCGGATAAGCGGCGACGCCGGGGGTACTTTAGCGGAATCGAGCGTCGGCAACGCGACGACGGGAGGCGCGGTAGACCAGACCGCCCGCAGGGCTGTCTGGTCGTGCGAGGTGCGAGTGCGCGCGACGAGAAACGTAGCGTAGCGTAGTGAAGCGTAAGCGCCTCGAGCCCGAGAGGTCGCCGGAGTCCGGAGCGGGGACGATTTACCCCTTCGGGGCGCGAGATTCGCGGTAGTACCCAAAGGGTCGCAGAGCGGGCGTGAGCTTGCGAACGCCTTGCTTTAGCGTTAGCCCGACGGTGAGGAGGAGACTACGACCCGCACTGGTCTGCGCCGCAGGCGAGACCAGAAGGGCGCGAAGCGATCGACGACGTAACTCGAGCCTCGGCGAGAGGCGGAGCCGTGAGGGCGTTTTCGAGTAAGAGGCGAACGAGCGGGACTCATGCGTCCCGCGAGGTAGCCGAGCCGCGAAGCGGCGAGCGAGGCGTGCAGCCGCAAGCCGCAGGCGAGGCAGTCGCTGAGGCGAGCGAGTACGAGAAAGAGATTCATTCCTACGGGAAGACGAACGACGCCGTCGTACGAATCGCCGTAAGGCGTACGCGTCTATCGCGAGTACGACGGAGACGGAGTCTTGTATTACGGTTTTGCCCTGCCCTGCCCTGCCCTGCCCTGCCCTGTCTTGTCCTGCCTTGGACTTGAAAGCGAGGATAGCGATCCGTGCGACTCGGCGGGGCGCACGGATCGCGTGTCTCGTGCGTTTAGGATTTTGTGTGCGTTGAGTTGAACTTTATCTCAGTCGGCGAGACGAGCGAACGCATCGGAACAGCACTCCGTCCACGGTAGGAGAGCTATACGATGACGGGAGCGAAGACGAGACGATCGCGTAGGCGACCGTAGGGAGACGATAGACCCGGAGGGCGAGATAAAGATCGCTCATAAGCACTATAAATCCTAACTTCGCGCCGATAGGCGTCGGAGAGCACGAGACGATCCGATGCTGGACTTCGTAACGGAACCGAACGGATCGAGTCGGTAGCGACGAACTCGACATCACAGGGGAATTTGTAGGATAACGCAGGCGGTCTGGCGCGCGCAGGCTCGGATCATCTCCCCCGGTAGGCGAAGTTATCCTACAAAGGCGTAGTCGTGGGATGTCAAGTTCGGGCCGTGGTATTGACTGCGAAGCGGAGCCGGGGCGTAGCGAGAAGTCAACCTAAGGTAGCGTTCGAGCACGGCGACGCAGGAGCCGTTGCGAGAGACGAGAGACGGTCGGAGCCGGACCCGTGCGACGGGCACGCGAGGCGCACGCCCTTGACCTTGGACTTAAGAACGAGACACGAGGCGCGTAGGTGGTAGCGACGATTTCTAAATAAGAAGCGAGCCGGAGGACCGGAGGTCAACCGTAACGCTTATTCGACGAGCGCAGCGAGCGGCGAATAAGTTTTACGGTTGCGTAGGCTTCTTATTTTGTAATCGGGACGAACTGTGCGCCACGAAGCGAGCCGGGGCGAGCGAGTGGGGCAGGTGAGTCAGCGTCGTGAGCAGGACGACGCAGGAGTCATTGCGAAAACCGTAGCGCCGAAGCGAGCCGGATCTCTCCTGTCGATACGCGGCCAGTTTGGACTTAAGAGCGATTGCCAAGTCGTTCGCGTAGGGAACCGATACGCGGGCGTGGAACCTTTGCGGAACTCGTCGTGGCGAAGCGGAATCGCTTTCGCGTGCCCGGCGGTGTAGCAATAGGTGGTACGCCGAGCGGAACGCGACGACGTATCTCGTCTGATACTCGTTTACGCCTTTTTCTTCTGGACTTAGTAGCGAGGTCCGGGATTATCGTCGCGTGAGGTACCTAAGGATAAGTTATTTAGCGAAGTATTGACGAAATCTCGACAGCCCGTCCGCTCGGTCACGGCGTTCCGTCGGTGCTGGACTAGCGAGTGCCTGTCTCGCTGAGGGTGAAGGCAGAAAGGGGCGAGAAATCCGATATCGTTTAGCGAAAGCGAGACGGGACGACGAAGTCGGTCCGGCTCGATAAGCGTCAGCGACGGATTTCTCGAGCGATGGCCGGTACGGCCGTGAGCGTACGGTTTCTGCCTTCACCGAAGCAGACGGCACGAGCGAACGTTGGACTCGAGAGCGTATGCGAGGACAGACGCGGGTCGAAGCGTTAGCGACGAAACGTTCCTTAGAAGGGGAATCTTAGATAAGCCTCGCCGCGCGTTCTCGTTCCGGGTCTCGGTCGTTTCGTATCAGGCGAGCCTTATCTAAGAGGCGTGAGTTCTTCGAAGGAACATTTCGGGAACGGGACGCCCTTGGGCGCGCGTTCAGCGTACGAGCGGCGCGAAGCGTTCGTGAGAGCGAAGACCAGCGTCTGGACTGAGGAACGCCATTTTCCCGTTTCTAAGAGATCTCGTCAATACT
>Ga0194132_10012405_pt1 | contig 10643 bp, 12 predicted proteins | sample TA2KigOf80mmetaG_FD_148612 | JGI IMG/M metagenome (GOLD analysis project Ga0194132, IMG submission 148612) | Freshwater microbial communities from Lake Tanganyika, Tanzania - TA2015054 Kigoma Offshore 80m | ecosystem: Environmental > Aquatic > Freshwater > Lake | place: Tanzania: Lake... | reverse complement strand
GTCGCCCGCGTTCATCCAGCTCTTCGACCAGACTTCGATACTTAGACCGAAGCCAGCACACAATGGTCTCGTCTCTCATCCCTGCTCTTGTGCAGAGGCTCTCCACTCCGGTCAATCACTATTGCGGTAAGTTGTTTCCTGCCACCGCCTTAGTGGTTCGTCAAATTAATTCTTGAACGCCAAGGCGAGCCGGTCATTGCGAGCGGAGCGAGGCAATCTTTGTTTTCTGGGACAGCGATTGCTTCGTCACCTTCGGCTCCTCGCAATGACATACCACGTTCAGTTCAAGAACTTTCTTGAAAGACCACTTAGTACTTCGAGAGTAAGATGTTGTCAGGGGCTGAAAGCTGACTGCTGATAACTGATAGCGAATAACTGCTGACAAAACTGTAACGCTTCCTTTTTTGCTGTTACGTTTGTAACACCCGTCATAGGGCTAAGTCCTGAAGAAATCACAAGTCTGACTTGGCCTCGCTTTTGCTCTCTCCCCAGGTAACGTCTGCAAAGGGCAAACCACGCGAAAGCGTGGGACGCAAAGCTACTGGCCTACGTCCAGCACTACCTGGGTATGGTCGCAGAGCCGCCAGGCAATCTCACTGTGAGAATGCAACGGAGTATTCCGTGTTGCCTCACGCGAAGGGGTCTTGCTTATGGCACCTGTCCAGCTCCTCCTACTCCTATTCCCGTGGCTCTTCTTTCCGTCCCTCCAATATGTGTTCTTGACTGAAGAACAAGAGAAGACTCCAAGAGCTCACACCAAGAGCTGTCGGACTTTTCTCGAGTGGGGCCTGTGGACGGTGTCACTGTGGTTCCTGCGTCTTCCTCTCCATCAACCGCCGCGCATCTGGCTTGGGACTCTCTTCGCTTTACTTATGACACAGGTGACCGATGGTTCTCAGGAGCCACTCTGACGCGGGATGGGTGGATTTTTACTGAGCCGAGCGTCTACAACCCGCCTGGCAATCTGCGCCCTTCGAGTGCACCGGCTAATCCTGTGCCGACACTTGCTGTGGACCTCGCAAGTGAGACCTTACCTTTGCCACGACTCAAGGTTGAGAAAGGAATCGTTGCCGTCCCGGCCTATACCGACTTCAAGTTGCATGACATTACGACCGGCCCGGGCGATCCGAACGAAGAGCCTCTTGATATGAACCGCCAGCCGGGCACGCCCGAATTTTTCACCGGGAATCGCAAATTCCTGACCCGCAAATTGTGGGGAGTGTCAACTGAGCCGCCATATTTTCATCACGGCAAGTTTACCACGCTACGGGAAGCTATTCTGGCCCATATCGAATTTCTGAAAACACTCCAGGTGCTTCCTCCGGGGACGGCTGACCTGGTTGTGGATGCGCAGTATCAGAAGAAAACCTGGCCACCCCCAGGAGTGAAATTATGACAATCCAGAGATCTGCCGATAGCACGGGGAAGACACTGTCAAGTTCCTAACGTAGGAGCCCAAGGCATGGCGAATGCACGGAATGGATTTTCACTGATCGAACTTATTGTGATCGTCTCTATTATTGGGATTCTCGTGATGATTGCCGTCCCAAATCTCAACCGGAGTCACATGAACCTGATGGCGGGACGAGAGGAATTGGAAGCGAACATCCGTATGGTACGTGGGAACGCAACTGGACGTGGGGTCCACTACCGAGTCACGCTCCATCCTGATTCCTATGAGATCGATCGCCTCAAATTGGCCGCCGACGGGGTTACTTGGGTGCATGACTCATTGTATTCGGTGCAGACGGTCCAACTCCCCAAAAATATCACTATTACCACCGGTGCTGGGATGGCTTTTGAGTTCAATTCGCGTGGGCTGCTGGAAAAGCAAGCTGACGGAACTCCCGCGGTGCAGGTTTCTGTTACGCTCCGCGATAGTCGTGATAACAGCACGCAAAGTGTGAGTATCTGGCCCTCCGGACAAATTCTCAGAAACTAATATGAAACGTGGAAACGCTGGATTTACGCTCATTGAGACCCTGATTGCGGTGGCCATCTTCGGTATCGTGTCGATGGCTATTACCTCTCTCATGCTGACGAATACGCGGATGATCTCTGAAAACGCGCAGTCGTCAGAGGCTATCGGCTACGCACAGGAGTTGCTCGAAAATCTTCGTGAGGTCCCAGTGGACACCCTCGCTCCTGGGTCGACGTCGAGTACCCGGACCTCGAACCGAGGCACCGTTTATACGGTAACCTGGACCGTCACGCCCAACTCTCCGGCTCCTGGCCGTACTCGAGTTGGTGTGACGGTCTCTTGGACACACAAAGGAAGCCCGCGATCTTATGCAACGCAAAGCATCTTCACAAAAATATCATAGGAATGCCGCGGCTGGGCATACGCTGATTGAGCTTCTCGTCTCTATCTTTATGACCGGCGTGATGCTGGCCATGATCACGAGTCTTATGCAGTCGAGTATGACCGTGAAGCACGGCGGTAGCCTCGAAACCGAAGCGCAGCAGGGGCTCCGTGGACTTCTCTCAATGGTAACGCAAGAGCTGCGTCAAGCTGGGGCGTGCCTCACAACCGGAGGACCCTTCGTCGCTCTGGCAGGAGTAGACAGTACGAGTCAAGACACCTTGACGGTGCGGATTGGCAAAGTAAGTCCACTCACGTTGCAGTGCGTACAGACGAACGCGAACACCGCCGCAATTGGTGCTACTGCGATTACCGTAGACGACGCCAGCGCGTTTCAGGCCGGTGATCTTGTCTACATCAGAGAGAGTCCGGCAACGGGACACATCAACACGATTACTGCCGTCGATGTCGCGGGAAAGCAGTTGACCCTTGCAACTGGCCTGCCGACGGCGTTTCCACCCGCACCTGGTCAAGCTGCGGTGTATGCGATTGAAGACCGGACATACTCGATAGCAACGGTGAGTGGTCAGCCTACGCTGATGATTTCGGTCGACGGTGGAACGCCCTGGCCGATGGTCTCCGGAGTCGAAGTGTTTGATGTGCTTTACTATCTCGGGCCTTGCGCCTTGAACGGCAATGGGTCGTTGAACTGCGCAAATGCAATACCCGCCCCAGCTCCTGGGGCCGCGGCGTGGAGTCAAGTCCGCGCTGTCGGTATTTGTGCCCAAATCCGTTCGCATATGGCAGATAAGCAGGGCGTCATTCATCGCGTGACCACGGACCAGGCTGGGGCAGTCGATGGATACGTCATGATCAAGCCGAGAAACCTGTTGTGATGAACATTATGCAAAGGGAGGCCGCATGCGCCGTTACCTGTGGAACTGTTTGACCGATCGGCGTGGGATCGCGTTGGTGGCGATCCTTGCCCTGATGGGTGTGCTCAGCATCTTGGCGGCAGCGTATACGCTCAGCATTCGCGCGGATACGGTTCTGCGTGGTGGCGCCGCGCGTGAACGTGCCAGCTTCTATGCTGCCGAAGCCGGCCTGAACAACGCCATGGCCGAGGTAAAGGACTATTTTGAAGCCTATTCGATGCCAGGCAATTACCAAAGCACTATTAGCGTCGGGACTGCCGGGCATGTTCGTGATACGACTTATACTGTTACTCCCGTTGCTGGGCGCACTCCTGGGCCGCCGACACTGATTCCGATGGGACGACCGTTTGCGGGACTCTATGCCATTCCCAGTGACTATGTCGTAACCTCGACGGCTATGAATCAGGCTGGAGACAAGGAAGCGACCGTTGGTGCTCAGTTTACCGTCAACTCGATTCCCATCTTTCAGTTCTTGGCGTTTTTTAAGGACACGTTAGAGATCGCCCCTGGCCCATCGATGACCTTGAGTGGCCGTATTCACACAAATGGTGATCTCTATCTGAATGGTCAGCATCCATATACAGTGGTGAGAATTGGCGATCGCCGCTCTCCACCAGATGCGCCGCCGGATAATCCGTACCTCCAGATTTCTGCTGCTGGTGACATCTATCGCGGCCCCCATTCGGCGAAGCCATGTTCAGGGACGGTATGGGTCGATAAGCAAGAGGATGTCGTGGCTCCGACTCCTGACCTTGACCCGCTTGTCCTGCCATGCAACGGCAGCTCTCCGACGATTGTCAGTAACACGGCCTTAGCGAATTACCTTGGCTCCATGCTCGCGAATGAGACCCCACTGTTGATTCCGGGCGTTGATGTATTTGACCGTGGCGGAGGCGGCAGTCCTGGCGGTGTGTTCTGGCATAAGGCTGACTTACGTCTCGTTTTGAATCTACAGGCGACAAAGGTTCAGAGCTTCTGTAGCGATCCGATCTCGAATTCAGGCGGGGGCAATGGCCTCTTCGTCATTGAGATACAAGACGCTAATGGTGCTCGCAATGTCAGCAAGACCAATGCGCTGTGGCAGTTCATGTGTGAACGCCGCGGGGCAATTTTTACAATGACCTTCCCGACAAGCTCCCGACGAGCTGGCCATTGCCGACGGTCAATACGAGTAACTCTGGGGCTAATAGGGATCCGAGCAATCCGCAAAACTATAAGCCACACTTTAGTTCTGCTGCAAGCGTCTACCGTCGCGCAGGTGAAGATACCAATGGTGATGGGGCGGTCGACACTAACGGTGACACAACGATATCGGGCAATGATCTGAACTTTGACATTTGCCCGGTGTGGGTGGGGGGAGCGATTGGTCCACGACCGGCGTGGCGTCCCGACTACTGTAATCTGAAATATGGTGAGTGGACGGGAGCTGGCAACGGGAACATTTTCGCCGATCGCGCGCTGGTGAAAAATACGCTCTCAACCTCATGGTTTGCTGATAACGATTATCGGCGTGGTGGTTTCTACAATCGGCGAGAGAATGAGTGGGTCATGATGCTCAACGTGAACATTCGTGCCCTGATCGACTGGAACGAGACCAATGGAACGCCATTGTTTGACCCGAGCGATACGACTGATGGCGGGCTCGTGTTCTTCCTGTCGGTGCAAGCGGACAACTCCACGACGACACCGCCGCCAAGTGATCGACGCTATGGCGTGCGAGTGCTTGATTCGGCGAATCTCAATACCAACGGTGGAACGTTCCCGCGCCCACTGCCTGCTGATCCAACGGGACTGTCGCTGGCGAGCGATCAGGCCATCTACGTGCTTGGCAACTATAACTATTATCCAACCATGACCCTGGCGACGAAAATTCCCGCCGCGATCATGGGCGACTCTGTCAACGTCTTGTCTCAAGGCTGGGAAGTCCCTGGGATTCGCCAGCCCAACGGTCCGCCAGAGGAGCAATACAATAATGATCGCAAGAGTGGCGGGACGCTTTCCGTCACTCGGGTCGTCCCGCGCTCGGATAGATACTACAGCTACGTTGCTGGTGTCGGAACACTCAACTGCGTGACACCTCCATGTACCAGCCTAACAACCGGGAACCCAATGGGTATCAATGCCGCCTTCATTTCCGGCATGGATACGCCGGTTCCGGGAGAGTCGAATGGTGGGTTACACAACTTTCCGCGTTTCCACGAAGATTGGTCATTTCGTCCTGATGGTCAGGCCGCTCTGAATTATCGTGGCTCGTTTGTCAGCCTCGGCGCGCCTGTTTATGCGACCGGCCCGTGGGGAGGAGCGGGAGAGAATCCGTACAACATTTACAACGCACCCATTCGCAATTGGGACTACGATGCCAGCTTTAACGATAATCGCCTGCTGCCACCGCTGACACCGATGGTCAATCTTTTACAGCAGCAAATGTTTACGCGATTCTATCAGTAGAGGATCCGCCACGTGTCGAAGTTGCACTTGATCTCACATAGTTTCATACCGCGACTGGTTATGCGCTCGCAGACCGGTATCGCCTTGGTGACGGTCCTTGCATTGATGGGTTTTCTGAGCGTCCTGGCAGCAGCGTATACACTTAACATTCGCGCAGATACGGCATTACGAGGTGGAGCAGCACGAGAGCGGGCTGGATTTTATGCTGCTGAAGCTGGGCTCAACAGCGCAATGGCCGAAGTGCGTCTCTATTTTGACAACCAAACTCCTCCCGGAACGACGTATACCGAATCGTTTACGATTGACTCTAGCGGGCAGCAACGAACAGTAGCATATGTCGTCGCACCGGTTATAGGCAAAACGCCGGGGCCACCTGTATTAATCCCGATTGGACAACCGTTTGCTGGGCTCTACACCATCCCGTCCGAGTATACCGTAACGTCAACTGCAAAAAATGTCGCGAACGATCCAGAAGCGACGCTGGGTGCGCAGTTTACAATCAACTCGGTTCCTATCTTTCAGTTCATGGCGTTCTATGAACAGACACTCGAGGTACAGAACGCCCCACCCATGAATGTCAGCGGGCGCATCCACACCAACGGTGATCTCTACCTCAATACCTGGAGTACGCTCACTATCGGTGATCGACGTGCGCCACCCAATTCACCGCCAGACAATCCGTTTGTCCAGATCTCAGCCGCAGGCGATATCTATCGTGGCGGGTTGGCCAACGACTGCATCGGTACGGTCACGATCGATAAGCAAGAAGACACGGTTGCACCCACGCCTGACCTTGATCCGTTGGTGCTCTCATGTAGCGGAGTCGGACCAACAATTGTCGATGACGTGACGCGCGCCTCATTTCTCGGGTCGCTACAAGCCAACGCTGCGCCGCTACAAGTGCCTGGGCCAGTGACCCTGACGCGTGGCGATGGAGGAGTCGCTGGCGGGATGTTTTGGCAGAATGCCGATCTGCGTATTGTGCTGAATACCACGGCCACGCGCATAACGAATTTCTGTGGACAGGCAGCGCCCAGTAGTGCCGGCGTCAACGGTCTCTATGCCATCGAAGTGCAAAACGTCGACGGCAGCCGAAGCGTCGCCCGAACCAACGCATTATGGCAGTTTATGTGCGAGCGGCGTGGTGCGATCTTTTACAATGATATTCCGACCTCCTCCCCAGTGCTCGGCACTAACTCGCCGATGCCTGGACCGCCTGATTTCACTGCGGCTACCGACCCAAGCAATCCCAACAACTATGCGCCGCATTTCGCTGCTGCCGCACGTGTCTATCGACGTGTTGGAGAAGGCACAAACGGTGATGGGCAGGTGGACACAAACGGTGATAGCGTCGTGTCGAGTAACGATCGTAATGACGACGTCTGCCCGCCGAATGGAGGAACCCGCCCTGCCTGGCGTCCAGATTTCTGCAATGTGTCCTCACTCGGCGGATGGGACGCAACTGTTGGGGCAGGCACGCTTCCTGTGACATCGTGGTATGCGGATAACGATTACCGTCGCGGTGGATTCTACAACTGGCGCGAAGCGGCATGGATGCTGTTGCTCAATGTCAATATTCGTGCCCTCATTGACTGGAACGAAGCCAATGGTGCGCCGCTTTTTCCTTTGGAGTTGACACCCGCAACCACGACGCATGGTGGTTTGGTTTTCTTTCTCTCGGTGCAAGCCGCCGACTCGACGACCACACCACCTCCGGCGAATCGTCGTTACGGGACCCGCATCTTCGACTCTGCGAACCTGAATACCAGAGGCACTACCTTTCCGCGCCCGAACCCGGATGATCCTACTGGTCTTACCGTCGTGAGTGATCAGGCAATTCATGTCCAAGGGAACTACAATTACTACCCGACGATGACACTGACGACCAAGCTGCCGGCGGCGGTGATGGGGGACACGATCAGTATCCTTTCGCAAGCATGGGAGGTGCCAGTCTGGACCAATCCCACACTCCCTTCTGAGCGACACTACAACAATGACCGCAAAACTCCGCAGGGTCGGGCGCCGGTACGCGTGATGTCACTCGTCGATGGGTATTTCGTTCAGGGGACTGGCCTGTTGTGTGCCACGGTGCCTTGCACCAGCTTTGCCCCGGCAGACACGTTTGGCATCAATGCGGCTTTTCTGACCAATACCACCCTCTCTGTTGCTGGAACCTATGGTGGTGGGTTGGAAAACTTTCCCCGATTTTTCGAGAGTTGGGAACCCGGTGGAACCGCGCGACCACTGACCTATGCTGGCTCGTTTGTCAGCCTCGGGACACCGCAGTTTGAAACTGGTGCCTTCCGTGGCAAAGGCAGCATTGTTTATGACCCTCCCCAACGCAACTGGGATTATGATGCGAGCTTCAATAACGTGAAGTTGTTGCCACCGCTGACCCCGATGGCAGACCTCATTCAGCAGCGCATGTTCACTCGATTTTATCGATAGCGCAGCAATAGGAAAAAGGAGGCAAAATTTTGTCGAAATGTGAGTGATTTGGTAATTTTGTAACAGGAAGTGCAGAGCTAACCTATGAGAATGCTTCAAGAGTGACCTGGCATTGGTTTTGCTCCGCATTGATAAGGAAACCGACAAAGGCAAACCGCGTGAAAGTGCGGGACGCAAAGCCACTGGCCTACGTCCAATGATCATGTTGGATACGGCAGCAGGGCTACCGGGCGAACACAGCTTCTTGTAAAGGCTGTGGATCTGCACGGGTGACACTGGGAGATACCGATTATGTCACCATTGCACTCCTCTCCTTCTTCAGTCAGCCCCTCGTTACTGCCGCTTTTTTCCCGTTATTCCGACCAGGCTGCTGTTATGACGACAGCACCGGTACCCAAGCGACCATATCGAGCGATAGATATCGCGGTGGCGGCTGGCATTATCGCGCTATTAGTGGCGCTCCTCATTCCGACCCTGAACAGTCGCGCGATCATGCTACCAACAGCGACGCGCAGCCTTGTTGACCACTTACGACTTGCACGAGCTGGCGCGGCCAGTCGAGGCGCGCATTTTCGTGTGACCTTTGAGGCCAACGCCTATGCGATCGCACAGCTCCAAGATCATGATGGCAATGGGACTTGGGAACCCGATGAGAAAATCCCTGCCTGGCGTGTGTCGTTACCGCCAACTGTGGCAATTGCTGCTGCTGCCGATACTGCTATTGAGTTTGATGCACGTGGACTGGTTCTGCAACCTCACAAGACGGGACAGCACTACCAGTCACAGTGAAACTGACGGACTCTCAGACTGAGCAGTCAACGGTGATCGAGATTCTTCCTTCGGGGAAGGTGCAACGGTTGTAACACTGAGAACGATATGTCCTTCGGTACTGACGATGTGACAGTTGGCTCCTGAATGTACACATGTAAAACGAAGCGTAACGAACATGCCTAACCTGATAACTGCAACGTCTGTAGGGCGGTCAGAAGTCGCACGACACACCTACATACTGTGAATATGAAACACCAAGAGATTTCTTCTTCGAGTCCATATCGGACCATTCCCTTCAAGGGAGGGGAATTCCTCACTTCTCCTTCACTTCGCGGAAGGCGAGAAGACTTCGGCACCGTTGCTGCAGTAGCTGAAGGCTCCGACTCGTCTGCGACCGTGCTGAGCCGCGGTGACGGCGAGATTGGCAAACAGAGTCCGGGACGAACGACGTGTTCGTACCCGGACTCTTGCGTTTTGGGAGGTGTCGCATGAAACGCGGGAACGCCGGCTTTACCATTATGGAACTGCTCGTGGTTGTGGGAGTCATCGGCACGATGCTTATCGTGGCAACGCCAGCTGTCAATCGCAAGGCGGCGAGTTTACCTCTGGCGTCGGAGGAGCTTCAAGGTGCACTCCGCATTGCACGGGCGAATTCGAGTCGGCACGGGGCCCATTTCCGGGTCACGATCACGGGCGCGCAAGCGTACACCATCCAACGGATGCAGGACCCTGATGGAGATGGTATTTGGACTCCCGACTCTTCCTACCCTACACAGCCAATGACACTGTCCCCACCCGTATCGATTGGCAGTGGTGCCATCGGTAAGCAGATCGAATTCAACACGCGTGGTTTGCTGCATTCGACTGTTGCGGGGGTCGTACCAAGCGTTGTCTATATTCCACTCACAGTGATCGGCGGCGGAACGGAGACCCTCGAAGTGTGGCCATCAGGGCAAGTGCAGGAGTCATGACATGAAGTTATCACAGAGCGGATTTACCTTGATCGAAGTCCTTGTCGGTATGGTCATCTTCGCGATTAGCTCCTTAGCTGTGGCGATGTTGATGGTGAACCATACGCAATTGGTGTCATTAAATTCTCAATCGTCAGAGGCAATTGCCTTGGCGCAGGACAAATTAGAGGACCTGCGAACAATGAACTACACCGACTTAGCCTCTAACTCTGCGCCGCCTGTCACCAAGAAAGGCGTTGGGTACACAACCAGCTGGACAGTGCAGCAGAACACGCCGGCGACGAACATGACGACGTTAACGGTGACCGTTGCGTGGAACCATAAGGGAGTTGCGAAAAATTATGTTGCCAAAAGCATTTTCTCAAGCGTTACGCCTTCGTAAGAAACCCAGGGGCTATACGCTCATTGAGCTTCTCGTTGTCTTGTTGATCACGAGCTTCATGATGACCACGATCACTGGGTTTTTTCAGACGGCAGTCGCGACGCGGCAGAATGCTGGCGCACAGACCGAAGCGCAACAAGGGTTACGGGCATTAGCGTCCCTTATTACCCAGGAGTTGCGTCAGGCAGGAGCATGTCTGCCGAGGAATGGTAACTTTATGGCGTTGGCTGGCACTAAGGCGGTGGCAGGAAACAACTTACCGCAATAGTGATTGACCGGAGTGGAGAGCCTCTGCACAAGAGCAGGGATGAGAGACGAGACCATTGTGTGCTGGCTTCGGTCTAAGTATCGAAGTCTGGTCGAAGAGCTGGATGAACGCGGGCGAC